>Ga0068863_100003475_pt1 | contig 15542 bp, 12 predicted proteins | sample KBSSwiS62_FD_66596 | JGI IMG/M metagenome (GOLD analysis project Ga0068863, IMG submission 66596) | Switchgrass rhizosphere microbial communities from Kellogg Biological Station, Michigan, USA - KBS Switchgrass S6-2 | ecosystem: Host-associated > Plants > Roots > Rhizosphere > Soil ...
GCCCGGTTGACGAGCAGCGGCCGCAGGTTGGGCCCGCCCGGATTTGCCGTCGCGTTGTACTCCGAAATCATCCCGCACAACGGGATGCGGGCGCCGCGGTTCAGAACTTTGAGCACCGCCGCCAACACGGCGCCGCCGACGTTCTCGAAGTAGATGTCGACGCCGTTGGGACAGGCCGCCCGGAGGGCCGGGACGAGGTCGTCGGTCTTGTAGTTCAGGCACGCGTCGAATCCGAGTTCGTCGACGACATAGCGACACTTGTCCGGCGATCCGGCAATACCGACAGCGCGGCATCCCTTGATCTTCGCCAGCTGGCCCACGACAGCCCCCACCGCGCCCGACGCGGCTGACACGACGACGGTCTCGCCCGCTTTCGGCTGCCCGATGTCCATGAGACCGACATACGCCGTCATGCCGGGCATCCCGAGGACGCCGATGGCCGTCGAAATCGGCGGTCCCTTCGGGTCGAGCTTTCGCAGATCCCTGCCGCTCGATCGCGCGTAATCCTGCCAGCCGTCGTACCCGGTGACCAGATCACCCGCGCTGAAACCGGAATTGCGCGACTCGACCACCTGACTGACCGTGTGGCCGCACATGACGTCGCCGATCGCCAGATTCGCCGCGTACGAAGGCGCGTCGCTCATGCGCCCCCGCATGTACGGATCGAGCGACAGATAAATCGTGCGCCGCACCACGTCTCCGTCGCCGGCGGTAGGAATCGGCAATTCCGCCATCTCGAAGTTATCGAGGACCGGAGTCCCTGCGGGGCGGCTCTTCAATCGGATTTGGCGGTTCATCTATCGACTCCCGACTATGTTGTCCCAATTGTCCGTCGACCGCTGCACGATGCGCTCGATGTCGTCGACGAGCACATACCCTTTGCGCACGAGCGCATCGGTGGCGGCTCGCACTTTGTCGATGTAGTCGTCGCGGTTCGGATACCGCTCTTCGATCGAGCGGCGCGGATCTTTGGCCGCGGCCCGCGCGGCGTCGGTGCGGGGAAATGGAATCGACGCGCCGAGCAGCGAGACGAGATCACCGGGGGCGCCCGTCGACGGATTTCGGAAGTTCCACCCGGTGTAGGTCGCCAGAGGCACCGCCACGTCCGGAAGTCGGATGCCGGCGCGCTCGTTGCCGTCATCGTCGACCGCGGGGACGAGCAGCGGCAGGGACGCTCCCGCCCCGGCGCCACCCCCAATCCACGGATTCTCGACGCGCGGCCCGGCGGTCAGCCCTCGCGGGGAGGAGACGCCGGGAATAGCAGGAAAGGTGACGGTCTCGGCTCGGACCAGCGTGCCATCGGCGAGCATCGGATAGGCGCTTGGCGGCGGCAACGTGCCGGCAGTGACCCACTTGTGCATCGCCAGCAGCAGCGCGCGAAGCGTCCAGTTGTAGTCGACCGGGTTGTCGAGTTGCTGGCCCGCGCCGAGCGATGGCGGAAACCGTCCCGGCGAGTGCTGCGTGCCAGCGAAAAAATAGACGCGGACGTTGTCCGGCAGCCGGAGATCGGCAGCGCCATCTGGCGTCGAATGGACAAGTGCGGCGACGCGTCCGGTTCCCCAGTACTCGACTGGCGTGTTGGTGTAGAAGATCTTCGGCTGATGCGCGCGTGCCCGCGGGTTATCGAGGAGTCCTTCCTCCGCACCGCTCACTGGATCGCGCAGGCTCCCGTCCGCAAATGGAAAGGCCGTGGCGCTGTAGGCGCCGAGCCCTGTTGGCGTCGACCAGCGCGCGTTCAGGTTGATCCGCGCGGCGCCGGCGATGTGCGCCATCACGCCGTCGAACACCTGGCGGTCGCGCTCGTCGGTGTTGAAGCCCTCGTACAGAAAGTTGCGGAGATAGCGGCCGCTCTGCGACGCGCCGAACGCGTAGGCGTGGCGCACGTTCGCGACCGCGTCAGGCTGATGCTTCAACCAGGCCACGAAGTCGCGCATCGCCACGAACCCGAGTCCGGCCACGGATGGATTCGCGGCACGGTAGGCGACCTGGTACGTCTTGCCGGCCTCGAAGCCGCCGTCGAGCGTCACCGTCTGACCTTTGAGGCGCCATCGCGACCGGGCGATCGCCTCGGCCTTTCCGAGCGCGCTGGCTCGCACCAGCAGTTGGCTGTCGGGGCCCTCCGGGTCGACCGGCTCGTAGCTTGGGAGATCGCGCACCGTCACGTCGGCGGCGCGAGCGCTCGGCGTGAACGTGGCGCGGACGACGCCCGTGATCGGCTTTCCCTGCTCAGTCGCGTGCGGCACCCGAATATGCAGCAAGCCGGGATCGGCGCCGACATCGAACTCCCACCCGACCCAGGCCACGGTGAATCCGAACCGCATCAGAAAACGGTCGCCGAGGTCCGCATCGCTCACCGGATCGGGCGACGGCCCGCCGCGATTGAACAGCCGGACGGCGCCACGGCCGCCGCGATTCGACACCTCGACCAGCGCGGCGCCGTTGCCGCGCGCCGCGTCCTTCGGCTTGATGATGTAGACGTCAGACGAGAACTCGACGAGCCCCGCCGCGTTGCGCGGCGCCTTATCCAGGTCGACGACGATCGTGTTACGCGGATCCTTGGGATTGACGGCGAAGGACAGCGTGCCGGCGACTTTCTCGTAGCCCGAGGTGCCGATGTCTGCGCGGTTGGTGATGGTGAAGCGGGTGACTTCTGCGCGGGCGGTCGCGGCGGTCGTGACGAAGGTGAGACCGAGTGCCAGGAAACATCTCGTCATGGCGCGCATCGTATACCGATGCGCGCCATGACGAGCAGGGAATCGCCCTAGTGCACCGACACCGACCGCTCCCAGGTCCGCGCCGTCTGCCAGTCCTCGTCGAGAATCGTCCAGAGGACCTGGTCGAGGTATTCACCGTCCTTGAGGAACGCCTTGCGCAGCACGCCCTCCTGGACGGCGCCAATCTTCCGCAGCGCACCGTTGCCGCGGCCGTTCCGAACCGCCGCACGCGCCTCGAGCCGGTGAACGCCCACCGCCTCGAACGCGAAGTGGATCATCAGTTCAGCTCCTTCCTTGAACACGCCGGTCCCCCAGAAGGGCGACCCAACCGCGAATCCCCATTCCGCCGTGCTGAAGCCAGGATCCAGCTCGCGAAGCTGGAAGATGCCGATCGCCGTATCCGATCCTGTCAACGTCACCGCGAAACAGGCATACGTGCCGGCCTGGCGCTGCCGCTGCGTCCACGCGATGAAGCGCTCGAAGCCTTCAACCGTGGTAGGCGGCGGCGAGATGAACCGCGACACTTCTTCCGTCGTGAGCATCGCGAAGAGCGACGGCGCATCCGACGCGCGCAGCTCCCGCAACGTGACTTGCGCTCCACCCAGCACCGGAAGGCCTGCGCGCCAGTCCGTGCTGATCGCCTGTCCGAGCTCGGGCTGGTTCACGCTCGCCTGCAGGCTCACGTGACCATCCAGTTCGTGTCTGTAGGGCATCTTTTCCATGATTAGAGCCCTCCACCAGGAATGGTCGGATCGACCGGACCCACTATAGGAACCAGGTCGCCGAACTCGAGGTCGAGGCTCGGCAGCGGTTCCAGAGCGTCATCTGGGAACGTCTCGTTGTCGTCGCCGGCATCGCTGCCCCACACGATGTTGTCGCCATCGCCGGAGCCCCACACGATGTTGTCGCCCAGTTCCGCGCTGCCCCAGACGATGTTGTCGCCGGCATCGTAGGAGCCCCAGACCGTGGCGTCGCAGTCTGCGCCGCCGCAGTCGCTGCCCCAGACGATGTTGTCGCCATCGCTGGCGCTACCCCAGACGATATTGTCGCCGTCGCTGAACGCGCCCCAGACGATGTTGTCGCCGTCCGACGCGCTGCCCCACACGATGTTGTCGCCATCGGCCATCGAGCCCCAGACGATGTTGTCGCCTGAGTCGCCCATCGTCCGCGCCGAACCCCACACGATGTTGTTCGCCCAGGCGTTCGCCAACGGCTTGATGACGCCATGCGCTAGGCGATGGTTGCCCCAGATGAGCGTCCGGCTCCACACCGTCTGCACCGGCATGACGTCGCCGACCTTCGGCGCGTAGTAGTACTTCGCCAGGCGAACCGCGCCGAGCGAGTTGAGAAAGCCCGCGCCCTGGCGGAGGGGGCTGTATCCCGGATACACCTGCGCCGTGTACTGAAGAAGCGCCTTGACCAGGTTCGGCGTCAGGTTCGGGTTAGCCTGAAGCATCAGGGCCACTGTCCCCGCCACCACCGGAGCTGACATGCTGGTCCCGCTCAGTGTTAAGTACGGCTTCGAGCCGAGGCTAAGCTTCCCGTCGATCAGGAATTGCGTCTTTTCGGCGTAGAACGTGCTGCCCGGAACCGCGAGCGACACCGTGCCAGTGCCCGGCGCGACCAGGTCCGGCTTGGAATCGAAGTCGATGAAGGTCGGCCCTGACGAGCTATAGGGCGCCATCGTGTCGTCGCTGCGAGTGAGCGTCCCGTTGGTGCTGGACGCACCGACCGTGAGCACCCACGGCGCGTTGGCCGGCGCCGTGATGGCGCCGTACTGGAGCCGGCCCTGGGCGTCCTTGCCCATGTTGCCCGCTGCCGCGACCACCGTGATGCCCTTGTCGGTGATTTTCTTAGTCGCCAGCGTCAGAGGGTCGGTCCAGTAGGACTCGTAGACGCCGGCGCCGATCGACATGTTCACGACTTTGATGTTGTAGGTCGTGGCGTTGAGGGCGACCCAGTTGAGAGCCGCGATGATGTTGCTGATCGTACCGGTGCCCTGGCCGTTGAGTACCTTGAGCGCGATGATATTGGCATCGGGCGCAATGCCGATCTTCGTGCCGGTCGCGGTGGAGCCGTTGCCGGCCATCGAGTCGTAGCCGTTGCCCGCGATGATGCCGGACACGTGGCTGCCGTGCCCGTTGTCGTCGTACGGCAGCGCTTGGCCGTTCACGAAGTCCACGAACTTCCTTACGCGCTGATTGCCGTAGGGAAAGATCGTCGAGGTCTTGTTCGTGAGATCGTCGTGCCAGGTCGTGATCCCGGAATCGATCACGGCAATGCCGATGCCTTTGCCCGTGTAACCGAGCGATTCCTGGACCGCGCGCGCCCCCACCGTCACCGACGTGCGGTAGACATGTGAGTTGATCGGTCGATCGAGGTGCAGGCTGAAGACCTCGCCCTTGCTCGCCAACTTTTTCAGCAGGTTGTTCGGCAGCTCGAGGAGGACTCCGTTGATGATGTCCAGGCTGTGGTCGACGCCGTCGGCAGCGAATCGGGATGCGTAGTACTTGAATTCGCGCGGCAGCTCATGGCCTGGCTTGAGTTCGACAATGACCCGCGACGTGTTCTGTGAGCCATTGCGATCCTTGGATAATTCTTCCAGCGCGTTGTCAAGATGGTAGTGCTTAGCGAACTTGCCGGGCTGCCCTGGTTTCTTGATCGGGCGATGAGGGACGTGCCGACCGTCGGCCGCAGCGAATTGTGCAAACCCGAGCAACAGCAGTAGGGTGGGCCACACAATCCGCTTCGGTCCCCAGACGGCTTTTCGTCTGACAGACGAGGGACGCAGTTGATTCATAGCCGACTGAACAGCAAAGCGACGGCCAGCTGAGCCTGTTCCCTCGGCAGCACGTGATAAACTACTACTGCTCAATAAGTTACAGTTGCATTCAATGGTGATCGAGCGTCCGCACTGTCATATCGTGTCTGTTCCGTTTGTGATCCTATTTCGATGACCATTACGTAATGACTCATGCTAAGCAGCGGATCTAGTTGGTGTTACGTCGATATGTCTACATACGGACCATCGATCGGCTGTTTCGAACACAATGTCATATCTAGTCATATCAAATCCGTTAGAACCGTCGTGATATAAGAGGCCCCGATGATTGGTCGAACTCTGCTCGCAGCGTTGCTCCTGACCCAGACGGCTGCGCCGTCGTACCAGGAGCGCGATTTCCTCTCACGCGTCCGGCGACTGACGGTGGAAGGCAAACGCGCCGGCGAAGGCTACTGGGCGCCGGACGGCAAGAGGATCGTGTTCCAGAGCGAACGCGAACCCGGCAACCCGTTCTACCAAATCTACGTGCTCGATCTCGGCACCGGCGACACGACGCGCGTGTCACCCGGCGTCGGCAAGACCACGTGCGCGTTCTTCCGCCCTGGCACCGACGAAATCGAGTTCGCGTCGACGCATGGCGACCCGAAATCAAAGCAGCTGCAGGATGAGGAGAACGCCTTCCGCGCGTCGGGAAAAGAGCGCCGCTACGCCTGGGACTACGACCCCGAGATGGATATCTACGCCTACAACCAGAAGACGCACGCGATGAAGCGGCTGACCGACGCGCGCGGCTACGACGCGGAGGGCAGCTATTCGCCCGACGGGCAATGGCTGGTGTTCACCTCGATGCGCGACGCCTACAACCGCACGTTGTCGGACGCGGAAAAAAAGAAGCTCGCGGAGGACCCGAGCTTCTTCGCCGAGATCTACATCATGCGCGCCGACGGATCGGGTCAGCAGCGCCTGACGTCCGTGAACGGCTACGACGGCGGTCCGTTCTTCACACCTGACGGCAAGCGCATCGTCTGGCGGCGCTTCGACGAGTCGGGGCTCATCGCCGATGTGTGGACGATGAACCTGGACGGCTCCGATCAGCGGAAGATCACCGATTTCGGCGCCATGAGCTGGGCGCCTTATTTTCACCCCTCGGGCGCTTACATCCTCTTCGCCTCGAATAAGCTCGGGTTCGAGAACTTCGAGGTCTTCATGGTCGACGCGGAGGGCACCAAGGAGCCGGTGCGGGTCACCTACTCTGACGGCTTCGACGGCCTGCCGGTGCCGTCGCCCGACGGCAAGATGCTGGCGTGGACGTCGAGCCGCTCCGGCGGATCGGCCGGACAGCTGTTCCTCGCGCAGTGGAATCACGAGAAGGCGCTCGAAGCGATCAAGAACGCACCGCCAAGAAAGCCGAGCAAGAAATCATGATGAAAAAAGCCAAACCGCGGAGTGCGCAGAGAGCGCTGAGAACTTTTGTCTCGGCGTGCTTTGCGATCTCGGCGATTTTCGTCGTCGTCCAGGCGCAGGCCTCGAAGACCCGCCCCTACGTCGAGACGCTGGCCTCGCCGCGCCTCGAAGGCCGTCTGGCAGGCTCGAACGGCGAGCGGCTCGCCAGCGATTTCCTCGTCGCAGAGCTCCAGAAGATCGGCGCGAAACCACTGCCGGGGCAGAACGACTTCCGGATGCCGTTCGAATTCACGGCTGGCGCACGCGACGGCGGTTCGACGATCACGCTCCGCGGCACGGGCGTCTCGAAGACGCCGGACGGGAAGACCGTCGGCCCGGTTGAATGGGGTGTCGTGACCGCAAGCGCCCCGAGAGCGACGGAGCCTGTCAACCCAGCGGTGCGCGCGTTGTCGTTTTCAGATAACGGCGATGTCGAGGCCCCGATGGTTTTTGCCGGCTACGGCATCGTCGTGCCGGAGAGCCAGGGATTCGGATACGACAGCTACGCGACGCTGGACGTCAAAGACAAGGTGGTCCTCGTCCTGCGTTATTTCCCCGAAGATGCGGATCAGAAGACGCGCGGTATTCTCGCCCGGTATGCCGACCTGCGCTACAAGGCGATGCAGGCGCGCCAGCATGGCGCCAAGGCGATGATCGTCGTCACGGGACCACGCTCGCCGAACGCCGGGGAGCTCGCGCCGATGACCTTCGATACGGCGCTTGCCGGCTCCGGCATCATAGCGGTCAGCGTGACCGGAAACCTCCTGAAGCAGATCTTCGACCACGTCCCCGACAAAACGCTCGAGGACACGCAGAAGTCGCTCGACTCGGCGAATCCGCACGTCACCGGATTCGAGCTCCCGGTGACCGTCAAGGTGCATGCTGCAGTCGAGCGCGAGAAGCGCACCGGCCACAACGTCGTCGCCTATCTCCCCGCGACGACGCCGGTGACGACGGTTGCGAAGCCGTGGGTCGCGCTTGGTGCGCATTACGATCACCTCGGTCACGGCGAAGCGGGCAACACGCTCGCCGGCAAGGACGACGCCGGAAAGGTGCATTTCGGCGCGGACGACAACGCATCCGGATCGGCCGCGGTGCTCGCGGTGGCGTCGGCGGTCGCGAAGCAGCCGCGCCGCCGGCATGTGCTCGTGGGATGGTGGTCCGGCGAGGAGCTCGGCCTGATCGGATCGAGCGCGTTTGCGGCAATGCCGCCCGTGCCACTGGATCAGATCGCCGCTTATCTGAACTTCGACATGGTCGGCCGCATGCAGGACAACAAGCTGACGGTCCAGGCGACCGGCACCAGTCCTGTGTGGGCGAAAGTGCTGGAGCAGGCAAACGTCGCCGCCGGCTTCGACCTGATGGTGCAACAGGATCCGTATCAGCCGACCGACGTCGCCACCTTCAACTCCTCCAGCGTGCCCTGTCTCAGTTTCTTCACCGGCACGCATGCGGATTATCACAAGCCGTCGGACACGGCTGACAAGATCGATTACGAGGATCTGGATCGCGTCGTCGCCTTCGCGGCGGCCATCGTACGACGCCTCGAGGAGATGCCCGACGCGCCGCAATTCACGAAGGTCGAGCAGCAAACGCAATCGGGTGGCGGGCGCGCTGGCGTGCGTGTCTTCACCGGGACGATTCCGGACTACTCCACCGAAGTAAAGGGATTGCTACTGAGCGGCGTCATCGGCGGCGGTCCGGCTGAACAGGCCGGCCTGCGGAAGGGCGATGTCATCGTCGAAATTGCGGGGCAGACGATCGCTAACATCTACGATTACACCTATGCGCTCGACCTCCTCAAAATCGGCCAGCCGGCAAAGCTCATCTACATGCGTGGCGGCGAACGTCGCGAGACGATGCTGACGCCATCCGCCCGGAAGTGATCGCGGGCCTGAAAGGCCCGCGCTACGAGTTGCCGAAGGCGGGAGGCTGCAGGTAGCGCGGCCCTTTCGGGGCCGCGGAACGGCGCGAACCTTGTAACGGATTGGCCAGGAGGTCTCTGTTATGCCTCGTCCGTTCCGTCGTGCCTTGTTGATTGCCGTCGCGTCCACGTGCACGGCCACGCTGTCGCTGTCTCTCCGCGCCCAGACGATGGGCACACCTGAGCGTTACACTGCAAACGCGATCAACATGGATCGCGGCGCCGCCGGGACGATCGAGCTCGTGGTCAACCGCTGGTCGACCGACAAGGATCGCGACCGTCTAATGTCCGTGTTGATGAGCAAGGGGCCTGAAAAACTGCTCGACGTTCTCCAGGACATGCCGCGCGCGGGCTACATCAAGACGCCCGACCGGATCGGGTGGGATCTGCATTTCGCCCGCAAGCTCCCGATGCCGGACGGCGGCGAGCGGGTCGTGCTCGTGACCGATCGGCGCATCGGGTTCTGGGAAGCGACCAATCGCCCGCGAACGATCGACTATCCGTTCACTGTCATCGAGCTGCACTTGAACCGTGACGGCGAGGGCGAGGGCAAGATGTCGGTCGCGACGAAGATCATTCCCGACAAGGAAAACAACATCGTCACGCTGGAGAACTACGGTGTTCAGCCGGTCCTGCTGACCAACATCAGACGCGAAAAGATCAGCCACTAGACGCGTCGCGCGTCACCTCGCGGGCAGCCTTGTCGTCACGCCGCGCGACAAACGCGGCATGACGCAGGCTGCCATCGCGAGTCCACTCGGTGAACGACACTTCCACCACGACGCGTGGCTTGACCCAGCGCAGCAGCGCCATCTCCTCTGCCGTAATCCCCTGCCCCCAATGCGCGCTGCTCACACTTGGCAGATTGGCGAACGGGCAGCGAGAAGTCCGCAGCGGGGCCAGCTGCGCGAACAACTCGTGGCGCGCGTGCGGCGTGAATCCACTGCGGACTTTACCGGCACTCATCAGCTTCGTTCCGTCGTAGTAGCCGACCACCAGCGAATCAAACGTGTCGCGGAGCGGCTTGAATCCGCCGACCACGAGCTCCTGCCGCCGCGCAAAGCGGACCTTGACCCACGCGTCGCTGCGCCGCCCGGTGGCGTACGCGGATCGCCGGCGCTTGGCGACGACACCTTCGAGGCCCAGACGCCGTACGGCCGTGGCGATCTGTGCGGGCGTTCCAGGCAAGGGATCGGACAGGAACACGCCGGAGCCGGCGATCACCGTTCGGAGCGCCGCGCGCCGCTCGTCGAGCGGCAGACGCGTCAAGTCGCGGCCGTTCAGGTGCAGGAGGTCGAAGGCGTAGTAGACGATCGACACGCCGTCGAGGCTGGCGTGATGCAGCGCCTGGAACGACGGCCGACCGCCCGCATCGACGGCGACAATCTCTCCGTCGAGGACGAAAGAGTCGGCGCGCACGCCGGCGACTGCTTGCAGGACCGCCGGGTACTGCCTAGTGATGTTCCTGAGGTTCCGGGAAGCGAGCGAAACAGTGGAGCCGTTCCTGACCGCCTGCGCCCGATAGCCATCCCACTTCACTTCGTAGGACCACTCGGGACCCGCGGGCAGCACACTGGCGGACACCGCCATCATCGGCGCAACGGCGCGGGCCGGCATGACAAGAGCCTATCCTGCCAGTCCAGCCCTTCCCGCCCTTACGATCAGCGTCGGTTCAGCACTGCCATCATCGCGTCGAGCTGCTGCCGGAGTTGCAGCAAGCGAGCGCGGTCGACGGTGACCGTGCCGCTGGACGATGCTCCTGCCGTGCCGCCCGTGCCGACGGGCGCCGGCGTCGTGTCTGCCAGGATCCGATCGAGCATCTGTTGGAGGTCCACGACCCTTGTTCTCAAATCATCGTCCGTGGTCGGCATCGTCGTGGTGCGCGGACCGGTCGGCGCCGTCTGCGACGGCATCGGACGATCGCCCGCGGATGCGGTGGACGAAATGGCCTGTGCCTCGAGCGCCCGTAGAAACGCGGTCGCCTCGGGCGGCGCTGAGATGGCGGTGCTGGCGAGAATGGTCCTCGGCGACGCGCCTTTGCCGTAGACCGAGCTGTTGGCATCCTCGTCCGGCCGGAGGACGCCACCGGAGAGGTTGATGCCGGCGAACAGCCCCTTCGCGCGCGAGTAAGCGAGGATCTCGGCAGTCAATGCCGCGTCCGTCGCGACGCTGCCCTGGCGGCCAAGCGGTCCGGCCGCAATCGACGCATCCGCGCCGAGCGTCACTTTGTTCTGTAGCAGCTTCTGCACGCCTTGCTCGTTCATGACGAGGAGCACGAGGTCGACCTCTTCGGCGCCGGCCTGAAATCCCCAGCTGCCCTTGGCCAGTTGCATGAAGACCGGCGGACTCCAGCGTTCCGCGGACCGGCAGCTCATGGTGCCCTTGCCGAATTCGCCGCCGAAGATGAACGCGGCCTTTTTCACGTCCGGCATCACGACCACGCAACGGGCCTTCGACCAGATATCCGCCGGGACGTCCGTCTTGATGTCATTGACCACTTGCGCGGCGGCGGCCAGGCGGGCCGTTTCCGATGCACCAATCGCCGCGTGGGCGTTGCCCGCGGCAGCGAGCACGAGAGCCAACACACAGACCTGTTTCCCCATATCCACCTGCCTCAGTCGGTCGGGTTGCAATTGCTGCGCCGCAACCAACCGCCGAGGTTCGGCGCCCCGCGACGGCGATGCCGGTTATGATTCGGCGGACATGGCTGCGAAGAAAAAGGCGGTTCGACGAAAGAAAGCGGCCCCGGCGTCGGTCGGCCTCACGCCGGCCGAGGTGCGCGAGGCCTCCGGAGTCGAATTCGACCGGATGGCCGAACGCGTCGAAGCGGACGGAGGGGTCGTACTTGGGCGCTACAGCGACCCATTCGGCGGAACCCCGCTGCTGATCGTCGGATTGCCCGTGGACCGCGTCGAGCCGACGCCGTATCAACGCGATCCCTCGGATGCGCACGTCAAGCGCCTGATGGGCGTCATCGAAAAGATCGGGCGCTTTCTCGATCCGATCGTCGCGGTGCGCGACGATGGGCAGTACTTCACGCCGAACGGCAACCACCGGCTCCAGGCGCTCAAGAAGCTCGGCGTGAAAACGGTCGTCGCCCTGCTCGTGCCCGATCCGGCGGTGGCGTTCAAGATCCTCGCGCTCAACACTGAAAAGGCGCACAACCTCCGCGAGAAGTCGCTGGAAACGATTCGGATGGCGCGCGCGCTCGCGAAGCAACGCGCCAACGACGCGGAGGAGACGTTCGGCTTCGAATTCGAGCAGCCGGCCTTTCTGACGTTGGGGGTCTGTTACGAGGAGCGGCCGCGCCTCAGCGGCGGCGCCTATCAGTCGATTCTGCGCCGGGTCGATGCCTTCCTCGAGGAACCCATCGCCAAGGCGGTGAAGGAGCGCGAGCGGCGCGGCAAGAAAATCCTGAAGCTGGACGACGCGGTGAGCGCCGCCGTCGAGAAGCTGAAAGCGAAAGGGCTCACGAGTCCGTATCTCAAGCCGTTCGTGGTCTCGCGCGTGAACTACACGCGCTTCTCGAAGGCGACCTCGTTCGACTTCGACGAGGCGCTCGACAAGATCATCGCCAGCGCGCAGAAGTTCAACGTCGATCGCATAAAACAGGAAGACGTCGCCAAGTCGGGCGGCGGAGCGCCAGATGAAGACTAGTGGCGTCCGCCGACTTGCCCGCCGAAGCGCCTTGCGCGTAGGTGGAAGCGCTCTGCGCGAAGGTGGAAGCGCGGAGCACGAAGGTGGGATGGGCAGGATGGGCGGGACGGGCAGGATGCGCAGGAGGAGGCCGATGGAGACCAAGCGCGCGGCGCCCAGAACGGGCTGGATGGGCAGGATGGGCTGGACGGGAAAGGCACTCACCGCCATTGTGTTTTTGTCGATTCCCGCCCTTCCTGCCCTTCCCGCCCTTCCTGCCCTTCCTGCCCTTTCCGTCCTCGCTGCAGGTCCGGTGGTGACAGGACCGGCGCACGGGGCGCTCGTCATCGTGGGCGGAGGCAAGGTCGGCAACGACATCCTCACGCGGATGTTCGATCTCGCCGGCGGCAAGGACGCGCCCATGGTGGTGATTCCCACCGCAAGCGGCGCCGAGGACTATCCGGCCGACTGGTCCGGGTTGCGGATGTTCAAGACGTTCGGCGCGACGAACATCACGCTGCTTCACACAAAGGATCGGAAGGTCGCGGACTCCGAGGCGTTCGTCAAGCCGATTACCAACGCCAGGCTGGTCTGGTTCGTCGGCGGACGGCAATGGCGTCTCGTCGACTCGTACGCGAACACCCGCACCCAGCGCGAAATCGAAAATGTGCTGGCCCGCGGCGGGGTCGTCGCGGGCTCGTCCGCCGGCGCGTCGATCCTCGCCTCGTACATGGTTCGGGGCGCGCGCGAGAACAACTACGTCATGATGGCGCCGGGTTACGAGGAAGGCTTCGGGCTGATCAAGGGCGTCGCGATCGACCAGCACATGCTGACGCGCAACCGCCAGGACGATCTCGAGGAAGTGGTCGCCAAACACCCGGACGTGCTCGGAATCGGCATCGACGAGAGCACGGCCATCATCGTCCAGGGGCAGCAGTTCGAGATCGTCGGCGCCAGCAAGGTGGCCATCCACGATGGCCGCATCGTGAAAGGCGCTCAGGAGCGCAACGGCAAGAAGTACTTCTTCATGGGTCCGGGCGAGAAGTACGACCTCACGAAGCTCGAATGGATCGGCAAGCCGAAAGTGAGCGAACAGCACTGATTTCCAGGCGCACGTTCCTTGGCGGCATGATGGGCGCGGCCAGCCTTGGGTCGCCTTCCATCGCTTTGCGCGGTACGGCTAGGCAGGCGGGCGAACCTGCCTTTCCTGCCTTTCCTGCCCATCCCGCCCATCCCGCTCCCCCGGCCCCGGATCTTCGCGTCGACGCCCGCGCGCTCCGCGAGCGAATCGAGAAGCTGAGCACGTTCGGACGCCCCGACGGCGGCACGTTTGCCGACGGCGTGAGCCGCATCGCGTACTCGGACGCCGACATCGAAGGCCGCCGCTATGTCATGGGACTCATGACTGCCGCGGGCCTGAGGCCCAGCATCGACCCGGCGGGGAACATCTTCGCCACACGGCCAGGTACCGAAAGCCGGCTGCCGCCAATGCTGTTCGGATCACATATCGACTCGGTACCGAACGGCGGCAATTTCGACGGCGACCTCGGCTCGCTCTCCGCCCTGGGCGTTCTCGAAGCGCTTCAGGCGGCGGACGTCCGCACCCGGCATCCGCTCGAAATGGTGGTGTGGGCGCACGAAGAGGGATTCGCTTTCGGCCGGGGCCTGGCGTGCAGCCGGATAGTGGCCGGCGAGGTTACCGCCGGAGACATGGACGAGGTCTGGAACGGCATGCGCCGTGGCGAGGCGATCCGGCGCATCGGCGGCAACCCGGATCGGATTCTCGAGGCGCGCCGGCCGAAGGGCGCGCACCACTGCTACCTCGAGCTGCACATCGAGCAGGGCGGCACCCTCGAGCGCGCCGGCGTCCCAGTCGGCGTCGTCGAGGGGATCGTGGCGATCGACAAGTACGACGCGGTCGTCACCGGCTTCGCGAACCACGCGGGCACCACGCCGATCGCCGAGCGGCATGACGCGATGCTGGCGGCCGCGCATCTCACGGTGGCGGTCCGCGACGCCGTCACACGCCTGCCCGGTCGCCAGGTCGGTACGGTCGGACACATCGAGGTGACGCCGAATTCGCCAAACGTCATCCCCGGCCTCGCCCGCCTCTCGATCGAGCTCCGCGATCTCTCGCCGCAGAAGCTGGTCGCGATGATGGACGATATCCGCGCGCGGGCCCGCGAGATCGCCGCCAATACGCAGACCGCGATCGAGTTCACGCAGACGATGCGGGCGGCGCCGGCGAGTGCCGACGGCGATGTTCAGCACGCGATCGAACGGGCCGGACAGGCGCTCGGCCTCGGCACGACCAGGTTGCCAAGCGGCGCTGGCCATGACGCGCAGATGATGGCGCAGCTCGGCCCGATGGGCATGATCTTCGTGCCGAGCGTCGGCGGCGTCAGCCATTCGCCGAAGGAGCTGACGCGCTGGGAGGATTGCGCTCGTGGTGCGGACGTACTGCTGCGGACCGTGTTGGAGATGGACCGCGTCGGATAGGGATTAGGGGGGAGTCTAATCCCTAATCCCTACCCCTGCTCAAGAGGTATAGCTGCAGCGCGCCCATCAGCAGGAAGCACGGCGCGACGTACATCCACTCCTGTCCCTCGCCTGTCAGCGCTGCCATTGCCGCGAGCACGCCCGATAGCAGCCAGCCGGCGGCGGTGACCATCAGGAAGCGGTGCAGGCGACGTGCGACCGCTGACGGGTCGGACTCAGGAGCCGCGAACAGCGGGCGCTTGATGATCGAACGCGCCGCCCGTGACGCGAAGAAGGCGACGAACGCCGCCGCCGTCCACGGCTCGCCGCCCCGCCATCCCGAGACGAGCACGGCGACCGCGCCGATCGCGAACAGCGTCAGCCAGAACGCGCGCAATCCCGCTTTCGCCTACGGCTTCGGCGCGGCGGGTTGACCGGCGGTGCTCCGCGGCGGCGCGCCCTTCAGGAAGCGTCCGATGAATTCCTCGAGCCGGTTGAACGCGTACAGATAGCGCTGGTGCGTCAACGGCTCGTGCGTGTCGTCGGTGAAGACGATCAGCTCGTG
>Ga0068863_100003477_pt1 | contig 15541 bp, 10 predicted proteins | sample KBSSwiS62_FD_66596 | JGI IMG/M metagenome (GOLD analysis project Ga0068863, IMG submission 66596) | Switchgrass rhizosphere microbial communities from Kellogg Biological Station, Michigan, USA - KBS Switchgrass S6-2 | ecosystem: Host-associated > Plants > Roots > Rhizosphere > Soil ...
CCTCGGAGCATCCCGCCGAGCCCCTCGGCCCCGGTCTCCAGAACGAGCGGACCGCGATGGCGTGGCAGCGCACCGGTCTCGGCTTCGCCGGGGTAGGCGCCGTGCTGCTGCACGGCGCCCTGGACAACCGGCTGCCGCTGCTCGTTCCCGGCCTGCTCGCCCTCGTCGGCGGCGGGCTGCTGGTCGCGCGGGCTCAGGCCCGCTACCGCCTGACGGCCACAGCTGTCCGCCGGGGCCTGCCAACGGCCGACCGTCGCGCGATCGCGACCACCGCCGCGCTCACGACCATTCTCTGCATCGTCGGCCTGGTCGCGATCGTGTTGCTCTGACCCCGCCGAGGGCCGCGTGGGCAGCTCGGCTGACGGCGTCGGGCTGACGGCGTCAGGCTCAGGCCGTCGGGATCGGGGCGTCGGGATCAGGAAGTCGGGGCCGGGCCGGGTCCTGCGAGCCAGGCGAGCACCGCGGTGCGGGTGAGGCGCCAGGTGTCGCCGATCCGGCGGGCGGGAAGCTGACCGGACTCGACCAGGGCGCGGACGTCGTCCACCGGGACGCGCAGCAGGTCCGCGGCCTCGTCCAGCGTCAGGACCTCGCTGACGGGCGCGTCCGGCGCCGGCGGGCTCCCCGGTGTCTCGGACTTGGTCATCCGGACCCGCGGCGACTGCCCGCCGGCGTCGCGCGCGTCGGACTCGGCGCCCTCGGCAGCCGGGCGCTTCTTCCAGAAGTCACCCGGGCGCGGCGGCCGGGCCGCGCCGTCGCGGCCGTGCGGCCGGAAGACCAGCTCGTCGCCCTCGATGTCGAGATGGTCAGAGACGAGGGTGGCGAGCAGGTCGCGCTTGCTTACGCCGAAGCGTTCGGCGGCCTTGTCCAGCTTCTGCGCGAGCTTGTCCGGCATCCGGACATAGACGGCCCTGGTTGGTTCCGCGGGAGTCATTCCCGGCCTCCTGAGTTCCGAGCGAGGGCGCGCCGCGATGCGGCGGACTCACGCTCCGGTCGATCGGTTCGCTAGCTATCGTATAGCTAGCTAGCGCCTGGCGGCCGCCGTTTCAGTGTCGTAACCGGGGCGACCCGGTGGCTGGCTACGGTCGGGCCGGGCGATGCTGACGGCGGGGAGGTGGCGCGATGGGGCCGGCGGCGGGTGACGGGACGTTCGACGTTCCTGTGGTCGACATTTCCGGCTGGCGGTCCGGTGCGCCGGCCGCGGCGCGCGCCGTCGCCGCGACAGTGGACAATGCGGCCCGGACCGTCGGTTTCATGCAGATCACCGGTCACGGGATTCCCGCCGAGACCGAGGCGGGCCTGGCCGCCGCGCTGGACGCGTTCTTCGCGCTGCCGATGGCGACGAAGCTCGGCCACCGGCCCTCGTCGACGGCGATCAACCGGGGCTACAGCCCGCCGCGCTCGGAACGACTGAGCCACAGCCTCGGGATCTACTCTCCCGCCGACCTGTTCGAGGCGTTCAACGTGGGTGTGGAGGCTGGCGAGTATCCCGGGCTCGGCCTGCCGGAAAGCTACTACGCCGAGAACATCTGGCCGGACGAGGTGGCTGGTTTCCGGGCCGGTGTCCAGGCGTGGTTCGCCGCCGCCCGCCGGCTCGCCGAGACGATGACGGAGGTCTTCGCGCTCGCCCTCGGCCTGCCGGCCGGCTACTTCGACGCCTTCCAGTCGCATTCGCTCGACGTGCTTCGGATGAACAACTACCTCGTCCCGGCGGACGTCACCCTCGAGGACGACCAGGCCGGCATGGGCGCGCACACCGACTACGGGATCGTGACGATCCTGTGGGCCGACCGGGTACCCGGCCTGCAGATCCTCGACACCGCCGGGCGCTGGCACGACGTCCTGCCGGCGCCGGGGGCGCTGCTGGTCAATCTGGGTGATCTGCTGGCCCGCTGGACGAACGACCGCTGGACCTCGACGATGCACCGCGTCGTCCCGCCCCGCGACGCGGCAGGGCACCTCGTCCGGCGCCGCTCGGCCGCCTACTTCCACGACGGCGATGTCGACGCCGTCATCGCCTGCCTGCCCGGATGTGCCACCGCCGAGAATCCGGCGCGCTACGAGCCGGTCACCGTCGCCGATCATCTCACCGCCAAGCTCACCGGTTCGCGCGGCCTGGTGCTCAACGCGGCCGCGCACGAGGCCGCGCGGCTGCGTCAGTCCCCTGACCCACCGGCCGGCTGACCCACCGGCCGCACCGGTGATCCCGCGGTCAGCCCGGGAGGGTCTCGCGGAGCCGGTTGTTGCGGGCGACTCGGGCGTCCAGTTCGTCCCGGAACGTCGCCAGGCTCTTGATCTTGCCTTCGACCTGGGCCCGCAGGTTCAGGTAGACCTCGCGGGCCTCGTCGAGCAGCCGGGCCCGTTCCTCGGTGCTGGCCGCGGCCCAGTCCTGGCGCACCCGGGCCAGCCGGTCCTCGTGGCCGAGGATGTCGCGGACCTCGTCCAGGTTGAAGCCGAGCAGCTGCTGCAGCTCCCGGATGCGGCGAACCCTCGCCAGGTCATCTGGCCCGTAGAGCCGGTTCCCGCCCGTGGTGCGCCCGGAGGGGGTGAGCAGTCCCATCTCCTCGTAGTAGCGCAACGAACGCACCGAGACGCCGACCTCGCGGGACGCCGGGCCGATGGCGAGCAGCCTCGGCTCGGCGGGCGCGTCGACGGCGCGGGCCGCACGCGGGCCGGCCATGCCGGCACCGCTCTCGTCCCGGCCGCTCGGGTCCGGGCGGCGCGCCTGGGAGCCACCTGCGTCGGCGCTCAGGGAGTCTCGGGTCAGGGAGTCACGGCTCGGCCCAGCGGCCAACCGCGCGTCGCTCGCCCCGTCGCCGCGCGCCGCGATGATCGTCCCAGGGTTGGTCATGACCTCAGTATTCCCAGAGAGCGGCGGGCCGGACGTGCCGGCCGCGCCGGCACCGCCTCCTGGTCATGCCGTCCGGTCCGCGGACGGTGCCTTGACGACGGCGACCTGATCGGGCACCTCACTCGGGCGTGTCGCCTCGGCGAGGTCCACCCCGCCGACGCCGCCGACGCCGACCTCGGAGGCGGCGACGTCGCCGACGCCAGCCAGGCCCGCGGCGGCCTCGGCGGGCAGCGGACGCACCTCGTGCGGGTCGCCGCCGCCCCGCAGCCACGAGGCCACCGCGCCGATCAGGCAGGCCAGCGCGGCGAAGGCGAACGCCAGGTGCAGGCCGGCGCCGAACGGGCCGGAGATCAGATGCGGGAAGAACTCGTGGCCCGTCAGGTAGCTGGCTTTGTCCGCTGGCAGGGTCGACAGCGTCGACGAGCCGAGCAGCTGCTGGATCGGGTTGTAGCCGAGGAACGCGGAGAAGAGGCTGCCGACCGGCGGGATGTTGGCGATCTCGTGCGCCTTGGCGGCCGGCACGCCCTGGGCGGCGAGGCCGGAGAACAGCGTGTTCGGCAGTGACGCGGCGAGGCCCAGGCCGATGACGGTGAAGAAGACGCCGATCGAAAGCACCTGCGCCGAGTTCTGCGCCGTGTTCAGCATGCCCGCGCCGGCACCGCGCCGGTTCGCCGGCAGGCCGTTCATGATCGCCGCGGTGTTCGGCGCCGCGAACAGGCCCATCGACAGCCCGATGAGCAGTAGGGCGAACGCGAACCAGCTGTAGGAGAAGTTGATCGGGATGAGGTCGAAGACTCCGAAGCCCGCGGCGCTGACCAGCATGCCGACGGTCGCGAACGGCCGGGCGCCGTACCGGTCGGACAGCCGCCCCGCGATCGGCCCGGAGATCAGGAAGCCCACCGTCATCGGGATCATGTAGATGCCGGCCCACAGCGGCGTGCGCTCGAAGCTGTAGCCGTGCAGCGGCAGCCAGATGCCCTGCAGCCAGATGATCAGCATGAACTGCAGACCGCCGCGGGCGAGCGCGGCGAGCAGGCCGGCGATCGTGCCCATCGTGAATCCCCGGTGCCTGAACAGCTCAAGGGCGAACATCGGGTGGGCGACCCGGGTCTCGATGTAGCAGAACGCGATCAGGACGACGACGCCGCCGATCATCGAGGTGAGCACCCAGGGGTTCGCCCAGCCCATGGTGTGCCCGCCGTAAGGCTGCAGCCCGTAGACGATGCCGACGAGGATGGCGATCAGCCCGACGGCGAAGGTCAGGTTGCCCCACCAGTCGATCTTGGCCTGCACCCGCATGCCGTTGTCCTTGAGCTTCACGTACGCCCAGACCGTTCCGAAGGCGCCGAACGGCACGGAGACGATGAAGACCAGGTGCCACTCGATCGGCGCCAGCAGGCCGCCGATGAGCAGGCCGAGGAACGAGCCCGAGATCGCCGCGACGCCGTAGACCCCGATGGCGAACCCGCGCTCGTTCGGCGGGAAGGCATCCGTGATGATCGCGGACGAGTTCGCCATCAGCATGGCGCCGCCGATGCCCTGCAGGACGCGGACGATGATGATCCACAACGCCGCCGCGTCGCCGTGCATCCAGGTGACGGCCAGCAGGATCGACGCGAAGGTGAACACCGCGAAGCCGAGGTTGTAGCAGCGGACCCGGCCGAACATGTCGCCGACCCGGCCGAGGCTCACCACCAGCACAGAGGTGACGAGCATGAAGCCCATCAGGATCCACAGGAAGTAGGACGTGTTGCCCGGAGCCAGCGGGTCGATGCCGATGCCCCGGAAGATGTCCGGCAGTGCGATCAGCAGGATCGAGGAGTTGATCGTCGCCATCAGGATGCCGATGGTCGTGTTGATCAGGACGGTCCACTTGTACCCGTCGCCCTGGCCGCCCGCGTCGGCCGACGGAACCAGCACACCGTGCGGTCGTGACCCGGTTACGTTCAGCGCCCTGTTCTCCGTCGTCGTCACGTCAGACAACGGTACTACCTCTATCTCACGTTAACGTGAGATCTCCATCGTCTTCTCGCCGGAACCGGACGTGGGCCCGGGACGAGTCCCGGGCCCACGCGGACGCGGCGCGAAGGGTCAGCCGCGCTCCGATGTCTCTGCCGAGCTCCGCTCAGACGCCGGGGAGGCGGCGGGTGGAGGGGCGCAGGTACACGGCCCAGGTGACGACGAAGCAGAGGGCGTAAAAGGCGAGGAACGCGATGTAGGCGGCGTTGCCGGTCTTGTAGGTCAGGAAGGACTCACGGAACGCCAGGTTCACCAGGACCCCCCCGAAGGCGCCGACGGCGCCGGCGATGCCGATCAGGGCGCCGGACAGCCGGCGGGCCTGCCGGTCCGCGGCGGCCTGGTCTGGGCCGCCGGACAGGACGGCCTTCGCCCGGAAGATCGCCGGGATCATCTTGTAGGTGGAGCCGTTGCCGATGCCGGCGAAGGTGAACAGCAGGATGAAGCCGACCAGGAACAGCGGCAGCGACTTCTGCGTGGACGCGATCAGCACCAGGCCGGCGCTGACCGCCATCGCGACGAAGTTCGCGAAGGTCACCTTCGCGCCGCCGAGGTGGTCGGCCAGCCAGCCGCCGACCGGGCGGATCAGGGAGCCGATCAGCGGGCCGAGGAAGGTCAGGTAGGCCGCCTTGATGGGCGTGGAGAAGTCAGCCTTGAACTGCACCTGGAGCACCTGGCCGAAGGCGAAGCCGAAGCCGATGAACGAGCCGAAGGTGCCGATGTAGAGCAGCGACATCACCCACGTGTGCGGGTCCTTCGCGACCTCCCGCATCGCCCGGGTGTCGTTGCGCGCCGTCGACAGGTTGTTCATGAACAGCGCCGCGCCGAGGGCCGAGAGCACCACCAGCGGCAGGTAGATCGCGAGGATCAACCGCGGGTGGCCCTTGCCGGCCGTCGCCAGGACCAGCAACGCGACCAGCTGGACCGCGGCGACGCCGAGGTTGCCGCCGCCGGCGTTCAGGCCGAGGGCGCGGCCCTTCAGCCGCTCCGGGTAAAAGGAGTTGATGTTGGTCATCGAGGAGGCGAAGTTACCGCCACCGACACCAGCCAGAATGCCCGCGATGATCAGCGTGGAGTAGCTGACGCCTGGCTTCAGGATGATCGCCGTGAAGATGATCGGCACCAGTAGCAGGACCGCGGACACGATCGTCCAGTTCCGGCCGCCGAACTTCGCGACGGCGAACGTGTACGGCAGCCGCATCGCCGCGCCGACCAGCGTCGGGACCGAGGTGAGCAGGAACTTCCCGGCCGGGTCGACGTGGTACTTCGGGCCGAGGAAGAGCACGAACACCGACCACAGGCTCCAGATCGAGAAGCCGATGTGCTCGGAGAAGATCGAAAACACCAGGTTGCGGGTCGCGATGCGCTTCCCGGTGCTCTCCCAGAACGCCGGATCCTCCGGCCGCCAGTCGTCGATCCACCGGCCACCGCGGGCCGGCGCGGCGACCTGGCCAGCCGGCCGAAGGCCTTCCGCCGTCGTGCTCATGTGTTTTCCTCCCTGTACGCCGGTCTGCTCGGTGCGGGCGCGATTCCCGGTCGCGCCCGCGCGTTCCGGCATTTCCTGGCCCGGTCCCAAGGAAGAAAGTAGGAATCCGCCGTTACGGCGCCAGCCTTCCGCCATGACGATTCTTGATCGTTTCGCTCACGCCGGCCGACGGCCCGATGTGAGGGTTCCGCCGCGCGGCATCAGTCCGCGGGTGAGCGATTGGTTCGCGCACGGCCGGTAACGCGGCCGGCAGGCAGCGGCCAGCGCGGCGTCAGCCGGCGGCGAGCCGGTAGCCGCGCTTGAGCACGGTCTCGATGGCGCGGCCGGCCGGCCCCAGGGCGGTCCGCAGCCGGGCGACCGTCATCTCCATCGCGTGCTCGTCGGCGCCGGCCCCCGCGCCGGTGCGCGAGAGCAGCTCCGCCCGGGACAGCACCCGGCCGGGCCGTTCCGCGAGCGCCACCAGCACCGCCGCCGCCTTCGGCGCGAGCAGCACCGGGCTGCCGCCGTCGACGACGACCGCGCAGCCCTGCACGCGCAGCCGGTGCCCGCCCGCCTCGACCTCGCGGGCCCGCCGCGCGGGCAGCTCGTCGCAGATCGTGCGGACCAGCGCGCCCAGCCGGAACCGCTCCGGGTGCACGATCGGCACGTCGAGCCGCTCCAGCGGCCCGGCGCACACCGGGCCGACGCAGGCCGCCAGCACCGGCCCGCGCATCGCGTCGAGGAGCGCGTCGCGCAGGCCCAGCTCGGTGGCGGTCTCGAGCAGGCTGAGCACGGCCGGCGCGCTGGTGAACGCGAGCGCGTCCACCGCCCCCGCGACGGTCTGCTCGACGAGCCGGCGCACCGGCCGGATGTCCTCCGGCGGCTCCCAGCTGTAGACGGGGACCTCGACGACCTCGGCGCCCGCGGCGCGCAGCCCGTCGATCATCCCGGGCAGCGGCTCGCCGTGCAGCTGGACCGCGATCCGCTGGCCGCGCAGGTCCTGGCCGAGCAGGTGGTCGAGCAGCTCGGCGCCGGACTCGGAGACCGGCGACCAGCATTCCGACAGCCCGGCGGCCCGCACCGCGCCGGTGACCTTCGGGCCACGGGTGAACAGCCGGGCGGCAGCCAGCACGCCCGCGAGCTCGTCGCCCAGGCCCCACCCGTGCGCGGCCTCCATCCAGCCGCGGAAGCCGATCCCGGTGGTCGCGACGACGGCGTCAAGCGGTGCGGCCAGACACGCGCGGGTCGCCTCCAGCAGGCGGCCGTCGTCCTCCAGCGGGACGATGCGCAGCGCGGGCGCCTGCACGACCTTCGCGCCGCGCCGTTCGAGCAGGCTCGCGAGCTCGTCGCGGCGCCGAGCGGCGGTGAGACCGACCGTGAAGCCGAGCAGCGGCGGCACCGCGTCGACGTCCGGCTTCGGCATGCCGCCTCCCTCGCTGGCTAGATCGCGAATGCCGCGCCGGCTGGCCGCCGCTGGCCGCGTGACCTTTGTTCCCAGCGCTGAGACCATTTCGCGCGGTCTGTCGGTGACGCGAGCCTGTCGTTGTTCAGCGTCCGCCTGACGGTACTGGGCCAGCATCACCGCCGGCGGTGTCCTGTCAATTTCGTCACGGCGTCACAGCCGTAACAGCGGCCACCGTAACGAACACGCCCGGCGGTAAGACTCGCACCTCACGGCAACCCTGAGCCCGCCGTGCGGCAGACATCACAGACCCGTATCAACGGGAAACAGAACTGAAACGAGATATTCACCGCGGCCACTAAACGGAAGCGGGGTTGCCAAAACGGGCAATCGAGGCGGGGCCGGTGGCGGCACCGATCAGGGACAGCCCGCGCAGGCTGTGCGCCAGGGCGATGCCCGTCCCGCCGACGGCCAGCGCGCCGACGGTGACCAGCGCGGTGAACAGCCACAGCCGTCCGGGGTGCTGCGGGACGCGGCTCGTCGGCGCAACCGTTGGCGCCAGGTGCGCGGCGGCATGATCGGCGGTCGGTCATCGGCCTTTTCCGCCCGGCACCTGCGGCGGCGTCGCGGCCGGGGATGTGAGCGGCAGGGTCAACGGGGCGCTGGGAGGCTCGACCCGGCGCAGTGTGATCCGGGTCCACCGGCCGCCGACGGACCTCTCCCGCGCTCAGAGCCGCGGTTCGACGTACGGGTGGACGTAGAAGCCGTCGTAGAACGGGGTGAACCAGGCGTTGATCGGGCCGGCCGCGGGGTTCGCCCCGGTTCCCGGGCCCGGTTCGGAGTAGAGGCGCAGGTGGGCGTCGTTCTCGAACGCCTGCTCCTCGAAGAACTGGTAGCGGGCGCGCGGGTCGTCATCGAGACCGTAGCGGTCGAGCAGGCTGGCCGCCTCCTCGACGACCAGGTAAAGCGCGAGCTGCTCGGCCAGGCAGGCGATCGGGATCCAGTCCGGCTCGGCCAGCCGGCCCGTCACGGAGACGGTCGCGACCAGGAGCTTCCTGGCGAACCCGACCGTGTAGTGCCCGCCGTAGGCCTGTGGGAGCCGGGTCAGCGGGCCGTCCTCGCGGCCGATGACGTCGGCGGCGACCGCGTCTACCCGGGTGGCGAGCAGCGCGGCGATGTCGACGCACAGCTCGTCGACGAATGTCGTGCACGCCGTGACGAGCGCGCCCGCGGCGATCATCGCGTGGTCGCCCTCGCTGCCCGGCTCCGGCTCCCGCCCGATCCGGGGGCCCGCGGCGTCCAACGTGAAGGTGTCGACATCGAAGGCCCGCAGGGATCGCGCCGCCCGCCGCATGTGCGCCGCCGCGTCGGCCCGCGCCTCGACATCCACCTGCACCTGCCGCCCCACGATGATCTCATCCCCTCGGCCGGAACGCGCCCGCCGCGTCGAACAAACCCGGCGCCAACCATAGCGATTGCGACGAATCGCTGGCCATGGTGCGGCCCAGGGCCGGCGGCGGGCGCCGCGCTGGCGGGAGTTACTTCACCAGCGGATCGCGGGGAAGGCCGAGGATGCGCTCGGCGATCTGGTTGCGGGTGATCTCCGAGGTGCCGCCGGCGATCGTCATCCCGCGCCAGGACAGCGCCGCGCGGGCGGCGTCCGTGCCCGGGCCCTCCAGAAAGGCCGCGTCCGGGCCGGCGAACGCGAGGCTGAGGTAGGCCGCCTCGCCGACGTGCTCGGCCAGCGCGAGCTTGGTGATGTTGCCCTCCGGCCCCGGCTCACCGCCGGCGACGGCGCGCACCGCGGAACGCAGGTTGAGCTGGCGCAGCGCCAGGCCCGTCGCCAGGTGCCGGCCGACCCGTTCGGCGGCACCGGGGAACGCTTCGGGCCGGGCCCGGTAGAGCTCGATCGGGCTGCCGGCCTGGGCCCCGCCGACCCCGCCGCCGATGCTGACCCGCTCGTTGCCCAGGGTCGCGCGGGCGACCTTCCAGCCCTGGTTCGGCTCGCCGACGACGTCCGCGTCGGGGACGAAGACGTCGGTCAGGAAGACCTCGTTGAAGCCGGCGTCGCCGGTGGTCTGGCGAAGCGGGCGGACGTCCACCCCGGGGGCGTGCATGTCGACGACCAGCACGGTGACGCCGGCGTGCTTGGGGGCCGTCGGGTCGGTGCGGACGGTCGCGAGACCGCGCCGGCAGTACTGGGCCCCGCTCGTCCAGACCTTCTGGCCGTTGACGAGCCAGCCGCCGTCGACCTTCTCGGCGCGGGTGCGGATGCTCGCGGCGTCGGAGCCGGCGGCCGGCTCGGAGAACAGCTGGCACCAGATCTCCTCGCGGGTCAGCGCCTTGCGCACATACCGCGAGATCTGGTCGGGGGTGCCGTGCTGGATGAGGGTGAGGATGTTCCAGCTGGTGATGCCGTAGTCGGGCCGCGCGACGCCGGCCGCGGCGAACTCCTCCTCGATGACGAGCTGCAGGCCGGCCGGCGCCTCGATGCCCCAGGGCTTCGGCCAGTGCGGCTGGACGTAGCCGGTGTCGATGAGGGCCTCCAGCTGCTCCGCCTCGGGCAGCGCGGCGAGCCGCTGGGCGAGCGCGCGCACGTCGGCGCGGGCAGCCTCGACCTCGTCCGGCAGGTCCAGCGACGCGGCGCGGGCCGTGCCGGCCGCGGACAGCCGGGCGACGTCCGCGGCGGCGGCGTCCGGGTCGAGCACCGCGGTCAGCGTCGTCGCGCGGCGCAGCAGCAGATGGGCGTCGTGCTCCCAGGTGAAGCCGATCCCGCCGTGGACCTGGGTGCCCAGCGAGGCGTTGCCGGCGAACGCGGGCAGCGCGAGCGCGGCAGCGCTCGCCGCCGCCAGCGCCAGCTCGTCCGGGGCTGTTTTTCTGTCGGCCAGGTGCGGGCCGGAGCCGTCGGTGGCCGCGCGCGCCGCGTCCCAGACGGCGGCCGTCGCCAGCTCGGCGGCGACCAGCATGTTCGCCAGATGGTGCTTGACCGCCTGGAACGAGCCGATCGGCCGGCCGAACTGCTCACGCACCTTGGCATAGGCGGTGGCGGTCTCGAGCGCCTCCAGCGCGCCGCCGACGGCCTCCGCGCCGTAGATCACCCGGGTGAGGGCGGCGGCGGTCGCGGCGGCGCCGGGCAGCACCTCGGCGGGCGTGACGCCGTCGAGCGCGAGCCGCGCCGAGCGCCGGCCCGCGTCGAGCGCCTTCGGCACGGCGACGGTGAGACCGGCGGCATCGGCCGGCACGACGACCACGTCGTCGCCCGCCACAAGGACGAACAGCGACGCGAGCCCGCCGCCGACCACCACTCCCCCGTCGCCGGACACCGTCCCGCCGGCGAGCGTCAGGTCGCCGAGCAGGCCGACGGCGCCGACGGTGTCGCCGGCGGCGAAACCGGGCAGCAGGCGGGCCCGTGCCTCGGGCGAGCCGGCCGCGGCGACAACGGCGGAGGCGGCGGCGGTCGGTACGAACGGCCCCGGCGCGACGGCCCGGCCGAGCTCCTCGACGACGACCACCAGCTCGCTCAGCCCGGCCCCGCCGCCGCCGTGCTCCTCGGGCAGGTGGACGCCGAGCAGGCCGAGGTCGGCGAACGGCTTCCAGAACCCGGGCAGCGGCTCCTCGTCACGTTCGAGTAACGCCCGGCCAGCCGCGCGTGCCTCGTGCGATGTGAGGAACGCCCGCGTGGTGCGGGCCAGCTCGCGGTGCTCCTCGCTGATGGCGATCGCCATGACCAGACCTCCGGCTCGTCCGGACTAGAACATAGGTCTGTTTCACGCCCGCGCGCAGGTTTCAGTACCTCGGCTGCCACTCCGTCGGCTGCGTGCCGCCTCCTGCGTGTCAGTCCCCGGTCAGCTCCCAGGTCGGCGGCGTGCCGTCCACCTCGCGCACGATCCCCCGGTTGCGCAGCACCCGCAGATGGGACATGCCCTCGGCGAGCGCGGCGCGCTTCATGAAGCCCTCGATCTGGTCCCACGGCCGCGACCAGGTCATCCGCTGGCAGACCTCCCAGCCGGTCCTGGCACCGCCGCCGATCGCCTCGACGATCTCGCGGAACCGCTGCTCGTGGTGGCCGCGCAACTGGGCGAGCCGGCCGGGCAGGTCCCGGATGCGGAACTCGTGCGCGGGCAGCACCTCGTCGGCCGGGTACCGCTCCAGCTTGTCCAGCGAGCGCAGGAAGTCACCCAGCGGGTCCGCGTCCTCGCCCGGGGCGAACGGGATGTTCGGCGTGATCCGCGGCAGCACGTGGTCGCCGGCGAGCAGCAGCTGGTTGGCCGGCTCCCAGAAGCACAGGTGGCCGGGCGAATGGCCCGGCGTCCAGATGGCACGCAGGTCCCAGCCGGGGACGTCCGGACGGTCGCCGTCCTCCAGCAGCACGTCCGGCAGCGACGGCTTGTCGGCCGCGCGCTGCGGCAGTCCGCTCGTCATCGCGGCGACGAGGTCGACCGGCACCCCGGCCCGGGCGAGCGTGCCGTTCATGCGGGCGCGCAGGTTCGCCGGATCACCCGTGAACAGCTTCAGCGCCGCCAGGTCGGCCGGGTGCAGCGCGACCCAGGCACCGGACTCGGCCCGGACTCGGTCGGCAAGGCCGTAGTGGTCGCGGTGCATGTGGGTGGCCAGCACGCCGCGGATGTCGCTGACCCGGTAACCGGCGAGCGCGAGGCCCGCCGCCAGCGCGTCGTACGCCTCGTCGGTGTCCCAGCCGGCGTCGACGATGTAACCGCCGCCGTCGGTCTCGAACAGGTAGACGAACACGTGCCGCAGGCCGCTGGACGGGAGCGGCACCGGGATGCTCCAGAGCCCGGGCCGCACCCGTTCGACGGGTGGCAGATCCACACTGGGCGGCTCGGTCAGCGAAGTCATCGGGCCCTCCGGGAGGTCACGGCCGCCCGGTTCCGGCCCACCCGGGCCGCGGCCGGGCTCCGGCGCGCCCCGCGCCGGCGGGCACCCGATGCTCCGGGAGCCCCGACCGGTAGTTTGTTGATGCTTGTTAACGAATATCTGAACGGTACTCGTGGGCCTTCGTCCGGCGCCAGGGAACCGGAGTCCGGCGCTCCGAAACCCCGCGCGACCGCCGGGCTCTCGGCCTGCCACCTATCCACGAAGTTCGGCGATTGCCCGGGGCAGGTCGGCGAGGGCGACCTCGGTGACGGTGCGGCGGTCGCGGGTGCGTAGCTCGGCGATGCCGTCGGCGGCGCGGCGGCCGAGGACCACCTGGAACGGGCAGCCGATGAGATCGGCGTCCGCGAACCTGACGCCGGCCGACGCGCCGGGCCGGTCGTCGACGAGCACCGTCAGGCCCGCCGCCGCGAGGGCGTCGGCGGCCGCGCCGACCAGGCCCTCGTCGACCTTGCGACCGAGCGGGATCACCTCGACGTCGTACGGCGCCAGCTCCGCCGGCCAGAGGATGCCGTGCTCGTCGTGGTGCTGCTCGATGACGACGGACATCAGCCGGCTGACCCCGATCCCGTAGCAGCCCATCAGCATCGGGCGCTCGACGCCGTCGGGGTCGAGGAAGGTGGCCCCCAGGGGCACCGAGTAGCGCGTACCGAGCTGAAAGATGTGCCCGATCTCGACAGCGCGTTCGATCACGAGCGGGCCGGATCCGTCCGGTGACGGGTCACCCGTGCGGACGCCGACCACGTCGGCGAACAGGTCCGGCGCGAAGTCCCGGCCGACGTTGGCCCCGGTCAGGTGGTAATCGGGCTCGTTCGCGCCGATAACCCAGTCGCGTCCGGCCGCGACGTGGTGATCCGCGACGATCCGGCCGACCAGAGGCGCCAGGCCGTGCGGCCCGACATAGCCGCGCACCAGCCCAGGGTTGGCGGCGAAGTCGGCCGCTTCCAGCAGCAGCGGAGCGGAACCGAGCACCCGGGCGAGCTTGAACTCGTTGATCTCCCGGTCCCCGGGGCACAGCACCGCGACCAGCTCATCCCCCGCCCCGGTGGGGATCTTGTAGAGCAGGCATTTCAGGACCTGCGCCGGCTCGACACCCAGGAACGCGGCGATCTCGTCGACGGTCCGCGCGCCCGGAGTGTGGACGTTGGTCAGCGGCTTCGATCCGGGCCCGACGGCGGCGGGCCGGGCCGCCGACGCCGTCTCCAGGTTCGCCGCGTATCCGCCCGCCAGCGCGTGGGCGACGAGGTCCTCGCCGACCTCGGTCGGGGCCATGAACTCCTGGTTCACGCCGCCGCCCATCTCGCCGGCCTGCGCCTCGACCGCGCGGAACCGCAGTCCGCACCGGGTGAAGACCCGTTCGTAGGCCGCGTACAGGTCGTCGTAGGCCTCCCGCAGCGACGCCTCGTCGGCGTGGAAGCTGTAGGCGTCCTTCATGACGAAGTCGCGGGAGCGGATCAGCCCGGAGCGGGGGCGCAGCTCGTCGCGGTACTTCGTCTGGATCTGGAACACCCGCAGCGGGAGATCGCGATAGCCGCTCACCTCGTGCGCGACGAGGCTGGTGACCAGCTCCTCGTGGGTCGGGCCGAGACAGAACTCGGTGCCCTTCCGGTCGGTCACCCGGAACATGAGATCGCCGTAATCGGCCCACCGGCCGGTCCGTTCCCACAGCTCACGGGGCATGAGCGCCGGCATCAGCATTTCCTGGCAGCCCGCCGCGGCCATCTCCTCGCGAACCACCGCCTCGATGCGGCGCAGCACCCGCAGCCCGAGCGGCAGGTAGCTGTAGATCCCGGACGCGGACCTGCGCGCATAGCCGCCGCGCAGCAGCAGCCGGTGGTTGGCGGTCTCCGCCTCCGCCGGGTCGTCACGAAGGGTCCGGACGAACACCTGGGAAAGCAGGTCGACGCGCGAGGAGCGAGCGAATGAGGACATGCGGGGACTCCGTCGTCGAGGCGAGACGCCGTCGACGCACGACGTCCCGAGGGTGGCCACCTGACCGCGCGCGCCCTTGTCGGACGCGTCGCCAGACGTCGCCGGGCCACCCCACACCAGGACGGCCCGGCTACAGCGGTCGGCGCTCCACCCCGACAAACCCCACCGAACGATCCCCTCGTCTCACGCCCCGAAGACGCACACCCACGCCGACGGGATCTTCCCGCAAGGTACCAGCCTCAGCGGCCAAGCGGGCCCACACGCGCGGCCAGCGCGCTGCCCGCGGGTGCACACTGGTTGCCCCGTCACTCGTGTGAGTTCGCCTCGGTCGGCTTGCCTCGATGAGTGAGGCGCGGATCCGACGCTCCCGTACCGCGGCACCCCGTCTACGCGGACCGACCCGAACCGCTCGCCCCCGTGCGTCCTTCAGCAGGAGGAACAGGTGGAGCGGATGCGTCGGGGACTGTTCGGTTCCGAAGCGCAGGTAAAACTGCCGTGCCTGGCCATGCAACGCATGAACCAGCAGCACCCGCACGCCGATGATTTCCGCTGAACGAATTTGAGCACCCAACCTGGGCACCCCGCGTCGTTGACCCGAATTCACGGCCATCCAGACCCGAGCACGTTTCGGCGACTTTGTCAAACGGGGGTGCGAGACCAGGGTTTCGCGGGATGTGGACAGATGTTCGAATGGGTGGTTAGGTGCGGGCATGCCCAATCTGACCACTCCCGACGGACCGGTCGGAAACCCATCGAGCGTCCCGGCCACGGCCTGCGACGGTATTTCTTCACACCCGCGTTCGGAAGGTATTTCGGGAGGGCCTGACCGCTGCTTGGACACCGACCAGGAAACGACTGACGTGACAGTGGAGTCCACGGACGTGGTGTACGGAGTGTGATCGTCTAGCGACTCGCCGAATGTGACGGTGCGTGACGTTGGACGGCCACCGCGTGATCCTCACGAGAAAGCCTGCAAGCGACTCGA
>Ga0068863_100003480_pt1 | contig 15531 bp, 13 predicted proteins | sample KBSSwiS62_FD_66596 | JGI IMG/M metagenome (GOLD analysis project Ga0068863, IMG submission 66596) | Switchgrass rhizosphere microbial communities from Kellogg Biological Station, Michigan, USA - KBS Switchgrass S6-2 | ecosystem: Host-associated > Plants > Roots > Rhizosphere > Soil ...
GGCGGCGGCCGGCTGGCCGAGCTGGATCACGAACGGTTGCAACGTCGTGCCCGCGGCGGCGGTCTGGTTGTTGCCGCTGATTACGCTGGCCGTAGGAACGAATCCCATGACGGTGAAAGACACGTTGCCGCCAGCGCTGCTCGCCATGATCGTGGACGTGCCGGCGCTGATGTAAATGAAGCTCAGCGAACTCAAACCGTTTGCATCTGTGAATATCTGCACATGCCCGGAAGTATCACCCACCGAAATTCGGGTAGGGTCGACAATCCATTCGACCAACTGATTTGCTGCCGGCTGGCCATTGCTGGTCAGTTTCACGACCAACGGCGCATCGTTGCTCGTTCCCGCCGCGCCGGACTGATTGTCGCCGGACACTTTGGTGAGCAAGAGTGTCGCCGCGAGCGCGGTTTCGCGGAACGCCACCTGGCTGTTCGACACGCTTGCGGCAATCGTGATCTGCCCGGGGCTCGCACCGTAAATGAAATCGATCGACGCCTGCCCGTTGCTGTCGGTCTGCGAAGTCGTGGCGCTCAAGGTCGCTGGGCCGCTGACCAGATTCCAGCTCACCGTCTGATTGGCGACCGCGACACCGGCACTCGTGAGTCGCACAACGAGTGGCGAAGTAGCCGCAGTGCCGGCGGCGCCGGACTGGCCGTCGCCGGAAACGATCGTCAGCACGAGCGCAGCGGCCGTTGCGTGAAACTGAACCAGGCTGCCTGCCGCGCGCGCCTGAATGACTATCGGACCGGGACCGGCGTAGGTGAACTGGTTCGCTGACCGGCCGGTGCTGCCGGTTTGCGTCGTCGCGGCAACCAGCGTCGCCTGACCGCTGATCACGCTCCAGGTCACTGTCTGGTTCGGGACTGGAGTTCCGTTGTTGGTCAGCTGCACCAGCAACGGCGCGGTGCCGGGGTTATATGCGGCACCGGCTTGGCCATCGCCAGAGACGATCTGCAATGTCGGCGCGCTGATCGTCAAGTTGAAATCGATCTGGGACGTGCTCCCCGGAAACTGCTTGCATAGCTGGCAAGAGGCGCGCACCGTCACTTTGCCGAGCGTCGCGCCGAGCGCGATATGCACCTGCGAGGCCAGGCCCACCGCGGACGGAACGGAAAGACTTTGCGTATAGGTCGTGGCACCGCCGCTTTCGACGATGCCGGCCGTGCCGGCGAGAACTTGCCAGTTGATGTCGACCTTGCCGGAAAATGCCGGGTCCGAAGACAGCAACTGCACGACCAGAGGGGTCGAAAGCGTCGTATTCGGGGCGCCGCTCTGCAGGTCGCCGCTGCCGTACTGCAGCGCCAGCTGTGCGTGCGCGCTGAACGGAGCGCCCAGGCACAGGAGGAGCAAGAGCCGGACTATCGGGTTCGACAGACAACGCAAGATCGAGCACATGAGCTCCACTCCCCGAATGCGGCCTATAATCGAAGTATATGCCGTGAATCGCGAGGTGCGCCATGACCCGTTTTACGTTGTCGGACTCTTGCGGTCGCCGCAAGGCGCTCGTGTTGTGCGCAAGCGTTGTCGTGGCCGCGCTGGCTGGCGCGCTGGCGCCCGCACCCGCGCGCGCGACGATGCAGACGCGTAACCCGGAAGACCTGCTGATCGTGGACTGCCTGTTGCCTGGGACGATGCGCAAGCTCGGCAAGTCCACGACGTTCATGGGCGCGCGCAGGCCAGTGCGCACGACGCAAGCCGATTGCGAGATCCGCGGCGGCGAATACGTGGCCTATGACCGCGCCAACTACCAGACCGCGCTCAAGGTGTGGATGGGGCAGGCTGAACTCGGCGATGTCGAGGCGCAGAACTACGTCGGCGAGATCTACCTCAAGGGGCTGGGCACCGACCCCGACTACGCCAAATCGGCCGAATGGTTCGGCAAGGCCGCAACACAGGGCTCGCGGCGCGCGCGCATCAATCTCGGTTACCAGTACGAACAGGGGCTCGGCGTGCAGAAGGATCTGGCGCGCGCGTTGAACCTGTATCGCGAAGCGTCGGGCATCGACAACGACAAGTTGGTTTTCGCCTCCGCGGTGACGGCACAAGTGCAGGAAGCGAAAGCGGAAAGCGCTGCGCTGCGCCAGCAGCTTTCGGGCGAACAGGAAAAGTCCGCGCAGCTGCGTGCGCAGGTCGATCAGCTGAAGTCCGAACTGCAGCAAAGACAGCAGAACTACAAGAAGTCTCAGACTGAACTGGATGACGTGCGCCACAAGCTCGATACCGAGCAAGCGAAAGCCGGCATCGAACACGATCCGCAATTCGCCAAATTGCAGGCGCAGAACCAGGCGCGCGAGCGTGAGTTGAGTGAACAGCAACACAAGTTGCAGAGCGAGCAGGCCGCGGTACAGGGCGACCACGAACGTGTGCAACGAATCGAACAGCAGCTCGCCGAAAACGAACAGCAGCGCCAGCAGGCACAGGCGGCTTTCGACCAGGCGCGCGCTGAGCTTGCGCGTGAGCACGCGCAAAACGATGACGCAAAAAAACTGCTCAAGCTCATGGAAGCGCAGCTCTCGGAGAAACGCCAGCAACTGGCGAGCCAGCGCAACCAGATGAGCGCGCTGCAGGCGCAGATCGATCAAAACAAGTCGGGCAATGCGACATCTGGATTCACGACGGCCAGCACGAACGGCGCGCTGCGTCTGGAGATCCTGCAACCCGCGCTCGCGATGACGCGCGGTCTGACCAAGCCGGCGGCATCGGTGCCGTCGGCGCAAGACGGTGTCGATATCGTGGGTCGTGTGCTGGCCCCTTCCGGCTTGACCTCGCTCAATCTGAACGGCCAGACGCTGGCCGCGGACGCCGGCGGCATGTTCAAGACGCACGTTGCACTCGCCGGCGATAACACCAACGTGCATCTCGCGGCACTGGACAAGTCCGGCGGCGAAGCGATGCTCGACTTCGTGCTGGTGCCCGGTCCCGGCGGCAAGGCCGTGGCGGCGTCCGGTCCGCGCGGCTCGACGCTGCCCGCTGGCGTGAAGCTCGGCAAGTATTACGCGCTGGTCATCGGCAACGACAGCTATGCGGCGTTTCCGGAACTGACGAGTGCCGGAAGCGATGCCAAGGCTGTGGCTGGCGTGTTGCAGTCGCGCTACGGCTATGACGTACGTGCTCTGGCCAATGCGAACCGCTTCGAGATGCTGTCCGCGCTGAACGACCTGCGCGAGAAGCTCACCGAGCAGGACAATCTACTTGTATACTTTGCCGGCCACGGCGAGATCGACGCCACTCGCCAGGGTTACTGGTTGCCGGTCGATGCGCAGATCGGCCAGTCGAGCAGCTGGATTTCCAATCGCGCGATCAGCGACATCCTCACGACAGTGCAGGCCAAGCATGTATTGGTCATCGCCGACTCTTGCTATTCCGGCACGATGACACGGTCGTCCCTGGCCACGTTCGGCGGTGGCATGCAGGACAACGTCTGGGGCGACTGGGTCAAGACCATGGTGGCGGGGCGTTCGCGTACCGCGTTGACCTCGGGCGGCGTGCAGCCGGTGGCCGACGCGTCGAACAAGGGTGCGCATTCGGTATTCGCAGCCGCGTTGCTGACCGTGCTGAGCGACAACAATCAGCTTTTGACCGGTCAGCAGCTGTTCCGCGAAATCGCCGCCGGCATGGCCCTGCGTAGTGCCAACGCGGGGCTCAAGCAGGCGCCGGAATACGCACCGATCCAGTTCGCAGGACACGAAGCGGGCGAATTCTTCCTGATGCCCGGAAAAGCTTAGGCGCGTTTTTTACGCGAGCCGCCGCCGGCGACACGCCCTACAGCCTTGGCGATTTCCGCGAGCGAGCTTTTCGCCGCGGCCAGCGACCAGGCGAATATGCGGCGTTCATCGACACCCGTGAAGGCGCGCACGGCATCGGGAATGCCGGCGATCGGCGCCTTGCGCAATCGCGCCACCGCCTGCGCACGCTTGCCGATGGCGTAAGTTACCGCCGCGTTGGCGAAGGCCGAGGAAACCACGGCGGCGACGGGAACGGCACGCGCAGCGACGAGACTGCCGACGCGGCGCAGGGCACGGTGCAGGATGCCGCGCGTCAACGCATCGCCGGCGACGCTGGCGGCCGAGCCGGCAAGCTGCACCTGGCGCACGAGGGTTGTTTGCACCGCAGCCGGCAATTCCAGCTCGTACAGCGCGAACGTTTCCTCGATCAGTTCGCGCTGCACCCCGGCGAGCATCTCCACGTCGACCAATTCGCCGAACACCAGACCCAGTGCTTTGCCGAAGCCGGGCAACGATTCGGTCGCGGCCGTCAGCGCGCCGATGGTTGCGGCGCGCATGCATTTGCGCCGCAACAGGATCATGAACTGCTCCGCGTTGGGGTCGCGTTTTGGCGCCGGCTTCGTCTTGCGGACGGCTTTCACTTCGCGACTTTTCGGCACCAGCGCTTTCATGCGCGCATGCTAGCAGTTTGCCGCTCGCGTTCGGAACGGGTTTCTGGTCAGCAGATCAGAGGGTCAGCGATCGGGCGATTGGATCACCGGGTAAGGCAGCGGCCGTGATCAATGGTTGCCGACGTGCGCGCATCCGTTAGAAATAAATCTGCGCACGCAATTCGAAGATGCGTGGGTCGAGCGGAACATTGCCCTTGTCGCTTTTCGCCCAGATACAGTTCGCCTGAAGCTTGAAGTGCTGCGTGAGATACCAGTTCGCGCCGAGCGTCCAGTCGTGTTCCTTGCCACCCTGGATAGCCCCATCGTTGAGATCCAGTTCGCTATAACGCAGCAGCAACTCCCAGGCGCCCCAAGGGCTGTGCGGTTTGATGTTCCCGACATTGCCGCCGGCGTAAGGGCGCGCTTCGCCGGTGATGACCCAACTACCGAAGACATACCAGCCACTCGCACTGAAATCGGGTTTGCCGCCGTAGCGCGAGATGTCCTCGCGCAGGTCTTCGCCCTGGACTGACCACGGCCCATCGATCCAGAGGGCTTCGATGCCGCTGCGCTCGATATGGTTGGCGTTGCTCAACGAACCGGTATCGATCAGGCGGAGCGGGGTGAGGCCTGCTTCCGGCGCTGTGCTGATCCGGGCACTGGGCGCATGAATGATGTCGCGGCCGTCGGTGGTGCTGTCGCGGTTTTCACGCGAGGCCGAAACGCCGAGGTGGATAACGTCGCCATCCTGCTTGTGCGGTGTCCAGGCGATGCGACCGGCCAGCGTCGTGCCGTCGTTGTCGCCGAGCAGATCCTGTCCCCAGTAGTAGCCTGTGTTGACGATATACGCAGGTCGCTCGAATGCCCAGTCGATGCCGCTGCGTCGACCCTCGAAGATTGCCTGCGACGGTAGCGCGAGTTCCAGAAACGTGTCGGCCTTTGTACTCGTCACGCCTTCGAAGCTTACTGGTGTCTTCGAGTAGCCGAAGCGGAACGCGCCGTAGTCTTCGCCGAATACGGCCTTCGACTGGATGCGAAGGAAGGTGTCGAGCCAAGTTTTGCCTTGGTATTCGAAATCGACGATCGCGTCGTACACGCCCTTTTTCTTGAGCGTGAGGCCAACCTCCTTGCGCCGATTCGTTGCGGAGTCCTCGAACCTACGGCTGCCATCCGCGAGCGTGTGGCTGAAATCATTGACGTCGTAGCGATACGCGGCGGTCAGTGCGACGTCTGTGCCGTCCCGGAAAGTGTAGTGCACAGGCCAGTCGTCCAGATCGTAGGCATGCGTTGTGCGGCCAGGAAAAACCAGCAGCCCCAGAGGAAGGATGGCCGCGGTCGCAAAGCGCAAGTAGCGCGATGGGTCGTGCATTTTTTCTCCCTCACAGGATTCTCTGGCTAAAATCCGCCGGTGTCTCTCATTCGCCGCCACAGCCGATCATGAAAACTCGACGCTCTTTCCCGCGCTTGCACGTACGTATAAGCCTGGGCCCGGGATCGGCATTCGGCCCCGGCAAGGCCGAACTGCTCGAAAAGATCGCCGAGACTGGTTCGATCTCTGCCGCTGCGCGGCAGATGCACATGAGCTACAAACGTGCCTGGCAGCTGGTCGAAGATATGAACCGGATCTTCATTCACCCCGTTATCGACAAGGCCGCCGGTGGTGCACGAGGCGGCGGCGCCAATCTCACTGATTGTGGAAAGCGTGTAATCAGGAACTATCGAACGCTGCAGGAAAAAGCCCAAGTGTCCGCAACGCGGGAGCTGGCGGCCCTTGCAAGATATGCCGCAGGCTCATGACGCAAGTATGGTGCGCGATTTTCGCTATAGTCAAGTAGCTATAGCGCATCATAAAATAACCAACGATCATACAAACGCCGATCCGCGATGCAGCCCCGGCAGACGCATGGTCTAGGTTGCACCGGGAATGCAACGATCCAGTCAGGACGTGTGATGAATATCGCGAAAATCTTTGTCTTGACAATCCTGGCCGCGATTTCTCCTGGGTCACTTGCTGCGGAAAAGCTGATGATCGCCGCGGCGTCCGATTTGAAGTTCTGCCTCGATGAGATTGTCACCTCGTTCAGGCAGACTCATGCCGGTACAGATATCGACGTGATCTATGGGTCGTCCGGAAATTTCAAGACGCAGATCGAACAGGGCGCTCCTTACGATCTGTACTTTTCCGCCGACATCGCATTCCCGCGCGAACTGGCCAAGGCCGGATTGGTGTCTTCCGAAGTACAGCCTTATGCGATCGGCCGCCTCGTGCTCTGGAGTCTCACGCTGGACGCGAGCGCACTGCATCTTTCCGACCTGGCGCGCGCCGATATAAGCAAGATTGCAATCGCGAACCCGCAGCATGCTCCGTACGGCAAACGGGCGGAGGAAGCCTTGCGCGCGAGCGGAACCTGGGAAAAGGTCGAGCCCAAGCTGGTGCTCGGGGAGAACATTGCCCAGACCGCGCAGTTCGTCCAGTCCGGCAATGCGCAAGTCGGCATCATCGCCCTGTCGTTGGTACTGAGTCCCGAACTGGCCGGCAAAGGCAGCTACAGTCTCGTTCCGGACAGTCTGCACCAGCCGCTGGAGCAGGGTTTCGTGATTACCCAGCGAGCCAGCAGCAACGCGCTGGCGAAGAAATTTGCCGACTATATCGGTCAACCTGCGACACGACAGCTCATGGCGCGTTACGGGTTTGCGCTGCCAGTTGCGGCAATCGGTCATTGAACATTGAAGGGCATCTTCTCCGAGGGTGACGTCGCCGCCATCTGGCTGACTGTCGAATTGGCTTCGGTGGTCAGCGTTCTTCTGCTGCTGTTCGGTACGCCGATCGCCTGGTGGCTTGCGCGCACGACTTCGCGCTGGAAGCGACCACTCGCGGCGATCATCGCATTGCCGCTCGTGTTGCCGCCGACGGTTCTGGGCTTCTACATGCTGGCCGCGATGGGCCCGCATGGGCCCATCGGTGCGCTGACTCAATCCGTCGGCATTGGCTTGTTGCCGTTCACGTTTTCAGGGCTCGTCATCGCCTCGCTGTTGTATTCGCTGCCGTTCATGATCCAGCCTCTGCAAAACGCATTCGAGGCGATTGGCGAACGGCCGCTCGAAGTGGCGGCCACGTTGCGCGCGGGGCCGCTGGACCGGTTCTTCTCGGTCGCTGTTCCGCTGGCGCGGCCCGGGTTCGTCGCGGGGGCAATTCTCAGCTTCGCGCATACCGTGGGCGAGTTCGGCGTCGTGCTGATGATCGGTGGGAACATTCCGGGTCAGACGCGTGTGGCATCCGTGCTCGTTTACGATCACGTCGAAGCATTCGAATACGCGCAGGCCCATTGGATATCAGCCTTCCTGCTCCTGTTCGCCTTTGTGGTGCTGCTCGCCACGCAAGCACTCAAGCCCGCAAGCAAGACACGTTGATCATGGGTATCCAGGCCCGCCTTGCCATCGCTTATCCGGGGTTCCGCCTAGAAGTGGACCTGGATGTTCCTGGACGCGGCGTCACGGCGCTGTTTGGGCCATCCGGATCAGGCAAGTCGACCTGCCTGCGCGCGATCGCGGGCCTTGAACGCGCACGCGGCGGCTACGTCTCGGTCAACGAAGAGGTGTGGCAGGACGACGCAGAAGGCTTATTCGTGCCGACTCATCAGCGCGCGCTCGGGTATGTCTTCCAGGAATCGAGCCTGCTTTCGCACCTCAACGTCGAGGCCAATCTCGAATACGCTTTTCGACGCGCTGGCCACCCACCTGGGAGCGCCGAATTCCAGCGCATTGTGGAACTGCTTGGGATCGGTTCGCTGCTCAAACGCGATTGCGAACGTCTGTCCGGTGGCGAACGCCAGCGCGTCGCGATCGCGCGCGCATTGCTGACACGCCCGCGCCTGTTGTTGTTGGATGAGCCACTCGCGTCGCTGGATCTGCAACGTAAATCGGAAATACTGCCATACCTGGAACGTCTGCACGACGAACTGGACGTTCCTTCGATTTATGTCAGCCACATGCCGGACGAAGTGGCTCGCCTCGCCGATCACCTCGTCTTGCTGGATGGCGGGGCGGTCGTTGCGAGCGGACCGCTACAGGAAATCATGACGCGCCTCGACCTGCCGTCGAGATTCACCGAAAATGCGAGTGTCGTCGTCGAGACGGTCGTCGACGGACACGACAACGTCGATCACCTGACTCATCTGAGATTCGGCGGCGGGACACTGTACGTGCCACAACGCCAGGAGCGAGCTGGGAACAAGGTTCGCTGCCGGATCGAAGCGCGCGACGTCAGCCTCACGCTGGAACGACAGTCGGACACAAGCATCCTCAACATCATTCACGCCGTCGTCCTCGAGATGGTGCCGTTTGAACACCCCGCGCATGTGCTGGTCCGGCTCGATGCGCACGGAACGCCGTTGCTCGCGCGCATAACGCGCCGCTCATGGAACAACCTCGGGCTCGCGCCGGGCAGTCGGGTGTGGGCTCAGGTCAAGACTGTCGTCCTGGTCGGGTAACACCGGCCATTCCTGATCGCGAGCGTCGGGCACACGCATCCTTCCCGTTGCGTTATCCTTCGCCACTTTGCCAAGCCCCGCATGAATCTGCCCAACCGCCACGACACGATCCGAGCCGTCGCCTACTTCGACGGCTCGCTGCGTCTGCTCGATCAGCGCCGCCTGCCGTTTGCGGAAACGTCGATCGAGTGCCGCAGCGCCGACGAAGTGGCGACGGCGATCCGCGATCTGGCCGTGCGCGGCGCGCCGGCGATCGGCATCGCGGCAGCGTGGGGCGTGGTGCTGGAAGCACGGCGTCTTGCTGCGGCGGGACAAGCGCTGACGGCGCAGTCGCTGGAGCCGGCGTTGACGCATCTCAATGCGGCGCGGCCGACAGCGGTGAATCTCGCCTGGGCATTGGCGCGCATGCGCGGCGTGCTCGCGAATACGCCGACGGATGTACTCGCCGCGCTCGCGCATGAAGCACAGGCGATCCAGGACGAAGACCTCGCCGCAAACCGGCGCATGGGTGAACTCGGCGCCCAGCTGATCGCTCCCGGCAGCGGCGTGCTGACGCATTGCAACACCGGCTCGCTCGCGACCGCAGGGTTTGGCACCGCGCTCGGCGTGATCCGCGCCGGCGCCGCTGCTGGTAAAATTGTACAAGTGTACGCAGGCGAGACGCGGCCCTGGCTGCAGGGCGCGCGCCTGACGATCTGGGAACTGCTGCGTGACCAGATACCGGCCAAGTTGATCGCCGATTCGGCAGCATCGCACCTGATGAAATCCGGCGCGGTGCAGTGGGTGATCGTCGGCGCGGATCGCATCGCGGCGAATGGTGACACCGCCAACAAGATCGGCACGTATCAGCTGGCGATCGCGGCCCGTCACCATGGTGTCAAGTTCATGGTCGTGGCGCCGTTTTCTACCGTGGACATGGCCACCCCGGACGGCGAACACATCCATATCGAATTGCGCGATCCCGGCGAGCTGTTCGGCGTCGGCGGCCAGCGCACGGTCGTGGAAGGCGCGCAGGCCTGGAATCCGGTGTTCGATGTAACGCCTGCGAATTTGATCGATGCGCTGGTCACGGAGCGCGGCGTGATCGAAAAACCGAATCCGGGTCTCATGCGCGCGGCATTCGGATGAAGCAGCTTGCCCTGTTCTGCTTTGGCGGCGTGATCGGCTTTATCGTCGATGCGGGCGTGCTGCAAGTGCTTGTGGTGGGTTTGGCCTGGGATCGTTACAGCGGACGGCTGATCTCGTTCCTGTGCGCGGCCACGGCGACGTGGGTCTTCAATCGCCACTATACGTTTCGTGGCCCGCGCCGGCATTCGCTGTTCGGCGAGTGGGCACGTTACGTGTTCGCGATGAGCGGCGGCTTTGCCTGCAACTACGCCGCATACTGGGCGCTTGTATACTTTTTCAATTTCGACGGGCCATGGCTGATCCTCGCCGTCGCCGCTGGTTCGGTGGCCGGTTTGGGGATCAATTACATGGCGTCGCGGCATTGGGTTTTCCGCCATCACAAGCCGGCCAAAACGCCCGCACAGAGCAGCTCGCAAAGCTGACCGGCGCAGACTGGTCAAAAATGGCCGGGAAGCCCGGAAAATAAAGGGTTTTCGGCCCGTTGCCCGCCCGCGAAATATGCTAGAATTCAGCGGTTGAAAAACCCCCTCATGAAGGCCCGCGCAAAGCGGGCGTTCGAGCCGAGAAAAACACCAGGAAATACCCCGAATGGCGGAGCTGGCCAAAGAAGTTATTCGCGTCAATATCGAAGACGAAATGCGGCAGAGTTACCTCGATTACGCGATGAGCGTGATCGTCGGCCGCGCCCTGCCGGATGTGCGCGATGGCCTGAAACCGGTGCATCGCCGCGTGCTGTTCGGCATGCACGAAGCGAACAACGTCTGGAACCGCGCCTACGTCAAATGCGCGCGCGTGGTCGGCGAGGTAATGGGTAAGTACCACCCGCACGGGGATTCCTCGATCTACGACGCGCTCGTACGCATGGCGCAGGATTTCTCGCTGCGTTACCCGCTGATCGACGGCCAGGGCAACTTCGGTTCGGTCGACGGAGATGCGCCAGCGGCGATGCGCTACACCGAATGCCGGTTGCAGCGACTGAGCGCCAGCCTGCTCGCCGACATCGACAAGGAAACGGTCGATTTCGTCCCGAACTACGACGAGAAGGAACTCGAACCCAGCGCGCTGCCGGCGCGCGTGCCGAACCTGCTGATCAATGGCTCTGCCGGCATCGCGGTTGGCATGGCGACGAACATTCCGCCGCACAATCTGCGCGAAGTGATCGATGCAACGATCGCGTTGATCGACGATCCGACGCTCGGCATCGACGTGTTGATGCAGCACGTCAGCGGGCCGGATTTTCCGACCGCCGGCATCATCAACGGCGCCGCGGGCATCGTGGAAGCATACAAGACCGGCCGCGGCCGCATCCTCGTGCGCGCCAAGACGGAGATCGAGACCGACGACAACGGCCGCGAGACGATCATCGTCACCGAACTGCCGTACCAGGTGAACAAGGCGCGGCTGATCGAGAAGATCGCCGAGCTGCACAAGGAAAAGAAGATCGAAGGCATCGCCTCGGACGGTTTGCGCGACGAGTCCGACAAGGACGGCATGCGCATCGTCATCGAGGTGCGCAAGGACACGATGGCCGACGTGCTGCTCAACAACCTGTTCCAGCAGACGCAGCTGCAAGTTACGTTCGGCATCAACATGGTTGCGCTGGTCGATGGCCAGCCGCAGCTGCTCAATCTCAAGCAGATCCTCGAAGCGTTCATTCGGCATCGCCGCGAAGTCGTCACGCGGCGTACGATTTTCGAACTGCGCAAGGCGCGCGGTCGCGCGCATATCGTCGAAGGGCTGACCGTTGCGCTTGCGAACATCGACGAGATGATCGAGTTGATCAAGACCTCGCCGGATGCGCAAACCGCGAAGGAACGCATGCTTGCGCGACGTTGGGCGCCAGGCCCGGTGCGTGAGCTGCTCGCTGCCGCCGGCGCCGATATCTCGCGTCCGGAAGACCTGCCGGCCGGGTTCGGCCTCGAAGGAGAGAGCTATCGGCTGTCCGAGGCACAGGCCAAGGAAATCCTCGAGATGCGCCTGCACCGCCTGACCGGTCTGGAGCAGGAGAAGCTGTCCGAGGAATATCGCGAATTGCTCGCGACGATCGCGGAGTTGCTCTCGATCTTGCTCAATCCGGACAAATTGTTGGGCGTGATCCGCGAGGAACTCGCGGCGCTGAAGGAAGACTTCGGTGATGTGCGCCGCACGCTGATCCAGCGCAGCCAGGAAGATCTCGACGTGCTCGACCTGATCGAGCCGGAAGACGTTGTCGTAACACTGTCGCATGCGGGTTATGCGAAGCGCCAACCGGTGACGATCTACCGCGCGCAGCGCCGCGGCGGCAAGGGGCGCATGGCCACGGCGATCAAGGAAGAGGATTTCGTCGAGAAGCTGTGGATTGCGAACACGCATGACACATTGCTCGCGTTCACCAGCGCCGGGCGCGTGTTGTGGCTGAAGGTATACCAGATTCCGGACGCCGGCCCTGGCTCGCGCGGCAAGCCGATTGTGAACCTGCTGCCGCTCGAACCGGAAGAGAAAGTACAGGCGATTCTGCCGGTGCGCGATTTTCCCGAAGACAAGTTCATCTTCTTCGCCACGCGTCTGGGCACGGTCAAGAAGACGCCGCTCAGCGATTACTCGCGGCCGCGATCGACCGGCATTCGTGCGATCGACATCGAAGAAGGAGATGGGCTCGTCGACGTGGCGGTCACCGACGGCGCGCGCGACGTGTTCCTGTTCGCCAGCAACGGCAAGGCCGTGCGTTTTGCCGAAGATGAAGTGCGCCCGATGGGCCGAGTTGCGCACGGCGTGCGCGGCATCCGCCTCACTGACAACTCGCATGTCGTGTCGATGATCGTTGCCGAAGGCGAGGGCGATATTCTCACCGCTACCGAACGCGGCTTCGGCAAGCGTACCGAGCTTTCCGAATATCCGCGCAAGGGCCGCGGCACGCAGGGCGTGATCGCGATCCAGTGCTCGGAGCGTAACGGCTCGTTGGTCGGCGCCGTGCAACTGGACGAGGCGCACGAACTGATGCTGATCTCGAACCAGGGCACACTCGTGCGCACGCGCGCGGCCGAGATCGCGCGCGTGGGCCGCAACACGCAAGGCGTCACGTTGATTCGCCTGCCGCAGGAGGAAAACCTGGTCGGCGTGGTGCGCGTGGAATCGCTTGGCGGCGATGAAGAAGGCGACGCGGGCAGCGCAGTTGTCGAGGAACCGCTACCAGCTTAAGGCGCGATTCGCCGCCTCATCTGGCCCTCTCCCCGAACCGGGGGAGAGGGAGTTCAAGCATTAACCTACGGCCGCGAGCATCGAGCCGGCATCCGACACCTTGAACTCGCCCGGCGCTTCGATGTGCAGCTGCTTGACCACGCCATCCTCGGCGTAGAGCGCGAAGCGCTTGCCGCGCATCCCCAGCCCGAACGCGGTGCCGTCCAGTTCCAGGCCGAGTGCTTTTGAAAACGTGCCGTTGCCATCGGCGAGCATGCGCAGATTTTCCGGAACGTGTTGATCCTTGGCCCATGCGCCCATTACGAAAGCGTCGTTGACGGCCAGGCATGCGACATCGATACCCTTGTTCTGAAATTCGCCGAGCTTTTGCACATAACCGGGCAGATGCTTGGCCGAACACGTTGGCGTGAACGCGCCGGGCACGGAGAACAGCACGACTTTCTTGCCTTTGAAAATGTCGTCCGTATTGATGGCTTGCACGCCGTCCTTGAGATAGTTCAGCGTGGTGTTGGGAATGCGGTCTCCGACTTTGATTGTCATGGCTTGTTCCTTCCTGATTGGGGAGGTGAATGATAAGCCTTGCCGACGAAATCGCCACTCTTGAAAGCCTCGGAAGCGACCCTACGTTGGAACGCATACGGGCCGTATGTGCCCGACAACCTTTCGGAGTCAATATGAATTTTGTGCATTTTCACCCGTGGTCCGCGAATCGTTTGCAGGTCTTCGGCCGCTGCGTTGGCGACAGCGATCAGCCGAGTCAGTCCGTCAACCAGTGGGCGCCGCGCGTCGATATCAGGGAAGAAGACAACCGCTTTGTGATCCTCGCCGACATCCCCGGGGTGGATCCGAAGGACATCGAAGTCAGCGCCGACAAGAATGAGCTGACGATCAAGGGCGAGCGCAAGAGCGAGACAACGCAAGACAATGGCAAGCTCAAGCGCGTTGAGCGTTCGTATGGTGCGTTCCTGCGCAGCTTCACTCTGCCTGACAACGCCGACGCGGACGCCATCAGCGCCAGCGGCAAGCATGGCGTGCTGGAAATCTCGGTCCCGAAGAAAGCCGAAACCACGCCGCGCAAAATCGCCGTTACGCACTAAATCGACAGCACTTTTGATACCGGGCTGCGGTCGGCTATGCTGGCCGCAGTTCTTTGCATTGGGGTTTCGCAACGATGCAATTCAAGGATTACTACGACGTTCTCGGCGTGAAGCCCGCGGCCAGCGACACGGAAATCAAGACCGCGTATCGCAAACTCGCGCGCAAATATCATCCCGACGTCAGCAAGGAAAAAGGCGCCGAGGAAAAGTTCAAGGGCGTCAATGAAGCCTACGAGGCGCTGAAGGATCCGGCTAAGCGCCAGGCCTACGACCAGCTGCGCGCGAGCGGTTACCGGCCCGGCGACGAATTCCATCCGCCACCGCATTTCGGCGATGGCGCGGATTTCGATTTTTCCGATCAGCGCGGTGACGGCGACTTTTCCGATTTTTTCGAGTCGCTGTTCGGCCGGGCGGCTGGTGGGCACGGTGGGCGTGGTGGGCGTGCGGGTCCACGCCGTGGCCGCGATGTGCAGGCACGTGTCGAGATTCCGCTCAGTACCGCTTTCAGCGGCGGGCGAGAACGGATCTCGCTGCGCGACAGCGACGGCGGCGAGCGCACTCTGGATGTGAAGATTCCGGCCGGGATTCTGCCGGGCCAGCAGATTCGTCTGGCAGGGCAGGGTTCACCCGGATCGCAGGGCGCGCCGGCCGGCGACCTGATGCTGGAAATTGCGATCCGCGAGGATCCGCGGTTCCGGCTGGAAGGTCGCGACGTACACGTCACGTTGCCGGTCACGCCGTGGGAAGCGGCGTTGGGCGCGAACGTCACCGTGCCGACCCTGGGAGGCGATGTTGAGCTTAAGGTTCCCGCGGGTTCCGACAGCGGCAAGCGTATGCGCCTGCGCGGGCGCGGCATGCCCGGAAAAACGCCGGGTGATCAATTCGTCACGCTGCAAATCCACGCGCCGCCGGTGCAGAACGACGAACAGCGCAAGCTGTACGAGCAGATGGCGGAACTATTTCCGCGCGGGGTTCCTGCCTGACCCGATCAGGCCGCGGGCAAGAGCTTCGAAATCGTGTTGACCAGTTCGCCTTCGTTCACCGGTTTGGTGACGTAGGCCTTGGCGCCCTGGCGCATGCCCCAGACGCGATCGGTTTCCTGATCTTTGGTCGTGACGAGCACGATCGGGATGTGGCTGGTCTTGGCGTCCTTGGAAATCGTTCGCGTGGCCTGGAAACCGTTGAGGTTCGGCATCACCACGTCCATGAGGATCAGATCGGGTATCTCGCGCTTGGCCGCTTCCACTCCGGCGGAACCGTCCTC
>Ga0068863_100003483_pt1 | contig 15528 bp, 15 predicted proteins | sample KBSSwiS62_FD_66596 | JGI IMG/M metagenome (GOLD analysis project Ga0068863, IMG submission 66596) | Switchgrass rhizosphere microbial communities from Kellogg Biological Station, Michigan, USA - KBS Switchgrass S6-2 | ecosystem: Host-associated > Plants > Roots > Rhizosphere > Soil ...
ACGTTGTCCGGGTCGTCGGCGTAATAGCCGGCGACGTGGTGCGATGCATTGAGCGCGTGGCACACGAGCACCGCGTTCGCCCGGGCGGCGTCAAGCGTGCCGTACGTCTCGTAGGCGAGCTCGTACCGGGGCAGCGACCGTCCGCAGGCCAACGGCAGCGGCGTATCGAATTGCGCCCGTTGGGCGACGACCGCGCCGACCGAGCGGCCTTGCGTGGCGCCCGCGGCGCTACCACCGGTGGTGGCGGCGAAAGACGACATCGAACTCCGTTCGGCGACAGCGTTGACCGCCTGCTTGCCGCTAACCGGTGGGTGTCGGGGGAGCCCTCGCCACTCCGCTTTAGCCGTATTTGTATGGGCCGTCCACAAGGAACCGGAGGACCCGGCGCCCGCAAGCTGGCTCAAATCGGCGCCGGCGCCAAGTCTACAGGAATACCCGGGCCACGGCCGATGTTGGCGGCCATAAGCCCACGCGGGCGAATACTGGAGCGCGAAGCGCGGAGGTACTCCAAATGAACGCATGGCTGAAGGCTTTTGTCGCGGCGATCCTGCTCGTTGCGTCGGCGACGTGCCTCGCCTCGTTCCATCTTTTCCGCATCGAACAGCTCTACTCGAACGCCGACGGCACCATCCAGTTCGTGGTGCTGCACGAGTCCGCCGGCATGAACGGCGAGAATCTCTGGGCGGGTCACGAGCTCACCAGCACGCACGCCGGCGTGTCGCAGGTCTACCGCTTTCCCAACGATCTGCCCGGCGGCGATGGCGAATATTGCAGCGGGTACTACTGCTACCCGAACTTGAGTCCCACCGCCAACAAGCGCGTGCTCGTGGCCACGCAGGGCTTCGCGGCGCTTGGGGTCGTGACGCCGGACTACGTCGTGCCGAACGGCTTCCTGCCGGCGAGCGGAGGGACCCTCAACTACGCCGGCGTGGATCAGGTGACGTTCGCTTCGTTGCCGACCGACGGCACGAATGCCATCGACCGCAACGGCGCCAATCTCCCTAATCTCGCGACGAATTTCGCGGGCGGCTCGGCCTCGGTGCAGCCGGGCGCGAGCCCGCCCGGCGGAGCCCTCAACTTCCAGGGCATGTGGTACGCCGCCCCCGCCGAGTCCGAGGCCGGCTGGGGCATCAATTTCGCGCACCAGGGCGATGCGATCTTTGCGACGTGGTTCACGCACGATGCGAACGGCCACGCGTGGTTCCTGACGATGTCCGCCTTCCAGACGGGTCCCAACACCTATGCCGGGGACCTGATTCGCACCACGGGGCCGCCCTTCAGTGCAGTCCCGTTCGATCCCATGCAGGTCCAGGTGTTTCGCGTCGGCACCGGCACACTCACGTTTGCCGATGGGAGCCACGGGACGTTCTCGTACACCGTTGACGGGAGCTCACAGACCAAGGCGATCATCCGGCAGGCCTTCGGCGTGCTGCCGACCTGCACCTGGAACGGACCGGTGGGCCTTGCCGCAGCGACCAACTACCAGGACATGTGGTGGTCGTTAGGTGGCGGCGAGTCCGGATGGGGCATCAATTTTGCGCACCAGGGCGACGTCATTTTCGCGACGTGGTTCACCTACGATGCGTCAGGCAATCCGATCCAGATGTCGGCCACGCTGTTCAAGACGGGTCCGTCAACTTACTCCGGGACCCTGATCAGGACGTCCGGCCCGCCGTTCAGCGCCGTCCCCTGGAATCCGCAGGCCGTGACCCGAGCGGAGGTGGGAACGGCGGCGGTGACGTTCACGAACGGCAACCGGGCGACGTTCAATTACACCGTGGCGCTGAACGGCGCGATGAGCGCAGTGACGCAGGCGAAGGAGATCGAGCGCCAGGTGTTCCGGCCGCCGGGCACAACCTGCAAATAGCGGAAACCAGGGTCAGAGACGAATTTTTGGTCCGCGTGCTGTCGCGGCGAATTCAGCGAAAAAATTCGTCTCTGACCCTATTTCTATTCGTTGAGCTTCTCGAGCTGCAGCGCAAGCTTCGCGGGATCGGAGATCCTGCGGATCCGTGCGACGAAAGGCGCGATCGCCGCGACATCGGACGTCAGCACCCGCTGCTTGATCTCGAGAAGCTGCGCCGGGTGCATCGACAGGTTGCGCAGGCCGAGCCCCAGCAACAGGCGCGTCATTTGCGGATCACCCGCCATCTCGCCGCAGACGGCGATCGGCACCTTCGCCTTGTCCGCGTCGGCAATGGCCATTCCGATGAGCTTCAGCACTGCGGGGTGCAGCGGATCGTAGAGATGCGCGACCGCGTCGTCGGAACGGTCGACCGCGAGCGTGTACTGGATCAGGTCGTTCGTGCCGATCGACAGGAAATCGAGCTTTTCGAGGAAGGCCGAGATCGCCAGCACGGCGGCGGGAATCTCGATCATTCCGCCGATCTCGACGGCCGGATCGAACGGCACACTGCGCTCACGCAGCGTTTCCTTCGCCTGCGCGATCATCGCGAGCGTCTGGTCGATCTCTCCGGGTGACGAAAGCATCGGCACGAGTATCTTCACCCGGCCGAAGTGCGACGCGCGCAGGATCGCACGAAGCTGCGTGAGGAAGAGTCGCGGCTCGGCGAGACAAAAGCGCACCGCGCGCAGCCCGAGCGCCGGATTGGGCGCCACGCGGGCAAGGCCGTCCAGTCCCTCCTTGTGCTTGTCGGCGCCCAGGTCGAACGTGCGGATCGTCACGGGCTTGCCTTCCATGCCGGCAGCAACCGTTCGATACGCCTCGAACTGCTCGTCCTCGGACGGCAGACCCTCGCGATTGAGGAACAGGAACTCCGAGCGGAACAAGCCGACGCCCGTGGCGCCGTTGTCGAGTGCCTGGCTCAAGTCGCCCGGCAACTCGATGTTGGCCTGCAGCTCGATCGCGTGCCCGTCGATCGTCATCGCCGGCTTGGTCTTGAGACGGCGGAGCTTTGCGCGCTCGAGCTCGAGCCCCGTCTGCTTCAGCCGGTATTCGGCGAGCACCGACTTGTCGGGATTGACGATCACGACGTGGTTCGTCCCATCGAGAACGAGCAGCTCGTTCTCGCGGATGAGCGCCCGGCCGTTGTGCGTCCCGGCAACCGCCGGCACCGCAAGGCTCCGCGCCACGATCGCGGTGTGCGACGTCACGCCACCCAAGTCCGTGATGAACCCGGCGTAACGGTGGGTCTTGAACTGGATGACGTCGGCCGGTGACAGATCGTGCGCGACGAGAATCGTGTTCTGCTCGGCGCCGCCCGGTGTGAGCGAGCCCGGCTTGCCGAGGAGGCGCTTCAGGATCCGCTCGACGACCTGGACGACGTCGGCCTTGCGCTCGCGCAGATAGGCGTCCTCGATGTCCTCGAACTGCTCTACGAGCACGTTCATCTGCACCGTCAGCGCCCACTCCGCGTTGCAACGCTGCTCGGCGATGTGCCGCTTCGGCGTCTCCGACAACGTCGGATCGGCGAGGATCATCGCGTGCACGTCGAGGAAAGCGCCGAACTCCGCCGGCGCGTCGCCTGCGATCATCATGCCGCGAAGGTCGTGGAGCTCCGTGCGGACTTCGGAGATCGCGTGGTCGAGGCGCGCGATCTCGGTCTCGACGCGGCTCGAAGGAATGGTGTAGTGCGCGACTTCCAGCGTCGCGTGCGAGACGAGCTGCGCCCGCCCGATGGCGATCCCGCCCGAGACGCCGAGTCCGTGGAGCGCGAAGCTCGGCACGGCGGCTACTGGCCCTCGCCGAAGCAGTCGTTGATCAGTGCCACGAGCGCCTCCATGGCTTCCGCTTCGTCGGGGCCGCTCGTCTCGAGCGTCACCTTCGTCCCCTTGCCCGCGGCCAGCATCATCACCCCCATGATGCTCTTCGCGTTGACCTTGCGATTGTTGCGGGACAGCACCACGTCGCTCTGGTACTTGGCGGCGAGCTGCGTCAATTTCGCCGATGCGCGTGCATGAAGCCCCAGCTTGTTGACGATCTCAACTTCGCGTTGCGGCATACACGGGATCCACGTGCATGTGCAGTACGCCGTCGCAGCCGCCGGAAACCGCCCGCTTGAGCAGCGTGTCCATGTCGCGCGACCGGTACGTGAATGCGCGGACGAGCATCGGCAGGTTGACGCCCGCGACGCCTTCGACGCGGCCCGCCTTCAGGAGCTTCCCCGCAAGATTGGACGGCGAGGCGCCGTAGATGTCGGAGAAGACCACGACGCCGGTGCCGGTGTCGAGCTGCCGGACGAGCTCGCGCGCGGCGGGCAGCAGCGCAGCCGGGTCGTCCGCCGCCGCGACGGACAGCACCTCGAATTGCGGGGGCCGGCTGCCGAGGACATGCGTGACCGCGCGCGCAAGGCCCTCGCCCAGGCTGTCATGCGCAATGATCAGGATGCCGATCATCGGGGGATCTCGTGGTGACTTGGCCGATCGCCGTGCAGGCGGCACGTGCGCCCGACGATGCGGCAAGGGCCGGCGATCATGGTAGCACGCGGGTTACGCGCCCGAACCGCCGGTTGCCGTTTCGAGCGCCGCCGCGAACATGGCGCCGACGTCGAATCCCGACTGCTCAGTGATCTCGACGAAGCACGTCGGGCTGGTCACGTTGACCTCCGTGAGGCGGTCGCCGATGACGTCCAGCCCCACGACCAGCAGGCCCTCGGCCCACAGCGACGGTCCCAGCGCCGCGGCGATCGCCCGGTCGTGGTCGGTGAGCGGCCGCGCGACGCCGCGGCCGCCGGCGGCCAGGTTGCCCCGCGTCTCCCCTTCCTTGGGGATTCGCGCCAGCGCGAACGGCACGACCTCGCCCGCGATCAGCAACACGCGCTTGTCGCCGTCGGCGATCTCCGGAATGAAGCGCTGAACCATCGCGGTCCGCGCGCCGTGATGCCCAACCGTCTCGACGATCACGTGGCGGTTCGCATCGTCGGCGCGCACGCGAAACACCGAGGCGCCACCCATGCCGTCGAGCGGCTTCACGATCGTGTCGCGGTGCTCGTCGATGAATGCATCGATCCTGCCTGCATCGCGCGTCACGAGCGTCGGGGCGATAAACTTCGCGAACCGGGCGATCGCGAACTTCTCGTTGTGATCGCGAATTGCCCGCGGCCGGTTGAACACGCGCGCGCCTTCTCGCTCGGCGGCCTCGAGCAGGTACGTCGTGTAGACGTATTCCATGTCGAACGGCGGGTCCTTGCGCATCACGACCGCGGCGAAATCCCTGAGCGCACGATCCTGCGGCGCGCTCGCGCTGTACCAGTCGTGATCGTCATCGTGAAGTGCGAGCGGAACGACGCGCGCCCGCGTGCTTGGCGCATCGCTGCGCGCGCTGGCGTTCGAGTTCCAGTAGATGTCCGACTGCTGCAGGGCGTAGACCGCGTGTCCGCGCCGCGCGAGCGCGCGCATCATCGCGACGCTCGAGTCCTTGTAGGCCTTGAGCTCCGGCAGCGGGTCGAGGATGAAGGCGTAGTCCATGCGGCGGGCGCGGAGGCGGCCCGTCATGCTACCGCATTATCGCCGTGCGCCTGGGCGGCGCAGGAACAGGATGCGCTCCATGAGGCTCTCGGCGCGCTTCATCCCGTCGATCGACGCCTCGCGCTCGCGCTTGACGCCCTCTGCGCAAAGGCGGATTCGGCTAGAATCGCCGTCCCGGCTATCGCTTGCCCGACACGCCGGTCCGTATACGACGTCGAACCCGACCGAAGGTTTCCGCAAATGACCCGCGAAGCTCTACTCACCGCGCTCAGGACGCGACTGCAGGAGATCGACGACCTGCGCGGCGCGGCGTCGGTGCTGCAGTGGGACCAGGCGACTTACATGCCGCCCGGCGGCGCCGAATCGCGCGGCCGCCAGTTGGCACTCCTGAATCGCCTCGCTCACGACCAGCAAGCCGATCCGGGAATCGGCCATTTGCTCGACTCGCTCGAGCCGTGGGCGGAAACGCAAGGGGAAGATTCCGACGTGGCGGCTCTCATCCGAGTGACGCGCCGCGACTACGATCGTGCGACGCGCGTACCGTCGAGCTTCATCGAGCGGCTGAGCGCGCACATGACGGCCACGTACCACACGTGGGAGCGCGCGCGGCCCGCGAACGATTTTGCCGCGGTACGCCCGATGCTCGAGAAGACGGTCGAGATGAGCCGCGAGCTCGCTGCCTATCACCCGGGCGGCGAGAATCCGTACGACCCGCTGATCGACCTCGCCGAGGACGGGATGACGGTGGCGGGCGTGCGGTCGCTGTTCGACGAATTGCGCGCGGGTCTCGTGCCGCTCATCAAGGCCATCCGCGAGCGCCCCGAAGTCGACAACGGCTGCCTCTCCGGCAACTTTCCCGAAACCGCGCAGCAGGCATTCGGCGAGCAGGTGATCCGCGCGTTCGGCTACGACTACACGCGCGGCCGGCAGGACAAGACCGCCCATCCGTTCATGACCAAGCTCGGCCGCGGCGACGTGCGCATCACCACGCGCTACAGCGACGACTTCCTGCCCGACGGACTCTTCTCGACGCTGCACGAGGCCGGCCACGCGATGTACGAGCAGGGCATCGCCGACGACCTCGAAGGCACTCCGCTTTTCAGCGGCACCACCGCAGGCGTGCACGAAAGCCAGTCACGCCTCTGGGAAAACCTGGTGGGCCGCAGCCTGCCCTTCTGGAGCCACTGGTACGGCTCGCTGCAGGCGGCCTTCCCCGGCGAGCTCGACGACGTGTCGATGGACACGTTCTATCGTGCGATCAACAAGGTGGTCCCGTCGCTCGTCCGCACCGAAGCCGACGAAGTCACGTACAACCTGCACGTGATGCTGCGCTTCGATCTCGAGCTTGCGCTGCTGGAGGGCACGCTCAAGGTCGCGGATCTGCCGGATGCCTGGCGCGAGCGCGTGAAGAGCGACCTCGGCGTGTCGCCGCCCGACGATCGCGACGGCGCCTTGCAGGACGTGCACTGGTACGGCGGCATCGTGGGCGGCGCGTTTCAGAGCTACACGCTCGGCAACATCATGAGCGCGCAATTCTTCGCGGCTGCGCGCCGGGATCTGCCCGACCTCGACCAACGTATCGCCGCAGGAGAATTCGCACCGCTGCGCGAGTGGCTCACCACCCACATCTACCGCCACGGCCGGAAATTCACCGCGCCCGAGCTCGTCGAGCGCGCGACGGGTCAGCGTCTGTCGATCGCGCCGTACCTCGAATACCTCAACACCAAATACGGCGCGCTGTACGGGCTGTAATGGGGCGAGGCAAAGAAATGGCCGCTACGCTTCCGCAAGCGTAAACAGCTCCTGCGGCTCGCGAATGCCACGCAGCGCGTGGAAGCCGAGCGAGATCATCCTGTCACCCGCCGTCGCGGCCACGTCGCGGAAGCTCTGCGACACCAGAAGCTTGCGCTGCAGCGTGCGGCACATGCCCTCGATGCGGCTCGCTTCATTGACCGCCGAGCCAACGACAGTGAAGTCGAGGCGCTCCGCCGCGCCGATGTTGCCGTAGAGCACGTCGCCCAGGTGCAGCGCGACGCCGAAGTCGAGCGTGCGCCTGCCGGCTGTCCGACGCTCCGCGTTGAACGCCGGGAACAGGTGGACGAGGTCCGCCGCGGCCTGGAGCGCGTCGCGGCACACCGATTCGTTGTCGCGCTCCGCGAGATCGAAGGTCGCGAGGAAGCCGTCGCCCATGAACTTGAGAATCTGCCCCTGGTGATCGAGCACCGGCCGCGCCATCGCCTCGAGATAGGCGTCGAGGATCTCGACGAGCTCCTGCTTCGCGACACGGTTGGCGACCAGCGAGAATCCGCGCAGATCGCAGAACCAGATCACCGCACGGATCGTCTTCACGGAATGGCGGTCGATCTCGCCGATCAGAACATGGCGGCCGGCATCCGCGCCGAGGTAGGTCTCGAGCAGCGTGCGCGCGACATCGAACGTCGAGCGCGACTTCACGGCAAGGGCGAGGCACGGCAGGATGCTCGCGATCTGGTCGAGCTGCCCATCGTCGAAGCCGCCCGGCACATCGGTCGCGCAGGAGAAGAAGATGCCCTGCAGCGGATCAAAAATGGGATCCGGGACCGACGGCCCGCTTTTGAGGCCCGCCATGTCGACCTCGCCAAAACGGACGATGCGCGCCGCGTACTCGGTCATGCCGGCATCGCGCAACTCTTCGAGCAGCACGAATTGCAGCGGCTCGCCCGAGTCGAGCCGCCTGCGCATCCGGGACTCGCCGCTTTTCCTGAGATAGTAGATCGGGCTGCGTAAATACGCGGCGCTGTCCTCTCCCGTACGCCGCCGCGGGAACGCGTCCGTCTCGAGTCCGGTTGGGCGCCAGGTGTAACTGCGCGCGCCGTGACGCGGATGCAGGGTGCCGATGATCATGCTGAAGCGCCGCGCCGGAAAGCCGGCATCGGCGACGCGCCGACAGAAGCCGTCGACCAGCTCCTCGAGCGACACGCCGCGCAGGCCCTGCTCCACGATCCAGCGCTGGAGCGCGGAAAGGTCCAGCGAGGCATCGGCGTTGGCGGCAAGGCCTGCCGGCGCGGCGGTTAGGTCTGCCGGCGACTCCGTTCGATTCGCGGCTTGGGAGGGAGGCATGGTCCCGGACATGATCGGTCAGGCGGCGCGCGCGCGCAATGCCTTCGCGAGCGGCGGACCTTGTGCCCTTCTCTCCACAACCGGTGGAACGGGCATCCCGTGATCCAAACGCCGACGTCCCTCGTAGAAGGCGACGAACCGAATGCTCCCGTGACGCTACCCCGACTCTTCTCACGCCGTGACACTGCCCGACTCGCGCGACTTTTGGCGACGCTGTGCTTTCCGCCATGCGCGACGGTAGCTGCCGCCGGGACCACTGAAATGCTTCCGCCCGCAGGACCTCCCTGGACCTTCCGTGTGTCGCTCGACGGCAAGCCGATCGGCCAACATCGATTCAGCTCCATGGCCGCGGAGAATTCCGGTCAACGCAACGTCCGCATCGAGGCGAATTTCGAGGTGCGCTGGCTCGGCCTCGCCGTGTATCACTACCAGCATGTCGCCATCGAGCGCTGGCGAGGCAATTGCCTGGTCGGTCTTTCCGCCGAGACGGACGACAACGGGCAGCGCACACGGGTGCGCGCCGCGCTCACAGGCGACTCGCTCCAAGTCACCGAGCCGGCGGCTGAAAGTGCGCCGGGTTGCGTGATGAGTTTCGCGTACTGGCACCCCGCCATGCGCGCTCAGCACCGACTGCTCAATGCGCAGACCGGCCGCATCGAAACCGTACGCATAACTCCTCTGGGCGAGAAGACACTGAACATGGGCGAGGCCGCCATCGACGTCACGGGCTGGCGAATCGGCGGCCTTCCGCAACCGATAGACGTCTGGTATTCGCGGGACGGTGACTGGGTGGGACTGGACACTTTTGTGGACGGCGGCCGCGCGCTCAGCTACCGCCGGTTATGACGGGATTGCGATGACACGACGGTTCACCCTCGCTTACATCGCGACACTGATCGTGTTTCTTGCGCTCGACGCCGTCTGGCTCACTACGATGGCACAGCGCTTGTACCGGCCGGGGATCGGGCACCTGATGCGTGAAGGGTTTGCGCCCGCGCCGGCAATCGCGTTCTACGCGCTATACGTCGCGGGGCTCGTCGTGTTCGCCGTGATGGCCGGGCTCGACCGCGGTCGCGCAACCACCGCCGCCTGGCGTGGTGCCCTTTTCGGTCTCGTCGCCTATGCCACGTACGACCTCACGAATCAGGCCACCCTGCGCGATTGGCCCTGGAGTGTCACTTTCGCGGATCTGGCTTGGGGCGCGTCGGCGAGCGCACTGGCATCGGCCGCCGGTTGCCGCGCGACGATGGCGTTCGCCCGCGGCTAGGCAGTGCTCGCCCCGTGTCGCAGCGCGTGATCCGTTTCGCGCTGCGATGCGTATACCTCGAGGACTTCGGAGAGACGCAGGATGGCGGTGTCGAGTCGGACTATCGAGTGGACCGAGCGCGGGATGCTTCCGGATGGAATCGTTCGCGCCGGCATCCGCAAGTTGTTGCGCGAGCGCCTGTGCGAGATAGGAGCGAATGATCCTGCGCGCGCCGCCGTGCTTTCGGACACGTTCGTCGCAGCCCTTCGCGACGCGCCCATTGCATTGCTGACGGACAAGGCGAACGAGCAGCACTACGAAGTGCCGCCGGCATTCTTCGGGGCAGTGCTCGGCCGCCACCGCAAATACAGCAGCTGCTGGTGGCCCGATGGCGTCCACGACCTCGACTCTGCCGAGGACGCGGCGCTGCAGGCGACCTGCGAGCACGCTGCGCTCGCGGATGGCCAGCGCGTCCTCGAGCTGGGATGCGGTTGGGGGTCGCTCAGTTTGTGGATGGCAGAGCGCTATCCGCGCAGCAGGATTTGCAGCGTGTCGAACTCCCGTGCGCAGCGCGCCTTCATAGAGGCCGAGGCGATCCGCCGAGGCTGCGCGAACCTGGAAGTGATCACGTGCGACATCAACGATTTCGAGCCCGATGCGCGGTTCGACCGCGTGGTCTCGGTCGAGATGTTCGAGCACTTGCGCAACTGGCCCGAAGCGTTTCGCCGCGTGCGCACGTGGCTCGCGCCCGGAGGACTCTTCTTCATGCACGTGTTCGCTCATCGCAGCACGCCGTATGCGTTCGAAGTGCGCGACGACAGCGACTGGATGAGCCGTAACTTCTTCTCCGGCGGCATGATGCCGAGCGACGACATGGCGCTGCGGTGCCAGGAGCATCTCGTCGCGTGGCGTCGGTGGCGCTGGGATGGCACGCACTATGCGCGGACGGCGGAAGCGTGGCTCGCGAACATGGACCTTCGCCGCAACGAAGTCCGGCAGGCGCTGCAGGAGGCGTATGGCGCCGAGCACGTGCGCCGATGGCGGATGCGTTGGCGCCTCTTTTTCATGTCGTGCGCCGAGCTGTTCGGATACGACGGCGGTCGGCAGTGGTGGGTCGCGCACTACCTCTTCGGCGCGCGCCCGTGATTGCGACGAGCTCGCCCCTGCTCGCGCCGACAGTCAAACGCGCGATCGGCCTGGTGGCAATGTTCCTCGCCTTCCAAGGCGGCTGGTTTGCGTGCGTGCTGGGGGCGGCGCACGGCGCCCCATGGGCCGGAACCGCGGCGGCCGCCGGAGTGGCGGCGTTGTCCATCGGGCTTGGCGGCCGCCCCGCCGCGGATGCATGGCTCGTCGCGGCCGCAATCGCGACCGGTTTCGTCTGGGAGAGCGCGATGGCGCGAGGCGGCCTCATCGCCTACGCGGAGCCGGGTGTGCTCTCCGTGCCGGTCTGGATCCTGGCGCTGTGGGCGTTGTTCGCGGTGACACTCCGCGAGCCGCTTCGCGCGCTGCACACGCGACTGCCGCTCGCCGCGTTGCTGGGGGCGGTGGGCGGACCTCTGTCCTATGCTGCAGCGGCACGCATGGGCGCCTGCGAGCTGATCGAACCCGTGTGGACGCCGCTCGTGCTGGCGGTGGGATGGGGGACGATCACGCCGCTGCTGCTCATGCTGGCGCGCCGCCTCGATCGAGGGCGCGCGATCCCGGCCGCCGTGCGATGAGCGATCCGGGCGTGGCGCACATTGCGGTATCGGGGTTCGCGGCGTCGGCCACACTCGCGGTGGTCGCATGGGGCGTGAGCCTGCCGCTTCGCAACGCGAGCATCGTCGACAGCGTGTGGTCGCTCATGGTGCTGGCCCCGGCCTGTGTGGCGATCATCGTTGTTCCTCACGCCGGCCCCCGGGCGGGGGTTGTGCTCGGCCTCGCAGCGCTGTGGGCGCTGCGGCTGGCTGGTTACATCGCCTGGCGCAACCGCGGGCATGGAGAAGACCGCCGATACCAGGCGATACGCGCACGCAACGAGCCCCACTTCGCGTGGAAGAGCCTGTACCTCGTATTCGGTTTGCAGGCGGTGCTGGCGTCGGTGGTTTCCTTGCCGCTGGTGGCCGCGGTGGCGAGCGACGCCGGATGGTTGTGGCTCGACGCGGTGGGAATCGCCGTCTTCGCTTTCGGATTCTTCTTCGAGGCAGTGGCCGATGCGCAACTTGCCCGATTCAAGTCCAGGCCGGCCACCCGCGGCCGTGTCATGGCGGACGGCTTGTGGAGGTACTCCCGCCATCCCAACTATTTCGGCGAATTCTGTGTCTGGTGGGGATTGTGGCTCGTCGCGGCTGCGGCCGGCGCCTGGTGGACCGTCGTGTCGCCGCTCCTGATGTCCGTGCTGCTGCTCAAGGTCTCGGGCGTAACGCTTTTGGAGCAGGACATCGGCGAGCGACGTCCCCTCTACAGCGCCTACGCGGCCCGCACCAACGCATTCTTTCCGTGGAAGCCGCGGGCGTGAGTCGCGCGCTCAACCGTTTGCAGGCCAGTATCGGCGCCTGGTTCGACGCGCATGCCGTCTTGCCTGTCGATGCCCGCGACGACCGCATCGACGCAATGCGGCTTCTGCCCTTCCTCGCCATCCATCTCGGATGCGTCGCCATTTGGTGGGTGGGCGTAAGCACGACGGCGCTCGTGGTTGCCGCCGCTCTGTACGCGCTGCGGATGTTCGCGATCACGGCGTTCTACCATCGCTATTTCGCACACAACGCGTTTCGCACGAGCCGCGCCGCGCAGTTCGTGTTCGCGCTGCTCGGAGCCTCCGCCGCGCAGCGCGGCCCGCTGTGGTGGGCGTCACATCACCGCCATCATCACATCCACGCCGACGAGGTCGAGGATGCCCACTCCGCTCTGCGTCACGGCCTCCTGCGGAGCCACCTCGGCTGGTTCATGTCGCGTCGCAGCTTCGCGCCGCGGCGCGAGCTCGTGACGTCGCTGCTGCGCTACCCGGAGCTGCGCTTTCTCGACCGCTGGGACACGCTGTCGCCGTTGCTGCTGTGCGCGCTGCTGTACGCGATGGGAACCTGGAGCGCGAACCATGCGCCTTCGCTCGGCACCACCGGCGCGCAACTGGTCGTGTGGGGATTCTGCGTCTCGACGGTGGCGCTGTATCACGCCACGTTCAGCATCAACTCGCTCGCCCATCGCTTCGGCAAGCGCCGCTATGCCACGCGCGACGAGTCGCGCAACAACGCCTGGCTCGCGCTCCCGACGTTCGGCGAGGGCTGGCACAACAACCATCATCACTATCCGGCCGCCGCGCGCCAGGGCTTCTACTGGTGGGAGATCGATCTCACTTACTACGCCCTCAAGTTCCTGCAGACGCTCGGTATCGTCTGGGACCTTCGCGGCGTGCCCCTGAAAGTGCGCGAGGCGCGCGCCGCGGCGCGGTCCGCCACATGAGGATCGCGATCATCGGCACCGGCATCGCGGGCGCCGTCGCCGCGCGCTGGCTGCACCGCCGACACGACATCACCGTGTACGACGGCGCGGGACACATCGGCGGCCACACGCACACGCACCGCATCGAGCTCGACGGGGAAGTGCAGCACGTGGACACGGGCTTCATCGTCTACAACCACCGCACCTATCCGCTGTTCACGGGGCTCCTCGCCGACCTCGGCGTGCCCTCGCACGAGAGCTCGATGAGCTTCTCGGTGCGCAACGAGCGCACAGGGCTCGAATACAACGGCACGTCGCTCGATGGCCTGTTCGCGCAGCGCGGCAACCTCGTCCGCCCGTCGTTCCTGCGCATGGTCGCCGACATCGTCCGGTTCAATCGCGAGGCGCCACGGTTGCTCGACACGGATGACGCGGAGATCACCTTGGGCGATTTCATTGCCACTGGCAGGTACTCGAGCGCCTTTCGTGATGACTACCTCGTCCCCATGGGCGCTGCGATCTGGTCGACGGATCCCGAGCGCATGCTGACGTTTCCGGCGCGCTTTTTCATACGATTCCTGGGCAATCACGGAATGCTGACCGTGAACGATCGCCCGGTCTGGCGCGTGATCTCCGGCGGCTCGGCGCGCTACATGGATCGTCTCGTCGCCCCGTGGCGCGACCGCATCAGGCTGCACACTCCCGTGCATCAAGTGCGCCGCGTTCGCGACGGCGTCATGCTGAGCACAAGAGGCGCATCTCCGGAGCGCTTCGACCACGTCGTGCTCGCCTGCCACGCCGACGAGGCGCTCCGTTTGCTGGCGGATCCGTCGCCGGCGGAGCGCGAGATCCTCGGTGCGCTGCCGTTCCAGCGCAACGAAGCGGTGCTCCATACCGACGCGTCGCTGCTGCCGCGCCGGCGACGGGCATGGGCGGCCTGGAACTATCACGTGCTTCCCGAGGGAGGGCAGCGCGTCGCGCTGACGTACAACATGAACATTCTGCAAGGTCTTAAGTCGCGCAACACGTTTTGCGTCACCTTGAACCGCACGGGCGCCATCGACCCGCGGCGCGTGCTGAAACGGCTGACCTACGATCATCCGCTGTTCACGTCCCGCGGAGTCGCGGCCCAACAGCGCCACCGCGAGATCAGCGGCGTACGCCGCACCCATTACTGCGGGGCCTACTGGCGCAACGGCTTTCACGAGGATGGCATCGTGAGCGCGCTGCAGGCGGTGCAATGGTTCGAACGAGGCTCGCTCGATGCACAGCGCGATTTACAGCGGGTGGCTTGAGCATCGGCGCATGGCGCCGCGGCGCCATGCGTTCCGGTACCGACTGTTCATGGTCTACCTCGACCTGTCCGAACTCGATCGCGTGTTCGCCGGGCGTTGGCTGTGGTCGACGCGGCGGCCCGCGCTCGCGCGCTTCGATCGGCGCGACCACTTTGGCGACCCTGCCGTACCGCTCGATCGCGCGGTGCGTGACCTGGTCGCCGAACGCATCGGCCGACGCCCGTGCGGACCCGTACGCCTGCTCACGCACTTGCGTTACTTCGGCTACGTGTTCAATCCGGTCAGCTTCTACTATTGCTTTGACGCGGCCGACCGCCACGTCGAAGCGATCGTCGCCGAGGTCAGCAATACCCCGTGGGGCGAGCGACACTGCTACGTGCTCGACGGCGCAGCCACCGGCGAAGGCCGCTGGCTCAATCGCCGGTGCGAAAAGGCGATGCACGTGTCGCCGTTCAACCCCATGGCGCTCGACTATCACTGGAGCTTTCGAGTGCCCGACCGAACCCTGGCCGTGCGCATGGCGCTGACCCCGCGCGACACCGCCCCGGCGCCCGATGTGTTGCCGATCCTCGATGCGACGCTCGCGCTGCAACGGGCGCCGATGACCGCGCGGACGCTCGCGTCGGCGCTACTCCGCTATCCGATGATGACGCTGCGCGTCATCGCCGGCATCCACTGGCAGGCGCTGCGGCTTTGGATCAAGCGCGTGCCGGTCCACGACCATCCGACGACCCGGCGTGCATCGCCGCGCCACGATGCCTTCAGCGAGAACCCGCCATGAGCAAATCCGTTCCGAATGCGATCGAACAATCCCGCCCGCTCTGGTCGATGTCGGCGTGGCGGTCCCGCGCGATCGCACCACGCGTCGCCCGCGTGCTAGAAGCATGGAGCGAGCGCATCCTGCGCGCACAGCTCGTGCGGTTGCGGCACGGCTCGCTGACGCTCGTCGACGGTCATCGCTGCGAGACCTTCGGCCGTCGAACGCCGGAATGCCCGCTCGCGGCCGCGCTTCATGTCCGCGACCGGCGCTTCTACGTCGAGGCG
>Ga0068863_100003484_pt1 | contig 15523 bp, 16 predicted proteins | sample KBSSwiS62_FD_66596 | JGI IMG/M metagenome (GOLD analysis project Ga0068863, IMG submission 66596) | Switchgrass rhizosphere microbial communities from Kellogg Biological Station, Michigan, USA - KBS Switchgrass S6-2 | ecosystem: Host-associated > Plants > Roots > Rhizosphere > Soil ...
TTTGATTGGATTTGTGCGCATTTTGAGACAGAACGAAGGTGGTAAGCAATGAACTGCGAGACATGTCAGGAACTCATCCACGATCTGGTTGACGGATCGATCACGCAACGGGATGAGCTCACTCTCAATACGCACCTGAAAGAGTGTTTGGATTGCGACAGCGTGCGCCGGGATCTGGCGTCGATCGTCGGCTTCTGCCGCACTCAACGTGGTCAATACGACGCGCCGCCAAACGAACAGGCGATGTGGCTTCGCATCCGCAACGTGATCGAAGCGGAACTGCCGAACAACGCAATCGCGAATCCCGAGCCGCGACGGTCCTTTTTCAGCCGGCTGATGGGAAGTAGTTGGGAGCTTTCGTTGCCGCAATTGGCCACTTCGACAGTGGCGATCGTTTTGTTGGTATCTTTGGTGACTGTAGTTGGCTTGCGTCGTTGGGGTGGATACGGAGTAGCGCCAACTCCGCCATCAGTTGAAGCCTCGAATGTCAACGAGCGTATCTCTCAGCGCCGTCAGGTGATTGATTACTGGAACCAGCGAGTTGAGCTAAACAAAGCCCGTTGGAGCCCCGAGATGCGCGAGACTTTCGACCGCAACATGCAGGTAATCGATCAAGCCGTCGCCAATTCACTTGATGAGCTAAAGAGAAATCCGCATGATGAGATTTCCGAACAGATGCTCAACGAATCGCTGAACGACAAACTCTCTTTGTTGAAAGAGTTCTCTGACTTGTAATTTGTTTGATTAAAAGCCCCACTGTAATGAAAACTGAATTCTTAACCAAGCGCTCGCCGGCGCGCGCCCGTTTCCTTGCAGTTGGCGCCCTCCTCGCACTGACGTCGCTGTCATTCAATGTTGCCGCGCAGCAGCAGCTCTCCAGGCGTTACCCCGTAGGAAAAAATGTCCGTATCGAGTTGAAGAATATCTCCGGCACGATAACAGTCGAGTCGTGGAATAAAAACGAGATCCGCCTTACGGCCATTATCGAGTCAAAGAAGACACAGGTACTTCCGAGGCAGACCGATCAGAGTTTGGTGGTTGATGTCATGAGCGACAATCGCGGACGCGGCGATGTTGGCGACATCAATTTCAAACTGCAAGTTCCGGTTAATTCATACGTCGATCTCGAAACCAGGAGCGGCAACATCAATGTCGCAAACATTCGTAGTGGTTTAGTAAGAGCGCACGTTTCGACTGAAGGCGACATCATTCTCACGAATATCGTCGCGACGCAGGTTGTTGCCCAAAACGTGATGGGAGACATTTTTTTTGACGGCGAGTTCGAAAGCGGCGGTAACTACGAATTTAAATCCAACAAGGGCAACATCACGATTCGCATTCCCGGCGACTCGGCTTTTCGACTCGAAGCCGCATCGCCCGCGCGCAGGATCGCGTTGAACGACTTCTGGAACAACAATCTCAAGACGCACGACGGCAGAAAGTACGTCGGCGACGTTGGCGATGGCCGCTCATCTGTATCGATTATTAACTTCAGCGGTCAGATCACTTTTATGCGAAGGTAAGTCTTTGCACTTCAATGGCAAGCTAAGGCTTCGCGGACGTTGCTCAGGCAACGTCCTTTTTTGTCTTCGCGCGCGGCGCAAACAACGCTATTATCACAGCGATGACCAGATCTCTTCTTCTCTTAGCGATCCTGTTGGTTACAGCCAGTCCCATCTTTTCTCAAAAAACTGCCGTTCCTGATCTTCAACTATTGACGCGCACTTCGACGCGGCGTGAGACGCGCACGTTTCATTACGGCGGTACGGTGACTTTGATCGCCGCGCCGAGAGGCTCGGTGACTGTCGAGGGATGGTCCCGCAACGAAGTTGAGCTGACCGCGAACATCGAGATCCAAGGACCAACGGAGACTGACTTGGACCAACTAGCCGCCGTGAACAATTTCGTCTTCGACGAAGACATGAATCACCTGAGCATCCTCACCACCGGCACGCACGATCGCGTCTACATGAAGCGCACCGCAAAGAACTTCCCGAAGAAGCTGCTCAACATGCCCTGGAAGATCGACTATCGATTACGTGTTCCGGTCAATACGGATCTCGAGATCAATGCAGGTCACGGCGAAGTCAAACTTTCGGGTGTTGAAGGCGGGTTGCGGGTGAGCGCCACCGAGAGTGACACCGCACTCACGCTCACTGGCGGAACTCTTTCAACGACTGTCACGGCGGGCTCGATCACGTTGAGCATTCCGTCGCGAAGCTGGCGTGGGGCCGGCGCCGACATTCGCATCTCATCCGGAACCATCAACGTCGATCTGGCGGCGGGCTTTAGTGGTGACATCGATGCGGATGTTCTGCGCACCGGAAAGATCGTCAGCACTTACGAAGGGCTCGCCTCGCGCGAGAAGCCCGGCATCACCGAACGCACTGTCCGCGCGCGCGCCGGCGCGGGTGGCGCGTTCTTCAGGTTTACTGTCGGTGACGGGATAGTAAATATTCGCAAGGCCACACAATAAAACTCACCGATTTTTCGCGGATGAACGCGAATCGTCTAGAATCACAACATGAGCATCAAATCCGACAAATGGATCCGTATGATGGCCAACGAGTACAGGATGATCGACCCGTACGAGCCCGGCCAGGTGAAAGAAGTTGAAGGCAAACGAATCGTTTCGTATGGAACGTCGAGCTATGGCTACGACATTCGCTGTGCCGACGAGTTCAAACTCTTCACCAACATCAACAGCACCATCGTCGATCCGAAAGAGTTTGACGAGAAGAATTTCGTCGATATCAAAGGCGAGTCGGTAGTTATTCCGCCAAACAGTTTTGCGCTGGCGCGCACTGTCGAATACTTCCGCATTCCTCGAAACGTGCTCACGATCTGTCTCGGCAAAAGCACTTACGCGCGCTGCGGAATCCTGGTTAACGTCACGCCTTTTGAACCGGAGTGGGAAGGGTACGTCACCCTCGAATTCTCAAACACTACGCCACTGCCGGCGAAGATCTACGCCAATGAAGGCGTCGCGCAAGTAGTCTTCTTCGAATCTGACGAAGTCTGCGAAACCTCATACAAAGATCGCGGCGGCAAATACCAGGGCCAACGCGGCGTGACGCTGCCGAAGATGTAAACTCCGAGAACCTGAATGCCCAAAACGAACGTCCTCCGCTTCAAACAACTTGATTCGCGCGCGGTGCTGCCAAAACGAGGAAGTGCGTTGGCAGCGGGACTGGATGTTTGCTCGATTCAGGAATTGAGCATCGAGCCGAAGCAGCGCACGATCGCGCGAACAGGATTAGCGGTGGCGATACCTCCGGGTTTCTATGGACGGATTGCACCGCGATCAGGTCTGGCGGCGAAGAATGGTTTGGATGTACTCGCAGGCGTGATCGATTCCGATTATCGCGGTGAAGTTTGTTGTTTGCTCTACAACACGGGCGACGAACCGATCAACTTGCCTGCCGGAAGTAAAATTTGTCAGTTGATCGTCGAACAGATCATTACGCCGGAAGTTGAATGGGCGACGGATCTCGATGAGACCGCGCGTGGCGCCGGAGGATTTGGATCGACAGGCTGAGTTTTAATTACATGAAGCAACATAAATATCTCGCATTACTACTCTCCTTACTACTGATCACCTCAACCGCATTCGGTTGGACGCAGAGCGCAGCGCCGGCGACGACGAGCACGCTCTCTGCGACCGAGCAACAGCTCGCCAACAAGATCAGCATTGCAACTATCAAAGAAACCGTAAACGCACTCGCCGCAAACGACATGCAGGGTCGCGGCACCGCCCAACCCGGTGGTGATAAAGCCGCAAACTATCTCGCCGATCGCTTCGCAAAGCTCGGACTGAAACCACTCGGCGATAAGAACACTTATCTTCAGCCGATTAGGTTCAGAGAAATGCAGTTTCTACCTCAAACCGCATTCACCGCCGGCAATGAAAACCTGAAACTCGGATCGGATTACTTCGTGTCGCCGCCGTATAGCGGCGACGAGAACATCAACGCCAAAATGGTGTTCGTCGCTTACGGCGTCGACGTTCCGTTCTTGAAACGAAAAGATTTGACGGGAGTCGACCTGAAGGGCAAAATCGCCGTGATTCACGATGGTCCTCCTCCCGAAATCGCCAGGAGCCAGTGGGATAAGGCGCAAGCTCAGGGCAGCGTGATGCGCGCTTTGATAATGCGCGGCGTTGCGGCGATCGTGATTATCGGTCAGAACACAGAGACAATTACCTTCGCCGAGATTGCAGACTATTTGACGCGGCGTCGAGTCGAGCCGGAGTCCAGTCCGGAATATCCTGATTTTCTGCCTCCGTTCTTGAGCGTGAGCAACACGGCGGCGGAAAAGTTATTCACCTCGTCGGGTATGACTTTCGCGGAAGCGCTAGCGAAAGCTAAACGTGATGACTTCACGCCGGTGGATCTCAACCAATCGGCCACTATCACCGTAAAGCTGAAGAAAGCAACAGCCGTCAGCAACAACGTCGTCGGACTGCTGGAAGGATCCGATCCGAAGTTGAAGTCGGAAGCTCTGGTCTATTCCGCTCATTACGATGCTTACGGTGTTTCCGCTGACAACCGCATCTATCACGGCGCCGCTGACAACGCGCTCGGCGTCGCCGAGATGTTGGCAATCGCGGAGGTGTTGTCGCGCGCGGAAACCAAGCCGCGTCGCTCGATAATCTTTCTTGCCGTGACCGGCGAAGAGTATGGTCTTTACGGTTCGGAGTATTGGGTGAAAAACCCGACCTGGAAAGTCAGACAAGTCGCTGCAAATCTTAATCTTGACGGCATGGGCACCGAAGTTTATGGACCAGTCAAGGTGCTGGTTGCTTACGGTGCGGAACACTCGTCGTTAGGTGCTTTGTTGAATGAAGTGGCAGCGGCGAATGGGCTGCGAGTCGTTCCTGATCCGATGCCGGAAGAGAAGTCGTTTTACCGCTCAGACCATTACGCTTTCGTCAAGAAAGGCATTCCCGGGATCAATATGATCGGCGCCCCCGATGGCGCTGTCGACAGCTGGGTGGAGCGGTTGAAGAAGTGGGAAAAGACTGACTACCACCAACCGACCGACATTGTCCGTCCTGATTGGGACTGGAGTGGTCCACGCACCATTGCAAGCGTGATGCTCTTGATGGGTCTACGCGCAGCCAACAGCGAAGCCATGCCCGCATGGCTGCCCTCATCCATCTTCAACCGCGAGCGTGGCACAGACAAGCCCGCCCCGCCCGAACCCTGATCGGCGTTAATCTGCGCTCTGATCTGCGTTCATCTGCGTACACCAAAAGGTTTATTCCTAACCCTCCCAAGTGTCACGGCTTTTGCATGCTACCGTACTGAGCACCTCAAACACTGCGGTTTCAAGGGTATTTGTTTGAAGGTGAGTCAGCCATACGTATCAATTTCAGCCTCCCCCTACCCGCATGGCACAAAGTTTGACATACAGGCTCCAGGTCTGAAGGAGGAGAAGAGATGAGAACAATCAGAAAAACAATTTTCATGACCTCGCTATTAGCGTTGGTGACCGCCGGCATGGCCACTGCTGCCATGGCTCAATTCGGCGCCAACGCCTCGGCGGCGAGAGAGGTCGTGCGACGCATTCAAACTCGCACCGACTCTCTACAGCGAGCAGTTCAGAACGCTGCCGATCGAAACAACTATCGCGTAGAAGATATCGACCGCATGATCCTCGACTTCGAGAGCGCCGCGAATCAACTCGATCGGCGTCTTTCTTCGCGTCGCACGGCGACTTCAGCAGACGTGCAAACACTGCTCGATCGCGGCGAGCAGATCGACAGTTTCTTCGTGAACAATCGATTGGGAGCAGGCTCGAGACGTGAGTGGCAGGCGATTCGTAGCGATCTCGATCAACTTGCCGGTTACTACAACCTGACGCCGCGTTGGAGCTCAGGCGGCGGCATCAGCAGTGGAAACAACGGCTACACCATAGGTGATCGACAGTTGCGCCAATTGGTTGACCAACTCAACGTTCGCTCAGCGACGTTCAGCCGCAACCTGCGTAACGATCTCAATCGCGGTGGTTACAACGATCGTAATTCGGCCGATGAAGCTCGTCGTCAGTTAAGTGAGTTCGAGACGGCGCTAGTTCAATTGCGCAATCGCGTGAATAGCCGGCAGGTATCTTCGTCAGATGCCAGCAACGTGTTAGACCGCGCGGCATTCCTGAACAACTACATCGCCGATCGACAGTTGTCGTACCAGACTGAAAATAACTGGACCGCGCTTCGGTCGGATCTCGACCGGTTAGCCGGCGCATTCAACATTGCGTGGAATTGGTCGACAGTGCCCGGAGTGCCTGGAGGCGGCAGTGGTTTCCCAGGAGGCAGCCGTCGTGATTTGACGGGCACCTTCCGGCTTAATTCAAGCCGCGGTGACGATGTTCGCACGGCGGTTGATAACGCCACGAGAAACCTCTCGCTCGCGGAGAGGCAGCGTGTTTACGATTCGCTGCTGCGACGATTTGATTCACCGCAGATGCTGGCGATCGATCGTCGTGGAAACTCTGTGACGATCGCATCCACGCGGGCGCCGCAGATCAACTTCGTCGCCGATGGTCGTGAAAATGTTGAAACGACGGGCGGAGGCCGCAGTGTTCGCGTGCGCGCTAACCTTACCGGCGACACGTTGACGATCACGCGAACCGGCGAGCGTGCCAACGACTTTACGGTGAGCTTCGATCCGTCAAACGATGGCAGAGAACTGTTGGTAACGCGCACGCTCTACAGCGATCGCTTAACTCAACCGGTTACAGTCAGGAGTTACTATGACAGGACGTCTGATGTAGCCCAGTTGAACATTTACGATACCAATCGTGAAGACTCGAACATTGGTCAGGCAACGGCAACGGGAAGTTTTGTAATTCCGGACGGAACGGAACTCGTAGCCGTGCTCAACAATGATCTGACGACGCAGAACGTTCGCGAAGGCGATCGGTTTACGATGACGGTTCGCTCGCCGGGCCAGTATGACGGTGCGACGATCGAAGGGTCAGTGCTGAACGTCGAGCGTAGCGGTCGAGTCACTGGTCGTTCACAGATGACGTTGGACTTCGACACGATTCGTCTGCGCAACGGCAGCAGCTACCGGTTTGCGGGCATCCTCGAGAGTGTTCGTACGCCGAATGGTGACGTGGTTCGTGTGGATAATGAAGGCGCGGTTCGCGATAGCGACCAGACCAAACAGACAGTCACGCGCACAGCCATTGGTACTGCGGTTGGCGCCATCATTGGCGCGATCGCCGGCGGTGGCAAAGGCGCGGCGATCGGTGCCGTTATCGGTGCTGGCGCAGGTGCCGGATCGGTATACATTCAGGGTCGAGACGATCTTAACCTGAATGCCGGCACGGAAGTGACCATCAGGACCACTGGTCCAAGAGGCTAGTTTGTAGGGGTGGCCCTCCGTGGCCACCCCACGCCTCGATATCTGGGGTGGCCACGGAGGGCCACCCCTACAACTAATTAATCGTGATTGTTGTGGGTTGTGGCAAGCGCTCGATGCTGAGGGTTAGTTGTTGACCCGAACGCACCGGGCGCTTGTCGGGCGTTTGGAAGAAGAGGAAGCCTTGCCTGCGTGAATCACCGGAGGATAGAGGCGTCTTCAGATCGATCCCGTAGGCGCCAAACTCACTCTCGAATTGTTTGCGCGAGTGTGGATTGTAGAGAAACACGCCATTGGCTTTCATGATTCTCGAAACAGCGCTCTTCGGCGAGAGCAGTTTCCACTCCTGGTTCTGACTATCACGCAAACGGAAACGCGCGCGTTTCAATTCCACCGGCACGCCACTCTGAAACGCTAATTCAATACGCATCGCCAGCACCCCGCTGAGCGGCAGGTTCGCTTCGAATAGATCCTGGCTCTCTTCGTCAGTGAGCAAAGGCGCGACACGAACAGTCACGCCGCCCGCTTCCGCGCTACGCGAATTTGCCGGCAGTGGCGGCAACTCGGCGACAGGTTTTACTTTAAATAGCGAACCGGTGCACGACGTCGCCAGCAGGACTGTCAGAAGTAGAAGCGCCAGTCGGGTCATGGGGCTCAATTTAACATAAGTGAAGCCGCTCCAAGGAGGCGCCCGTGTCTGTGTTACTATCTGTTCAAAACCATGATTAGACCGTTTCGTGGGGTTCACCCGCAGATTCACCCAAGCGCGTATGTGGAACCCAGTGCCCAAGTTATCGGCGATGTTCACCTTGGAGAGGAAGCCTCAATCTGGTGCAATTGCACCGTCCGCGGCGATATTCATTACATCCGGATAGGCGATCGATCCAACGTCCAGGATAATTCCGTGATTCACGTTCGCCACGGAACGCACCCCACCATTCTCGAACACGAAGTAACCGTGGGTCATAGCGCAACTCTGCACGGATGTTATGTTGAGCGCGGCTGTCTGATTGGGATTGGCTCGATCCTGCTCGACGACGTGCGTATCGGTGAGCTGTCGCTCGTCGCCGCGGGTTCGCTGGTCAGTCCCGGCACGATAATCCCGCCGCGATCGCTGGTCATGGGATTCCCTGCGAAAGTGAAGCGCGAACTGAATGATGCAGAAGTAGCAGCCCTGGACGCGTTTTGGAAGAACTACGTTGAGTACACGCATGAGTATCGAAAAGAGATGATGAAGTAAGAAAATTTCTCCCGCAAAGGCGCCAAGGCGCAAAGAAGACAAGCAAAGATGCCGAAGGCTTTGCGCCTTTGCGGGAAACAAATACGAGGATTGAATGAAGCCTTTTTGGACCTTGATTTCCGTGATAGCTCTTGCAGTGTGGGCCGCTGCGCCCGTCGCTGCACAGAACGACAACCCATTTCTTCTCGAGCGAGGAGACAACGAGTTTGGTTTTTGGGGCGGATTTTCACCCAAAGCGACGACGATCTTTGGCGGCCTGCATGATGACGAGGCCGAAGATCGGAAATTCTTTATCGCCGCGCTTCGTTATGGCCGCACGTTAGCTGCAAACGACTCGCTGGCGTTGCAGTACACACTCGATGCTGTTCCAGTTGCCGTTGCGACCGGAACGATCGTCTCTCGAACAACAACAATTCCCGGCGGCGTTACAACTTTTCAACGCGAAACCGCTTACGGCGTGGGCCTGACGCCTTTGGGTCTGCAACTCGACTTCGCCAACGGCGCAAAGGTGCATCCCTTTATTCACGTCAACGGCGGCTTCCTTTATTTCAACAAGTCGGTGCCGATTGAAGACGCAGGCCAGTTCGCGTGGGTAGGTGAAGCCGGTGGTGGTGTTCGCATCTTCACTTCCGAACGACGCGCGGTAAACATCGGCGTCAGGTTTCATCACATCTCGAACGGCGATCGACAAGGTTCTAATCGCGGCCTGAACCAGTTTGTCATCTACGCCGGTTTTTCGATTTTCAGATAATGCCATCAGCAAAGACACAACCAGCGCGCGGCATGCGCGATTTTTTACCCGAGGACGTTCGCAAGCGCGAATACGTGATCGGTGTGATCAAAGAAGTCTACGAGCGCTACGGTTTTGAGCCATTGGAGACGCCGGCGGCTGAAAACATCGAAACGCTGACGGGCAAGTATGGCGAAGAAGGAAGCCAACTGATCTACAAAATACTCAAGCGCGGCGTTCACGAAGGTAGTGGCGAAGCCGATCTCGCGTTGCGCTACGATCTGACCGTTCCCCTCGCGCGCGTCGTGGCTGAATATCGCGACAAGCTGCCGAAGTTTTTCAAGCGTTATCAAATCCAGCCGGTTTGGCGCGCGGATCGGCCGGCGCGGGGGAGGTATCGAGAGTTTTATCAATGCGACGTAGACGTGCTCGGATCGCGTTCGATGATTGTCGAGGCGGACATTTGTGCGGCGGCGAGTGAGGTGTTAACGAAGCTTGGTTTCAAGGATTTTTGCGTTCGGATCAATCACCGGAAAGCTTTGACGGGGATACTGGGAGTTGCCGGAGTTCCGTTGGAGAGTCACGACGCTGCGCTAATCGCTTTAGACAAGCTCGACAAAATCGGGCCAGATGGTGTGAGGAAAGAGTTTGCCTCACGTGGCATCAACGAGGTTGCCGGAGATCGTTTGCTCAATTTCTTTTCCGATTTGAGCTCGCTCGAACATGCCGCGGAGATCGTTGCCGAAGATGAGTTGAATGAAGCACTGAACCGGGCTGTGTTGGGGCGCATCGTCGAGTTTGTCAGTGACAATGAGATGGGCGCTGCAGGCGTGGCCGAGTTGCAGTCGATATTGGATTTTACCGGGGCGATGGGAATCGCGAATCGAATGAAGATCGATCCGAGTCTCGCTCGTGGACTTTCCTACTACACTGGCGCGATTATGGAGATCAACGTGAAGGATCTGGCGGGCAGTCTCGGTGGCGGCGGACGTTACGATAACCTCGTGGGAATGTTTTTGGGCCAGGATATCCCGGCGTGCGGTTTCTCGCTGGGGCTCGAACGAATTCTGGTGGTGATGAGTGAGAAAGAGATGTTTCCAGCGGAAGTGGGAACGGCGCCCGCGGATGTGATGGTGGCGATTTGGAATGAAGAATCGATTGCGGAATCGCTCAAGTTGGCCCAGGAGTTACGCGCCGTTGGTTTGCGGGTTAATTTGTACACGCAGGCTGATAAGCTCGGGAAACAGTTCAAGTATGCCTCATCGATTGGCATTCCGTTTGTGGCCGTGATTGGTGAAGAGGAACTTGCTCAGGGCCAGGTCGCGCTGAAAGACATGCGAAGTGGGGAGCAGCGACAAATCGCGCGTGGTGAGATTGCAGGGTTTTTAAAAGATGTTCTCGCGCAAAGGCGCAAAGGCGCAAAGTGAACTTTAACGAGCTTTGTTTTTCTTTGCGTCTTTGCGCCTTTGCGGGAATTTCTACAGTGGAACACGGAGTTTGATATGTCTAGTGAAGCAATAGTTCAAAACTATCTGGACGACTCGCGTTCGGCTATGCGGGCGTATAAGAAGCTCGCCGAGAAAGCCATCGCGCAGCTCAAGGACGAAGAGTTTTTTATAGCTCTCGACCAGGAAGCAAACAGCGTCGCCGTGGTCATGAAGCACATGGCTGGCAACATGATCTCTCGTTGGACCGACTTTCTGACTTCCGACGGCGAGAAGCCGGACCGCAATCGCGACCTGGAGTTTGTAATCGAACCACACACGAACAGGGACGATGTGATTGCTTACTGGGAACGCGGTTGGAAATGCGTGTTCGATGCGCTCGAGCCGTTGCGTTCGGAAGACTGTGAGAAGACTGTGCTGATTCGCGGCGAGAAGCACACTATCGTGCAGGCGATCAATCGACAACTGATGCACTACTCTTATCACATTGGCCAGATCGTCTATCTCGCGAAGCACTTCCGCTCAGCCGAGTGGACATCGCTGAGCGTTCCGCGCAATCGTTCGGCGGAATTCAATGCGTATGTAAGCACGCAACCGGGCGAGGCCGATCGCGAAAAGCAGTTTGATGCGGCTACCGGATTTTTCCAGGGCCCTGAAAAGAAATGAACGCTGCGCTTCATCACGTCAACGTTACTGTGCCGCGATCATTGGAAGAGGCGGCGAAGCACTTCTATGGCGTCGTTATGGGATTACAGGAAGTGCCAAAGCCGGAGGCGTCGCGCGGGCGTGGCGGAGCGTGGTACCAGCTCGGCCCGATGCAGCTACATCTCTCGGTTGAAGATCTGGAAGGCGCGGTTATGAGCAAGCGGCATGTTTGCTTTACAGTGGCTAACCTTGCCGAAGCTGAGCAGCGATTTCGCGATGCCGGTATCGAGATTTTCCCCGACGACATCCCCACGCCTGGTTGGTCGCGTTTTTACGTTCGCGATCCCGGTGGTAATCGTCTGGAGATCGCACAAGCAGTTTAGCCACGGATTACACGGATTTACACGGAATAAAATCAGAAAGTTTCTCAGTAATGTTGGATAATCTTGGAAATTTGGAGCGCACGCACTCCTGCGGGGACCTCCGTGCTGGTGATGTCGGTAAGCAAGTGGTGCTGATGGGATGGGTCGCTAAGCGTCGCGATTTTGGCGAGCTCACGTTTATCGATTTGCGCGACCGTGCCGGTATTACTCAGGTTGTTTTCAATTCCGACGACGGCGCTGAGGCACATGCGCGAGCAAAGGAATTGCGCAATGAGTACGTGATCGCCGTGATGGGCACGGTAGTGCTGCGTGCGGAGAACACGCGCAACCCGAAGCTTGGGACTGGCGATGTCGAGGTGCAGGCGCGACAGGTGCTTATTCTTAACGACGCGCGCACGCCGCCGTTTCAATTGGACGCTTCAGCGGATGCGCTCGCCAGCGAAGACCTTCGTTTGAAGTATCGTTATCTCGATTTGCGCCGCCCGCAGTTGCAGAAAAACCTCCGTCTTCGTCATCGTGTCGTTAACGAAATCCGGCGCTACATGACGGAGCAAGGCTTTACTGAAATCGAAACACCGATCCTCATCAAGTCGACGCCGGAAGGCGCGCGCGACTACATCGTTCCTTCACGCATTTTCCCTGGAAAGTTTTTTGCGCTGCCACAGTCGCCACAACTCTTCAAACAGTTGTGCATGATCGGCGGCATGGACAAGTACTTTCAGATCGCGCACTGCTTTCGTGATGAAGACTTGCGCGCCGATCGACAGCCCGAGTTTACGCAGCTTGACGTCGAGATGAGCTTCGCCACACTCGATCAGGTCTACACGTTGATTGAAGGATTGTTTGCTTCAGTTTTCAAGCTCATCAACGTCGATTTGCCGGCGCCATTTCCGCGCTTCAGCTTTGAAGAAGTCATGCGGCGATTTGGATCAGACAAGCCTGATCTGCGAATAGCCGGACTCGAGTTGCAGGACTTGGCCCAGGCAGTCGAAGACACTGACTTTGCGCCATTCGCTTCCGCGTTAGCATCCGGTGGACAGGTTAAGGGACTGGTCGTGCCGGGCGGAGCAAATCTTTCGCGCAAGGTCCTCGATGAGTTGCAGGAATTCGCGAAACGTTACGGCGCGGGGGCGCTGGCGTGGATCAAGTTAGGCGATGAGGTTTCGTCGTCACTCTTGAAGGCGCTCGGTGCTGAAGTTGTTGCGCGTATCGCCGGTGTCGCGGGCGCAAAGAAAGGCGACGCGGTCTTGATCGTTTCCGGCAAGCCGAAGATAGTCGCGGCAAGCCTGGGCGCGTTACGAAATGAAGTTGCAAAACGAGAGAACCTGATTCCCACAAACGTGTACGCGCCGCTCTGGGTGACTGACTTCCCGATGTTTGAGTTTCACGAAGAGGATGGACGCTACTACTCAATGCACCATCCGTTCACTTCGCCCGTCGATGAAGATCTGCACTTACTCGAACGAGCAGTCGAAAGTGGTGAGGCCCACTTGCTCCCGCAGATCCGAACCAAAGCTTACGACCCGGTGATCAATGGCGTGGAGATGGCGAGCGGATCGATTCGTATTCATCGTCGCGACGTGCAGCGACTCGTGTTCAAAGCGCTCGGAATGACTACCGAAGAAGCTCGCGAGCGGTTCGGGTTCTTCCTCGACGCGCTCGAATACGGCACACCACCGCACGGCGGCATCGCTCCCGGCATCGACCGGCTGATGATGGTGCTGGCCGGCACTGACAACATGCGCGACGTGATCGCGTTTCCAAAAACGGCATCCGCCGCTGACCTGATGATCGACGCCCCTGGTGAAGTCGATCCAAAACAACTGGAAGAACTGCACCTGCGAGTCGTCAAAGACTGACCATGCCGCCAATTCAACTCCGTCGCGAACATGTCGAGGCAATGATCGCCCATGCTCGTGAAACCGCTCCGGAGGAGTGTTGCGGGTTGATTGGCGGAGTTTCGGACACGCAGGCAGCCACGCTCTATCGTCTTCGCAACGTCACTCCGAATCCGCAGCTAGGCTACGAAGCAGCGCCGGAAGACCTGTTTGCCGCGCAGCGACAAATGCGCGAACGTGGCGAAGGTCTGTTGGCCATCTATCATTCCCACCCACGGGCAGCCAATCCAAATCCGTCTGAAACAGACGTGCGGCTCGCCTACTATCCTTCAGCTAAATACCTGATCATCGGTCTTGGCGGCGCAGAAGCCGTAATCAAAGCCTTTTCCATCTCCGAGCGTGAGCACCACTGGCAACAGGTTGAGTATGAGATCACAGACTAGTAAGATTAGCCACACAGAGGCACATAAGGCGCAAAAAATACTGCCTCTTGAGCAAGGATTTATTTTTGAGCCTTTTTGTGGCTAATGGAGACGAAAAAGAGCAAATACGACACTAACCCGCTCGATCCGGACGTTGAACGGAAGGCGGAGGAAGTTTGGGGTGAGCGTGGTGGCTCGGCGCCGACGCAACAGGTCGGCGGCGCTACTCGCGAAGTTGGTGACTCACCCAACGAGGAGGCGCGCAAGAATGTTTACTCCGAAGCGCCGACTCGTCGTTACGACAATCCTCCACTCGAAGCGCCGTATCCGTCAGTGTTTGTTCCCCCCACCTACGCGCCTCCGGCCCAGTATCAAGCGCGACAAAACGTCTACCAGAGCCCCGTCAGCACTGTGCCCACGTCACGATCTGTTCCTGGAATCGGAGTCTCGGAAAAGTCAGCGCTGATTTTGCCGTATCTGCCTTTCTTTATCGGGGTAGTGCCCGCGCTGCTGGAGCTGTTCCTGGTACCACGCAACGAGGTGAAGGTTCGCTTTAATGCCTCGCAAGCTTTAGCTCTTCACATAGCAATTCTTATCATTCAAACACTATTCGGTATCATCAGCACCCTTACGGACAGTTCGTTGGGCGGCACACTTTTCAAAGTGGCGGCCTTTGTTTTCCTGATTATTTCGATGATTCGTGTCGGTCGCGGCGAGGCGCACCGCATCGCGCCGCTAGCTGAACCTGCTCAATGGTTTAACGAGCATATCGAGCCTCGTAATCGAGGTTAAGTCCCCAACTACTGGCATTTTCATTGCATTAGTAACCTCGACAGATCGGTAGGTAGGCTGGTTGGCCGACATCACGAAGTAAAACCGGTCTTTGCAGCGTGTACCTGCGTTTCGTTTTGGTGCATCAATTCCGGAAAAGGAGTAAATCGGTGTTTATTAAACGACAAGTTTTGATTGCCTGGATAGCGCTCGTAGCTATAAGCGTGATGCCATTCTCCGCTTTAGCACAGACGCCAATCAAATATCACAGTAACAAATATAGCGTTCAAGATGATGTAAAGCTCGGGCGTCAGGCCGCACAAGAGGCCGAGAGCCAGTTTCCCTTGCTGCGCGACGAAACGGTTCGCAGCTACGTTGAGGACGTAGGACGCCGTCTCGTTGCTGCTATCCCTTCTGAATTTCAACACTCTGAATTTGATTACTATTTCAAAGTCGTCAATGCGAAAGATATCAATGCCTTTGCGTTGCCCGGTGGTCCAATGTACGTGAACCGCGGCATGATCGAAGCCGCGCGTACTGAAGGCGAGATGGCGGGCGTGATGGCCCACGAGATCAGTCACGTTGCGTTGCGGCATGGTACTGCTCAGGCTACCAAAGGGCAAAAGTACGGTGTGCTTGCCGGCATCGCCGGCATTGCCGGAACGATCTTTGGTGGACCGGG
>Ga0068863_100003491_pt1 | contig 15513 bp, 13 predicted proteins | sample KBSSwiS62_FD_66596 | JGI IMG/M metagenome (GOLD analysis project Ga0068863, IMG submission 66596) | Switchgrass rhizosphere microbial communities from Kellogg Biological Station, Michigan, USA - KBS Switchgrass S6-2 | ecosystem: Host-associated > Plants > Roots > Rhizosphere > Soil ...
GCCCGGCTATTACACCGAAGACGGCAAATCGCTGCAGAAAGCGTTTCTGCGTTCCCCTCTGAAATTCGGGGCGCCGGTGACTTCGCACTTCAGCAATGCGCGGTTCCACCCCATCCTGAAAACGTACCGCGCGCACCTGGGTACCGATTACGGAGCGCCGTTGGGGACTCCGGTGCAAACCATTGGCGCCGGCCGCGTGACCTTCGCCGGACGGAAGGGCGGGGAAGGCAACATGGTGCAGATCACTCATACCAACGGCTACGAAACCATGTACCTGCACTTGTCGAAGATGTTTGTACGTCTTGGCCAGCATGTGGAGATTGGCAAGACCATCGGATTGGTGGGAAGCACGGGCCTTTCTACCGGACCACACCTGGATTTCCGGATTCTGCAAAAAGGCCAGTACAGAAATTTTGAACGACTGGGATTGCCGCCTTCCGATCCGGTGGCCAAAAAGAATTTTCCGGAATTTGCCGCTTTGCGCGAAAAGTGGCTGCCACTACTGAAGAATCCTGACCTGCTGCAGGTCGCAACCGAGGCGCCTATAACCGCCGCGGTTCCGGTTGGCGCTCGCTGAGACTGAGCCCCTCAATAAATTACCGGCATCTTGGGCAGGTCGGACGGCGAGTCCGGCGTGACGCGGATGACCAGCAGTGTGCGGTCATCGTGCGCGGGGTTGCCGAAACCGGCGAATTCGTCGGTGGCTCGGAGAATTGCGCCGGAAATATCGTCCACGGGACTGTCGGCGGGCAGGGAAGTGAGCAAAGCCCGCAGCCGCTCGAAGCCGAACTCTTCTTCTTTGGCGTTTTCGGATTCGAGAATGCCGTCGGAGGCGAATACGATGACGTCGCCTACGCGCAAATGAAGCGTCGATGAAGAGTATTCCGCTTCCGGAAAAAGACCGAGTGGGATTCCATCCACGGGAATTTCCGAAAGCTGGCCGCCACGCAGCAACAGCGGGTGCGTGCCACCGGCATTGGACATGGTCAGCGTGCGCTCCAGGGGGTCATACACACCAAAGGTCAGCGCAATGAAGCGAGCTTCCAGCCTTGCGGCATGCAGCCGACGGTTCAGCATCGCCAGCATTAACGGGGGCGCCGCGGTGTTTTCTACGGCGTGTTCGCGCAACATGCCGATCGCCAGCGAGCCATAAAGAGCTGCCGCGGTTCCTTTTCCGGAAACGTCGCCCAACGCCAGCGCCAATCGCCCTTCGCCGTAGGGAAGAAAGTCGTAAAAGTCGCCGCCAAGTTCGCGCGCCGGCATATACGCGGCGGAAATATCCAGGCCGGGGACTTCGCGGGCACCGCGCGGCAGGAGCTGCAGCTGAATTTCCCGCGCGGTATCGAGATCGTTCTGCAGCCGCAATTCATTTTCTCTGGCATCCTGATAGAGCCGGGAATTCTCCAGGGCGATGGCAATAAAGGGCCCCAGCGCCACGAGCATGCGTTCGTGTTGCGCGGTAAATGCGGCGAGCTGCGCACTTTCCAGATCCAGCACACCAATGAGCCGGTCCTGCAAAAGGAGAGGAACGACAAGCTCCGAATGAACCCTTTCGCAGGTTTCGCAGTCGATGTAGCGCGAATCGAGCCGCACGTCGTCCAGACGAATGGGTTTGCGGGCCGCAGCGGCATGGCCAGTCACGCCCTGGTTCAAAGAAACTCGGAAGCGCGACGGGATGGAGTCCTCATAATGCTTAGCGAAAACGCCTTCGAGCATTTGCGTCTTCTCGTTCCACAGCATGACCGTGAAGACGTCATAGTTCACCAGCTTTTTCACGAGTTCCGTGATCCGTCGAAGTAGTTCCTCACGATCCAGAATCGAGGTCAGCTCGCGGCTGACGTCGTAAAGCAGGCCCAACGTTTTGGCTTGTTCCGGAAAAGACACGAGCAGCGACTGCGGAACGGGATCGGCTTCTCCCGTCAGGGGCAGAGCGGCGACTTTGGCGAGCTCATCCATGTGGCCGAACGGATGCTCCAAGGGTAAAGTTGTGAACCCGGGTGCAAACATAGAATATGCCTTAATCCAATTGGATTCACGAGAGCCGAAATGGTTTCACGAGGTAGCGGCGGCTGCCGGCTAGAGTTCCGGCTGGGTTGCCTACCTCTCTCCTTTTGGAATTTCGCATCACGGCGCTGACGGTTGCGGCGGAGGAGGGAAGAAGAATTCCTCGATGCAAGGTGTCCATGGAGAGCGCGGACGAGACCGCGCTCCCACGTTTTTCGTAGGTAGTCCGATTGATTACGGTGCCTCCTATGTATGTCAGCTCCTTCTGCACAGCCGCAAAGGCTTCACCAAGACCCTAATCTTGCTCGCGGGTATCCTGGAGGGTGCGCCACCCAAGTCCAGCAACAAAACCAAGATCCAAAAGCACCGGCCTGAAGTTCCGCCACTACGAAAAGCTCATTTGGCCAAGGTGAGGACGATGACGCGGTCGGTTTGACCTTTTTCGGCGGGGAGGACGGGGATTACTACGCCGTTTTCGGATTGGGCGACTTGCAGTTTGGTGCCGTGGATGAGTTCCTGGGCGCCGGTGATTTTGCGCGAGAGCGGAGGAAGGGCCAGGAGCGGTGCTTTCCAGTTGAGCACGTGGACGTAAACGGTGTCGCCTTTTTGGGTGGTGACGCCCCAATCACCCGGAGCCACCGGACCGCCGCGGGTACCGTAAATTGAAACGCCATATTTGGTGAGCCATTCGCCGACCGTGCGGAGGCGCGTGGCGAATTCGTCCTGAATTTCGCCGCTGGGTTGCGGGCCGATGTTGAGCAGCAGGTTGGAATTGTTGCCAGCGGCGCGGACCAGCATTTCTTCAATTTCTTCCACACTTTTGTACTTGTCATCGCCAATGTTGAAACCCCAGGAGCCGTTAAGGGTGTTGCAGCTTTCGAGCGGCAACTGATCGGTGACGAAGGTAGTGTTGAAGCCGGCGGTGTTGCGGCCGGGAAGATCGCGCTCGAAAGTTTGCACGTCTTCACCGGGCTTGGGCGCTTGATGGTGATTGGGAATGATGAGCGCGGCGGGCTGGAGCTGGTGAATGAGAGCGTAGGTCTTGGAGAGATGCCAATCGGCGTCGGGCTTATCCCACATGCCGTCGAACCAGATGCCGCTGATGGTGCCGTAGTTGGTAAGAAGTTCGCGGAGCTGGCCGTTCATGTAGGAATCGATGTAGGCGTTGAAATCGCCGCGGTCGGGGCGGCCGTTATCCCAGGCGGTGCGTCCGCGCGGGAAGTAATCGGGGTTATGCCAATCGAGTTGCGAATAGTAGAAGTAGAGCTTGATACCCTGGCCGTGGGCTTCGTCGGCGAGCATCTTGAGAGGATCTTTTTTGTAGGGAGTGCGCTGAACAATATTCCAATCGGAGAGTTTGGTGTCGAACATGGAGAAGCCGTCGTGGTGGCGGGACGTAATGGTGATGTACTTCATCCCAGCGGATTTGGCGAGGGCGACCCAGGCTTTGGCGTCGAATTTTTCGGGATCAAAAAAGTTCGGTAGCCGTTCGTAGTCGTGCAGCTGGAGTTTGCGGTCGTGGAGGACCCATTCGCCGTCGCCGAGAACACTGTAGACGCCCCAGTGGATGAAGAGGCCGAACTTGTCGTCCTGGAAATCCTGGCGGGCCTTGAGATTTTCCGGGGCCGGCTTGTAGGTGTCTTGCGCCGGCGTTGCGGCGGCGAGGAAGGCGGCGGCTGCGAGCGCGAGAAAAGATTTCGAGAGAAGGTTGCGGGTCATCAGGCTCCTTTTGGCGATGGCTCCTTTTAGCGGGGACATTTTACACGTTGCGAAACGCGAGCGAAGAAAAAGATAACGCGGAGAGGTAGCCTGCCCAGAGAGTAAGATTCGACCGAGCGGGCGATCCGTCGCGGAACTGTGAGGAGCTTGAATGGCTACTACAAGGCTTAAGTTTCTGCAGTACGCGCTGCTGGTCACACTGTTTGGCGGGTTGCTGGTGGAATGGGCACGATTTCGGTTGATTCCTTCGCCAGACCGCGCGGCACCTGCACACCCGTCATCGGTGCACGACAAGCTGGTGGGAACCTGGGTGCTGGTTTCCGCGAAAAATCGGATGAAGGACGGCAGCGAGCGGTTTTATCCGGAGCTTGGGCCGCACGGGAAAGGCTATTTGGTTTACACAGCGGATGGACACATGTGCGCGCAATTGATGAATCCGGACCGGCCAAAATGGAAAGAATTCGACAAGCCCACGCAAGCCGAGAAGATTTCGGCAATCGAAGGATTTTCAGCGTATTGCGGGCGGTATGAACTCGACGAGGAAAAAGGAATGTTGGTGCACCTGCCGGATCTGGCTTGGTCTCCGAATTACATTGGAACGAGGCAGCTGCGGCCTTACACGCTGCAAAGCGAAACGCTTACGTTTGCGGGGAAGCCTTTGGACGAGCCGGAGGTTGAGAGTTACTCGATTACCTGGCGGAAAGCGGACAGCAAGATGAGCCAGTAAAACTGAGCAGTTCGTTTTTCGTTGCGCGACTAGTGTGCGCCTGGCAAGGAATACGCAAATTCGTAAGAGTGAGCGCCGTTGGCGATGCTGATGTTCATCGTGCCAGAGAGGCCGGTGAGCTGATCGGTGCCGGAGTCGGGAACGACGGAAACGTTTAGCGCGGGGACACCTCTGTTCATGGTGCCGGTGTGCTGGAGAACAAAGCTGCCTTTGTGGCCGAAGAGAGTGCCGGTGACTTTTTCGATGGCGACATAACCGGCGGAGCCTTTGCTAGCGGTGCCGGCTGCGAGCATTTGACCTTTGCTGACGGCGTCGAGATCGCCGTGGAATTGTTTGTCGAGGAGGAGACGGGCGATGCCGGTGTCGTCGGCATCGCCAGCGGGTTGGGGAGCGGTTTTGACGTCGAAGGTGCCTTTGGCGGTGGCGGACATGGCGGTCCCTTTGGTCTGAAAGAGCACGGTTGATGCGAGCGCGAGAGTAGACAGGATTAGGAAAAGCCTGGAGTTCATGATGGGAGAGTGTAGCGAAAACGACAAGCCGGAGCGGCAGACAAACCGTTCACTCACCCAGAGACGCCCGAATCACAAACCTAGGACACAAAATCCAGGGCGCGCTGGGTTTGGAGTAGTTCGAGGTAGCCGAGGATATCTTGTTCGACTTTGTGGGGGTCGGCTTTGGAATAGAGGTTTTGCAAGTCGGCGATGAGTTGGGCGACGGTGTGTTTGCCGTCGCAGCGGGAAACGATTTCAAGGCTGGGGCCGTTGAGGCGGAGGGCGCGTTCGGGCATGAGGAGAACTTTTTGGCCCTGATTTTCGCCGAGACGGATGCCGGGGGCGAGTTGGGGTTTGGAGTTGGGATCAATCGTCATAGGTTTGTTCTCTCTGGATGGAAGGCGCCGGGAGGAGGCCAGCCGGGCTGGACGTAGGCGAAGTAGAGGGCGTCGAGCATGGCCCAGAGGATATCGCACTTGGCGCGGAGAGCAGCGTGGGCAACGTCTTGTTCTTCGCGGGTGCGGGCGTGTTTGACGACCCAGGAGAGAGCGAATTCGGCGTCTTCGGGGGCTTGTGTCAGCCGGCCAGTGAAATAGTCGAGTCCGGAAGAGAGCCACGGGTAGTATTCGCGGAGTTTTTCCATGCGCAGGGCGATGAGGCGCCTGGAGAAAAGTTCGGTGAGGGAAGAGGCGACAGCCTCGAGATGAGTACGGGTGGAGACGAAGTGAATGTAGGCGTCGACGGCATAGCGGGTGGCGGGGAGAATGCCGTCGCCACGGACGGCTTGCAGGCGAGCGAGGCCGGTAGCTTCGACGAGCTTGAGCCACTTTTCGATACCACCGGGTTTGGAGCTGAAGGAGCCGGAATCGGAGCTGTCGCCGTCGTGATCGACGAGGCGCTTGCGCCAGGCGGTGCGGAAGGTGTGGTCATCGGTGCGGGCCAGGAGGGCGGCGTCTTTGCGCGGGATGTTGGATTGGTAGTAATAGCGATTGAGAGCCCAGGCTTGAAGCTGGCCGCGGGTGAGCGCCCCTTCATGCATCAGTTTGTGAAAGGGATGCTTATGATGATAGCGCTCTTCGCCGATGGCGTGGAAGCCGGCGATGAATTCCTCTTCGGGGAGTACATGTTTTTCCTGTTGGGTCACAGAGTGAACTCCATCATGACTGACAGACGCGAATAGCGATTCCTCGCGGCGCTCGAAATGACGATTCCGGCCAAGGGCGTTCGTTCGGTTGGTTCACAGAGAGATCTCCATACCATCCGAGGCTATTTCAAAACCGGCGTCGCGGACGGCGCGATGCTCGGCGGAGTTTTCGTCGAGGATGGGATTGGTGTTGTTGATGTGGATGAGAATTTTGCGGGCCGGAGAATCGGTGGGGAATTGGGCGAGGAGACCGTCGCGTCCGGAAAGGGGAAGGTGGCCCATTTCGCGTGTGGTTTTCTGGCCGCGGCCGGTGCAGAGGAGTTCGTCGTCGGACCAGAAAGTGCCGTCGAGGAAGGCGACGGTGCTGGCGGCGGCGGCTTTGAGCCATTCGCCGGAAATTTCGGGGAGCGACGGAGCGAAGAAAAAAGACTTGCCGGATTGCTCGAAGCGGAGAGCGATGACGGACTCCTGGGAAGAGAGCGAGCGACGGAGTTCGCTGCTGATGTAGTCGGGGAAGCCGCCGCCTACAGAGATGGGAGAACAAATGAACGTCGGAGGAGCGGAGGGGTCTTCCCCGAAACGGCAGGCCAGACGAGCGCCGGGAGAAAGACTTTGCCAGTGGATGGGAGGATCGGCGCGGTGGAGCACGTCGAAGATGCGATTTTCGGTTTGTACGATTTTTTGGATGGAAGGCGTGGCGAAGAGGAAGAAGGATTGGAATTCGCGAAGATGGAGGAGGCCCATGAGGGAGTCGACATCGGCGGAAGGGAGGAAAATGCCAGCGATGGGAGTGCCGGTGGGTTCGTCATCAGGCGGGGCAAGTTGCGGCGTGGCCAGGATTTGGCTGCGGAGGTCGGGGGAAGCGCCGAGAAAGAACCAGATGGAGCCGTCGGGAGAGAAGGCCAGTTGAGTTTGAGTGCGGGGCTTGGCCTGGATGGACCCCGCGCGAAGGCCGGAACAGTTGTGGCAGGCGCAGTTCCATTGCGGGAAGCCTCCGCCGGCTGCGGAGCCGAGGATTTTAATGTGCATGGTCGAATGTCATGCCGGGAATGAAGTTGCACCAATGCGGCGATCGCATGCTGTCACTCTAGCACTGAACGCCCTCGGTGATGCTGACGTTGGGACCCTTCGCGTCGCTGCTGCGCCGCCCAGATGACAAATTTCAGGCTGGAGGATTGGCCAAAAGAAACGCCGGACGTTGAGTCCGGCGAAGAAGTTTTGCAGTAGAAAAGACCTGAGGCCAGAAGAACGCCGTCTAGCGCTTAGATTTCAGCGTTGGCGTAGGAGCTGATTTCGCAGTTGAGGTCGATTTCTTCGTGCTGCGGTGTGGTCCATTCCATGGGTTAAGACTCCTTGGTATTGGTCAAACAAATAAAGCATAACACGGGCTGAAGGGAACGCGAAGGAGAATTCAGTTCAGTGACGAGGTGGATTGGCGCTGGGCCAGAACGCTGCTTTCCAATTCCACAGGCTAGCGGTTACGGGCGAGCAAAAAGCGGAGCGAAAATCTCAGAAGAAGAGCCGCTAGCTGTGGTGAGTTGCAAGGAGAGGGTACACAATGGGTGGCGGTAAGATTCTTTGCACCATGTAGGAACAGTTTTCTAAAAAATATTTCAAGAAACTGACGATTTCTCTTGACAAGAAATGGAACGAGTTTAATATGTGGCGAAAAGTGGTACGAAGTGGTTGGCAGTGGATAGAAGTAGGGCAGTGTAGGGCGGCAGCAGGGCTTTGAGGGCGCAGTCGTAAGAACACCAAAAATTGGGCAGATTTAGGGCGATTTGACGATCTGGGGCAACAGATTGGCAAGTGCATACCCTGAGTATCGGTTGTGGGCGTCGCCGAGCTACCGGCGATCAGGTGCAAATGAGTCTTCGGGGAAACTGTCGGGCGACGGTGGACGAGAAGGGTCGTCTCAAGATACCCGCCGTGTTTCTGGAGGGCCTGCGGGAGTTCGGGAATCAGTTTTACATCACTAGCGTTACCGGTGAAGCGGCGCTGATTTACCCGCTGAAGATTTGGGCGGGCATTGAAGAGAAGCTGGCGAAAGTGTCCAGCCAAAATCAGGCCAAGAGCAAGTTTTTGAAGCGGACGAGCTACTACGGGCAAGTGGTGGAGATGGACGCGCAGGGCAGGGTGCTGGTTCCGGCGGTGTTGCGGGAGTCGGCGCAAGCGAAGGGCGATGTGGATGTGTTCGGGAGTCTGGACCATCTGGAAGTGATGAACCATACGCGAGTGATGGACCAGATGAAGAACGAACCGTTTACGGCGGATGACTTCAAGGCGTTGGAAGATTTGGGCATTTAGGGCCAGCAGGGCAGCGGTCATCGGGCGGGCAATTGGGCTACGGCGGAGGTGAGCGATTGAACGCGCCACATACGCCGGTGATGTTGCAAGAGGTGCTGGAATGGCTGCGAATAAAGGCCGACGGAACCTATCTAGACGTCACAGCGGGAGCAGCGGGGCATTCAGAAGCCATCGCCGAAAGACTCTCTGTGCAGGGCCGGTTGATCAGCCTGGACCGGGACGCACAGGCGCTGGAAATCGCGCGCGAGCGTTTGAAGAAGTTCGGATCGAGAGTGAACTGCGTTTTGTCTCCGTTCTCAAGGATTGCGGAGGCCGCACACGAGTTGGGGATTCCCAAGGTGGACGGGGTCTTGGCCGACTTGGGGGTTTCGAGCATGCAGCTTGACCAGCCGGAGCGGGGATTTTCGTTCCGCGAAGCTGGTCCGTTGAACATGCGAATGGGAGTAAGCGCCGCAGGCGAAGCGAGCGAGCTGACGGCAGACGAGATTGTGAATCGGTGGTCAGAGAAAGAGCTGGCCGATTTGCTCTACCGCGAGGCGGACGAGCACGATTCAAGAAGGATCGCCAGGGCAGTGGTAAGAGCGCGGCCGATCAGAGATACGGCGCACCTGGCAACGGTTGTGGCAGGGTCCCGAAAGCAATGGGGAAGGCAGAGACTGCATCCCGCGACAAAAACGTTTCTGGCGCTGCGGATAGCGGTGAATCGAGAGATGGAGGAACTCGGGCAGTTTCTTTCTCGGGTCCCCGCCACAATGAATTCAGGAGGGCGGTGCGTGATTTTGACGTACCACTCGCGTGAAGACCGGATCGTGAAGGAAGCGTTCCGAGAAGCGGAACGGCAAGGCGAGCTGAAAGTTTTGACGAAGCACGTGGTGAGGCCCAGCGAGGAAGAAGAGCGGGCGAACCCGCGGTCGCGAAGCGCGAAACTGCGGTGCGCGGAAAAGGTATGAATTCATGAGCAAGAGAAGAGCAGCACCGATGATGGAGTTTCGGACGGTCAAGCGCATCGACAATTCGCGGCTGGTGCGGCATGTGGAGCCGGCGAAGCAAAAGAATCTTTTTAAGACCGCAGGGCTTGGCGGCGTGGTGGCGCTGTTTTTCCTTTTCTACATTTTTCAGCACTTCAAGTGCATCGATTTGAGCTTTCAGCTGGAAGATTTGAAGGCGCAGCAGGCGCAGGCGACGCAGCTGAATTCGGAGTTGAAGCTGGAAATCGCGAATCTGCGCGATCCCATGCGCATTGACGTGATTGCGCGGAGGCAGTTGGGGCTGACAGAGCCGCTGCCGACGCAGATGCGCGAGTATGAGGCGCCGAGCGGGATGCAGGTTGCGGCAGCGCGATTTGTGCGTAGAGGCCAGCAGCGGTAAGTCCTGGGGCACGACTGGGCTAGGATGAAACGAGCTTCAGAAGTGGAACGGAAACGATCTTATCTCAGGGTTTGCCGTACAGACCCTGAAACCCAGGCGGAGAGAATCCCGAACACTGCGGGCCATGCAAGAAGAAAAAGTCCACGTCCGTTTGCTGATTGTCGCCGGCGTGGCTTTGTTGTGGATGATGGCGGTTTTTGGTCGTCTCGGCTACCTGCAGTTAATCCGGCATAGCGACTACCTCGGCCGCGCGCAGCGGCAGCAGCAGCGCACCATCGAAATCACCCCGAAGCGCGGCGCAATCTACGACCGCAACATGCATCCGCTGGCGATGAGCGTGCCGGTGGAATCCGCGTTCGCGGTTCCTTCTGAAATAGGCGACAACAGAATCATGGCAGCGCGGCTGCTTTCGAATGTGCTGGGCATTCCGCGCGACGTTTTGCAGACGCGATTCGAATCGGGCGGATCATTTGTATGGATACTGAGGAAGCTCCCGCCGGATAAAGCAGAAGCAGTGCGGGCGCTGAATCTAAAGGGTGTTTACCTGCAGAGCGAGAACCAGCGCTATTACCCGAAGCGGGAATTAGGCTCGCACGTTGTGGGATTTGTGGATTTGGATGAAAAAGGTCTAGGAGGAATTGAGTACGGGCTGGACGGTCTGATCCGTGGAAAGAGCGAAAAGATTGTGGTGATGGCGGATGCTCGGCAGCGTTGGTTTGACGGGGGCTCTGCGCAAAAAGATCAAGGCGCGAACGTCATTCTGACGATCGACGAGAAAATTCAGTACATCGCGGAACGTGAACTGGCGGCGGCAATCGCCAAGACGCATGCCATGGCCGGTACCGTGATTGTGCAGAATCCCAATAGCGGAGCGATTTTGGCGCTGGCCAACTGGCCCAAGTTCAATCCGAATTCGGCGAATGAGGCGAAGCCTGAGACACGGATGGATCGTGCGGTTAGCGCGATCTATGAGCCAGGTTCCACCTTCAAGCTGATTACACTGGCGGCGGCGCTTGATCAAGACCTGACGCGGCCGAGCGAGGTGTTCAACTGCGAAAACGGCGCGGTGTACATCGCGGGTCATAGGATTCGCGACCACAAGCCGTTTGGGATGCTGACGGTGTCGGACATTCTGGCCAAGTCGAGCGACGTGGGAGCGATCAAGGTTGCCCTGCGGATGGGAGCACCGAAGTTTTACGAGTACATCCGCGCGTTTGGTTTCGGCCAGCAAACAGGCGTGGACTTGCCTGGCGAGAGCAAAGGCATATTGAGGAAACTGGACAACTGGAGCGCGATTTCCATCGGCTCCGTTTCCATGGGGCAGGAAGTGGGCGTGACGCCGATGCAGCTGGTGACGGCCGTTTCGGCGATCGCCAACGGTGGGACATTGTATAAGCCGCACGTGGTCGCGGAAGTGAAGCGCGGCTCGGAATCGCTGCCAATGACCGGTGTGCTAGCGCCGGGCGAGCCGAAGGAAGTGATTCGTCCGGAGACGGCTGCGACACTGCGACGGCTGATGGAAGGAGTGGTGCTCCAGGGTGGTACGGGGACGAGGGCTCGGTTGGACGGCTGGACGGCAGCGGGAAAGACAGGCTCCGCCCAAAAGATTGATCCGGCGACGGGACGGTATTCGCCGACGCAGCTGATTGCGTCGTTTTCGGGATTCGCGCCGATCAATGATCCGGCGGTGACGATCCTGGTGTCGCTTGATTCTCCCGTCGGAGAGCACGAGGGAGGCCAGGTGGCCGCGCCGGTGTTCAAACGCATTGCGGAGCAGGTGCTGCCTTATCTGGACGTGCCTCGCGACGTTCCGCTGAGCCCGAAGCTGATTCAGGCGGCATACAAGCGAAACGACAGGGAAAATGAGTCGAACCTGTCGGATTTCACACCGGTGGATTTTTCCGCGCAGCCCGACCAGTTGCCGCCCGCAGGGGCCGGGGAGAAGAAGGCTGAGAATCCGCAACCGGCAGTGACGGTAGCTCTAGACGAAGGCGGAGATATTGCGGTGCCGGATTTTGCCGGCAAGACCATGCGTGATGTGACAGAGATGTGTTTGCGGCTCGGGCTCGAACCAGTGCTGGTTGGCAGTGGTCTTGCAGTCGATGCAGCGCCGGCGAGCGGCGCCAAGGTTCGCCGCGGAGCTAAAATTACAGTGCGGTTCGGCGAGCCCGAAGCAGTGGCCAGGGCGGCAAAGAACGCTAAACCGACCGGAAAAAACAGGAATCGATGACCACGGGAGTGCGGGAACCGGAAAGCGCGAAATTGCCAGAAAAACACCAGCCAAAATTGCAGGGGAAGGCAGACCGTTCGCCCGGTTTGGCGGGCGTGTTTGCCGGAACGCAGGCGCAGACTTCCCAACTCGCAGAAGGATTGCGGGTGAGCGGAATTGCCTGCGATTCGCGAAAGGTTGTGCCGGGTTTTGTGTTTTTCGCCCTGCACGGCGCGAAGGAAAACGGCAACAAGTTTGTGCGCGACGCTGTGGAGCGGGGCGCGATCGCCATCGCCAGCGAAGACGCGGCGCCGGCCGATCTTTCGCCAAACGTTGCCTGGATTCGAGTGCTGGAAACCCGCAAGGCGTTGGCGACAGCCGCGGCGAATTTTTTCGGGCACCCCGCGCAAGCGTTGCAATTGATTGCGGTAACGGGTACCAACGGAAAAACCACCACAACTTCGCTGATTGCTTCGGTACTACGCGTTTCCGGCGCGAAGACCGGCCTGTTCGGCACCATCGCCTACCACACGCCTCTCGGTAAATATCCGGCGCCGAATACGACGCCGGAATCGCTGGACTTGCAGCGGTTCTTTGCGGAGATTCGCGATGCCGGCGGAAAGTACGCTGTGCTGGAAGCAAGCTCGCACGCACTGGTGATGGACCGGTTGTGGGGCTGTCATTTTCAGGCGGCCGTGTTCAGCAATTTGACCCGCGAACACATGGACTTTCACAAAACGTTTGAAGATTATTTCGCCGCGAAGCGCCGCCTATTTGAAGGTACAGGCGCGGGCGCGCCGGAAGTGGCCGTCTTGAATGCGGACGACCAGTATTCGGCGCGACTCACTGGATTGGCCAAACAGACAGTTACGTACGGAATCGAAAACGCGGCGGATATTTCGGCGAAAAAGTTTCAACTGGCCTTCTCCGGCCTGACGTTCACAGCGAACACGCCCAATGGCAAGCTGCAGATTCAGTCGCCATTGGTTGGCCGGATCAATGTGTACAACATTCTGGCGGCGATTGGAGCGGCACAAGCCGCCGGCGTGACGAACGAAATGATCGAAGCAGGAATTCATCAGCTCGAGAATGTTCCGGGAAGGTTTCAACGCGTCGATATGGGGCAACCGTTTCTGGTCATTGTGGATTTTGCGCATACCGACGACGCGTTGGAAAATTTGATCAAGACAGCGCACGAGCTGAACTCGAAAGGCCGCGTGATTACGCTGTTTGGTTGCGGTGGCGGCAAAGATCGCACCAAGCGTCCGGTGATGGGCGAAGTCGCGGGCCGGCTTTCTGATCTGACGATTTTGACCAATGACAATCCGCGGCAGGAAGATCCGCTGAAGATCATCAGCGACATTGTGGTGGGGCTGCAGAAGAGCCAGGGAAAATATTTGATCGAGCAAGACCGCGAAAAGGCGATCGGCATGGCTTTTGACGAAGCGCGAGCGGGCGATTTGGTGTTGTTGGCTGGAAAGGGACATGAGGACTACCAAGTGCTGGCCGAGAAAACGCTGGATTGGGACGATCGAACAGTGGCGCAGCAGGAGCTGCGCAAGCGAGGGTTTGCTGCACCGGCCTGAAACGAATAGGGGCCGGCACAGGGTTTGGCACCCGGCGCGCAGGTTCTGAGCCAGGACCTGGTACCGGGGTTCCCGCCGGGTAATCGGCCCGCGGGGACATGCCAGAAGCGAGGCTGCACACTGCCCGCTCTGCGGGCAGACTTCTGCATAAGGAGGAGCCCGCGAACCGGTGAGCACCAAGCGAACCCAGGGTTACGCCCATAAGGCTAACCCGCTGAGGCATTTATGCGGTGGACGATTGCACAGGTGGCTGACGTTCTGGCGGCGCGCGCGGGAGCGGGACTCGATCCCGTGGCCCGGCTGGCCGGCGTCTCGATTGATTCTCGCACGGTACGTCCCGGCGAATTGTTCGTGGCCATCCACGGACCGCGTCACGATGGACACGATCACGTGGCTGGCGCGCTGGAGCTCGGCGCCATCGCAGCTCTGGTGGCCGCGGAAAAAGTGGGCGGCTATGCGGACGCGATTCGCGCGAAATGCATCGTGGTGGACGACACCTTCGTGGCGCTCAAACAATTCGGGCGGGCGGTGCGCCAAGCGTGGGGCGGAAAAATTGCCGGCGTCACCGGCTCGGTCGGCAAAACCACAACCAAAGAGATCCTGGCGGCGTTGCTGGGCGCGCGGTTCCGCGTACTGAAGTCGGAAGGGAATTTTAATAACGAATACGGGCTGCCGCTGACGCTATTTCGGCTCGAGGAAACGCATCAAGCGGCGGTGCTGGAAATGGGGATGTCGCGGCGTGGGGAATTATCGCGTCTGGCGGAAATTGCCAAGCCGGACGTGGGAGTAGTGACGCGGGTTTCGCCGGCGCATTTGGAATTTTTTGCTTCGGTGGATGAAATCGCGTTGGCGAAACGCGAATTGATTGAAGGGTTGAACGGGAATAGTTCGACAGCGGTGTTGAATTCGGACGATGCGCGGGTGGCGGCGTTTGGAGCCTTTGCGCCGGGAAGAGTGCTGACGTATGGGATCGAGAACCAGGCGTTTTTCATGGCGGAAAATATTGAGGACCGCGGCGCGCTGGGAACGACGTTTGACTATGTAAGTCCCGAGGGGCGTGTGCGGCTGGAGCTGGCGTTGCCAGGTCGGCATGTGATTGCGAATGCGCTGGCGTCGTTGGCGGCGGCAAGCGTGTGGGGCATAGGGATTGAAGAAGCGCGCACCGTGCTGCCGGGCTTGCGGCCGCCTGCGATGCGTGGAGAACTCTTGCGATTCTCGGATGGAGCAGCGCTGATCAACGACAGCTACAACTCGAGCCCCGCGGCATTGCAGGCGATGACTTCGCTGCTGGCGGCGACGCCCGGATTCAAGCGGCGGATTCTGGCTGCGGGCGAAATGCGTGAGCTGGGAGCGACATCGCCGGAATTGCATCGCGAGGCTGGAAAATTTGCCGCAAAGACCGGTGCGATTGACTGGGTGATTGGCGTGGCGGGGGACGCTGCACAATTGGTCGAGGGAGCGGTCAGCGCGGGGATTCCTCGTGAGCAGGCAAGAGTTTTTGGGTCATCTGAGGAAGCGGCTGGCTTTCTGGAACGATTTTTGCAGGCGGGCGACTTGCTGCTGGTGAAAGGATCGCGCGGCGTAAAGATGGAGCGCGTGGTGGAAGCGCTTCTGATGAAACATGGACTGCACGGAGCGGAGGTCAGCCACTAGATGTTGTACTACCTGCTCTACCACCTGCTGCAGAAATATTTCAGTCCGCTAAACGTGTTTCGCTACATTACGGTACGGACGGTGTACGCCAGCTTGACGGCGATGTTTCTGGCGCTGGTGTTCGGGCCGTGGCTGATCCGGCGGTTGCGTGAGCTGCAGATTGGGCAATACATCCGCGAAGAAGGGCCGCAGGAGCACAAGAAGAAAGCGGGAACGCCGACCATGGGCGGCGTGCTGATTGTGCTTTCGACGGCAGTACCCGTGTTGCTTTGGGCCGATCTGACGAATCCGTTTGTGCTGTTGTC
>Ga0068863_100003495_pt1 | contig 15503 bp, 30 predicted proteins | sample KBSSwiS62_FD_66596 | JGI IMG/M metagenome (GOLD analysis project Ga0068863, IMG submission 66596) | Switchgrass rhizosphere microbial communities from Kellogg Biological Station, Michigan, USA - KBS Switchgrass S6-2 | ecosystem: Host-associated > Plants > Roots > Rhizosphere > Soil ...
TTCTAGCGCGTCGCCCCAAATATTTATGGTAATTGAAAATGACCCTGGATCAGAAGCGACGATGGTGATCGCGCTCGGAACAAAGCTCTTGCCCTGGTACTTAGGCGATGCGCGATATCTGGAGACTTTACCTTCCGACACCAGCTTGCGAACTATGTTGTTGTCTATCCCGGCCTTCTTCTCTGCCGCCCATGCAGGCACGAACACGCAGTTTGGTGCTATATCTTCGCCTCCAAACTCTGAAGGAAGAAGTAAGATCCTTTGAAACTCGCCTCCCCGAACAAGCTCCGCCGCCTTCGCTGGCGAATCCACTGAACGGAAGTCTGGACCCTTGGTAGGAGCGCGATCCTTCCTAAACCAACCAAACATTCAGCACCTGCTTTAGTGAGTGAACAGTAGTATCCCGGCCAGCCGCGCCCGGGGAAGATCAGCACCGCGGACAGGACTTTCATCTGAGAACCTGCTAATTGTATTGTGGTTTATCGTCGATTGAGCGTCAAATCCGAGCACAGAAGACCGGGGGATAATGGCCGGTCCCGTATTGGACTACTTCTGCCAGCGATGTCAGTGAATGCTCCGTGGAAGCGGCCGCTTGCCCCACAGCACTCCAACACAAGTTACCGACGTGGTCGGAATTCTCGACCTCCGCAGCCGCTCCGTCCGACCGGATCGCCCCAGAGGATCGAAACTCTGGCACACAGACGCCTACGCCAGTGGCGAGGACATGTCGGGATGCACCATCTGCTCCAAGGATAGCTCCCGCTCCGTCGATCAAGAAGGTCGCCTAGCAAATTACTTCCAGCGGAAGCGGCCTGGATAACTCTTGACGATCCTCAGGGCCATTGGAGCATTGCAGAACCCAACAATGGCGGAGAACGTCAAGATCAACCGCCAAAGCGAGTACGGTCGATGTGGCCACAGGAGGTGGATCAGGACGACAGCCGCGCAAATAACCAGCACGCTCATGATCACGGTCGTCAGTGCCCAAATTCGCAGAGCGAGCCGCCATCGTTTAACGGCTCTAAATCCCTCTGGGTAATCATCAACCGTCATCGCGTTATGCCGTTGCCGGCGATCTTCACCAGAATGACCATAGTTCCTCGATCTCTTGTGTAGCAGTGTATCGGCTTCCGTTATGGAACTTGTTCCACTCTGCCGCATTTGTATGGTCGCTCACAATATCGTCCGTCTCCGCTTCTCCGCCCGCTCCGCCTCCCACACTCATCCCACGCACCGTTCGACCTCCGCAGCCGCTCTTTCAGACGGGATCGCCTCAGCGGATCGAGACTCGGGCATCGGCGAGTGAGAAACGGCGACCACCGGGTAAAGACTGCCACGAACTCAAATCCACCCTGTGCCTCGATGCGAACTCCACCGCCGCTCCCTGGGAGCGGATCACCCGTAGGATTCGATCCGACCGATCCTCACCTTGCCGAACCATCTGATTGCGAACGCGAAGCGCCGGACGGAAGGAGCCGGAACCGTAAATGTATTTATGTGCTTGCTGGACAATGTGTCCGGGAGTTTCACGATTCGATCTTACGAGGCTCCCGCGGTGAGCATTCCGGCTACGACCATGAGCGGTGCGGCGACGAGGAGTGCACCACCCACGTAGAAGTAGATCGAAGGTAAGTGCCATGCGCGGGAAAGCAGAAATACCGGAATGCCCAGAACAATCGCCGCTCCGTAACAAACGGCGGCGACAGTGATGGAGTATCCCGCCGAAGGAATTGCGCGGCCAATGACACTCAACACCATGATGATTGTCAATGTGCTTGCAGCGGGGGACACCGCAAATGCTGTGGCAAGTCGGGCTCTCGAGGTCACGGCAACACAGCCCCAGTGTCGGACCGCCGCCAGCACACGAACCGCCGATTGGAAGTGCAGCCCATTGCCTGAACCACGTACTCGTCGTTGAATCCGGTCAGAGGAGACTCCATTGCCTTCAGCGCGTCGATGTCGCCCGTGGCACCCCCTGGATAGGCACAGCGCGAGTCAATCCCCTCGATCAACCACCACACATCCGCTCCCCAGGGTCCGCTGTCATTGGTTTCAATGGCGACACAGTGAACCCCATCCCAGCGGATCGAGAGAATCGCCCCGCCCGGATAGTGGGCTGAGATCCCCTGTTCATCGGTCTGTACGACGACGGCCCGTTCGAAGAAAGCGGCCTCCTTTCGCTGGCGACGCTTCTCGCCGATCCATTTCGCTACTCGAGAGAACACGTTGATGCTACAACGAACTGAACAAACCGCGTGAACAGTCCATCGGATCCGCTTTCAACGCCGTCGCCACCGCCCCGAACTCGACCCCTCCCCGCGCCGCTCGCCGGATTCGATTCGGCTCAAAGGCAACGGGTGCGTCTGCCCCAAGATCCGCCTGTTGTCTATTGATCATTTGCCCGTAGCGATAGATATCTTCGCGCCATCGGGCCGGTCCTTAATCTGCTCATGAATTTGCCCCATGAGAGATAAATACACCGCAATGTCCAACCGCTCCACGTTCGATATATCGTACTGGCCGCCGAGCGTGGGTGCCGTGATGAAGCCGTAGCATTGATTTGCGCCGAGCGTCATTCCTGCCCCCACGCATCGATCGACCAACGGGATCATCAACCACTCGTTCGCGTGATTGTCCTGGTCAATTCGGACAATGAAATCTTCTCGGTCACGCGCGATGCTTTCAAGGGCGCCGGCGCTGGTCTCGAGATACGACACGCTTTCGTCCTCGAGCCAGCACGAGTTCGGCGAAACGATTCATCAGCCAGACAGTGGCGGTCGGCGGAACCAACCACGTCCAGGCATCGAGCAAGGATTCCCGTGCTCGTGACCTCGCCCAACAGTCTACTCCGGGCGCCCCGCGCCGGACACGGATCGACTCCCCGATCGCCTCGACTAAAGGACGGCTCACGACCCTATATGGTCGGCGGTGAGCGGCGGCTACCCGAGAAGTGGATCGACGCTGGCTTCTGGTGGGGATGCCACGCCGCGACGACGTCGGGCAGTGCCAAGATGTCCACTAGATCGTTCATCGCAACCAGGTAATAGTGTTTACGCCCCTCCGTTGAAGGAAATCCCTCATACATCGCGAGCCACTTTGAATCACGAACTTCCAATAACGGAAATGTCACTCTTTCCAACGGGAGTCGGTAACATTGGGCAGCGGTTGCCCTGCCGGGTAAAACACAGAACCGAGATCCTCTGGATTCCAACGAAACCCGATAACGCCTCTGAATGTCAGTAATAGATCCTGTCCGGGTCCATTCACGACCTTGGAAAAGTGCATCAACACTTGAAGGTCGGTCTTGTGATGGTAACTGAGGGAGATGCCTGCACACGGGAAAGCAATCCCAGGCAAGGGTTCCCAAATCGTGCAGTGTTCAGTCATACCTAGCTGCAATTGAGAAGTCGACTCTCGAGGTATCAGAATCATGCCTCCGAATTCGGGGTATCGGCACGTCCGTTTCGAGGAAAGCTGATTCGAGCGTTCAGTGGCTGCTCCTGGCGGACCGCCGTCAATCACCCACGGCACTTCAACACCATTATCCGACCTCCGCCGCCTCTCTCTCTGACCGGATCGCCCCAGAGGATCGAGACTCAGCCACCTGCACGTTTGAACAGCGACGGCCCAGCAACGACGGCGACTGACTCAAACGCGCCCTGCACATCAGTGCGAACTCCACCACGTCCTCGCTGCGTAAATACGGGCGCGCAGCGCCGGCCGCGGATCGACCCCGACTGATCGCCTAGGGCGAAGGACCGCTCACGACAAGGCTGTGTGAAAACGACCCTCGACGACTTTCCGGCTGACCGGTGGACTACTGGCCTATTCGCACTCCGCAGTGAGCACATAACTTCGCACGAGGGGTGCGCAACGGTGTTCCGCATGATGGACATGGCCGCCCCAAGGGCCGATGCGTAACTCCATACATGTGTTCGACCATCTCCTTTGCGGTGGACAGATCGCATCCAGTGTTATCGCGCAGGAACCGAATCGCTGACACCGTCAGCCCATTTCGCATCAGTGCCAGCGTTTGTTCATCGTGTGTCGATATCGCCCCGGGAATTGGCGCAATGAATTTGCCACATCTAGCGCAGGTCCCGCCCTTGCTCGGCAGCAGGTCGCAGGCGTGTTCAGAGCCGATTTCGTCGTCGCTGCTAAGGTTGGCCATATCTGAACGTTATCAATGCCCGGCAGAAAGTTCCAGGCGTCAGCCCGTAGCATGTCGCGACCCATGATATGAACAACCAACGAGAAACAGCTCAATGGGATTCCACATTCAACGCCTTCGCCACCGCCACGAACTCGACCCCATCCCTGCGGCGCTCGGCGCATTGGATCCGCAGCCAAGAATCCCTAACGCCGAATTCCCGGATGGCTCCCGGCAGTTTTCAGTCAAGTCCACCACCACCATCGACGGAGGTTGTCCCAAAACCGGTCTCCCCATCTCATCGCCGCATAACCGCACATCACTCCCGCGGCCAGAACGCACGCCGCGATGAACTGACCGCTCCACAGTGAACTCAACACCCAACCAACTGCTAGCACGCATCCCAACACAAATCCGCAGCCGAAGCGTATTCCTTTCTCTAACCGATCGGGTGGTTCCACCGTAGTTCCTCAGCGCCCACTGGCCACCGACACTGAATATACCGCGCTCCACGGCGCCCGGGCATCAATGCAAACTCCGCCACCGGCTCGCCGCAAAGCCGATCCGACCGATCCTCACCTCGCCCAACCTCCCACTCCGGGTGCCCAGCGCCGGATTCGGATCGAAAAACGCGCGTGTGCCACAGACCTCCATCATTTCGGTCACTCAAGACCGCATCGCGTCTGTTCACTACGGCCGCAATTCGATCCGGGTCCCGTTGGGTACTGCCAACCAGATCTCGTCCATTTCGCGATTAGTCACGGCGATGCACCCATCCGTCCAATCGATCAGTCGATGAAGGTGCCCGAGCCATCCGAGTCCGTTCTTGATTCCATGAATCATGATGAGTCCTCCCGGATCGACGCCTCGCGAACGAGCCAACGTGACCTCAGATGCCGTGGGATACGAGATGTGGAGCGCCTTGTGGAATGAGCTCCGCGGATTTCGGCCATCGATCCGGAACTCGCCTTCAGGCGTCCGTCCATCTCCTTGACGGTCTTTGGCGCCCGTCGGGTGCCGGCCGAGCGAGACCGGATACGCCTTGAGCAACTGCTCATCGCGATAGAGCTCGAGGCGTCGGGCATCTTTGCGAATAACGACCCAATTGGCCTGGGTGTGCTCGGGGAGCGCTGGCTCGGGCCAATGGGCCCATGCGCCGATCACCACTATCGCCGCGATCAAACCGATCGCAACGGCTCTCATTGAGGTCATTTGGCAACTCGAGCGAGTGTTGGGGGATGACCCGCCAGTCTCCCGTACCGATCCGCGTCCGGAATCATGTCTCGCGACACGTAGAATAACCACCCATAGCCGAATCCGCCTGCTCTCCCTCCGCCGCTCTCTCCGACCGGATCGCCCCAGAGGAATCGATCCGACCAATCTTCACCTCGCCGAACAATCTGGATCGGGGCGCGCAGCGCCGGCCGCGGATCGAAGACCGCGCCTTCGGCATCACCTCGCCCGCCCGCCTCCTCGACTCCCGGACGGGCTTCCGATTTCGGGGGACTAAGACCAGACGACGCTGAGAGACTCCAACAGTTGAATCCCGATGCTGGGCTCCTCCTTGCAATGAGGAGAAATCCCCACCAGCACCACGCTGTGACCGGCAGCTCCGTGAACGGGCTTGCCATCAATCTCACCTCGCCGCCCCCACTCCAGGGGCGCGCAGCGCCGGCCGCAGGCTGAAATGCATCAATCACGGACGGATGATTTCGGCCCTAAGCGGGCGGAACGCATCCAAGAAGCCGACACTCAGATCGCGCGAAGCGGACATCCGCGGTACAAGGTTAGGCGCACTTGCGCGCGGGAATCCTCTGTAGGCATCCTTTGCTCGGATCGGTTTCCGCGTGGGTACCTGGCTCCATTTTTCAACGACGTCGGAACACAAGCGCGCCGGTATCTCCTTCCGCGCTACCAAGAAATCAGGCGCCCGCCAGAAGAAATAACACTGTTACAAACGCTGTCGGCGCACCGCGCCACGGTATCGGACGCGAGTCGGCGCCGGGCGTTCGCGTGCCCGGCCGCGTTCCTGCCATGGAGCTCCTTGATCGGGCTTGCGCGAGCAGGGGTGGCCGCCATCGGAACGGGCGCGCTCAAATCATAGTTTTTCCAAAGATCTGCAATCGCAGCGGGGTGTTAGATCACTGAGGGCAATCTGATGTACGCTAAACCCCCAGTGTACAAACGAAAACGCAGCATCCGAGCCCCCATTCTCCTCGCGGGCGCGACGGTCGGAATAACCGCCTGCTCTCCCAACGCGCCGCCAGGCAAGCAGTCGGAGCCAATCGCGCTTTCGGGCGCAAGTGCGCAACACGCGCAACAATCTGAGCAGTACCGCCTGACGGCAACCGTCCAGGACCTCATGGACGGCATCATCGACCCTTCGGCCGACGTACTCTGGGATTCGGTCGCCTACATCGCGACCACCAAGGGCATTGAGGATCGGCAACCTCGCACCGATGACGAATGGAAGAAGGTCCGCTACGGCGCCATCACGTTGATCGAAGGGGCCAATCTCCTGAGCATGCCTGGGCGGCGGGTCGCCGGAGATCCGGCAGATGGCACGCCCCCAGCCAAGGGCGCGTCCGTCGGGACCGGCGAGCTGACGCACGCTGAGATCCAACAGCGCATTGATTCCAGTCACGCGGCGTTCGTGCAGTTCGCGCGAAATCTGCGGGATGCCGGGCTGAAAGCGCTAGCCGCGATAAAGGCGAAGGATGCCACGGCGCTCATGGATGCCGGCGGCCGCATTGACGAAGCGTGCGAGGCCTGCCACGTGACATATTGGTATCCGAACCAGAATCGCCCGGGTAACTGATGATGGGACTGCACTCGCTGGACGGCTTCTGCAACTGGTTGGGGGCGACATCAACCAGCCAGACACTCCAGACGGTGGGTTGGATCATCCCGGCCGTGCAGACCGTCCACATTCTCGCCGTCGCGGCCGTTGTGAGCTCGGCGCTGATTCTCGATCTGCGGTTGCTGGGGCTGCGCGGAATCGACCAGCCTCTGGCGGCCGTTGCGCGGCGTTTTTTACCGTTTATCTGGTGGCCGCTGCCGGTTCTGCTGGTGAGCGGCGCTCTGTTGATCACTGCCGAACCCGCACGCTCGCTGGAGAACCCGGTGTTCATTCTGAAAATGGGCCTGCTGTTGGCGGCAGCGAGCGTTACTCTGGCCTGTCAGCTGCCCCTGCGCCGCAATCCCGGTTTCTGGGACCTCTCGGTCGCGAGGAAGCGGACCGCGCGGTTGATTGCGGTTGCCTCAATGCCGCTGTGGGTTGCCGTCATCTTCGCGGGGCGATGGATCGCGTACGTTCAAGGTACATGACGTGTTTGAGCAACTACTACAGTCTTTGCAGGACAGCACGATCGCCACCGCGATTCGGGAAGGCGAGAGTCTGTTTCCGTGGATTGAGTGTGTACATGTGCTTGCGCTGACGCTCGTCATCGGCTCGATCGCCATCCTGGACCTGCGGCTGCTGGGTCTCGCTTCGCGCGATCGGAGTGTTGTGCAGACCACCGCGAGCGTGCTGCCGCTGACGTGGACGGCGTTCCTGTTTGCGGCGATCAGCGGCGGATTGTTGTTCTCCTCCAACGCAACGACTTATGCGCACAACTTCCATTTCCAGGTGAAGATGGCGCTCGTTGCGGTGGCTGGTGTCAATATGGCCACGTATCACCTGTTTCTCAACAGAGGTGCCGATTCGTGGCAGACTGCAGCGGTGACCCCGTTACGGGCGCGGCTCGTTGGGGGGATATCGCTGTGTCTATGGATCGCGATCGCAGCGTTCGGTCGCTGGATCGGATTCACGATCAATCTACCCACGTGAGACTATCTTCATGCGACCCTCCATGCGTGAATGTCTGATCGCGATTGGTTTTGCCGCAGCCAGTGCCGCTGCCGCCAGCGCTGCGGAAGAAGCGACCATCAATCCTCCGCCCAAGCCCGCCGATTGGACTGCGCTGGCGCAGTTGCCCGACTGGAGCGGTGTATGGACGCCCAGCCTCTCCGACCAGGCGCAGCGGATGAAGCTTGACCAGATTCCGTGGACCCCGGCCGCCGCCGCGCAGATCAACAAGCTCGTGGCCGCCGAGAATGCGGGCAATCCCAAGGGCTTGTTCGTGAATTGCCTTCCGGAGGCCATGCCCAGCTGGATGCTGATCACCCACAATGCTATGGAATTCCTCTTCACGCCGGGTCGGGTGACCATCCTCGGCGAATCTGACGGCAACCGCCTGCGGCGGATCTACACCGACGGCCGCTCCCATCCGGCCGACCCGGATCCCACATTCCATGGCCACTCGATCGGCCACTGGGAGGGCCAGACTCTGGTCGTCGATACAGTCGGCATCCTCCCCGAAACCTACATTGCGCCGAGTGAGGCCGTGGGTCTGCCCAACAACGGCGACATGCACGTAGTGGAGCACATCCACCTGGTGGGACCTGACACCCTGCGCGACGATCTCGAAATCACCGCGCCGCACGTACTGGCCAAGACCTGGAAGACCGCGCTGATTCTGTATCGGCAGCGAGCGCGTAAATTCGACATCGTGGAAGGTGTATGCATGCAGGGCAATTTTTCAGAAGGTGTGGATGCGAGCGGCAACGCGGTGTTCCAGTCTGCGCCGCAGACCGAAGGCGGCAATTTCGTGCCCGCGGATAAATAATGGGAAGTGTGCGAAATGACGAAACTCGGAATTGTTTATCGGCTGATGTACCGAGCGCTATTGTTGGTTGCGGCGGTATTGACTGCAATTGTGAGCGCGCCGTCCGTTGCGCATCACTCCTTCGCGATGTTCGACTTCAATAACACCGTGACGTTCAAGGCAGCCACGGTCAAGGAGTTCCGCTGGACCAACCCACACGTCGTCCTACTGGTGGAGGGTGCGCGGCAGCCGGGGGCGCCGCCGGAACTGTGGTCGATGGAGCTCACCAGTCCGGGCAATCTGACCAGGATGGGTTGGTCGCGGCACTCCTTCAAGCCAGGAGACCAGATCGAGCTGCAGTTCAATCCGCTGCGGGATGGCAAGCACGGCGGTGCGTTCAAGCAGGCTAAGCTGGCGACGGGCCAGGTCCTGACTTCCAGCGTGCGTGATTACGAGAAGCTCGAGAAGCCGGACATCAAGTAGTCCTCACTTTCAAGAGCGCACAAACCGCATGAACAGATCAATGGGATCGACCCTCAACGCCTTGCCACCGCCACCAACTCGACCCCCTCCCCGCGCCGCTCGCCGGATTCGAAACAGACTCACGACTCCTGAACGCCTCTAGCCACGAGGCGGACGGATAGCGATCAGACTGGCTATGGGTCAACTAGGTCAACAATCATCAACAGCGCGCCCAAACCACGCACCCGCGAAAACCGAGAGTGCACGCAAAAGGCTACATAACCCTCGATTGGAGTTGTTTGTGCTCGCGAGACTTCTCCTTTGCCTTTGCAAGTGCAGTAAGACGTTCCGCTCGACGCAGAAGCCATTTAGTGTCGTCCGTATTGTCCGGATGGATCGCTTGGGCTCGCAAATGATCTGCCCACGCGAAGAGCTCAGAGGACGTGTGAGCGTCCATTCCATTCAATCCGCTGATTCGGCCTTGCGCCACTTTTGCCATAACATCCGCCGTAAGGTTCTGTTGACTCCACCGGTCTCCGGGGGAGTTTACCACCCACACCGGTCCGCCGCGCCGAATGACCTCATCGCCCCTTGTCGCAAGGATTCCCGTCCGCGGGACCTCGCCCAACCCTCCACACCGGGGCGCGCAGCGCCGGACGCGGATCGCGCTGATTTTCCGGGGTACGTTGAGTCGCCCACGCCCGTACTTGACCGATCACGTCAGACAAGCCGCGGAGCCTCCCGAGGCTTTAGAGCCCAACATGCCTGCCCAGCAGCTCGCTCAGATTATCCGGATAAGCCCAAAACCGATTGTCCAAGGAATCCCACGAGTCATCATCTATTGCTTCAAGCGCCCTCTGTCGATCGTCTCGATCCTGCGCAGGGCCTAAGGGACCAAACACCGCATTGGCCTCATCGATGATCTGTGCCATGTGGCTCGCGCCGATCCCGCGGAGCATCCCCGGCGCGAGCCGCGCGAAGTTGCCGTAGCTGTTGAAATAGTACTGGTGAAAGCCGCCGTTATTGACATCGGCCTCTAACCCCCAGATCACGACCAGGAGTTGCTCATCCGGCGTCAAGCGATTGAAACCGACGTCGACATAGCGACTCAGAGCTCTATTGCACACGTCATCTAAGCTCATGCACGTCTCCGCAACCCTTGCCGGATGCAAGCGCCTTGTCAGCGTGTTTGGAGCCTTTGTCGCCGCTGCTATGGTTCACCCTATCTCAACGTTGACCTGGCCGCGATCCCGAACTCGACCCCATCCCCGCGCCGCTCGCCGAATTCGATCCGGAGAGCCGCGACTGATCCGGCGCCTGCCAACATAATTGCCGCCTTTGGTCATACGTAAGCGGCTCAAGTTGTACAGTCCTGGCCAGACAGGCAGCCGGTGAAAGCCAAAACGGCGAACAGGATCACCAGCATCGCAATCGCGTAGACCGGAGATACAAAAGCGCCTTGAGGCTTTCCCTGTCGGATGACAAGAGTTCCTACGGCAACAAATGCCAGCATGATACCGAGCAGGACAATGTTCACCGAAAGGGTGGCGTGCCAATGGCCACGATTCTCTAAGGAAAATGCCAGTCGCGCGAGCCCGGCAAACAACACCGGAATGCCCACCCATGCGAACAGACCTGAGAGACCAGACTTTATCTCAGCATGCATGACGCGTCCTTGATTACGCAGGCGACGCCGAACCCATCTCCACTCCGACTGCAGCCTCTGTGACCGATTCGCTCTCAGGATTGAGCGTGACTGCAGCGACGGGTTGCCAGTTTCGGGTGTGTCGCGCCCAGCGCCGGGGGATCAACGCCGGAGTTCCGCGTGGCTCTGCACCGCTTCCCATCAAGTCCACCACCACCATCGACGGAGGTTGTCCCAAAACCGGTCTCCCCATCTCATCGCCCCATAACCGCACATCACTCCCGCGGCCAGAACGCACGCCGCGATGAACTGACCGCTCCACAGTGAACTCAACAGTCCACCGACGGCGACAACGCACCCGAATACAAATCCGCAGCCAAAGCGTATTCCCTTTTCCAACCGATCGGGTGGTTCCACCTTATTCCCTCAGCGCCCACGGGCCACGGACGCCGACTATACCGCGCGCCCTGGCGCCCGGGCATCAATCCGAGCACCCCACCGGCTCGCCACGACTCTGTCCCAACCTTCTGGCAGAGCTTCTTGCTTGCTCCCAGGATTGCAACGCTGTGGATCAGATTGGGCGCATGCAGGCGCCGGTAGGTTCCTGAGTTGGCGTGATAGGTAAAATGACTCTAACGCCAATCCAGAATCTGGTAAAAAATGCGCCCGCTGAACGGACTCAATGGAGCGCTGATGAAGGTGTCTAAACTGTTCGCTGGCCTGCCCACCCTCGCTTTCCTGGCTTTTTGCTCGAATGCGGCGAGCACTCACGCCGAGGACGCAGTATCGGTACCGCCAAAGACTTGCGAATCGCGACCGGCCGAAAAGGGTAAGTCACAGCAGCGGTTTGATGCCGTTGCGTTGATGGCCGTCGCCAATGAACTCGAAACACAGGGGGAAGCGGCGTTCCACCTGAAATATGACGCACCATCAGCCGAGTGCATGCTGGAGACCTTTACAGTTGGCGATGTGGTGGCGAAGGTGCACTACAACCCATGGGAAAAAGGCACCAGCACGCTCCACTACAGAATCGAGCTTGCACGAGCCCACGCAAATACTGAAGTGCTGGTGCTTTACAGCGGAATTTCCGCAATGGTGTCAGGTGGTGGCTACATGTTTCACGTCTCGGAAGAAAGAGACGGTGTTATCTCGTGGTATGCCATGTTCCGCGACGTGCCTGCCTACTCTGAAGTCAAGACATTGGTCGAGCAGATAGCGAACGGCAGCGCGATACCTCTTCTGGCTGTTCGGTGGCCAGTAGGTGCTAAAGAGGCAGAAATTATTGCGTACGACAGCCAACGTCTCAAGGCCGGCAAACGACGGTAGGCACGCCGGCGCTGACGGCCGCTCGTCGGATGACAATCGTCTTTGCAGCGCTCCACAGCGGGTAAGGCGGGTTGGGTAGTTGTTTACCGTGCGCGACGCGCTGTCAGCCGTGTGCCTCAGTGCGGCCATAAGCGGACATCTGTTCCGGCGAAGGTTCGCAGCAGCAATAAGAATACTCAAACACCTGAAGCTGCATCGCGTGTGCCCTCCTCGGACGGCTCGCCCGCCGCCGCTCTGTCAGACCGGATCGCCCCGGAGGATCGAGACACCGGCACGGAAGAGCGCACTGTAACTTCATATACACGTGCGATCAGAATCTCAACCTCGGGGTACTGAATCAACCGGCTTCCATTGCACCTCCAAATCCGCCAGGCATCCCACCGGCCGCTGGGGCTGATCACGCACCGCGCGAAAGTCGCCGCGCACTCGACACGACGGTCCAGTGGATGACCTCAAGCGCGGGGTGTATCAAATCCTCGAATACGGTCGAACGCATACTTACGTTCGACGCGTGGCCACGACTGCGGCAACCTCACCGCGGAGGGGTCCGAACCTGGCGGCGCGTAGCGCCCCCGATCTGATTCCTGCTTGTCATGCTCCAGGTAGATGACGCGAGCCCAGCTGATTGCATCGTCGACCCAGTGTGCCAGGGGACATCTCTTAGGCTTCTTATGCATGGTCCCCCCGACGCGAACGTTGGACCCCTCGATCTCAGAGTACATCGCCGGACTCCGTCTACTCCCTACACGGACTGAACTCGGTGATGGAATGTCTGCGTTCCGAAGAGCACATTGATTCAGCTTGATCCAATCAACTTGACAACAGCGGTCATACCGTTCGCCTCAATTTGTGCACGGTAGTACTCAATCAGCTGAAGCATCGTTGCGTCTGAGTCGCAGTGAACGTTGATCCAAAGCCGGCTGTGCTCACGGCACGGCAGGCCATACTTCTCTCGATATTCGGCGGATTGGAAATAGCTGACTGAGACTTCAACCTTTTGCTGCAGGCGAGCTCGAGACATATTGTCATCCCTGAGCGGAGAAGCAACAACGATCCCAACATACGCACCCTGATCCGTTGAGAGGTGAACGTCAAGAGTATCCAGTCGCGGGATCGGATGACTTGGGTCCTCGATTGCGCCTGCGGCTTGTAATGTGTCCACGCCCGTGCCCTCTAACTTGTTCTTAGAACGTCCGAACCGTGACGGACAACCTGTCGGCACCCGATGTCATGCGCCGGGTTCCATACTGTAGCGCAGAGCCCCGTTTCCCTGGAGGGCAGGATGCGAGTCAGGTCGGCGAAGTTCACTTCGGGGTAGCCCGAATGCCCGAGAACGTCCACCCATGGCCGACTGACGACGCGGTGCCATCCTGCCGCCTCCCCACTCGTCTTTCGCCTCCGCTCTCCCCGACCGGATCGCTCCAGAGGATCGAGACTCGGGCACCGGAGGCATCCAGCACTGCGTTAACCGTGATTTGACAGGTTTTCAGACATCACACGCAAAGAGGCTGCCCCACGATGCGAACGATGAGCGCCGCGAACGCTGCGACTCGCGAATCGAACTGGAGGCTCTGGCTGTTACGCGGGCGCGTCACGATCCACGCAGACTCGCCCCCTGACACGTTCCGAACCGTCACATACCAACCGTCCGACGTTCGTTGGTCCTCGACATAAGATATCCAGGCCTCAATAAGCTGCGGTCGCTTCAACAAAATGGGCACCAAGTCGGCATCGGTGACACGATCTACGCCCGATCCCAGCAGCTCCTGCCGGCGAGCCGCAAGTGACGTGTCGGGGTGCTCGCGAAGGTACGTGGCAAGCTCACACACCGCCTTTGCGATTTCGGCACGATCCAACGAAGGCTGAGACGGGGGAGACAGGCCCATGTCCGACAGTATATCGGGATGCTATTCGGTTCATCAGCAGCGTTCTTGCGTTCTCCTCCACGCGGCTGCCCCAGAATCCGACGGCTCCGCCTCCACGTCCCTCCTTCCGATCGGATCGCCCCAGAGGATCGAGACTAAAGCAGCCGGAGTTACCCGCAGCACCTTGACTACGACTTTCCCTTGATTTCGCGCACGCGCGCAGCTGCACGAGATGGGCCGAGAGCAACGCGAGCGTGGCCCGCTTTTCGCCCCAATACTCGTGCCGGTCGTAGTGTCGCTGTTGAACCCCGCCCAACCGGTGGGACTGCACCTGTCCTCGGACATCGCGCGAAACCCCGAGACTGGCCAGGAGCGTTTCCAACATCCGGCGCAGGTCGCGCAGTTGGAACGGTTCGCGCGATTGGTTGGCCTCCACCATGGCGGTGGAGAGTTCCGTCACCCACTCCGAAATCCGCTCCAATCGCAGCGGCGTCACCCCATCCGAGCTGAAAACCGGCAAGAACGTGAGCTTTTGGTCCAATTGGATGCTTCGGAGATCGGAAATTAGTTTCGTAGAATTGAGGATCAACGCCGCTGTGAAGATGGAGCCGGAGACTGCCCTACCCGTCGCCAAGCCGCTCCGTGCGGGATGGGGACCGACCATCGTATATAACGGCAAACTATTTCCGGGACGAGTGCTTGCATGTGAAGAGCCCATCGATCCAGGGCGAACTGGAAAGGCGACCGTCGGTTTACTCGCCAATTCGTGCGCTGACATCGAAATGTAAGTAGGCTCTGTGTTCGAGCTCAGGGGCGGGTGGACACAAGTCATTGCCACTGCGACGGGTGCTCAGCGTGATTTACGACGTCAGTGATAACTGAAGCGTCAAATCAAACCGGCTCCGGCTTCGCGGGGTAACCTCCACACTGGCTTTCCCAAACGCCACTCAGCCAGGGCTGTCTATCTGGGCCTGCCAGTACTCAGCTCTATCGAATGCCTTCCGTGCCTCATCTACCTTACCGCCACCGAAGAGTACTTGAGTGCGGGCAAAGATTGGTCTATGAGACGAAGACTCTGCCATGCAGACGAAGTGGTGCCGATGGAACATCACATGAATTCAATCCTGACAAGGCGCCTTGCAAGCGCACCGACAGGCCTGGTGAGCGACTCATATCGCTCGAATCGATTGTAAAATCAGCAGGAGAGCGCGAATGAAAATCCAGAGATTTATGCGTTTCTTGGGAATCATCGCTGGTGGCGCGATCGCTTTTGCGCAAGCGGCGCCCGCTGCTGCCAGCAATGCACACTTTGTTGCCAACGATGGCGTAGACACCAACAGCTGCGGAGCATCGGATCATCCCTGCCGCTCCATCAGTCAGGCAATCGAGAACGCCTCGAATGGTGACAC
>Ga0068863_100003498_pt1 | contig 15499 bp, 17 predicted proteins | sample KBSSwiS62_FD_66596 | JGI IMG/M metagenome (GOLD analysis project Ga0068863, IMG submission 66596) | Switchgrass rhizosphere microbial communities from Kellogg Biological Station, Michigan, USA - KBS Switchgrass S6-2 | ecosystem: Host-associated > Plants > Roots > Rhizosphere > Soil ...
CGCCGACTCCCACACCTACGCCGACACCTACGCCGACTCCCACACCTACGCCGACACCTACGCCGACTCCCACACCTACGCCGACACCAACGCCGACTCCTACACCAACGCCGACGACAACTGGTGTCGTGGTCGTGCCCTCGACGGGCAGCTTCAAGGTTCTCGTGATTCCGCAGAATTAGGCCCGTCCGATCAACCCGTTGGGAAGGCTGAGTATGACTGGAATGATCTGTTCATCGCGCATCGGGCAAGTCATGGATAGCCGTTGCCGTTGCACCCAAGGGGGCGAATGATGAAGCGCGTCTTGTGGTCCGTCCTGCTCGGCCTGCTGTGGCCGGTCATGGCGCATGCCCAGGTGGACCCGCCTGCAACGATTTCGCCGTTGCGGGTCGAGAGTGACCGCAATGGCATCAACCTCGTCGATGGACGAACCCAGATCGATCTGCCCACGCTCTCGGTGCCCGCGGTTCCGCATCTCACCTTCTCGCGCCTGCAGGACGTTACGCCTTATTTGATCGGGTCGATTCCGGCGGGAGATCCGGATACCACGCCATCCCAATTCTCGGCGCACCTCGGGGCGGCGGGTTCCGAGTCTTTCCGCTGCATCGCTTCCACTTGCGCGAGCGTGGTCGGATCCGGATCGATACTCGTGGAGCAGGATCTCGTCCAATCAGGTTCAGGCGCAAAATATAATTTCGACGTGCAGTCATATGATATTTTAAACGCGCAAGGTCGCAACTACCTTTATTATGCATCGTCCGTCGAATATCCCGAAGGCGAGATAATAACATTCACCTATCAAGCCTTCGTCGATGGCGCCAGGACATACTACCGTCCGACGACCGTCAGTTCGAATCTCGGCTATGCGTTGTCGATAACCTATCATACGTCGGGCTATACCGCCGGCTGGCAGACACCCAATGTCGTGACGCTGTACGCGACCGCCGCGCCATCGACGGCGCTGGCCAAATTCACCTACAACAGCACGGCCACAACGATCACCGACATCGGTGGCCGCGTCTATAACTGCACCGGCTGCGCCAATGGCATGGGCAATGACGTGGAAACCTGGGCGGGCTCGATCCAGTTGCCCGGGGAAAGTGCGGCGGCAAAGACCGTGACCCAGCTGTCCACCGCAACCGTCGTGGGGGCGGTCGATCAGGATGGTGTGGACTGGACCTACAGCTACACTAATCTCGTCCAGAATCCCTCCGCCACCGGCTATAATTTCGACAAGATTTCGGTGACGGGGCCAGACTCGCTGACCGATCAATATGCAATCTCGGTGCTGAACAGACGGAACTATATCAATGCCTGGACCGACCGGCTGGGCCGCGTGACGAGTTTCCAGTACGACAGCCAGAACCGGCCCACGACCATCATTCACCCCGAGGGCAACAAGGAAAGCGTCGAGTTTGACGTTTACGCCAACATCACCAAGAAGACCTATACCGCAAAGGCGGGATCAGGCCTCGCTGACCGGGTCGAATCGGCCTATGTCAACACCGGCAGCTGTGCTGGCGTCAGCTGCTTTCGCATCACCTGGTCGAAAGACGCGCTCAATCGCCAGACCGACTACATCTACAACAGCCGCGGTCAGCTGACCGAGCGGACCGATCCGGCGGACGGCTCGGGCGTCCGGCGCAAGACCTATGTCACCTACACGACCGCGCTGCCGTCGCGGCCAAGCGTGGTGCGTATGTGCGGCGGCTCGCCCACAACCTGCGGCACGTCGGCCGAGATCCGCACCGAATATGATTATTGGGGCAACACGTCGCTGCCGAGCGTCAAGCGCGAGATCGATGCGGCGCGCGGGATTACGCTGACCACCGCCTACGCCTATGATGGCGCGGGGCGGCTGCTGTCGGTCGATGGCCCCATGCCGGGGACGGGCGACACGATTTATTATCGGTACGACGTCTATGGCCGAAAGACCTGGGAGATCGGCGCGCAGGCGCCCAACGGGCTGTTTCTCGCCAAGCGCTTCACCTACCGCGACTCCGACAACAAGATCAGCAAGGTCGAAACCGGCACGATCACCAGCGCAACCGGCACGGCGCTGACCGTCTATCAGCAAAGCGACACCATGTTCGACAGCCGCCGTTATCCGGTGCGCGCGACTTTGTCGTCGGGCGGTACGGCCTACAGCGTGTCCGCCCAGTCCTTCTCCGATCGCGGCAAGCCGATCTGCCAGACGGTGCGGATGAATCCCGCGCTATGGGCTACGCAGAACGACGCCTGCGTGCCGCAGCTGTCCGTCGCTCAGGGCGAAGATCGCGTCACCAAGAATGTCTATGACACGGCAGACGAACTGATCCAGATACGCAAGGCGGTGGGGACCGCGCTGGAACAGGCCTATGCGACCTACAGCTACACGCCGAACGGCAAACAGGACTATATCATCGACGCGAACGGCAATCGGGCGCGGATGGTGTATGACGGATTCGATCGGGTGAAGGAGTGGCGCTTCCCCGCCAACACGGCGGTGACGGGCTACAACGACATGACGCAGGCGACGGCGCTGGCAACCGCGGGCACGCTGAGCGCGAACGACTATGAAGCCTATGGCTATGACGTGACCAACAACCGCACGTCTTTACGGAAGCGCGATGCACGGACGTTGACTTTCGCTTACGACGCGCTCAACCGGATGACCTCGAAGCTGGTGAACGGAACATGCGTCGCGGGCTATGCCTGCACCACGCCACCGGCGTCGGCGGTGCGCAACGTCTATTACAAATATGACGTGCGCGGTCTCCAGACCGAGGCGCATTTCGACTCGGCGAGCGGATTGGACAAGGTCGTCAACGCCTATGACGGGTTCGGCCGTATGGTTTCAAGTCTGACGAGGATGAGCAGCGTCAGCCGGATGTTGTCCTATCAATATGACGCGGCCGGCAACCGCACGCTGATCACGCATCCGGACGGCGTCTATTTCGGGTACGACTATGACGCGCTCGACCGGACAACCGCGATCCATGAGGATGGCGACACGGCAAGCGCGGTGGCGATCAGCTATGATGTGCAGGGCCGCCCGTCGGGCGATGTGCGCAGCGCGGCGACGACCGACTATGGCTATGATCCGGTCTCGCGCCTCGCCAGTCTCACTCATGGACTCGCCGGCACGGCCTATGACGCGACCACTATTTTCACCTATAATCCGGCGAGCCAGATCAAGGGCAAGGACCGCACCAACGACGCCTATGCGTTCAGCGGCTATGCGAATGTTGATCGCACTTATGTCCCCAACGGCCTCAATCAATATGCGACCGGCGGGACGGCGAGCTACACCTATGATTCGAACGGCAATCTGACCAGCGACGGGACCGGCAGCTATGTCTACGATGTCGAGAACCGGCTGATCTCGAAGGGCGCGTTGACGCTGACCTACGATCCGCTGGGCCGGCTCTACCAGACCAGCGGCGGCGCGAGCGGCACAACGCGGTTCCTGTATGACGGTGACGAGCTGGTCGCGGAATATGGCACGAACGGCGCAGTGCTCAGGCGTTACGTCCATGGCTCGGGCGCCGATGACCCCGTACTTTGGTACGAGGGCGCCGGTCTGACCGATCGCCGTTCGCTGCAGGTCGACAGCCAGGGTTCGATCGTGGCGATCGCCGATGCGGCCGGCAACAAGATCGCAATTGATTCCTATGACGCCTACGGGGTGCCCGGCACGGGCAATATCGGACGGTTCCAATATACCGGCCAGGCTTGGCTGCCCGATCTCGGCATGTACCATTACAAGGCGCGTATCTATGCGCCGGCCCTGGGCCGCTTCCTCCAGACCGATCCGGTCGGGTATCAGGATCAGATCAACCTTTATGCCTATGCCGGGAACGATCCGGTCAATGGGACGGACCCAACGGGACTCAGTAACACCTGCTCACTCGCCGGTGAAGGCACATCTTGCGCAGGAAATTATGGCGTCTTTGACATATCGGTCACGGCGAACTTGAAAGGAGACGAAGGCACGTGGCGTCGCGTGCGAAAACCTGATGCGGAAAAAACCGCAGGAGATGGTTCGACGGCTCGACGGACCCTCGGAGGCCTTCTTACGGCCCTCTCGCGTGCTTTTGCCCTCTGTGCTACATCTAGTGCTTGCGGCTTGAGCGAAGGCCGGCTCACTGTTTATCGGGCTGTGGCAGATGAGGAATTAGAGGTTATTGAAAAAACTGGCACTTATGGCTCATCTCCGAGTCTCGGCGGAAAGTATTTTGCAACAACTCTTGCAGGAGCATTAAAAATTAGAGAAACGTTTCCAGAAAGCAGGACAGTGACTCGGATCTCCATTCCTGAACGAGTCTATCGCTTGGGATACGAATTTAACGATACGGGAGGAGCTGGACGATCGGTCCACTTTCAAGATGCTCAGCTTCCTGTCGTTTACTCGACAATGACACCAATCCAAATACTGGATCAAAAAAGATGAATAGAGAATTGTTTATAGAGCATTTTGGCTCCGCCGTTGATCATGTAATTTCAAATGATGGCGACGAGAACCTTCCAGTGCGGTATTTTGTCAATATTGGCGGCGGGAGGACATTAAATACATTGGATGAACTTTACGACATTATGGGTTTTGAACTCAATAAATGTCCGAGAGTAATTGATTTGGGCATATTAAATTCTCCAGATTTGAATATGATGTACGTCGTTGTTAGTGCCTTCCCATATGTTGATTGTGAGCAATTTTCAGACCTGCCATATAAATTACCAATCAAATTCTTGGGTCGAGCGACAAATGTAAGATTGCCATGACATTTTCAATAAATCAAAAAGCGGGCAGAATGACGTAGCGATTATACACAGCGCGTGCTTCAGCATGCGGCGGTCGCTATTTGTCTGGCAGGAGCTATTGTAAGATTATATTCGAACAGCTCGGCGCCATTCCGCGATGATTTTCTCGATCGTGTTCCAACTAAGGTTGGATAGGCGCACCAAACATTTTAGCAAAAATCTACGGCTTGGTTGAGCCATGCTCTTTGGTGAAATACTCCCTCCGCCTACCGGGGGCTGGAACCGCACCCTACTATCCACACTTATCCGCATTTTAGGAGGAGTAGAATCGTGACATGGCAAAACCAGAAGGAAACAGAGATGGGAAAGGTAAGAGGAATGAAACTTATAAATTAGGTGCAGATAAAGCTATTCCTCGCCCAAAGATAGTGAAGAAGGTACAGGCACAGAAAGATCTCGGGGGGCTCACGTGATCAAAGTAAATAGAGACAAGTATGTTAGGGACAATCCAGATAAAACTAAAAAAGATAACGTAAACAGACTCAAAAAAGGAAAATAAGCCCGTAAATTAGCGTAAGAATGATTAGGTGAAATTCTTCACTCGATACATATTTTGTGATGTACGCCACTTAGAGCGTATCTAAACTCGATTATGTATGGATACAGAGCTAATGCCAAATGAAGAACTTGGAAGGATTGATCCCAACGATATTGAGGAGAAGCGTAGAGTATTAGGTGATTATGGAAAGACACTCACTGACGAGGAGGTGGCGCACGTACACCACCAATGTCGTGAGTTTGCTGACATGATGTACGACTGGCTGCTCGACACCCGAAACAGACCGTCTAAAAATTCTGAGGAAGGGGAGGCTAATACTTGAGCCACTGTGTGATGCAGAGAACGATTTGGTTCCATTTTAATCTGTTCAGGCGCACAAGACCCGGATTTGTGCCTATTAGCGCTTACGCCCGATCGGGCAGCTACGCGTTTGCCGGTGTGTTCCGTAGCTTGGTCGCGACAGGTCGCGTGCATCGACCAGGAGTTAGCTGGAAGATTGCGACCAATCCTAAAAAGGACCCGCGCAAGGCGGGTCCACATGAGCAACTCCTATTCGTCCGCAATCGAAGCTAGATCTTGACAAGGTATAGATTCCATGATTCAATCATGTTAGGTCAAATTCCTTCACATGGTCGACTTCTAAATCATTGGAAGTCGTCGACTGCGAAGGAATTGAATATGAGTTCAAATGCACTATTCCAGGACGAATACGTCAGCCGTCTCCACAAGGCCGGCATGACACTCGTCCATACGATGAGTGCCGCAATCATCGCCGCAGAAGCAGAGCACGCGGGAGCGCGGCTTGGCGACGGGAAGGATGTTATCAGCATGCGCGATCGTTTCGAGATCGCCTATGAGGACTTCCTTAACTTGATTTGCGAGCGTTAACCTTCTTTCAGCCACCGTCCTCCTTGGGCGGTGGTATCTTTTGATCAGTAGGGTGATTTAGGTAAAAATATGTTCCCGCAGCCCGGAGCCACTCTGTAATTAATTTCTCAATGGTGTTCCAGCTAAGGTTGAATAGGCGCACCAACCTGTCCTCCTCGCTCAATGAGGCATCAGATATCCTGAAAATAGGCGATAGTTTTGCGGTTCCAGACTGTATTTCTTCGATGGTAGGTAAATCACCAAAAACCAACCGGTAGCATTGCTCATTTTGCTGCATATTTGCTGGGTTTAATATGAGTTCATGGGGGTGTTCCAGAATGCGGTGGACCTCGGCGATATAGGTCGCAATATCATGGTCGGTTATCTCCAGCGAGTTACGCGCGCCGCTCGCTACCGAAATCTCCATATCAAGACGCTCAACGTCACGCTGCAGTTCGCGGCGCATCACGGGACTGGTAGCGGCGCGAAATGCGGCAACCGTGGCAGCTTGCTCAGCCATAAGGTCAGATACGTTTCGTCCTACGCGCGAGGCTGCACCAAGGAATTTCTCACGCTCAGCACGATACTTCTGAAGGATTTCCGTTTCGATCAAATCCGCGGCGTCAGGCGTAAACTGAAGGTTTTGGATGTATGTTTCAACGGTGGTCTCGAAGGCCAACTTATTGATCCCGACACGTGTGTGTCCCCGGCTGCAGTGATAGGCAGGAACGCGCTTGCCGCTCCGACTGCGGGACGCACTGCCCATGAACGGGTTGCGGCAAGACGGGCACATGATCACGTTCTTGAACGGGAACAGTGGATTCTTGCGGGTGGTGCGCTTCCCGACCAGGGCCGGGTTGAAATCGTGGATCAACTGAAGGGAGCCGCTCGCGTCACGGTAGATGAAGCGTTTGCCGCGATTGGCAGCGTTGTAGGTGTCGATCGACACCAGACCCTCATATGCCGCCGGTATGGGAAGCCAGTTGGTCCACTTCTCCCACACGACGCCGCAGTAGATGGGGCGACGAATGATCTGCTGCAGACGCTTCGCCGAGAGCGGAACACCGCCTCCTGTGCCGATGATGCGCTGATGCCCCTGATCCCAACGATGAAACCGGGGTGTTCGAAAGCCGAGCGCGGTCACGTGATCAACGATTTGCTCGTCGGTATGATTGCCAGCCGCGCGCATAGCGAACATGGTGACAATGAAATGGGCGCGGTCGGGGTCAGGCTCCTGCACTGTCCGACGCTTCCCCTCGACATAGATCTTGGCGTTTCGAAATCCGTCTTGAGGCCCTCGGATTTTGTAGCCGCGCTGCGTCAGCCGAATTTCCTGTCCAATCATCCGCGTCAGGATGGCATTCACCTCGGCTTTGGCGGCATTGGCAAGCACGGTTTCGGTGATCTCGCTCGGCGAGAAGCGGCTCCAGTCATATTCAAAGCCGACATCGTCGAGCGTGTTGCGGGTCGCCTGTATAACGCCGTTGCCATCAATCATTTCGACGCCGCGGATGGCAAGTTCACGCTTCATTTTTTCATACGCATAGCTGCCTCCCCGCGTGAAGCGATCGATCGATCGAAAGATGTAGAATTGGACGCGCCGTGGATTGCGATCCAAAAATTGCAAAATCTCTTCGAACATCGGCCGACATTTGCGGCCTGAAAAGGCTTCCAGCCATGGTGCATGCGCTAGCTCCCAGTCGTTGCGTGCGGCCAGGTCACGACAAAATTGCTCTTGCACAGGTAGGCTTTCACCGTGCTGTGCTTGTTTTGGGGTGCTGACGCGACAGTGTATGACACAATTAGGCTTCATGAGGTGTATTGGAGTCATTAAACGGTACTGCCCGCGACAGCGCGGCTATCTGGTCAGTATGGGACCCCGGACTCATCTTCAGTATGAATTGCGGGATTAGTTTCTGCAACGGGTGGCGCTTGGTCCATCCGACGCTTCTGCAGCCACCATTCGAATATCATTGAGGCAAATCCCTCTATGCCCTCGTTCGCGAGGATAACTTCTTGATCGGAAAGGGTCTCACCCCATTTACCAAGCTTCGCTCGCAAGTCCCTCATGTCCCTCTCATCCATGCGCGGAGGATAGCGTCACATTACCATCGGGATCAGACGCGTTCGTGTGACGCCCGTGGCACGATACCATCTCTGTGCCCCTCAAACGGCGAGCGATATCATCGGAGCATGACTGCCCGCACGTCCTCCGACGACGTACCCACGATCTCCTATATCGCCAGCGATGGCGCGTTGGCCGAACTGCTTTACGACCCCGTGGCCCGCACGACGGCGCTAGCCGCCTTTCAGGACGGCACTGTCCGTCAGCACGATCGCCTTACCCTACCTTCTGGAGAGCGGCTCGTGCCATACTCGGCGACCAATAACCTCATCGCGCACGCTTGCATACTGCTGCCGTCGGACGTGGGGGACGGGAGGGACAAGAGGGAGGTGTACGGTGCGGTGCAGGCCTTTCTCCATCGGTATGTGGATATCTCCCCCGCCTTCGAAGAAATCGCCGCCTACTATGTTCTGCTGTCGTGGGTGTATGACGCGTTTTCAGTCGTGCCGTACCTGAGGGTCCGGGGCGACTACGGAACAGGCAAGAGCCGCGCCCTGCTGGCCATCGGGTCGCTCTGCTATAAGCCGTTTTTCGCATCGGGCGCGTCCACCGTCTCGCCGATCTTCCACATTCTCGACGCGTTTCAAGGCACGTTGATTCTCGACGAAGCTGACTTCCAGTTCTCAGACGCTACGGCCGAACTCACCAAGGTACTCAACAACGGCAACATGCGGGGACTTCCGGTGCTGCGCACCATGACCAACCGCAACCGCGAACTCAATCCCACTGCCTTTCGGGTCTTTGGCCCCAAGATTATCGGCATGCGCCGACGGTTTACCGATGACGCGCTTGAAAGCCGCTTCATTACCGAAGAGACAGGTGGGCGCCCACTGCGTGCGGACATCCCGCTTCACCTCCCAGACACATTCGACGAGGAAGCGCGGGCATTGCGCAACCGGCTGCTCGGTTTCCGCTTCCATCATCGACACCAGATTGCGCTCGATCCTGGGCGGGCCATGCGGGATGCGGAGCCGCGCCTCAACCAGGTGGCGCTACCCTTGCTCTCATTGGTCGACGACGACCGGGCGCGCGAGCACATGGTCGCTTTCCTGCTCCGTGAGACAGATCGGGCGCGCCAGGAGCGCGCCGATTCGCTCGAGGCGGTTATGGTCAAGGCGCTCATCGAGGCTTTTGAGGCGGCACCGGTTGCCTATGTCTCGATTGCTGAGACGACCGATCGCTTCAATCAGATTGCCGCCGGGGAACTTGGGCGCGCCATGAACCATCGGTGGGTCGGTGGCTTCATTCGCAATCGCCTGGGGCTTTCGACGATGAAGACGCGCGGCGTGTTCGTGGTACCTCAGACGGAGCGTCCAAAACTTTCGGCGCTTGCCCAACGCTTTGATGTTACCGACAGCGCAAATGAAGCCGCGTCCTCGCTATAATGCGGGTACGCGCACTACGCATCGAGAAAATGTGTCACACATCCCCGTCTGCCCGTTGCGCCGCAGAGGAGGGAAACTACCAACACCGTCATTATCGGCGGCTAATTTTTCTACCCATGGCCCGCACTATATCTACTTATCTACGGACCCATCGAAAGCGCTGGACGCTTTCCCAAGACGAACTTGCCTTCCTGATCGGCACGAAAGATCGGACACTTATCTCGCGCTACGAAAGCGGTGAACGGACGCCCACGAAACGCGAATTGCTGGCGTGCGAGATTATTTTCGGCACGCCGTGTAGCGAGTTGTTCCCCCGCTACCGGCGCTCGATCGAAGAGACCGTCGCCCGCCGCACGGTTGCCTTTCTCGCAAAACTTGAACGCCGGAAGAGCGAAGCTGCCGGAGTGAAGCGCCGCCTCGCCCGAGACATTATGAAGCGGATGGGTAACGACGCCGCAGCATGACGGGGACGCCAAAAGGAGGACTTATCCTCGCGGTTCACGCGACCACTCGGGGCATGGGTTGGGTAGCCTTCGAGGGACCGATCACGCCGTATGACTGGGGCACAGTCGATGCGAGGCGACACAAGAACGCAAGTTGTCTTAAGCGGCTTGAGCGACTCTTCAGGCGGCTGCAACCGGAGGCGCTGGTTCTCGAAAACTGGCCGCGTCCCGGCGCCGCGCCGAGCCAGCGCATCATGCATCTCAACCAGGCATTCGTCTCACTTGCGCAAATCTGGGATGTTACCGTCCGCGTGTATGACAGAGGTGATGTCAGAGCTTGCTTCTCGGCCGTCGGAGCTAAGAGCCGACAAGAGATCGCCGAAGCAATTGCGCGACATATAGAGGCATTTGAACATCTGCTACCGCGAAGACGAGCTATCTGGGAGTCGCAACATCCACGCCTTGCTCTGTTTACCTCCGCAGCCCTTGCGTTCACCTACTATCAGCACGAACAGCTGACCGACTCCCACGAACTACTCTGCTCTTAGACGCCTGAACGTTGGCATTTTGCAGCTGTGCAATCGCAACGGGACTTGCCGATCAACCGAGCCCGACCTCTCTCCCTCGCATGCGGGGGTGTCTCGACCTTGGGACGCTCCCGCTATGCGCAGGAGAAAGAGATGAATGCGGATGTTCTTTCACAGACGCGGTTCGATGTGTACCGCGCCGTCACCGACAAGATCGTTGCCGCCATTGAAGCCGGCGCCGGTACGTTCGTCATGCCCTGGCATGGGAACGGAGCGGTTATCGCAAAGCCCCAGAATGCTCACACCCGCATGGAATATCACGGGATCAATGTCATGGCGCTATGGGCGCAGGCGTATGTGAGCGGATACCAGAGCGGATATTGGGCGTCATATCGCCAGTGGCAGAGCGTGGGTGCGCAGGTCGTGAAGGGCGAGAAGGGCTCGACCGTCGTGTTCTTCAAGCAGCTTGAGGTCGACCAGGACGAGGACGGTGAGCCGTCCAGACGCCTCGTCGCTCGCGCATCTCGGGTATTCAATGCCGATCAGGTCGCCGGGTGGCAGCCGCCGGCACCACCCCATTCAACGGGAGGCGCCGAGACTATGGAGCAAGTGGAAGCATTCGTCGCCGCCACCAAGGCCCAGGTTCATCATGGCGGCTCGATAGCTTGCTACCATATCCGCGACGACTACATTGAAATGCCAGATCGCTCGCGCTTCATCGGTTCGCCGACCAGCTCGGCAACGGAGGCCCATAGCGCTTGCATTCTGCATGAGCTGGTCCACTGGTCGGGAGCGAAGCATCGCCTCGATCGGGGATTTGGCGAGGGGTTCACTAAGGAACGTCTTGCCGCCGAGGAATTGGTAGCGGAGATTGGTTCTGCCTTCCTCTGCGCCGATCTTGGCGTCACGAACGAGCCGCGTCCTGATCATGCCGCCTATGTCGCTCACTGGCTTCAGCTTCTCAAGAATGACACACGAACGATCTTCCACGTTTCGAAGATCGCTAATCAGGCGGCAACATACCTGCACGAATTAGTACAGGTATAAGAGCCGTGATTCCGGACAGCCTTTCCAGCGGAAAGGCTGTCTTTTTTGTGGATCTCGGGCTGGACTGCGGCGCGCCGTAGTTGATGCGTAGTCTGTACAAGGAAACCATTAGCTCTGTGTCCATATGGCCACTGCCTTCAGTAAACTATGGACGACTCACGCCCAGTCTGCGCAGGTGGATGGTGGGTGTACCGTCACGTCTCTGCTCCCCATGTAGTTAGGTGTGTTTAGCCGCTCAGTGACTTGACCGAGGTTGAAGAACCCCGGGTTTGGAATTCGATCTACTACGCGTTCAAGAATTTGGGTACGGTTCACCCCCTGAAATATTAATTCCGCCTTCATCGGGTCGGCAACTCCGTTTCGATGTCCACCGCGAACTGAGGCCCTCGATCGTTCTTTCAAAACTCACGCTGTGTCCTTCGCTCATTTCGACTCGAACAGAGACTGCCAGTTTTGGTGACGGACCGCCGTAGGGGAGTGCGAAGCCAATGACAATGGTCTTTGGTTGACCCGGTTCCAAATGAGTGCTGAATAGAACAGAATAATCTTCTATAGAGAGACTGTTCAGAGACCGATAGAGACCTCTCTTTGCGAAAAGCTCGATCATGCCCTCGTGTTGCTTCCCGTTGTAGAGCTTGGACTCATCGAAGTCGTCCGTAGTTAGAGATTTAAATGAACTAGCCCCCGCGTTGTCGGGCGGAAGTGGAAGGTCGAGCACTTGAGCTTCCGTCGTAACTTTCATGATAGATACCGCCCGGCCGCCATAATTTGATAACCGTATAGGAACTGCATAATAGGTGGCCCAAAATTTCTGAACAGGCTCACACATGATAACCGACTGCGGTTCAATACTCGACACTAGAATCCGCGGTGCATTTGCATCGTAGCTTTCGTAAGCTGCATATATACTTACAGTCAGGGAAAATATAGAAAGGTATTCCGACCACCCAAATGTCGCCATCGCGGAAATCCTCTTGAAACCGCCTTTGAGATGAGACCTGATAGAATCGAGCATCTGATTCGTCCTCCGATGCGTCATACCAGCCTTCCCCTCTCGTCCATCCCCGACCGCCATCAACGCATTGAATATGCCATCGACGACGAAGTCGTATGCCCTCGTCAGAAAATTCGTGCAAGGCGCCTCCCATGCGACTCTTGGTTCGGGAGCTTAGCCACTCCGCGGCTTGTGCCACGGCTCACTTGTCCGAGTGACCTCGATCAAGTCGTCCGGGAAGCAGCGATCCTGAAAGGCGGCCACTTCGTCGAAGCTGCCATTGAGCCACTGGTCATATTCGTGGGCCAGCAAGAGCACCGGCATCCGGTTATGCACGGGCCGGATCGCCTCGTTGCAGTCGGTCATGACGCCTGAGTAGACGGCGCCCCATTCGTCGCTCTGCCGCCACAGACCGGCCCAGGCGAACATCGGCTGGTCTTTCAGCGTGAACCATGTGCGCGTCTTGCGGCCTTTCTCCCCCTCCGCCTCTGCGAACGCCGTCAGCGGGATGAGGCAACGCCACTGCGGCTTGCGCGCCAGCCCGATCCACATGCCCTTGCGCAGGTCAGCAATGTTGTTGACCGGCTTGGGTTTGGCGGTTGGCGGCATGGTCTTGAGCCGCAAGGGGAAGCCCCACACCATCGACTGCAGGGTGCAGCGACCTTCGCTCTCGCGCACCACCGCACCGGGATAGCCGGGGTATACCTCTTCGGGCACGTTGAAGCGGGCGATATCAGGCATCTTGACGTTGAAATGCGCCGCAACTGCATCGGCGCCCAGCCGCTCGGTATAGAGATTGCACACTGGCTAACCCTCATACAGCAAGGCGACCTGCCTAGAGGGGAGCGTGTCGCTGCGCCAGCGCCCGTTCGTGGCGTCCTGCATCATCCGGTGCGCTGGAAACGGCGGCCGGAACTGAAAGGCGATCACGTCCTCGATGGGGCCGTGCAGCCAGCGGTCATATTCATGCGGATCAAGAAGGACGGGCATACGGTCGTTGGTCGGCATGACCGCCTCGTTCGCCGTCATCGTCATGCCGGCATAGACTGGACCGTCCGGGGTGCTGCGCCAGAAACCTGCCCAGGCGAGGATCGGATGATCCCTGACGGAGAACCAGGTGCGCGTCTTCTCGCCTGGCACACCGTCAGGATTGGCGAAGTGCGTGAGCGCGATCAGGCAGCGTTGGCGCGGGTCGACCACCACCGGTCCCACAGTGGATTGGTGAGATTGGCCACCAGCCCGATCCGGCCCGGCGGGTCACCGTGCTCACGCATCTCGCGCGTTTGGCGCGGGAGGCCCCAGATCATGTTGCCGAGGCGCCGTTGTCCGCGATGCTCGATGACGACCACGCCAGCCAGGCCCTCGACCGTCTCCGCTGGAATTTCGATCGATTCCGCCGGTACAGCGCCGAAGTGCGCGGCCACGGCTTCGGCGCTCGTCATCAGGGTGTGCAGTCTCGACATTTCTCGCTCCTCAACGCCTGCGGTGCAAGGCTCGCTTCCATTCGCGCTCGTCGGGCATGGCTAGACTCTGGCTCGTTGGGTCCTGCTCGCTGAGGGACACCCGCGGTCGTATCGTCTCAGCTCGACGCCGGCGGCACGTGGCGCCATAGAAATGGCGGGCAGCGAGCCTGAGCCGGCTGGACCATCCCTTCCGTTCGAACAGCCACCAGACCGCATGGCCGTCGTAAATGACGACGCGCTGGCAGCGCGGACAATCCAACCTGATCGTGCGATGCCTTGCGGCCGCATCGAACAGGTCGACGATCGGATTGACGAGATCGCGCTCCACGGTCCACGATGATTAGTAGCTCAGCCATTCCAGCTCAGCGTTGTCGACCGCCTCGAACATGTCGGCCTCGGCGCCGGTCTCGGTCAGCCGCTTACGTACTGCGTCCGGATCGCCCGCTTTGGGAAAGCGCGAATCCGTCTTGCCGCCTTGGCAAAGGCTCTATTCGCATCTCGTATCGATACGTGCCAGGCGCTTCTTGCCGCGCCCACGACGCCGACCCAGCCCCTTCGGCTTGTCCGGTGTCGCCTGGTCCATCCCGCTCGGCTTTATGTCCGGCCGGCCTTTCAGGCCTTTCAGCCGCGCTATCTCATCGCGCTGCGCCGACACCGTCCGCTTCAATTCCACCAGTTCGTCCAACGCGGCAACCAGCAGTGCCCGAAGCTCGGCGTTCGACAGATCGTCCAGGTTTTCACGCGCGGCCATCCGCAGCTTGAATCAGATACCGCCGTCCAGCGAAAGCGAAAAAGCACCTTCTGCCCGGACTTTTGCCCCTCTTACATCGATACGACGTAGGATACTGAAAACGCTAGATAATATGCAGAGGATCAGAGCGCCTTTCAGGCTTGGCTGTCAACGGCAGACAGGCTGCGCAGCCAGAAGGCGGGATTTTGGGGCAAACCGCCGCCCTCGCGGCTTGAGCGTCACTACGAATTGCGAATAGAGCCTTTGCCAAGGCGCCAATCCAGCCATCGCGCTTATCCTGCTTCAGCAGCCATGCCGCAAACGGCACGCTGGGCGTTGTCGCCGGGGGTGCTCGGTATGGAGGCGCGGGCGCAGCCTCGGCGCGTTCGGGCGCAGCCGCCTCGACACTCCCATATGGCAGCACCATCGCGCTATCGTCGGGCGCTGCCGCCTTCTTCCTGCTCACTCTTGCCATGTCGCACGTCCTTCGACTCGGAAAAGCTTGACATATCATGTTCCGCGTCTGTTCTCATCTGGATTCCGTCGGTCTACAGTGCGCCCCAAGCGAGTCGTCCGAGACCAGTTGATCTTCAAAGCGCTGTGCGCCCTCGATGAGGCG
>Ga0068863_100003502_pt1 | contig 15485 bp, 13 predicted proteins | sample KBSSwiS62_FD_66596 | JGI IMG/M metagenome (GOLD analysis project Ga0068863, IMG submission 66596) | Switchgrass rhizosphere microbial communities from Kellogg Biological Station, Michigan, USA - KBS Switchgrass S6-2 | ecosystem: Host-associated > Plants > Roots > Rhizosphere > Soil ...
GCCAACTGCTGACGCAGCAGGAACTCCTTCTGCGTCTTCTCCATGCCTTCGCGGACGTCTTCGGCGATCTTGTCGTTGACCTCCACCTCGGCCAGGTGGTCGCTGTTCCACTCGATCAGCGCCCGCAGCCGCTCGGCCACGTCGGGTGTCTCGAGCAGCTGGCGCTTCTGCACGTGCGTCAAGTACGACGCATATCCGGCCGTGTCGGCCAGCGCCGACGGATCGGTCAGCTGGTTGACGAAGTCGACGATCTGCCAGGCCTCCCGCCGCTGCAGGTAGGCCAGCAGCAGCTTCTTGTATTCGGCGGCCAGCGCACGGGTCTCGTCGGTGGCGGCGGGTTCGGTGACTTCGGTCACCTCGACCCACAGGGCCGGCCCCGGACCGGTGGTGCCGGCTCCGATCTGGGCGCGACCGTTGCCGCGCACCACCGCGGCGATGCCCCCGGCAACCCGGCCGACCTGCACGATCGATGCCAGCACGCCGTAGGACGGGTATCGGTCCTCAAGACGCGGGGCGATCAGCAGCTCGCCGGACTCGCTGGCCCGGGCGGCGTCGACGGCAGCGCGTGCCGCGTCATCGAGCTCGATCGGCACGACCATGCCGGGCAGCACGATCGAGTCGCTCAAGAACAAGACGGGCACGGATTTGGCTTCAGCCATAGCTCCTCCAAAGTTCAGTCAGACCGACTCAACCCTGGGGTGGGACGATTTGTTCCCCGCGTTCACTCTGCGCGTACGGTGCGCAACTGCGAGAGAGGTAAGCCCTGGACGCGGCGTCAACGCTCGGAATAGCGAAGGGGTGAGCGAGGTCATAGCTCACATGACCAAGACCGTCATCGCCATCACCGGGGCCAGCAGCGGCATCGGGGAAGCCACCGCCCGCGTGCTCGCCGCTCGCGGCGCGGCCCTGGTGCTTGGCGCGCGCCGCACCGACCGGCTCGACCGCATCGCCGCCGAACTACGCGGCGGTGGCGCCGAGGTGGCGACCGCCACGATCGACGTCACCAGACCCGAGGATCTGCAGTGCCTGGTTTCGACGGCGGTGTCCGAGTTCGGCCGCCTCGATGTGTTGGTGTCCAATGCCGGCATCAGTGTCATCGGTCCGATGGCCGACGCGGACCTGGCCGGCTGGTCGTCGATGATCGATGTGAATCTGCGTGGTGTGCTGAACGGAATCGCCGCGGCCATGCCGGTGTTCGTCTCGCAGGGCCGGGGCCATTTCGTGACGATCGTGTCGACCGCGGGCCTGAAGATCACGCCCGACATGGGTGTCTATGCGGGCACCAAGAACGCCGTGCGCACGGTGATGGAGGCGCTGCGGCAGGAGTCGACCGACGGCGCGATCCGGACCACGTCCATCTCACCGGGCTTCGTGCGCACCGAGTTGGACAGCTCGATCACCGACCTCGCGCTGCGGGCCCAGATACGTTCCAGCATGGACACTTTCGGGCTTGCGCCCGACGCCGTGGCCCGGGCGGTCGCGTTCGCCATCGAACAGCCCCACGACGTGGAGATCGGCGACATCACCATCCGCCCGACGGTCCAAGGCTGACGGCGACCCCCGAACGAGCAGGGAGCCTGCCGTTCGGGGGTGACGGCAGGCTCCCTGGTTGTGGGTGGTACTCAGGCGGACGCTTGCGCTCCCAGCACCCGCTGGATATCCGGCAGCATCTGCTGCACCTGCTGGCCCCAGTAGGCCCAGGTGTGCGTGCCCTGCGACGGGAAGTTGAACACCCCGTTGCTGCCACCGGCCGCGACGTAGTTGTCCCGGAACGTGACGTTGGTCCGCAACGTGAATCCTTCGAGGAACTGCGCGGCCATCAGGTTTTCGGACGAGCTACCCGAGTCGAGATCCGACGGGGTGCCGGTGCCGCAATAGATCCAGATCCGGGTGTTGTTGGCGACCAGCTGGGCCATGTTGACCATCGGGTCGTTGCGCTTCCACGCCGGGTCAGACGACGGACCCCACATGCTCTCGGCGTTGTAGCCACCGGCGTCGTTCATCGCCAGCCCGATCAGCATCGGCCACCACCCCTCGGAGGGGTTCAGGAAGCCCGACAGCGATGCGGCATAGATGAACTTCTGCGGGTAGTAGATCGAGTACGTCAGCGCCGTGCTGCCGGCCATCGAGATGCCGACCACCGCGTTACCGTTCTGCGAAACACCCTTGTTGGCCTCCAGCCACGCCGGGAGCTCCTGGGTCAGGAACGTCTCCCACTTGTAGGTGTAGTCCTGGCCGTTGCCCCGAGACGGCTGATACCAGTCGGTGTAGAAGCTGGACTGGCCGCCCACCGGCATCACGAGCGACAGACCGGAACCGTTGTACCACTCGAACGCCGGGGTGTTGATGTCCCAGCCGTTGTAGTCGTCCTGGGCGCGCAGACCGTCGAGCAGATACACCGCATGCGTTCCGCCACCTTGGAATTGGACGCGGATGTTGCGGTTCATCGCGGCCGAGAACACATCCAGATATTCGACGGGCAGACCCGGTCGTGAGAACGCATTGGCAGTCGCCGAACCCCCGACGAAGCCGATCAGTCCGGGCAGGATCGCCGCCGCAACGGCACCCACCGCCAGTCGGCGCGACCACTTGGTCCGAAACCTCTCAATTAACTTCATAACGGCAACCAACCCACCTTTCATTACGTGTCACAAAAGCAATTGCCGTCGCTTTCGTGCGTAATGAAACAGGCCGAGGGCGCGTGAGTGGTGGTGCGACACCGTGTTGCGAAGTCGCGGTTGGCTAACGATTCCGACTCGGCGCGGACTCGAGAACAGCCGATATGGTGTGTGACCTGTGAGAACAGAGTTACAGCTGTGACTCGCTGTCGACGCTGGGCGCGGCGCGCCCGAGCCGGTACAGCTGTGTGACGTGTCGCGGCGTCAGCTCGTCGAGCGACGTCACACCGAGCAGCCGCATCGTGCGGATGACCTGCCCGGACAGGATTTCGATGGCCCGGTCGACGCCCGCCTCGCCGCCGGCCATCAAGCCGTACAGATAGGCCCGCCCGACGAGCGTGAACCGCGCACCGAGCGCGATCGCTGCGACGATGTCCGCTCCCGACATGATCCCGGTGTCCAGCAAAACCTCCGTGTCGCGCCCGAGCTCGCGCGCGACGGCAGGCAGCAGGTGGAACGGGACCGGCGCGCGGTCGAGCTGGCGACCGCCGTGATTGGACAGCAACACGCCGTCGACACCGAGGTCGACAACCGCGCGGGCGTCGGCCAGCGTCTGGATTCCCTTGACCACCAACTTGTTCGGCCACTGCGATTTGATCCACGCCAGATCATCGAACGTCACCGTCGGGTCGAACATGGTGTCCAGATACTGTGCGACGGTTCCGGGCCAGCGGTCCAGCGACGCGAACGACAGCGGTTCGGTGGTCAGCAGGTCGAACCACCAGCGTGGGCGCGGCACCGCGTCAAGGATTGTCCGCATCGTCAGAGTCGGAGGAATGGACATGCCGTTGCGGGTGTCCCGCAGCCGCGCGCCCGCGACCGGAACGTCGACCGTCACCAGTAGCGTGTCGAAGCCCGCCCTGTCCGCGCGCTCGACCAACGCCATCGACCGATCGCGGTCCTTCCACATGTAGAGCTGAAACCAGTTGCGCCCGTGTGGGTTTGCCGCCTTGACGTCTTCGATGGAGCAGGTGCCCAGCGTCGAGAGAGAAAACGGAATCCCGGCGCGGGCTGCGGCATGGGCGCCTGCGATCTCGCCCTCGGTCTGCATCAGTCGGGTGAAGCCCGTCGGCGCTATCCCGAACGGCAACGCGACGTGATCGCCGAGCACCGTGCGGCCGGTGTCGACCTTCTCGACGTTTCGCAGAATCGACGGGTGAAACTCGATGTCGCGGAACGCCTGCCGGGCGCGGGCCAGCGACAGCTCATCTTCGGCGGCGCCGTCGGTGTAGTCGAACGCGGCCTTCGGTGTGCGGCGCTTGGCAATTCGGCGCAGGTCCTCGATGGTCAGTGCGGATTGCAGCCGGCGCTTCGTCGCATCGAGTTGCAGTCGCCTGAAGCCGATCAGCGGTGCAAGCTCACTCGGTCTTGGCGCGCGTCGCTTCATGACGCGATCACTAGTCGTCCGTGGCGGCCAACGCCCGCTGGATGCTGGCACGCCGTTGTTCGATGGTGCGGCCGATGTCCTGCAGTAGGAGCGGCTTTCGGCCAACCAGTTCTTCGACGTATTCGCGGTCGATCTGCAAAACGGTCACCTCGTCGAGTGCGTAGGCGGTGGTGGCGGCGGGCTCCCTGGTGAGTGTGGTGCTGCCGAGGAAGTCACCTTCCTCGAGAGTACGCACGGGTATGACGGCGCCCTCGTCACCTGTCACGGCGAGCTGGACGTGGCCGTTGACGATGAACGTCATCCGCTTTGGCACCTGACCGGCGAGCTGGACGTACTCGTCCGTCGCGTACCTGGTCAGGCGGGCGCGGGGGAGCAATTCCTCCTGCTCTGCCTGCGTCAGTCGCAGGGTCGGAGAGATGATCTTTATCGAGGCCTCGAGCCGATCACGGGTTTCGAACTCATCTTCCGCCTCGTCGAGATGCAGACCTGCGCGCCGCGATGCGTACCAGACCCAGCGCAGGAACGTCGCCCGCGTGACGATGTCGTCGGCGGGTGACCGCAGGGGGATCACCGTGCGGTATTCCATTCCTCCTGCCGGCCGGCTGACCGGCGTGGAGTCAGGTCGCAGCTGCGGCAACGCCGACGCCACGCGGGTCAGCATTGCGCAGATGTCGTCGGGCGCGTCGTCGAACCCGAACTGCGTGGTGACGACCAGCGAGTGGGTGCCGGGCGGTCGGCTGAAGTTCGTGAACGATGCCGCGGCAAGTACCGAGTTCGGCATGATCAGCAGCCCGCTGCCGGTGTCGATATGCGTTGCCCGCCAGTTGACTTCGACCACCCTGCCGCGTGCGGTCGGGGTTTCGATCCAGTCGCCCAGCTGAAACGGCTGCTCGAACAGCACCAGAAGACCCGAGATGATCTGCCCGACGGAGTTCTGCAGTGTGAGACCCAGCACGATCGACGACACACCGAGCGCGGTGAACAAGCCACCGATGTGGGCGCCCCAGATGTAGGCCAGCATCAGCCCGACGCCGACGGCGATCAGCGCGAACCGCGCGACATCCAGGAAGATCGACGGAATCCGCTTGCGCCACGAGCCTTCCGGCGCACCCTGAAACAGCGTCGCGTTGGTGCCCGAGAGGAGCAGCACGAGGACCACGAAGCCGAAGACCGTCGCCACCACACGGACCGGCGTCGTCTCACCGGAAATCTCCATCGCCCCGACAAGCAGGATCAGCAGCGCGCCGAGGGGGAGCAGGTAATTGCGCACCAGATGCACGGGCCGCGCGAGAAAACTGCCGCGACGGCGCAGCGCGTTGTGGAGTTCTGTGAGCAGCACCAGGCAGACGGGGAAGGCGATCGCGACGCCGATTGCCCAGTAGAACCACGGAGCCGCGAGTGTCATGGCTGACGCTCCGCCAATCGCCAGATCGGCTGCGCCTCGCCGTCGACGGTGATCTCGCCCGCTGAGGTAAACGTGCGGGTGTCGCGCATCGCGTCGTACACCCTCGAGGTGACGTAGACGCCACCCTGCGGTGATCCGCTCTGCACTTGATACGCCAGGTTGACCGCAGACCCCCACATGTCATACGCGAGCGTGGAGCGGCCGACCAGACCGCTCGTCACGGTGCCGGTGTCGATGCCCGCGCGCAGCTTCAGCTCGTTGCCGGTTTCCGCGTTGAAGCGGTCGATGGTGCGGTGCATCTCGATCGCGAAGTCCACTGTGCGCCGCACGTTGTCAAGGCGCGGCGTACTCAAACCGCAGCTGGCGAGATAGCCATTGTGCAACGTCCTGACCTGCTCGACGCCGAGATTCTCTGCAGCGGCATCGAATTGGCGGGTCAGCCGGTTCACGATCGTCAGCAGCTCTTCGGAGCTCAGCTCGGCGGCCAGCTCGTCCAAACCGACGATATCGGCGAAGATCACCGTCACGTTCTGGTGATCCTGCGCGATCGTCTCCTCGCCCTCGCGGTAGCGCTGCACAACCTGCTCGGGCATCAGCGAACGCAGGAGCCGGTCGTTCTCGCGCCGCTGCTCGGCGAGCAACTCTTCCTTGATCGCCAGGTTGCGGCTCATGTCGTTGAACGCGACGGTCAGGTCGCCGAACTCGTCGCGCGACCGCACCGGCAGCGTGACGTTGTAGTCGCCTGCGCTGATCTGCTGGGCGCCGGCTTCGAGCCGTCGGATCGGCCTGACGAACAGCCGCGCCAGCAACATCGCGGCCAGACAGACCACGAAAATGATGACCGCCGTTGAGATTACGAGCGTGCGGGTAAAGCTGAACACCGGCTCAAACGCCTCGGTCGAGTCGATCTTCGCGATTATCGACCAGTGCAGCCCACGCAGGTCGACCGGTGCGTAGGCCTGCAGCGTCCGGTGCCCGAGATAGTCGTCCTCGATCAGGGTGCCGCGCTGCCCCCGCTGCGCCAACCGGGTTGCCTCGTTCTTCACCGGCTGCACCAGCGTGGTGCCATGCTGACGGATCGACTCCTGTGCCACGTCCGGCGGGGTGCCCGCGTCGACCACGTCACGCTTGAACTGATCAGGGTTCTCCAGGAACAACCGCGAGTCGGACCGCATCAGGTCATCGGGTCCCACCAGGTAGGTCTCGCCGGTCTTGCCCATTCCGGCGGCTTCCCACTTGCCGCCGACCGTCATCAGTGCGTTGATCTTCGATATCGGGAACTGCAGCGCCAGAACGCCTTCCGCCCGGCCCGGCGGACCGACCGGCGACACCATCCATGCGGTTGGCTCATCGGCAGGTTGGTAGTCGCCGAAATCGGTGATCCCGACGTAGTCCACGGCGTGGGAGGCAAGCGCCTTCGAGTAGGCGTCACTCAGTTCGTTCTCGCGGTACGGGCCGTCGAGGATGTTCGTGCCGAGGTCGACGCCCTTGTAGGCGCTGTAGACCACGTTGCCGCGGGTGTCCAGCAGCAGCGCGTCCTCGAACTCGAAGCGCTGCACGATCTCTCGGAAGAAGTCGTTGAACCGCGCATTGGCGGCCGACCACGCACTGCCGTCGCCTGCGTCGTCGAAACGTATCGACTGGTTCCAGTCCGTGAAACGCGTTGTGTAATTGGCCTGGAGATATTTCTGCGCATTCGAGGTCGGCAACAATCCGTTGATGTCGACTTGATTACCGGTCTGCGCCTCTTCGGTCTTCGCGAATTGGTTGCGGTAGTAGTCGACGACCGACTGCCATTGGGGCGGGGTAACGGTCGCATTGTTCAATTGGTCGAAGGCCACGGTGAACCCCTCGATGGCCTCCGTCGTCGTCGCGCCTCGGGTGTAGATGACGAGCGAGTCCTCGAGGTCGTTGAACTTGGCCTCGAGTTGGCGCGCCTGCGATTCCCTGACCTCGGTCAGCCGGTCGAACGCCGATGCCCGCAACGAGGTCCGCCCGGAGTGAAACCCGATGGCACCGACCACGGCAGCGCACACGACGCTGGTCAGCAACAGCATCACCAGCAGCTTGGACTGGATGCTGATCCGGGACAGGGCGCGGCGACGCCAGCTTCGCGGCTTGGCCGCAGGCGCGGGCTCCGGCTCCGGTTCGACCGAGGATTCCGTGTCGGTGGTTGTCGTCATTGAATCCCGAACATTAGCTTGCAAAACTTGACGATGAAGTGACTGTCGGCAAATCGTTGTCCGCGAAAGGCGCAGATCGGTTCGATCTGCACCGCTTTGTCGACGCGCAGCAGCGGGTCTATGACACCGTGCTCGCGGAATTGCGCGCTGGCGCCAAGCGCAGTCATTGGATCTGGTTCGTGTTTCCGCAGCTGCGAGGGCTTGGTCGCAGCCCCACCGCGCAGCACTACGGCATTTCCACGCTCGACGAGGCGCGGGCGTATCTGGCACACCCCGTGCTGGGACCGCGACTGCGCGAGTGCACCGAGTTGGTCGCGGCGATCGACGGCCGCTCCGTCGACGAAATCTTCGGCTGGCCCGACAACCTGAAGGTGCGTTCGTCGATGACGCTGTTCGCGCGGGCATCCGACGAGCCCGAAACCGAGGCCGGTTTTCGGGCGGTGCTCGACAAGTTCTACGGCGGCGAAGAAGATCCGGCCACGGTAGAACTGCTCAACTCGGCGCGATAATCAGCCAGCCGTGCGGCTCGACCACGTGCTCCGTGACGACCTCCTGCGGCGGCGCGCCCGACCCCGCCACGAGCCGACCCTGCCCGAAGCCGAGCTCACCCAGTGATACCCGCATCGGCGCGTCGTCGATGTTGAGAGCCACCACCAATACGTCGGCGCCGTTACGGGTCGCGTAGACGTATTGCCGATTGGTCAGGTGCAGCTTCGTCGTTCGTGCGGTGTGCAGCCACGGATGGCGGCGGCGCAACCCGATCAGGTACTGGTGCAACCGATAGATGTCGTGGCCGTGTTCGTCGACACCCATTAGGGGAGCGGTGAATTCGGGCCGCACGGCGTCGTCGCCGCCGAACCGTTCCTCCTTGACCCCGCGGTACGCGGCCTCGTCGCCGGCGTACACGCTCGGTGTGCCCCCCGTCGTCAACAGGAGCACCAGCGCGTGTTCGAGGTGGCGGGTGTCGTCCAGCCGGCTGGCGATCCGGGTGACGTCGTGGTTACCGACGAATGTCAACGGCACGAAATCGTCGAGAAACTCGTTGTGGCGCACCAGAGCCCAGTCGAGCTCGTGGAAGTTGCCGTCGTTGAGGCCGCTCCAGATCGCCTTCCACAGCTCGTATTGGGTCACGGAGTCGAAGCCGGAGTCCCGCACCCGTGCGGCGTAATCGCCGTGGATGACCTCGCCGACGAACCACGCGTCGGGAAACTCCGCGCGAACCCGGGGGAGGACGGCGGCCCAGAACCGGTCGGAGACCGCGTAGGCAGCGTCCAGGCGCCACCCGTCGGCGCCGCGGCGCAGCCAGTGCGTCATCACGTCGACGGTGTAGTCGATGACGTCTGGGTTGTCGTGGTCGAGTGCGATCAGCTCGCCATGGCCCTCGAAGGTGTCAAAGCTGTTGCCGCGCTTGCGAAACCAATCGGCGTGCGCGAAATCGGCGGCGACATGGTTGAACACCCCGTCGAGCAGCACCCGCAGCCCGCGGCTGCGGGCCTCGGCGATCAGGTGGTCGAAGTCCGAGTCGTCGCCGAGGCGTGCGTCGATGCGGTAGTGGTCGGTGGTGTCGTAGCCGTGCGTGCGAGACGCGAAAACGGGACCGAGAGCGACGCCCGACGCGCCGAGCGCGATGGCGTGGTCGAACCAGTCGGCGATGCGTCGCATCCGGTGTTCGTCGGCGGCCGGCGGCGCATCGGCGGGATAGGCGCCGACGAAGCCCAGCGGATAGACCTGCCACCAGATCGCGTGCTCGACCCAAGCCGGTTCTGTCATGCCCGAAACTTCGCCTCGTAGAGGGCCTTCATCACGTCGGCGAGTTCGGGTGCGGGCCCGTCGACCGGCACCCTGGGCGCCACGGCGTTGATCGGCAGCGGCGCGACGGGCGACGGCGGTGCGCCCCATTCGGTGCGCCATTGGGTCAGCTGCTCCGACGAGGTGGCGTAGACGATGCGGCCCAGCCCGACCCACGCGTGGCCGGCCGCGCACATGGGGCAGTGTTCACCGGAGGTGTACACCGTCGCGTCGGCCCGCTTGTCGGGCGCCAGGTTGGCCACGGCCCACCGGGCGATGGCGAACTCCGGATGGCGGGTCTGGTCGCCGTCCTTGACGCGGTTGCGGTCCTCGAAGAGCACGGCACCGTCGCCGTCCACCAGGATCGAGCCGAACGGCTCGTCGCCATCGTCGAGCGCCACCTGCGCGAGTTCCACGCAGCGGCGCAGCCGTTCGAGGTCGTCGTCACTGATCGCCACAGGCGGCAGTTTACGCAGCCACGGGCTCGTGCCGACCCGACCGGATCTTCTTTGGTCAGTGACAGACCTCGAGTCGGCATGCGCAGGACGCCGCGATCGGCACGTCGGCGCGTGCCTTCAGCAGGTCGAGTTGTTGGCCGATGATCGCCGCCTCATCGGTACGGCCCAGCCGTTGCAGGCATTCGTGATAGCCGTGCAGGCTCCACACGTTGCCGGGGTGTTGACATGGCCGCGCCAGCGTGGGGTCGAGTCCCAGATCTGCGGCGTACACCTGCGCGGCCAGCTCGACGTGGCCCTGCTCCAGCAGCAGGGCGCCGTATGCGTGGCGCGTCGGTTGCATCCAGCCCCAAGGTTCGTCGTACGGCAACGAGTCGTCGAGTTCGATTGCCCGCCTGAGATATTGAAATGCTTCATCAAAGCGTTGCTCGCGGTAGGCGATCTCGCCGTCGAGCATCTCGGCAGCGATCGCCAGGATGTCTCGCGCGGTGTTGTTGAACAGGTAGCGGCTGTCGGGGATGCGCGCATACGCCTCGCCGAAAGCCTCTCGCTCGGCACGTGCTTGCGGCAGTTGGCCTTTGGCGGCGTGTGCGACGCCACGGCCGTAGTGGATGGTCGCGGCGGTGGTGCAGTACAGCTCGACATCCTCGGGAACAGGTTGCGCGATCAATTCGTCCCACCGACCGAAGCGCACCAGCACGTGAATCCGCAACGGCACGAACGCCTCGAGCCAGTCGGCCATCGGTGGCGACTCGATGGCCAGCAGGTCGGGCGTGAGCTGGTCGGCGAGTTCGTCGGCTGCCTCGAACGCTGCCCGCGAGTTGCCTTCGAACATCGCGGAGTAGACGATGAAGTGCAGATTGTGGGCGCGGTACAGCGAGTAGAAGTTCAGCGGCCCCTCGCGCTCCACGAACTGCCGATCGGCTTGCACCGCAGACAGATTCGCCACGACCGAGTCGCGGTAATTGCCGCACAGCACGTCGATATGGCTGGGCATGTGCTCCAGATGGCCCGCGTCCGGCACCAGGCCGCGCAGCAGATCGGCCGCGGGCAAGGCGTCCTGCGGGGTGCCCGACATCTCCATCGTGTGCAGGTACAGATGCAGCACCCCGGGGTGCTCGCGGCCCGCCGCTGTCGCCAGCGCCTCATCGAGTATCCGCTTGGCCTCTGTCACCCGTGAGCCCGGCGCGGGTTCGCCGGTTCTGGTGTCCCACAACGCCCATGCGGTGATGTTGACCAGCGCGTCGGCGGTCAGCGCCTGCACGTCGATGTCGTCCGGGTACGCCGCACCGAGCGCGACCATCGCGTCGGCGTACGCGGCGTGCCCGGCCTGCAGCGCTTCTGTGTCGTCGGGATCGTCGGTAGGGAAGCGGGACGCTAGCGCCTCGATCAGAGCGTGTTCGACGGCCGATGCGCGTCCTTTGACTGCAAGGCCGAGTTCCATCCGCGCCCGCGCCAGCGACACGGAAAGATCGACGGGATCGAACGCCTCCCACGCCTTGTTGTAGTTCGGCCCGATCGAGTAGGCGATGCCCCAGCGCGCGATCGCAAGATCGGGGTCGAGTTCAAGGGCGCGGTCGAAGCAGCGGATCGCCTCTTCGTGGTTGAACGCGTAGGCCCAGACCATCCCGCGGTCGAACCAGATCTGGGCCTGCGGCGAGGGCGTCTCAGTCGGCCGGTGATAGGACCCCAGGTCGTAATACGGCTCGGTCGCGGACAGCGAGATGGTCATGGGTCGCACGATAATTCACCCGCGAGGCGGTCGCGGCGATAGCGAGCACGCAGCCCGCGGCACCCCAGATCGCCAGCGTCACAAGCGGCGCCTGCGCGCCGTTGCCGCCGAAGTAGGAGACGCTGCGCAGCAGCGAAACCCCGGAGCCCTGCGGCACGATCGTGGTGAACGTCGAATAGAAGCCCGACAGCAGCGGCCTGCCCACCGGACCAGCGGCGGCGGCGTTGCCGATCACGACCAGGAAGGCCGTCAGCGCCATCGACGCGACCGACCCGAACGCGGCCGCCACACCGGTGATCGCCCCGCCGACTGCCATCGCGTACAGCCACAACGCACCGAATACCTGCCAGGTGTGCCCGGTCAGCGCGCCAAGAATCACGTCGACGTAAACCGTCACCGCGCCCGCCAACAGCGCGGAGAAACCGGCCAGCGTGGCGGTCCGCAGCGCCAGCGTCAGCGGTGTGCGCACGGTGCCCATCAGGCGACCCAACACCGTGGCGCCGACGGACGCGCCGATCGAGATGAAGATGATCGCGTAGAACTCGACCGTTCCGGACGGATCGCCGGTCGATGCAGGCGCGACGTCTTCCACCGACGGGTTCAGGCCTGCCTTGGCGGCGATGCTGCGGCCGACCGTCTCTGCTGCGGTGGCAACGCTTTTGCCGCCGCCACCGGCGACGTAGATCTTCAGCTCACCGGGCGCGGCGACCGCGTAGGCGGCGTCGGTCTTGCGCTCGTAGACCTGCTGGCGCGCGGCCGCTACGTCGCCGACTTGGGTGACCGACAGCGTGTCCTGGCCGCGGATGCCGTCCACGAGCTGTTGTGGGCCTGCGACGGCGACGGACAGGTGGTGCAGCGTCGGTTTGGCGAACGCGCCGGAATAGCTCGCGATCATGGCGAGCACGAAGACCGTGAGCCCGACCATCGCCAGTGCCACGGTGCGCACAGCGGCGCGGTCGCGCACCGGGTGCCGCTCGGGGGCTTGATGCTTAGCCATTGTGGGGACCTTTCGAAGAAGTGGTGAGGCCGAGTAGGGCGTTGACGGTGTCGAGCGCCGCACTTGCGCGGCCGCTCAGGTCCGTCGAGTCGGGGTCTTCCATCCACGCCCGCAGCACCTCCATGAAGCCGCCGACCAGAAATCGGCTGACCGATTCCGGGGTGAGGCTGGCGATCGGGGAGACCACCGGCATGCCGTGCGTCGCGATCTGGACGCACGCCGGTTGGAGTTCGGCGCGAAACGCCGTGACCACCCGTTGCGTCACCGCGCTCGGCACGATGTTGCGGTACATGGACCGGTGCTCGGAGGCGAAGTCGAACAGCCGCAGAATGCGGGCGCGGGCGTCACCGTGGATGTCCGCGGTCGCGGCGGCGAACGCGACGGTGAATGCGGTCGAGATCGCGTCGTCGCGATCGGTGAAGTGTTGGTAGAACACCTGTCTGCTGACCTCAGCGCGGGCGACGATGTCGCCGACGGTCAGCTCGTCGACCGGCCGCTCGTGCGCCAGCGCGAACGCCGCCTCGCGCAGGCGGGTGCGGACCCGTTCTGCGCGGGGATCGATGCTGTGCGCTCGTGCGGCCATAAGAGCAGCGTAGGCGACTTCGTAGACAGTTGACCACGAAAGTTTAGGTAATCTAAGACACCTGTCTGATCAGGTGTGACGGCCGCTACTTCAGAGCGTGTGCAGTACGGCGGTGGCGACCGCGAGTGCGAGCCCGATCACCGCGGCCGACGTGTCCTTGACGCCATCGGAGGCCCGCAGATGAAACGCGATGGCCCCGATCGACAACAGCGCAAGCCCGATCGCGGCGGCGATTCCGATCGGAGCCCAGATCAGACCGACGAGCGCCCCGGCCACGCCTGCCAGTTCGCACACCCCGATCAGCCGCCATTGCAGCGGTTTGACGCCGAGGTGATCGCGGATGGCCAGCGATTGGGGGACCCCGAGCAGTTTGATGCTCGCGGCGAACGTGAAAAGCACCGCGAGCAGGATCGTCACGACAAGAGTGGCGGTGTCCATCTTCGAGCAGACTAACTGACTAGCGTTCTTCGCGTGCTCCAGATAATCCTCAACTACGTAGGCATTGCGGTGTTCGCGGCGTCAGGTGCCACTGTCGGTGTTCGTAAGGGCTTCGACCTGTTCGGAATCGCAACGCTGGGGGTGCTCACCGGCGTAGGCGGGGGCGTGCTGCGCGATCTGCTGCTCGACAGACCGCCGTATTCAATTCAGCACTGGCCCAACATCACCGTCGCACTGCTCGCCGTCGCGGTCGCCACGCCGTTCGCCCATCTCGTGTTGCGGATGAACACCGCGGTGTTGGTCCTTGATGCGATCGGGATGGGCTTCTTCGCCACCTCGGGTGCGGCCATCGCGGTCGACGCGGGCGCCAGTTGGTTCGCGGCGGCCATCATCGGCATGCTCACGGCCATCGCGGGCGGGATGCTGCGTGATGTAATCGCGCGCGAGGTTCCCTACGTCATGGGTCCTGACGATCTGTACGCGCTGCCCGCGTTGCTCGGCGCCGTAACCTACGTGATGATCGACTATTTCGGGCCGCAGTGGGTGGGTGTTGCAGTCGGCAGCGCGCTTGCGACGCTACTGCGGCTCGCTGCATTGGCGTTCCATTGGCGGCTGCCGACCGGCCCACGGGAGTTGATCATGCCCGATGCCTAGTCAGTGGCCCGCCACGATGTCCGCCTCATCGATTACCACCGGGTCCTTGGCGCCGGGCAGGAATGAGTAAGCGACACAGACGATTCCGAAGAACACGTAGCCCAACGCGACTTGCGGGTTGGCCGCCCACGCCACCTCGGGCGCGTGAATGAGACCGACGAAGGACAACACCGCGCCCACGAACGACGCGATCGCGGCATAGACGAACTTCTTTTCCAGAATGAAGGCCACCATGGTGCCGAGGACAAGGCCGACGAGGATGGCGCCCTCACCGAGTGTCTGCAGCCCCTCATACACGACACCGGCCTTGTTCAGCGCGTCGACGCCGACCTTCGGCGCAGAGGTGCCCGCCGCATTCAGCGCGTTGTCGATCAGTCCGCTGGCCCACTGAGCGAGGTTGGGCAGCAGCGCGGCGACAACCGCCACGGCGTGCAATCGAGGCACGGCCTGAAACGCCTGCGCGCCGATCAAAAGGCCGATGTAGAGCAGGATCGGCACAATCGCAGGCACCGGAAGCAGGGCGTCGAGCACCCCGAAAAGCCCTAGGAAACAGAGGATTCCGATCACCACGCCGCTGGCCAGTGAATAGTTGGCGCGCCCGCCGGCGTCCTTCCAGCCCGGGTGGCCTATGTAGACTGCGGGCGGAAACGGCGATCCGAACGCCGAGCCGATCACCGCACCCGCCCCGTCGGCGAGCAGCACACTGCGCAAGTTGAAGTTGTCGCCCGCGGCGGCGGCGCTCTCCACGTTGCTCATCGCCTCGGTGAAGTTGTAGACGCCCAACGGAATCGCGGTGCCCAGCAGGGGCGCCAAATTCGAAAGGCCGTGGAACAGCAGATCCAGCCGCAGATCCGGAATGCCGATCGCGATGTCGGAGATCGCCTTTCCCACATCGGGTGCCGACATGTAACCGCCGATCCAGCCGATCGCGGTGCCGACGAGCAGAGCGGCAAGCCCGACCGGAATTCCGAACGGCAGCTTCACATCGGTGAAGAAGCCGATCAAGATGATGGCCATCACGGGCAGGCCGATCCACGCCGCCTCCCACATCTGTGCTGCGGGACGCATCGAGATGAATGTGATCGAAATGCCGGCCAGCGTCCCGAGCATCGCCGCGCGCGGGGTGAGCGCTCGGATGTAGGGGCCGACGAACGCGCCGATCATCACGATCACACCGATCATGAA
>Ga0068863_100003506_pt1 | contig 15482 bp, 8 predicted proteins | sample KBSSwiS62_FD_66596 | JGI IMG/M metagenome (GOLD analysis project Ga0068863, IMG submission 66596) | Switchgrass rhizosphere microbial communities from Kellogg Biological Station, Michigan, USA - KBS Switchgrass S6-2 | ecosystem: Host-associated > Plants > Roots > Rhizosphere > Soil ...
TGGGTCGGCTACCGCATCGTCAAGTCCTACTACCAACACGCCACCGACAAGCGCCGCGCCTTGCGCGAAATCCTGCAGATGACCGATAGCAGATCCATCGCTTGTCGTTAGAATAACGCTATTGCTGAGTAGTTGCAGCGCACCACTCAGTTGCGGACGCAAGCCATGAAACTGGCGCAGAGGGGGAAGCCATGCCCCGGTCATTCAAGACATCCAGCGAGAGATTCCCAGGCGCAACACGGGACGCACCCATCGCGGCCGACGCCAACTCGCTCGAGATCGCGCGCAGGAAGCTCTACCGATTCCTCAACTCACATCTCGGGTGGCCACTCGCCGCTGTGCTGATTGGCACCGCCGCCGTCTGGGTTGAATGGGACAGTGTCAGGAAGGTACCGGGCATCGAGCGAGCGGCCAGCACGATTCATGACCTTGTCACGTGGCTCCCCGTTGCGCGCAAGGACAGATTTTCGATCGTGTTGCTCAGACTCGAGAACGATCCGCACGACACGCACAGGTCCCTCATCAGGGACGCATTGGCTGCCAAATTCGCGGGGGAATACATTCAACTGCTACTCGCGGACCGGGCAATTGCGGTTGGCGAAAGCGCGGAGCCCCAGAAGGCCATCCAAGCAGGCAATGAGCGTGCTCGGCAGCTGCTGCAACGCATGCAAGCGAATGTGATGCTATGGGGTGAGGTCCTGGATCCGAAACTCGACGCGCCCATGCGGCTGCACTGGACGGTCGACGCCGATGCCCCTCCCGCAAAGGCTTCCGACAGGTACCAACTGACTGAAAAGAGCTTCGACCTCCCCGAGCTGTTTCGCAATGACCTGAACGACGTGTTGGTGTTATTGGTGAGCAGCCAGGCCGCAGCGTTCACCGCCCGGAAAGGCAGCTACGTTGCGGATCGGCTCGAGCCACTCATTGATCGCGTGCGGCGCGTCGTCGATGGGGGAATGTTGGCCGGCCAGAAAAAGGCAGCGCTGCAGCTGATATTGGCGGACGCTCTGGCCACTGTCGGCATACAAACCGGGGATAACCCCGCACTCGAGCAGGCGGTACTCAGATACGCGGACGCGTTGCAACAATTTGCGCACGAACGCAGACCATTCGACTGGGCGATGACGCAGAACAACCTCGGCGTCGCGCTCGAGACCCTGGGGGAGCGCGAGAGCGGAACGGAGCGCCTGCAGCAGGCTGCGGCCGCATATCGGGAGGCACTCAAGGAATACACCCGCGAGCGCCGCCCGCTCGACTGGGCGATGACTCAAGACAACCTTGGTAACGCCCTTGAACGGCTGGGCGAGCGCGAAAGCGGGCCAGCGCGCCTGGAGGAAGCTATAGCCGCGTACCACGAGGCGCTCAAGGCATATACCCGCGAGCGCCGGCCTTTGGACTGGGCGACGACACAGAACAACCTTGGCAACGCACTGGCGACGCTGGGAGAGCGGCAGAGCGGGACCGCACGATTGGATCAGGCTGTTGCAGCGTACCGCGCGGCGCTTAGCGAACAAACCCGCGAGCATCAGCCTCTGCGTTGGGCGTCGACACAGAACAACCTTGGCAGCGCGCTGATGAGGTTGGGACAGCGGGAAAGTGGCAGGGCACACTTGGAGCAGGCTGTAGCTGCGTTTCAAGAGTCACTCAAGGAGCGGACGCGCGAGCGCATGCCGTTGGACTGGGCGACAACACAAAGCAACCTGGCCGCCGCGCTGTTCGTGCTGGGGTCCCGGGAGAATGGGACAACACGCCTCGAGCAAGCTATCACTGCCTACCACGAGATACTGCAGGTGCGCACACGCGACCGCGTGCCGCTGGACTGGGCAGCCACACAAAACAACCTTGGAACCGTACTTCACGCACTAGGTGAGCGGGAAAGTGGCACGGGACACCTGCAGCAGGCAGTAGCCGCACACAGGGAGGCCTTGAAGGAATACACGCGCGAGCGTGTGCCCCTTGATTGGGCAATGACACAAAGCAACCTCGGCAACGCGCTCGAGACGCTGGGTGAGCGGGAGGCAGGGACCAGGAGCTTGGAGGAATCCGCGGCTGCCTATCGCGAGGCGCTCAAAGAATATACCCGCGAGCGGGTGCCGTTGGACTGGGCGATGGTCCAGAGCAACCTCGGCAACGCGCTTCAGCGGCTGGGCGAACGGGAGAGCGGGACCGCTCGCCTCGAGCAGGCAGTCGTCGCATACCGTGAGGCACTCAAGGAGCAAACGCGCGAGCGGGTGCCCCTGGGCTGGGCAGGGACACAGACCAACCTCGGCGGCGCGCTGATGATGCTGGGTCGGCGTGAGCAAGGGACGGTCCGCCTGGAGCAGGCTGTGGCCGCATTTCACGAGGCGCTAAAGGAGCGCACACGCCAACGCGTGCCCCTGGACTGGGCACTGACCCAAGCCAACCTTGGAAGCGCACTTGAGACACTCGGCATGCGGGAGAGCGGGACGGCACGCTTGGAACAGTCCGTGATTGCATACCAGGACGCGCTGAAGGAATACACGCACGAGCGTGTGCCGTTGAACTGGGCCATGACGCAGAGCAACCTCGGCGTCGTGCTCGCGGCGCTAGGAAGCCGGGAAAGTGGCATGGCGCGGTTAGAACAGGCCGTGACCGCCTATCAAGAGGCGCTTAAAGAACGTACACGTGAGCGTATGCCCTTGGAATGGGCAGCGACACAAAACAACCTCGGCATCGCGCTCAAGAGATTGGGCGAGCGGGAGAGCGGCACGGCGCGTTTGGAGCAGGCAGTCGCTGTCTACCGTGCCGCACTCGAGGAGAGCACCCGCGAGCGTGTGCCCATTGTATGGGCGATGACACAGAGCAATCTTGGCGCAGCGCTCGAGGTGCTCGGCGAACGCACTGGCGATCCAGCCCGTTTGCGGCAAGCCGTGTCTGCCTATCAGCAGGCCCTGATGGAATTCAAGCATTCACCCTACTACCGCGACGACACGCGCAAGAGTTTGGCGAAGACGCAACTCGCTCTCGCGAGGCGCGATCAAGCAAACAGAGCGTCACGCTAGTTGCGATTGTGTACCGGCAACGGAAAAGTCTGCAAAACCGTGTACACGGAGCCATCGGATTCTGTTCGGCTTTCCACCAAGGCAAACCCGGTGAAGCTCCAGAGGACGGATTGCATCGTGTGATCGCCAGTTGCATGCGGAACCTTCCGCGCGAGAGTGACATGCGCGCGGAAAGGTTTGAGATCCGGAGCAAACCCGCCGGTGAGGAGACGAGTTTTCAGCGCCGCTGAGAGTGCGCCCGCCGCGGCAGACGGCATACCGGCAGTCGCACACAGGAGCTTCGCCTTCCTCCAGTATTCGACCGCATCGAAGGGGAGTTGCAGCGGATCCCAGCCGAACTCGCCGGAGCTTCGCGCAGCACCGGACACCTGCTCTGCAATCTTGAATAGGTCCTGCATGCGCGCCTCGGCGACGGAGCCGACAAAGACAAGCGTAACGTGGAAATTGACTGCGGGAACCAGGCGTCCGCCCTCAGCCTGCAAGGCGCTCCGCGCCGCGCCGACAAGCGCGGTTTGCTGCTCCTCGCTAGGCCACAAGGCGAAGAAAACACGACGCATGGACTCCCGCCCGGTCAGACACGCTTCTCCAATTGCAGTACGAGCTCCAATGCCCGCCGCACAGACGCCCGCCTGACAGCCTCACGATCGCCCCCGAAAAGCTGCCCCTCCACGAGCAACTCGAATTCCGCCCCACCAGCCGCGCTCGGCCCCCCGCCCGCGGCAACACCTGCGCCAGCGCCAGCACCAGCCCTCGCGCCCACGCCAACTCCCACACCAGCGCCGGCCATCGCGCCCGCGCCAACCCCCACGCCAGCACCAGCCATCGCGCCCGCGCCGTCGCCGACCCTGACGCTCGCGGCCGCAACACCCGCATCAGACGCCGGCGTTGCATCTCGCCCCGCGCCGCCACCGGCACTACCCACCCGCCGCCCCACACAAAACCAAACAGTCCCCACCGGCTTCTCCGCCGACCCACCATCCGGCCCCGCGATTCCACTAACGGCGATGGAAACGTCGGCCCCCGTCGCACGCAGCGCACCCGCTGCCATCTCACGCACCGTCGGCTCGCTCACAGCGCCATGCTCATTGAGCGTTCGCCATGACACACCCAGATCCCGAGCCTTGGCCTCATTCGAGTACGTCACATACCCGCAGTCGAACCATCGTGAACTACCCGCAACGTCGGTAAACACCTTCGCGATCCACCCGCCCGTACACGACTCAGCCGTGACGATTCTGCACTTCGCACCAAGGGCCCACCGCCCAACGCGCGCAACCATTTCCGACAGCTCGTAATCCGTAACCATGGGATGCAGTGTACCTCCCCCACCTCGGGTCCGAGGCAACCATGCCGCCACGCGATTGGCCAAGGTAGCTCCACCGCGCCCGCTCTTCATGTAGCCTTCGCCCGCATGAACGACGCAGGCGTCCCTCAGCACACTCCGATGATGCAGCAGTACCTGCGCATCAAGAGCCAGCACCCCGACATCCTCCTGTTCTATCGAATGGGCGATTTCTACGAGCTCTTCTTCGATGATGCGCGACGCGCCGCATCGCTCTTGGACATCACTCTGACGGCTCGCGGGCAGTCGGCGGGCCAACCCATCCCAATGGCCGGCGTCCCCTTTCACAGCGTCGAAGGCTACCTGGCAAAGCTCGTCCGCAAGGGCGAGAGCGTTGCCATCTGCGAGCAGATGGGCGACCCGGCGAAGTCAAAGGGCCCCGTCGAGCGCCAGGTAGTCCGCATCATCACTCCCGGCACCCTCACCGACGAAGCACTGCTCGACGAACGACAAGAAACGTTAGCGGCCGCAGTAGCTCGCGACGGCGACCGGTTCGGTCTCGCGTGGCTGGACCTGGCGGCGGGGCGCTTCACCATCCTCGAGTCGCAAGGCCGCACCGCGCTTGCAGCCGAACTGGAACGCCTCAAACCCGCCGAGCTGCTCGTCTCGGAGAGCGCACGCGATGACGAACTCGCGCGCAACGGCACGGCCATCCGCACCCGCCCACCCTGGTACTTCGAACTGGCCAGCGCATCGCGCTTGCTGACCGACCAGCTGGGCACCCTCGACCTCAAGGGCTTCGGAGCCGACGATCTTCCCCTAGCGATCTGCGCCGCTGGCGCGCTCCTGCAATACGTCCGCGACACTCAAAAGGCCGCCGTACCCCACATCCGGGGCCTGCACGTCGAAGAACGCACGGAGGCGTTGATCCTCGATGCCGCCACGCGCCGCAATCTCGAGCTCGACGTCAGCATGTCAGGCAACCCCGATGCCACCCTGTTCGCGCTGATCGACCAATGCGTCACGGCGATGGGCTCGCGGCAACTGCGTCGCTGGCTCAACCGCCCGCTGACCGACCAACCAACACTCCGCAGCCGCTACCATGCGCTCGGCGCTCTCATCGATGGCCGCCGTTTCGAAGGTGTCCGCGAGCACCTGCAAGGTATCGGTGACATCGAGCGGATACTGGCCCGCGTCGCACTGCGATCCGCGCGCCCCAGGGACCTGACACAACTTCGCAGGTCCCTCGCCCTGTTACCCGCGCTTCGATCCAACCTCGCAGCAATCGATTCCCCATTACTACAGGAGTTGCGTACTCGCATAGAGGAACACGCCGACGTCGTCAAACTTCTGACAGCGGCTATTGCAGAGGAACCCTCGACCTTCGTGCGCGACGGTGACGTCATTGCGGCAGGGTATGACCCTGATCTGGATGAGCTCCGCAAGATTGCAACTCACACCGATGAGTTCCTGTTGGAGCTCGAACGGCGCGAGCGCGAGCGCAGCGGCATCGCTGGATTGAAACTCGGTTACAACCGCGTCTCCGGCTTCTTCATCGAAATCACCCGCAAAGATGCCGAGCGGGTACCCAAGGACTACATCCGGCGCCAGACCGTCAAATCCGCCGAACGCTTCATTACGGAAGAGCTCAAAGGCTTCGAGGAAAAAGTACTCGGCGCCCGCGATCGCTCCCTCGCACGCGAAAAAGAGCTCTACGAGACGATTCTCACCCAACTCATCGATCGGCTCGGTCCCATGCAACTGAGCGCGATGGCGCTTGCCGAGTTGGACGCGCTCGCCTCCATGGCAGAGCGCGCCTGCACACTCGAATGGAGCCGCCCCGAGCTCGTGCAGCAAGCGCGCCTCAACATCGAGTGCGGCCGCCATCCCATCGTGCAGCGATTCTCAACAGCCCCGTTCGTACCCAACGACCTGCGCCTCGAATCCGGCCGCTGCATGTTGATCATCACCGGACCCAACATGGGCGGAAAGTCCACCTACATGCGCCAGGCCGCCCTGATAGTGTTGCTCGCGCACATGGGCTGCTATGTTCCGGCCGACCGCGCCACACTCGGCCCACTGGACCGCATTTTCACGCGCATAGGCGCCGCCGATGACCTGGCGGGCGGCCGCTCGACCTTCATGGTAGAGATGACCGAAGCTGCCAACATCCTGCACAACGCAACAGCGCGCAGCCTGATCCTCATGGACGAAATAGGCCGCGGCACCAGCACCTTCGACGGCCTGTCTCTCGCCTGGGCAATGGCCCGTCACATAGCCACCCGCCTCAAGTCCTTCACACTGTTCGCAACCCACTACTTCGAACTCACGACGCTCGCTACCGAAGTAGAGGGCTGCGCGAACGTACACCTGGATGCCACGGAGCATGGCGATGGGATCGTGTTTCTGCACGCGGTGAAAGAAGGGCCTGCTAACCGTAGTTACGGACTGCAGGTTGCGCAGCTGGCTGGCGTACCCCGCGAGGTCATTACTCAGGCTAGACACTACCTGGAAGCGTTGGAGTCCCAGCGGGACCAGCACAACGGCACGGCATCGGCCGGTCCGCGTGCCGCGCAGCGTGAGCTACCCCTCTTCGCGTCGGCAGCACCACTCGCACCGGCCCAGCCGTCGCCCGTCAAAGACGCACTCCGCACCGCCGTTGAAGCAATCGACCCCGACGAGCTGTCACCCAAAGCAGCCCTCGAAACGTTGTACCGACTGCGAAAATTGCTGTCGTCGGATGGCGCTTAAGGCGCCGTACAGCTGCGACAGTGCGTAATACGCCAAACACGTCCGGCGGGCCCGGAACGTGGCACGCGTGCTACCTGAGCGAGAACCGACCTTCCTGCAGAAAACTCCCGGTCTCACGCGCTACGCGTGCCGACACCAGCATCCCCAAATGACTCACTGGCAACGTAATGTGATCCGTAGCCCCGGGAAGCTGCGTCTCGCTGACGCCGATCGTCCCATCACAGTCCTCGTCGAACTTCGCGAGAATCTGCCCAAACCCGAGCGGCTGCGTACCCGCAATGATTCCCAGGTCCCGGTCCGCTGCCCAACGCCGATCGCGCGGGCGCAAAAGCTCGTCCGCCACCGGTCGGCCCATCAGCGAGGCGACCAGCCGTATGTGACCGGCCTGCACGGCGGCGCGGCTAGCGACCGAAGGTGTTCCGAGAAAGACCACACGCCCCGGGGGCTGTTGCGGGTAACGTTCCAGGAAACGATAAATCACGAGGCCGCCCAAGCTGTGACCGACGAAGTGCAGCCGGCTGGCCTTCAGGTCGCGTACGAACCTTTGCAGCCGCGACGTGATCTCCGTCATGGTCGAAGCCGCGGCGGCGTACCGGAAGGGGTGCACGTCCATCCCGAACTCGCGGGACAACCGGCGACGCAGCAGCAGGGATTCGCCTCCGGACATCCACAACCCGTGTACGTAAACTACTTCTTCCGCCATTGTGCGGGTGAGTCCTGGCCTTTGCGGGAACGGTCTATTGAGGCCGACATTAGCAAGAAATGGGAGTCCGAAGCATGCCGTCGGCGCGCAAGTGAGTAACAGGTCCGGCGTACTGCTGCTACTGCTGACCGCCGTGCTGCTTTATGGGGCGTCCCGCGCATACGCCGCCGACCCGCAGCCCTACAAGGTCGACATGGTCTCGACCGGCGACAGCTCTTTGAACTCGACGCTGAAGGCGACCTCGGAGCTCGAGGCCCTGCGCAAGACTGCGCCCGTGGGGCCGTTCGGGCTGATAGGCCGTGCACGCGGGGATCTCGAGCGCTTGAAGACGGTGTTGGAAAGCTTCGGGTACTACCAGAGCTATGTGGAGATCCGGGTCGACGGGCTGCCGCTCGATGATCCCGGCCTCGGTGAAGAGCTCACTTCGAAGCCAGCAGACCAGGACGCCGAAGTTAAGATCACGTTCAGCATCGGACCGCTATATCACCTGCGCAAGATCCAGATCGACGGCGAAGTGCCGCCGGAAGCCGATAAGGCACTCGAGCTGGAAAGTGGCGCCCCTGCGATTGCCGCTGATGTACTGGCCGCCGGCGACCGATTGCTCACCACCCTGGAGGATCAGGGTTACGCGTTCGCGAAAGTTGATACGCCCGTGGCTTATGAGGATCCGGACAACCGCGTCCTCGATGTCACCTTCCATGCGGTTCCGGGAGCTCGCGTGCAGATCGGCGCGATCACCATCAGGGGCCTGAAGGACATGAAGGACGAATACGTACGCAGGCGGCTACTGCTCCACACAGGCGAGCAATACAGCGCATCCAAGGTGGAGGCGGCGCGTAAAGATCTCCTCGCACTAGGTGTATTTTCCACTGTCAGTGTCAGAGTTGGGCAAAAACCTGACAAAGACGGCCGCGTACCGATTGCCTTCAACGCCCGCGAGCGGCTGCAGCATGCCGTGAGCGTCAGCGGCGCTTACTCCAGCGATCTCGGGGGCAGCACGGGTGTCACCTGGACCAAGCGTAATGTGTCCGGGAAAGCTGACTCTCTGACACTGTCTGCCAATGCGATCAATCTCGGCGGCGGTACGGCAAGCAACGGCATCGGTTACGACGTCAGCGGCAAGTACCTGATACCGGACTGGAAGACGCGCGATCAGTCGCTGCAAACCTCGGTCGGCGCGATCCGACAGTACCTGGATGCATATGATCAATCTGCCTACACTGGCGGCGTGACGGTCGCCCGCAAACTCTCCAGCATCTGGAGCGTAAGTGCAGGCTTCAACATCGAACAGGAGCACATAACGCAACACGAGTGCGACGCGGACCAGGACTGCCTCCTCGATGAAACGTTAACGTGCGTTCTGGCAAAGGACGCACCCCCGCACGACAAGTGCTTCAATCACCGTTTCAGCTACACGCTGCTCGCCCTGCCGATCACCGCAATCTTCAACACCACCGGGCTCGATTCACCGCTGCAGGACGCAACTCACGGCATGCGTGTTTCGTTCAGCGTGACGCCAACCTTCTCGATTGGTAACCCCAACGCCAAGTTCTTCATCACCCAGGCAACCGGCTCCCTATACTTCGACCTGAAGAACCTTGGCCTGAACGATAAGCCAGGCCGCAGCGTGCTCGCCTTGCGCGGGCTTGCGGGCCTCGCCGCGGGCGCCGATCAATTCAGCTTGCCGCCCGATCAACGCTTTTATGCCGGTGGTAGCGGCACGATCCGCGGCTATCGCTACCAATCCGTGGGCCCGTTATTCGACAACGGCAACCCCAAAGGCGGCACCGCCATCAACGCCGGCTCGGCCGAATACCGCCAGCGCTTCGGCACGAATTTTGGTACCGCAGTCTTTGTCGACGCCGGGAACGTGAGCAAGAACCTCAATCCGCTCAAGGGCGAGTTGAAGTTCGGCGTGGGTGCCGGGCTGCGCTACTACACACCGATCGGACCGATACGGTTTGACGTCGCAGTCCCTCTGCAGCGCCGCTCGGGGGCGGACGTTCGAAACCCCGACGATACGTTCGAGATCTACATCGGTCTGGGACAGGCTTTTTGATGCGCCGTGGACTGAAAATTACCGCCTGGAGTGCCGCAGTGTTGGCCGCGCTGATCGTGCTGTTGTTCGGCACGCTCCTCATCGTGGGCAACACGGACAGTGGACGCGCGTTCATCGTACGAGTTACCGCTCAGCTCACCAAGGGCCACGTCCGGCTCGCAGGCATCCATGGCTCTTTCCCTGCAGCGTTGGATCTGGACAGGTTGGAGCTCAGCGACGACGACGGCGTGTGGCTATTCGCCGAACACATCTCCCTGCGGTGGTCCCCAAGCGCGTTACTGACACGTCACGTCAAGGTAGACACACTGCATGTCGCTCGATTGCACATCGAGCGCGCACCGCTCCCAGACAAGGAGAAGAAGCCCAGCAGCACACCCTCCGTTCCACACACTGACCTGACCAACCTGACGGTTGACACCCTGGAGCTCGGCAAGGCGCTCGCGGGCGAGCCTGTATCGCTGGCCGTGACAGCCAACGCGCACATGCGATCTCTGCAGGACGCGACGGCCCATGTTGTTGCCCAACGCACCGGTGGCAACGGCCACTATGAGCTCCAGGTCCAATTTGATCCGATCCGCATGGATGCGACACTCCAAGTACAGGAGCCTGCCAACGGCCCGCTGGAGAACCTGATCAAGGTTCCAGGGCTTGGGGAACTGTCCTTGTCAGCCCGACTGAGTGGCCCGCGCACCGCGGAGAAAATCCAACTCAGCGTGGACGCGGGCCCGTTACGGGGCCGCGCGCTGGGTACGATTGATCTCGTTCACAGCTCAGCGGACCTGGATTATTCGCTCCATGCTCCCCAGATGACTCCCTATGCGGGCCTCACCTGGCAGAGCGTTGACCTGAAGGGCCGCTTTCACGGTCCCTTCACCCGGCCGAAGGCTGACGGGCACCTGCTGATCAAAGCGCTCCAGGCGCCCGGCGGCACACAACTCGACACCCTGGACGCAGACCTGACAGCCAACGCGGGGCTGACGACGCTGCACGCCGACGTTGACGGGCTATTGATCCCCGGCCCCCAGCCAACACTGTTCCAGGACTCCAGGCTGCAGTTAAGCGCTGCCGCGCAGCTGGACGATGCGAAGCGCCCCGTGGAGGTCCGGGCAACGCATCGCCTCTTTACATTGAAGGCCAATGCGATCACCGCCGGCGCGCTGAGCGCGCAGGTGGATCTACGCTTGCCGGATGTGTCCCCCTTTGCCGCAATTGGCGGGCAGAAAGTGCAGGGTGATGCTGATATCAAGGCCAAGGTGAAACAAGACGGAACCGCGACCAGCCTGACCGCCGACGTCAATGCGAACATTGATGGTGGGGCGGCTGTCTGGGCGGGAACGCTGCGCGGCGGCCCTGCACGGCTGCAGCTTGCGGCTGAGTTGACTGACAAGCAGATCTCAATCGAGCGCCTACAACTGACAGGCCGTGCAATCTCACTGTTGGCCAAGGGAACCGCGGCACGCACCGACGAGCAGGATCTCGATGGCCGCCTGGAGCTGAGCCTTCCCGACCTTGCGCGCGTGTCCCCGGCGCTGGCTGGAACCTTGAACCTGTCAGGCAAGGTCAAGGGACCGAGCACCTCCCTGAGCGCGGATACTGAACTGACTTCAACACTCTCGATTCACGGCTCGCCACCCGGCACCGTCTCGGCCACAGTACATGCGAACGGTCTGCCCAAATCACCGCGAGGGACAGTCGAGGCACATGGCGACCTTGACGGCGCACCGCTTCAGCTCGATGTGGAGCTGCAGCGCGGTGAAGGTGATGTCGTGCATGCAATGATTCGGCGTGCCGATTGGAAGAGCGCGCACGCGGACGGCGATTTGACATCTGGCACCGATATCGCCGCCGCGCGGGGCAACGTTCACTTCCGCATGACCCAGCTGAGTGATCTCAACAGGCTGCTCGGTAGTGCTCTGCAGGGCAGTGTTGGTGGCAGCCTTGCGCTTGCACCCGCTGCGGGACGCTCGCGCGCACAGATCCAGCTTGAAGCGAAGGACGTCGTGGCAGGCGGCGGTATCACGGCCAACGCGCAGCTGAACGCCAGCGGCACGTTGGATTCGTTGGACATCAAGCTGGATGCACAATCGCCTGCCGTTGGCGGCGAGCCCGCGAGTGTGACCTCGACGGCGCAGCTGAATGTGACCGCCAAAGAGTTGCGTCTCGCCAGCCTGGAAGCCTCGTATCACGATCAGACTCTCAAGCTGCTCGCGCCGGCGAAATTGTCATTCGCCGATGGATTTGCCGTCGATGGGCTGCAATTGGGCGCTCAGCAGGCGGTCCTCGAAGTGAATGGCCGCGTCTCTCCCGCGCTGGACATTCGCGCGTCCCTGAAGCAACTCAAACCTGAATTGATCAATGCCTTCGTGCCGCACCTGCTGGCGAGCGGCACGATTCAGGCCGATGCGCAGGTCCAGGGAAGTTTCGCAGCCCCCACCGGCAACGTACATCTGGAAGCCCTCGGGATGCGCGCGGCAAACGATGCGGCGCGCGGTTTGCCGGCCACTGACCTGCGCGCCGCTGCTCAGTTACAGGGCAACACGGCCAATGTTGACGCGAAACTGTCGGCGGGCAGCGCTTCGCAGTTGGCTCTCACCGGCCGCACTCCTCTGGCGGCCGACGGCGCGCTCGACCTGAAGCTCGCCGGCAACCTGGACATGGCCTTGCTGAATCCATTGTTGGAGGCAGGCGGCAGGCACGTGACCGGCGCGATCGCGATCGACACCACGGTGACGGGCGCAGCCGCATCGCCGGAGATCGGCGGCAAGGTACGCCTCACCAAGGGGAGCGTCCGGGACTATGCCCAGGGAATCAACCTGTCAGACATCACCGGCGAGCTGAGCGGCAACCACGGATTGTTGCAGGTCGATAAGCTGACCGCGCGTGCGGCGCCCGGAGACGTGGCGGTCGAAGGCACCATCGGCGTGCTGCAGCCGAAGATTCCGGTGAACCTGAAGCTGACAGCCAAGAACGCCCAGCCGATCGCCAATAACATCGTTACTGCCAACCTCAATGCAAATATCACGGTCACCGGCACTGCGCGCGAGCGCCTGGATGTCACCGGAAAGATCGACATCAACCGCGCCGATGTGGAGATCCCCAGCGGACTGCCACCCAACGTAGCCGTGCTCGATGTTCGCAAGCCCGGAGAGGCTCCGCCACCCCCGCCGGAAAAGCCGCTCGTAATCGGCCTCGACATCACTGTCGATGCTCCCCGCCAGATCCTGGTGAACGGCCGCGGGCTCGATGCAGAGCTGGGTGGCGAACTGCGGATCCGTGGCACCACTGACTCGCCCCTCGTCAGCGGTGTTTTGAGCTGCAGCGCGGTTACTTCACACTCGCCAGCAGCAAGCTGACATTCAGCAACGGGACTGTGACCTTCGGCGGCGCAGGACTCAAGAACAAGATCGACCCGTCGCTTGATTTCACGGCACAAACGCAGGCAGCTGATGTCACCGCCACGGTGCGCATCACGGGCCTGGCCGACGCCCCGAAAATCGAGCTCTCCAGCACACCGGATCTACCTCAGGATGAAATCCTCGCCCGACTGTTGTTCGGGCAGAGTGCGTCGCAGTTGACTGCGCTGCAGGTGGTGCAGATCGGCACCGCGTTGGCCACTCTCTCAGGCGGCGGCGGCGGCAGTTTCAATCCGGTGGCCAAGATTCAGAAAGCCCTGGGGCTCGATCGCCTGACAGTAGGCGGCGGCTCCAGCTCCACGGGGGCCAACGGCACACAACAGAGCACGGGCGCCAGCATCGAGGCGGGCCGCTACGTGTCGAGTCGGGTGTTTGTTGCGGTCAAGGAGAGCACCACGGGCGCCAGCCAGCTGGTGGTGGACGTGGACTTGACCAAGCATTTGAAGCTGCAGACCAAGTTGGGAAATGGAAATACCTCGGCGCAGGGCACCACCCCGGAGAACGATCCGGGGAGCAGTGTGGGGTTGGCTTATCAGTTTGAGTACTGAGGCCGCCCTGCTCGGTCGCGCCGCTGAGCATGCAAGCGGCGTGTCCGGCACGAGCGCACGCCCCGGACCCTGCCGCTGAACGTCGCGCTTGGCGGCCCTGCGCCGTTCGGAGATCGCCGGGATCGGGAGCGTCGGCTTGGGCGCCGGCGGGTTGAGCAGACGCCGTGGGCGAGGGGGCTATGTCTTCGGCGGAGGCGTGCGCACGCGAACGTGCAACTCACGCAGCTGCGCTTCGCTCACTTCCGTGGGTGCATCCGTCATAGGATCCGCGGCCGTCTGAGTCTTCGGGAATGCGATCACCTCGCGGATGCTATCCGCGCCGGTCATCAACATCGCCAGCCGATCCAGGCCGAACGCAATGCCTCCATGCGGAGGGGCGCCGAACTTCAACGCATCCAGCAGGAACCCAAACTTCTTCTCTGCCTCTTCGGCGTTGATCCCCAGGAGGTCAAACACCGTCGATTGCATCTCCTGCCTGTGGATACGCACCGAGCCGCCGCCGATCTCTGATCCGTTCAGGACCATGTCGTAAGCTTTTGCCAATGCGCCATCAGGGCTTGCGCGCAGCGCGGCGGGATCATCGTTCGCGGGCGAAGTGAACGGGTGATGCATGGCAACCCAGCGCTTCGCCTCCGGGTCCCATTCGAACATGGGGAAGTCTACAACCCACAACGGACGCCAGCCTTCCTGAACCAACTTCAGGTCCTGGCCTACTTTGATGCGCAGCGCGCCAATGGCGTCGTTCACTACCTTGGCGCTGTCCGCGCCGAAGAAAATCAGGTCGTTGTCCTGCGCACCGGTGCGCTCGAGAATGCCCGCTACCGCCGCATCATTCAGAAATTTTACGATGGGCGACTGCAAGCCATCGCGTCCCTTGGCCCGCTCATTGACCTTGATGTACGCCAGTCCTTTAGCGCCATAACGGCCAACAAACGCGGTGTATTCGTCGATCTGCGAGCGCGGCAGCGAACTGCCGCCCGGCACACGCAGCGCGGCAACCCGTCCCTTCGGGTCTTTTGCGGGGCCCGCGAAAACCTTGAAGTCGCAGTCGGCGACGAGGTCAGCGACGTCCACCAGCTCCAACGGGATCCGCAGGTCAGGTTTGTCCGATGCGAACCGGCGCATTGCCTCCGCGAATGTCATGCGCTCGATCGGATCGGGCAATGAAACATTCAGCACCTCCTTGAAGAAGTGCCGCACGAGCCCCTCCATCAGACGCATGATGTCGTCCTGACCGAGGAACGATGTCTCGATATCGAGCTGCGTGAATTCAGGCTGCCGGTCCGCGCGTAGATCCTCGTCCCGGAAACAGCGCACGATCTGGTAGTACCGATCGAAACCGGAAATCATCAGCAGCTGTTTGAAGATCTGCGGTGACTGCGGCAGCGCGAAGAACTTCCCAGGGTGGGTACGGCTTGGAACGAGATAGTCGCGCGCACCCTCCGGTGTCGCCTTCGTCAACATCGGCGTTTCCAGATCGATGAAGCCGTTGTTGTCGAGATAGTGGCGCATGGAGCGCGTGATGCGATGCCGCAGGCGCAGGCGCTGGCTCATCACTTCGCGGCGCAAGTCGAGGTAGCGGTACTTCAACCGCACTTCCTCACCCACGGTCTCGTCCAGCTGGAACGGCAACGGCTCGGAACGGTTCAGAACTTCGAGTTCCTGCGCGAGGAGTTCGACACGGCCTGAGGCCAGGTTCTGAT
>Ga0068863_100003507_pt1 | contig 15479 bp, 13 predicted proteins | sample KBSSwiS62_FD_66596 | JGI IMG/M metagenome (GOLD analysis project Ga0068863, IMG submission 66596) | Switchgrass rhizosphere microbial communities from Kellogg Biological Station, Michigan, USA - KBS Switchgrass S6-2 | ecosystem: Host-associated > Plants > Roots > Rhizosphere > Soil ...
CCGAGCAGGCGGGTGGTGTGGCCCGGGCCGCAGCCGAGGTCGACCGCGAGCCGGACGTTCGACTGGCCGCGGGCCGCCACCTGGTCATGGACGAAGGCGCGCGAACCGGGATCGAAGACGTCGGCGACGAGCGCGAGCCGGCGGGCCGCCGCCTCGGTGTCCCGGAACGCGTACGGGGTGAGGACCTCGAAGGTCGGGATCACGGTGACCGGGCAGCTCAGCGAGGCGGCGATGAAGCACTGCCGGTGAGCCAGGTCCGCCAGGGCGCGCAGCCGCTGCTCGGTGGCGTCGGTGACGACGACGATCCGTGGGCGCAGCACGATCTGTGTGATCGCGCCGCCGCCGCGACCGTTCTCGACCATGATCGCCTCGGCGGTGTCCTGGTAGTCGCGGACGTCGATCCGGGCCCGGGCGGCGACCGCCAGGAAGGACAGCAGCTGGCAGGACGACGCGGAGAGGACGACCAGCTGCTCGGGGTTGAGCAGGGCAGGGTCGCCGCGGAAGGCCGGGTCGGACGACATCCGCACGGTCGCGCCTGCCGGCGCGACGTGCCCGGCGTGCTCCCGCGAATACCGCTCATAGCCGACCCCGGTCGAGCCAGACCAGGAACAGGTGGCCGAGTAGTGGTGCGTCGGTGGTCCGTCACGATCAGCGGAGTCGGCGAGCCTGGCCATGCCCGCCATCCTGGCCCACGACCCGACGCGCTTCATCGGATTTTGGAAGGCGGAAACCGCCCGGCCACGCGGTACACGGCACGCACGGCCCGCCGCCGCGTTCCGCGGAACGCGCAGATCGCGCGAGGGGAGCGAGCCAGCGCCCCGCTACCCGCCGAACCGCAGCGCCGGTGGTCAGCTGGGCGGCCACCGCGCCGCCCCCGGCGAAGACCCACCGGCTGGAGCGGGAGGTTCTCAGACGCCGAGAAAGCCGAGGACGGCGGCCATGGCGCGCATGTTGGACTGCAGGGAGAAATGGTCGGCGCGGTCGATCAGGACGCCGGTGGCGTTCGGGAGCAGCGCGGCGAGTGCCTCCGGGTCGCCGACGGGGTCACGTTCGCCGGTGACGACGAGTACCTCGCAGGTGATCGCGGCCAGCTCGACGGCGGTCAGCGGCGGGCCGGGGCGGGCGGCGAACGCGGCCAGCGGCGCCGGGTCGTTGCCGGCGTTCTTGGCCAGCCCGCGGAACAGGCGCGCCCGCACGTCCGTCGGGTCGGGGTTGTCAATGGCGAACGGCGCCGCCTCGCGCGCCTCGAGCATGCTCGGCCCGATACCCATCACGGCGAGACGTTCGAAGGACGCGAGCCCGCGGGCGGCGATCTCCAGCAGCACCCGGGCGCCGGCGGAGAATCCGACGGCGTCGACGGGGCCGCAGTCGACGAAGGCGGCGGCGACGGTCGCGGCGACGTCGGCATAGTCCGCCGGGTCGGTCGAACGCGGTGCGGTGCCGTGCCCGGGCAGGTCGATCGCGATCACCTCGCGGCCCGCCTCGCGCAGCATCTCCAGCCAGCCGGCGGGCCCCCAGCCGTGCGCACTGGACGACGCGAACCCGTGAACCAGCACGACCGGCACCGAATCAGCCACTCCGGCACAGTATCCGGCGCCACCGGCCATGCGCCCGGTTACGGCTCATCCGCCCAGATCATCCGCCCAGATCGGCGCCGCCGCCGTCCACCTCGCCTCGGACGCGGCCGCGTTCGTCACGGCCAGATCCTCGCCGTCGACGGCGGCACCCAGCTCGCCTAGTTCTCCTGGTCGCAGCCCGTGCTTCGCTCAGCGGTCGCGCAGCCGGTAACGCTGCCAGGGCAGCGGGTCGTTCGTGCCGCGGCGCGGCCGGGGCGGTTCCACGGGCGGCGGCTCCGGGGCCTGGCGGGCGGGCGTGGCCGGCGCGGACGGCGGGCTCGCGGGCGAGGTGAAGGTGGACAGCGCCGGGGCGGGCACCGCGGCGGGTACCGGGGAGCGGGCTGTCTGATAGCCAATGGCGATCTCCGCCCTGGCCAGCCAGTCGAGGTCCAGGGCCGGCGTGACGTCGGCCAGCAGGGCGTCAATGCGCTCGACGAGGGCGTCGGCCTCCGGGCCGCGGCGCTGCCGGCGGGCGGCCATCGCCCAGCGGCTGGCGGCGCTCTCCAGGTCGTGGCGGGCACTGGTGTCGTGCAGGCCGCGCCGCACGATGCCGGCGAGCTCGTCGGACAGCCGCCGCGACGGCGCCCGCTCGGCGAGCGCCACGAGCTCGGCGGCGAGCCCCAGGGCCCGTCCCCAGGCGAACAGACCGGCGTGCCGGCGCGGCAGCGCCGCGAGCTGGCTGATCCAGCTGGTGGTGACGCCGAGCGCGCGGGCGATGGCGCCGACGCCGCGGCGGCTGCCGTCGTCGGTCTCGGGCAGCAACTGGTGGACGGTCATCGCCTGCAGGCTCGCGCGGTTGTCGGACAGTTCGCGCAGCGCCCGCCAGCGCACGATCGGCGGCGCCTCGGCCCAGACCCGGACCATCGCCGTCAGCAGCTCGTCGACCTGCCGATCGACCTGGGCGTCGGCCTGGCCGTCGCGTTCGCTCATCGGCGGCCCGCGCGGATGGGCGCTGGGTAGCCGGCCGGCGGGTCGGCGGCCCAGGCCGCGGCGCCGACCGCGCCGGCATAGCCGTCCATCGCCGTGGCGATGCGCGGAGTCTCCACCAGGACGGTGTAGCGGGACATGATCTCGTCGATGTACGGCCGGAAGGCGGGCAGTCCGGCCGCCACGCCCCCGCCCACGACGATGACCTCCGGCGCCAGGGCGTTCGTGAGGCTCGCCAGCGCGACTCCCAGGGCGTGCCCCGCGCGGGCGACCAGCCGCCCGCACGCCGGCTCGACGTCCGCGAGGCGGACCACGTCCGCAGGCTCGACGGCGTCCGGCCGACCGCCGACGGCGGCGGCGAGCGCGGGCGCGGCTCCGGTGCGGACCAGGTCGGCCCCCAGCTCCGACAGCGCCCGGCCGCCGGCGATCGTCTCCAGGCAGCCGATCGAGCCGCAGCCGCACTTGCGGCCGTCCAGTGGCTCGACCGGCATGTGCCCGATCTCGCCGCCCCGCCGGGCCCGACCCATCCGCAGCTCGCCGTCGGACGCGATCGCGCCGCCGATGCCGGTTCCCAGGGTGACGAAGATGGCGTCGGCGGCGCCGGCGGCCTCGCCGTGGCGCAACTGCCCGTAGGCGAACGCCCGGGCGTCGTTGGCCAGGTGCACCGGCCGCCCGGTGGCCTCGGCGAGCTCGGCGCCAACCGCCCGAGTGGCCCAGTCGCCCGCGATGTTCGGGACGACCAGCAGCCGGCCGGCGACCGGGTCCAGAGCGCCCGCGGCGGCGACCCCGATCGCCCGGGCTTCGGGTACCTCCGCCGCGACGCCCGCCAGCGCGCGCAGCACGTCGTCGACGCCGGTGTCCGGGGTCGGTACCCGGCCCTTGCGGATCACCTGGCCGTCGACCAGCGTCACCCACTTGATCGACGTGCCGCCGAGGTCGAGGCCGAGAACCGAAGCCGTCCCCGAGTGTGCTTCCTGAGGCCCCTGAGTCACAGCGTCATTCTCCGCTCTCGCGCTCGGCGCCGAACCCCGTTCGGCCTGGTCTGGTCGTCCGGCTGCTCGCCGCCGCCCGGCCGACGGCCGGCGGGCAGGACCGCACCGCCGAAGAGTAGGACCAGCCGACGCGAGTGTGCGCAACCGCATGGGAGCACCCCAACGCCCACGCGATGATCAGTCGATATCCTCGGACTCGTTGCATAGGCAATCTCTTTCGTCGGCGAGAAGGCGGGGCCGCAGTCGTGCCGAAACTCCAGATCATCATCGCCAGCACCCGGCCCGGCCGGGTCGGGCCCGCGATCGGCACCTGGGTCGCCGAGCAGGCCGCGGCGCACGGCGGGTTCGAGGTCGAGCTGGTCGACCTCGCCGAGGTGAACCTGCCGATGTTCGACGAGCCCAGCCACCCGCGGCTCGGCAACTACTCGCACGATCACACGGTGCGGTGGGCGGCCGCCGTCGCCGCGGCGGACGCGTTCGTGTTCGTCATGCCGGAGTACAACCACTCGTTCACCGCGCCACTGAAGAACGCGATCGACTTCCTGTCCGCCGAGTGGCGGCACAAGCCGGTCGGCTTCGTCAGCTACGGCGGCATGGCGGCCGGCACCCGGGCGGTGCAGGCGCTAAAGCCGGTCCTCGCGGCGCTGGACATGGTCCCGGTCACCCAGGCGGTCAGCATCGCGATGGTTGGCCAGAAGATCAGCTCGGACGGCCAGCTGGAGCCGGACGCGGCGATGGACACCGCCGCCAAGCTGATGCTCGACGAGCTCGCCCGCTGGACCACGGCGCTCGCCGCGCTGCGCACCGGCTGAGCCACCCGGGCGGGCCGGCGCCGCGCGCGTCGGATCAGACCGTCGGGCCGCAGATGTTGTGCATCGGCAGGCTGTCCTGGAACCGGTCGTAGATCCAGGCGTACAGGTCGGGCGACGACACGTCGAAAATCGTGCTGTGGCTCGCCCCTGGGTAGCGGCGGTAGTCGACGACGGTGCCGGCGGCGCACAGGGCGCGCACGACGCCGTCGGTGATCGGCTGCCGGATCACCTCGTCGGCGTCGCCCTGCAGCACCAGCACCGGTGGCATCGCGCCGATCACCGCCGTTCGCTGGGCGGCGAACACGGAGTCGTACGGCTCGGTGGTCAGCGGGTCGTGGACGAACACCTGGCGCTCGGTCAGGCCGCCGCTGGCCTCGATCAGGTCGACCGCGCATTTCTGCTGGGCGACGGTGAGCAGGCGCTGGCCCCGCGGCGTCAGGTCGGCCTTCAGGTCCACGGCCGGATCGGCCACCGACACGCCGTAGGCCGCCATCAGCAGGTATCCGACGCCTCCCTCGGTGTCGGCCATGCTCATCAGCGAGCGCGGCAGGTCCGCGAGCGGCGCCATGGCGACAACGCCCCGTACCTTGAGATCCGGTGCGTAGTGGGCGGCCATGGTCCCGGCGGCAAGCGCCGCCTGGCCACCCTGCGAGTAACCCCAGATGATCACCTGGTCGCTGGCACGCACGGCGGTGATCTCACGGGCGGCTCGCGCCGCGTCCAGCAGGGCCTGCCCCTCGGGCACGGCGACGTAGATCGCGTGTCTGCCGGGAGTGCCCAGCCCGATGTAGTCGGCGGCGGCGACCACATACCCCTGCGCCACCAGCTCGAAGGTGTTGCCGACCGCCGCCAGGGCGGGCCGCGCGAGCGACGGGGCACAGACGTCCGCCACCCCGGTCGTGCCATGACCGAAGGCGATCACCTGGCGGCCGTCGGCCGGTACCGCGCCGCCGTACCCGGGCGCGGGGGCCAGGACGATCCCGGAGGCCGCCACGTCGGCGCCGTTCTGGTCCCTGGTGTGGTAGATCACCCGCCAGGCCAGAATGCCGGCCGGCGCGCCGGCTAGCGGCGTCGCCGAAATGAGGTCTCCGGGCTGGCCGTAGGCGAGCGACTGTTCCGGCTCGGGAGCGGGGTCGTCGGGCTGGGAGCGGCCGGCGCAGCCGATCAGTGCGACCAACGCCATGGTGATCGCTAGCAGGGCGACGCGGCGCGGGCACCTGCCGCCCGATTCCCAGCGGTCTGCCCGTCTCGCCACAGGTCAAGCGTATTGACGCTCCAGGTGCGGGAAGGTTCCACCTTCGTCACCGGGAACACGAACGCGGGCAAAGAGAAGTCCCGGTGGCGCACCCATCGATACGGGGGGATTCGAGGGGCACGCCGACCGGGACATCGCATACGTTACAGCCTCGGCGCACCCCTGTCGCCTCCCGGAAAAACAACGGATGCCATCCGGAGGTGCGCCACGTGGAACGATCAGAGCGCGTCGACGCCGCGTTCCCCGGTCCGCACCCTGGTCAGCACATCGACCGGGGTGACCCAGACCTTGCCAGCGCCACTGGCGGTGCTGGCGGCCGAGCCGAGGATCACGTTGACAACGTCCTCTGCGTCGCCGTCGTCGACGACGAGCTCCATCCGCACATTGCTGACGGACTCGTCATGGAACCGCTGCCCTCGGTACGAGCTGGTACGCCACAGCTCCATTCCGTAACCGCTGACCTGGCTGATTGTCATCCCATGGACGCCGAACGTGTTCAGCGCGGCGCGCACGTCGGCCACCCGATGCGGGCGGAGAATTACGGTGACAAGCTTCACGACCAGGCCCCACCCATACGCTCGGACTGCGATTTTCGTCCCGGACAAAGCGTAGAGCCGACGGATGCGCGGGTCCTGCGCCCCCACATCGGCACTTCTGGAGGACCGACGAATGTCGCTGGCCGACCGCGCACTGGCACCGGATCCGATCGACCTGCTCCCGCCCGCGCCGACCTTCACGGTGACCAGCGCCGACTTCGCTGACGGCGCGCCGCTGCCGCTGGCGCAGGTGTATGGCAGCGCCGGCGGCCAGGACCTCTCCCCGCAGCTGTCCTGGTCCGGCTTCCCGGCCGGGACGCAGTCCTTCGCCATCACCTGCTACGACCCGGACGCGCCGACCGGCTCCGGCTTCTGGCACTGGGTGCTCGTCGACATCCCGGCCTCGGTGACCGAGCTGCCCACCGGGGCGGCGTCCGGCGACCTGTCCGGGCTGCCCGCCGGCGCCTACCACGTGGCCTGCGACTGGGGGTCGAAGAACTACGGCGGAGCCGCGCCGCCGCCCGGGGACCGTCCGCACCGGTACGTCTTCGTGGTGCACGCCGTCGACGTGCCGAAGCTGGAGATCACCGACGCCGTCTCGCCGGCCGTCGTGGGGTTCAACCTGGCCTTCCACACGCTGGCCCGCGCTGTCATCCGCGGCACCTACCAGCATTGAGGCTCCCGCCCCTCCCAGCCGACCCGGGATACGTTGGCGGGACGGGCCGACGCGGTCGAGGAGATCGCGCCCGCCAGGAGGTCTTCTGGTGGGCGGGTCGGCGAGTATCAGATCGAGGAAAGGGGCGTCCGATGGTGCGCAGGTTTGCATTGATCGCCGCGGTCGCCAGCGCGGCGGCGCTGGCCGCCCGCTGGCGCAAGGACAAGGGCGAGCAGGTCGACCTGTGGCGTGAGGCGACCTCCGCCACCCCCGAGAGCCGCTAACCCGGCCCCGAAGGCACCGGGCCCGGGATCGCTCCGTGCGGAGCCATCCCGGGCCGCCGGCAGCACGCTCGCCGGCGGATCCGGGGCCGGTCCGCTCGGGAGACGGTCCTGCGGCCGGAACGTGCGGGCGCCCTGGCCGCGGAACGAGTGCTTCCGATCGCCGTTCCGATCAGCTGCCGAAGACCGCCGGGCCGGCCCGGCGGCGGCCGACGTCAGGGTCGTGACTCGCTCCCGCTGCTCACGCCTGGACGATCGGCTGGAAGATGCCGTTCCAGGTCGTCTCCTCGGCCGAGGTGAGGTCCCGGTACCGGTGGGTGTCCTTCAGGTCGGCGGCGGTCGGGAATATCAGGGGCGAACGGGCCAGCGACGCCTTGACGAGCGACCTGGCCGCCGGCACCGGGGTGACGTATTTGATGTAGTCGGCGAGCATCGCCGCGATCTCGGGCTTGTAGACGTAGTCCATGTAGGTGATCGCGTCGACCGGGTGGGCGGCGGTGACCGGAATGCACAGGTTGTCCGTCCAGAGCAGCCCGCCCTCCTTCGGGACGACGAACTTGAGGTTCTTGCCGCCGGCCTGCTGCCGGTAGACGTCACCTGACCAGGCCATCGACAGCCACAGGTCGCCGGAGGCCAGTGCGTCGATGTAGCCCTGGTCGTAGTACCTGCGGACGATGCCGTCATCGCGCTGCCTGGCCAGCTTGGCCGCGGCCTTCTTCCAGTCGGCTTCGGTAGACGTCTCCGGGCTGATGCCCATGCCGACCATGCAGAGATTCGGCAGGTCCTCGTAGTCGCCGAACATGCCGACGTGGCCCTTGAACGCCGGGTCGAACAGGTCCTCGTAGCTGGTGATCTCGCGGCCTGTCTTCGCGGGGTCGTACCCGATGCCCACGAGCCCGGACTGCCAGGCGACGGTGTACTTGTTGCCCTTGTCGTACGACGGGTTCTTCACCGCCGGGTCGGCGTTCTTCGCGAACGTGGGCAGCTTCGAGGCGTCGAGCGGGGCGAGGAAGCCCAGGTCGATGAACCTGTCCAGGTAGCCGCCGTTGGTGATGACGATCAGATCCGTGCCGATCGACTGGTGCGCCGCCAGCTGCGGCCGCACCTTCGCAAAGTACTCGCCGTTGTCCTGGATCGATTCGTTGTAGTTGACGTGGATCCCGGTGTCCTTCTCGAACTGGACCAGCGACGGGTGCTTCCCGGCGTCGTCGGTGTCCATGTAGAGCGGCCAGTTGGCGAAGTTGAGCGTGCCCGACTTTTTCTTGTCCGCCCAGAACCGCGCGGGGTCGGCGGCCCTCGCCGGGGCCTTCTTCTCACCCTTGGCCCCACAGGCGGCGAGGAACGCGGCCAGGCCGGCGGCCCCGCCGGCCCGCAGGAACTGCCGACGGCCGAGGCGGGGCTGGGTGAGGCCGCGCAGAAGCGCCGGGTCGGCGCGGGGGTCGGTCCCACCATGACCGGGGCGGTCGGTGCTGCCCTGACCGGGGCGGTCGGTGCTGCCCTGACCCGGGCGGTCGGTGCTGCCGTGACTCGTCACGTGAGAGGTCCTCCGCGAGATGCTGTCAGCTGAGCGCGTTCGATCGGTGCTGGTCGGACGGGTCCTCGGGGACCGGCCCGGGGTGATCGTCGATCCGGCTGGCCGCCGTCAGGCCGCGGCCGCGGCCGGGCCGGTGCCGCTGGACGCGAGCGCGAAGGAGTGGCCCATCAGCCGTACCCGCGCCGCCGGTGGTCACCGTCGGTGTACTGACCACCATCCCCGGTGTCGACGCCTCGTCCGCGGTCACCGCCAAGACCCACACCCTTCCCGCTATTCGTCACAGATCAACGGCAATCAACACAAGTTACGCACCGACGCCGAGTCAGCCTGCCAGCGCGGCGTGCACTGACGAAGGATCCGACGGATCGGTCCCACTTTTCCGGCTGAATCAGAGCCCAGCAGGCCCGCCGGCCAGGGAATCCACGGGCCAGCCGCAGTCACCGGCACTGCTGCGACGACGGCGACCATCGAGACGCCGCTCACCTGCGGAAAGGGTCCGTACACAGACGGGGACCACTCATGCACAGCGCCCCCATGACCTGACCCGATGCCGGCCAGCCTATGGGCGCAGCGTCGCCACCGGGACGTCCACTCGACCCGGTGAGGCACGAAGCACGGTCTCAACACTTCCCACCGTGTGGTCACCGTCTGCACACCAACCATTCCGCCCCGTGGAACGCCGCCCCTCCATGGGCACCTTCTAGCCCGCACCCCGAACTCCGCTCCGCTCGGGCGCCGATCCCGCACCAGCCTCGTGCCGGTCGGACGCCCACAGCCCGGTCCGCCCGCGACGCAGTCCCTGCCCAGTCACCGCTTGATCATCTCTCGCTTTCCACAAGTGGTCAGCGGACCGAGCCTGATTCTCCGCGACGGTGAACCCGCCGCGGGCAGCGTCATCAGCGGCCGATCCGACCCAGCCTTGATCGTCCATCGCTTTCCACAGACGGTCAGCGGAGCAAGCCTGGTGCAACACGACGGTAAGTCGCGGCCGGCACCGCCATCAGCACTCGAAGCCGAGGCAGCCTTGATCGTCTACCGCTTTCCATCGACGGTCAGCGGACCGAGCGGCATCACGCGACCGGCGACCATCTCCGGCGTCATGCGCGCCGCGGGAGCCGTCGCTGCCCACCTGCGGAAATGGTGATCGGGTTTGGCGGGTCGCTCGACGGCCTCGCGGCCGCACCACAGGCCGTGCCCAGGCCTGCCCTGCCGTGGGACGGATTCACACTTGATCGGGGCGGCCTCGGTGCTTCGGCGGCCTGGCGCTGGAGGCGACGGGCGCCTGGATCGAACGGGTCATACCTGGTGGCCTCGCATTGGCACCAACCGTGACCACCACGTATGGCCCACCACGGTTGGCGCTCTGAGCCCGCCGCGGTCCTGCAGGAGGCCGGGGACGCTGCCCATCTCACGGTCCGCCCCGCCAGCGCCAGGAGATCGACGTTGACCGGGGATGGGCAGCGTCTCGGCGAGTCCGATCACACCCCGTGGGGTGGCAGTAAGTCGGGTGGCAGGGGGCGCGCTGGCGTCGCATGGTGGACAGATGGCGACCGAGACGCGGGCCGGGGCCACCCGGCCGGGGCTGCCGCCGTCCGCGCGGGCGACGCGGGTCGCGCCCGCCGGCAGCGGTTATCTGCCCTCGTCGGTTCCCCACGACCTGCTGGCCGGGGTGTACGCGGCGCACCGCCGGCTACTCGGCCTCGCGGCGACCCTTGACGACGAGACGCTCGCCCGGCCATCCCTGCTGCCCGGCTGGACCGTCGGCCACGTCCTCACCCATCTGGCCGATGACGCACGCGGCCAGGCCGACCTCGTCGACACAGTCGCCGAGTCCTCGGTGACCACGCGGGCCCCGGCTGCCGAGCCCGCGCCAGGGCGTCTCATCAGCCGAAGCGCCGCCGCGGGGGCGGGCCCATCAGAAGCGATCCGCGACGACCTTGCCACGGCCATCGCCCGGCTGGAACGGTCCTGGGACCAGACCCACGTGGACGTCTGGCGAACCGGCTACGGACTCACCCCGGGGACGGGAACCGACCGTCGCAATGAGCCGGTCACCCTGGCCGACCTGGTGTTCCTACGCTGGCGGGAGGTCGAGATCCACGGCATCGACCTCGGACTGACCGACCGCGGGGGCCCTGGCTGGGCCGGTCTGCCCGCTCCCTATGTGGACGCCGAATGGGCTTGGACGACCGCGCGCCTGGCCGAACGGCTGCCACCCGGGGGCAGCGTCCTGCTCGCCCCCGGCGACCGGCCGTCACGCGCCTTCGGCATGGGCTCGCACCCCGCCATCGTCGGCGCGCCGACCGTAGAGACGCTGCGCTGGCTGCTGGGCCGCCTGCCCGGCCCCGCCACCCCCCGAGAGTGGCCGGCACTGCGCCCCTGGGAGTAGGGCGACGTTCTGGGCGTAAGGGCGATCACCAAGCCGTCCCGAGCCGGTCGACGCGAACACCCACTCCATGGACGGGCACCGTCCCTGCACTGAACATCGAGCCCGGCCACCAGGAGCGCCCCGACGCCGCACCAAGCGACCACCCTCTTCATGGACGGTCAGCGTTCCCCTCCGTGCGGAGGTGCCGGCCGCCCCCGCCCCGCGGATGGTCAGCGTTCCCCCGCCCCACGTTCATACCGGGCAACCACCCACTCCACGCACGGTCAGCGCTGCCCCGCCCCGCCCATTCCTGCCGGCCCCCGCCCCACAGATGGTCAGCGCGGCCCCGCCCCACGCCCATACCGTGCGACCACCCACTCCACGCATGGTCAGCGCCTCCACACCGCGCGGCCGTCCGGGCGGCTCCTGCTCCATCAATGGTCAGCGTCCCGTCTCGGCGCCAAGGCCTGCCCACACACTGTCACCGTAGCCGTACGGACGATTGCGGCCATGCGCCGCCGGGGACGGCCGCGCACTCGCCAGGACGACGCCGCGCACGTGGCGAGGCTCGCCGAGTGGGCCGGCGGCGAGGACTGATCATCAAACGCTTTCCACCCGCGGGCCTCACCTCCGGCCGGGACATGGGCTGCGCCGTGGGCATTGGATCCGTCCACGGTCGATGCCCATAAGGGGGCAGCGTCAGGACGATGGACAGCGACGTGGCCGTGGCGATGTTCCTCCGCCCAGCGAGGGAGCGACAATGGTCCGGTGGGTGCGCAACATGCCTGTATGACCGACTTGCCCGGTCCTCCTCTGGCCACGCGAGGGGACCACCGTTGATCACGATGGCGCTGTTCAACAACAAGGGTGGCGTCGGCAAGACCACGCTGACGTTCCACCTCGCGCACATGCTGGCCCGCCAGGGGCATCGCGTGCTCGCCGTCGACCTTGACCCGCAGGCGAACCTGACCGCGCAGTTCCTCGACGAGGACGAGCTGGCAACCCTCTGGCAGGAGCAGATCGTCGGGGCGTCCGCCGGGGGCCGCGGGTCGACGGCGTCCTCGGCCCCTCGCCACGACATCCTCGGTGGCGGCCGCCGCCCGCGGATCGCGGCGGGCACCGGGACGATCGCCACCGCGATCGCACCGATCATGGAGGGCGTCGGCGACGTCTCGCTGTTCGACCCGGTCGCCGTCGACGACAACCTGTGGCTGCTGCCCGGCGACGTCGACCTGAGCGTCTTCGAGGACAAGCTGTCGGCCGCGTGGCCGAACAGCTTCCTGGGCAAGGATGTCGCGGCGCTGCGCACGACGACCGCGCTGCACCGGGTCGTCGACCACGGCGGCCGTGCGATCCGCGCCGAGATCGTGCTCATCGACGTCGGCCCGAACCTGGGCGCGATCAACCGGGCAGCGCTGCTGTCCGCCGACACGGTGCTCATGCCGCTGGGAGCGGATCTGTTCTCGCTGCGCGGCCTGCGCAACCTCGGCCCGACGCTGCGCGACTGGCGTTCCACCTGGCAGGGCATGGTGCTACCAAAGGTGCCGGACCGGATCGTCGCGCCGCGGGCACTGATGATGCCGATCGGCTATGTCATCATGCAGCCGGCTACCGGCCGGGACCGACCGGCACGGGCCTACGACCGTTGGCTCGACCGCATCCCCGAGGTGTACGCGACGTCGGTCCTCGGCACTCAGCGTGCCGACCCCTATGACAAGTCGTTCGAGATCGCGAACCTGCCCCACTACCAGGGCCTCATGCCGCTCGCGCAGGATGCCCGCAAACCGATGTTCGAGCTGCGTGCCGGTGACGGCGCGCTCGCCGCGGCCCAGGCCCAGGTCCGCAAGTGCTACCAGGAGTTCCGCGACCTGGCCGTGAACGTGCGCGAACGGCTGCGCTACCTCGACCCGACGCTGCCGAGACTGCCCGTCTCCGCGACGGGCGCCAGGCAGTGAGCCTTTGCCGTCGGTAGGACCAGGCCGCGCGCCGGCGAACGGAGAGTCACAGGTGACCGAGGAACCAGGGATAACCCCGAGGCCCAGGTGCGCCGATAGATCAGTCAGCCTCGCGCGTCTGCCCGAGGACGCGGCCCGCCGGTACGCCTGGAGCCGACGCCCGGCCGAAACCCCTGCCGCGAAGCCGGCCGAAACCGCGGGCTTCCCGCTGGCCGCGTTCGCCGGCTTCCTTCTAACGGGCTTCCTCGTGGTGGTCGCCGTCGTGCTGTTCGTCCACAGCTCCGGCCCGGACCAGACAGCCATGGTCGCGTCCGCGAGCTCGACCACCAGAGGATCGGCGACCGCAACGCCCGCGCCGCGGCTGCCGGTCCGCCAAACCTCCCCGAGCCCGGCCCCCGCCAGGACGACCGCGCCGCCGACCTTGGAGTCCGCCGGGGTGTCCCGCCAGGTCGTCGCCCCGGCGACGGTGCCGGGCTCCCGGAGCCCCACGGCGCGGGCGACGTGGCTGCGCGCCACCGACGACCGCACCGGCTCGCGGACACCGACGGCCGGCGCCGGGCACTGCGCCCCGTTCTCGGCGTATCTCGCGCCGCACGGAATGCCCCCCTCCTGCTGAGGATTTCGCGGAGGACCGATTGCTGATCCGTTGTCGGCACTCGCTGGACTCGACGTCCGTATGCCGGTCCCTGACGTCATATGGAACCGTGGATTTCGGAAGCCGGCGGTGGGCAGCCGCGCCGCGGCGCTGTATGGCGCGCGTTCCCGCGCGTCGAGTTGGCGACAAAGGCAGGTCAGGATGAGCGAAATCGCCGCCGGGGGCTGGGAAGACACCCAGCACGCGACGTCCGGAGCGTCTCCCGACGCCTCGGCTGCCGACCCCGACGCGACCCTCCGGCCCAGCCCGCCGGACGATGCGGAGCCGGCCGCCGGTCCCACGACGCCCGCCACCAAGCCGCCCGCCGGTGCTGTCAACGACGACCGGGGAACTCACCAGACCGCCACCGCCGCGACGATCCCACCGCCCGTCGGGGACAACGCGACGACGCCAGCCGAGACCGCGCCGACCGAGACCGCGCCGACCCAGATCGCGCAGTCGCCGGACGCCGGCGAGCTGACACTCGTACTCCCCGATCCGACGCCCGCCCCCGATCAGCTCCAGGACGGGGCGCCCGAGGCGACCGTCTCAGCCTCGGGCGCAGGCCCCCTGATCTCCCCCGTCGAGAAGCTGGACCCGCCGACGATCTCCGTCCCGACGATCGCCAAGCCAGCCGCGGCCGTCGCGACGGACTCCGACACCTCTGACGACGACCCAACGGACAGCGTCGATCCCATCGACGCCGACTCCGGCCAGGCCGATCCTGGCGCCGTCGGATCCGTCGACGCCGCAGCCGGCGACGCGGCTCGCGAGCGCGATCTCAGCACAGGCTCGGCGGAGTCCATCGGCGAGCGTGAGCCGGGCGACACCGAGGCCGATCTCATAACGGTCATCGCCGAAGCCGGGGCCGATTACCAGGCGGACGCCATCGGCGACGACAGTGACGCCGCGGACCAGCGGAGCGATGCCGCGGACCGCGAGAGCGACCTCGCGGCGGCCGCTGCCGAGGTAGCAGCGCAGCCCGCCGCGGATCTGGCCCCCGGTGAGCCGACCTCCGACGGCCCCGACGGTTCCGAAGATCTCGTCGAGGCGCCGTCGGCCGAGGCGGGAACGGAACCCGACTCCGAGGACGAGACCCAGGTTCTGGAGGACGCCGCCGCCGCCGTACTGGCGGGCCTCTCCGCCGCCAGCTCCGCCGAGGCAACCAGTTCCACCGACGCAGACGGTCCTGCCGAAGCGGGTCAGGACGACGAGGAGACGACTCTCACCGGCGGTCTGCCGATTGACCGCACCGAGTTCGACCCCGAGTTCGGCGTGGCCGCGTTCGTCGGCGCCGCCGGAACCAGTACGACCGCCGACGAGCGCAGACCGGGCCCCGCAGCGCTGGGCGGTCAGCGCGACCGGCGCAAGTGGATCCACGTTCTGCGCCACGGCTATGTGCTGCGCTCCCGGTCCGGCCTGACGGTGGTGATGGTCGTCGTGCTCGTCGTGCTGTCACTGTTCGGCGTCACCGGTCTGATCCTGTTCGGCGGCAGCCCCAACTCGGGCACGGAGAAGGCGGTCATGTTCGCCCCCTCCACCACCCCGAACGACATTTCGCTGGCCGACCTCCCTCAACCGGTCGTGCCCCCCGCCGCCCAGCAGCCGGTAGGCCAGCCCGGGCCGGCCGCCGCGCAGGCCAGGGCCATCAGCCACGGCGAGGAGCCGGCCGCCGGCTCAGCCTCTAACGGCGGCGCGGCGAGGCCCAACCCACCCGCCAACCCGGCCAACAAGGCGCCGACCACCACGACCAACGTGGCTGGAACCAACCAGGCACCGGCGCCGACGTCCGGCCCCGTCACAGTCGCCACCAGTGCCAGCCCGCGGTGCTCGAGCAGCCTCCCGTTGATCGAGAACCTGCTGAAGCTGCTGGGCAACTGCTAGCCACAGCCCCGACGGGGCGCCCGCCCCCTG
>Ga0068863_100003508_pt1 | contig 15478 bp, 19 predicted proteins | sample KBSSwiS62_FD_66596 | JGI IMG/M metagenome (GOLD analysis project Ga0068863, IMG submission 66596) | Switchgrass rhizosphere microbial communities from Kellogg Biological Station, Michigan, USA - KBS Switchgrass S6-2 | ecosystem: Host-associated > Plants > Roots > Rhizosphere > Soil ...
AAGTACGAAATCGTGCGTGATCGGACTGGCCGGATACGCGGAGACCGCGATGAAACTCGGGTCGCCGATGCCGAGCGCGGCACCGTTGCCATCCACCACGGTGCCGGCGATCGCATGCAACGACAGCGCTTTTGCCAGTGGTTCCAGGCCTGCGCTTTCATCCGGCTCGGACAGCCAGAGCAGATTGCCGCCGCGTTCGACGTAGTCGACGATCGCGCCGACCTCGGCCGCCGCGAGCGCCACACGCGGACCCGCGATCACGAGCACATCGAGGTTTTCCGGGATCTGCGTGGCAGTGGCGAGATTGAGCGGCATCGCACGCACGCCCTGCGCCTGCAGGAACGCCGTGAACTGACCCAGATCGGCGTTGGCCTTGCCGTCGGCGGCACGTTCGCCATCGCCGGCGACAAACGCGACGAGCCGCGTACCTGCGCGCGCCAGGCGCACCAGGGCATTGTCGAGTTCGCGTTCGGTCAGCAGCTTGAGTTGCTCGCTGCGGCCCTGGTAGCGGATCACAAGTTCGCCGTTGACCTGGATGCCGGCTTCGCGTGTCGCCGCGGGATCGGCATCGGGATCGACGAACGCCAGCGAGATGTCGTGCTTGACGTGCTGGTAGCGCGCGACGAAATCCGCGATCGCGCGGCGCAGTTCGTTGTCGCGCGGCGCATATGAAGTGATCGCAATCGGTGCATCGAGGCGCTGTAGCAATTCGACGCTGCGCGCGTCGAGGCTGGCACGTTGTGCGTAGCTGAAATCGTGCTGCCAGGAAAAGCGCGTGGACAGGAACGCCAGCAGCAATGCGACGGCGAGCAGTAGCACGGTGAACAGCCAATCGAGCAGGCGATCGCGCATCAGCCGCGCACTCTGGCTGCGCCGAGCCGGCGCGTGGCCAGCGCGAGTGCGACCGTTGCAAGCAGCACGAAATAAACGATATCCACGCTGGCGACGATGCCGTGCAGGAACGGCTCCAGATGCGTCGGCAGCGCGAGGTAATTGACGAAGTCGCTGCTCACGCCTTCGTAGCGCGCGCCGGCATCGAGCATCCACAGCAGCAGGTTGAGTACCAGCGCGAGCCCTGCGGCGACCACCGGTTGCTGCGCGTAGCTCGAAGCGCACAGCGCCAGCGCAGCGAGCGTGGCAACGAACAGGATCAACCCGAGCGCGGCAGTCGCCAGACGCGTCAGATCCAGCGCTGTACCGACCTGCAGCGATAACGGCATCGCCAGCGCGAGCAGGATCAACACGATGAGGAACGCGACCAGCCCCAGATATTTGCCGACCACGATGCGCGCATCGCTCAACCCGGAAGCCAGCAGCAGCGGCAAGGCGCCGGATTGACGATCGCCTGCGAACGCGCGCATGCCGAGCAGTGGCACGACGAGCAGCAGCACGCTGGCGATCGCGCGCAACAATGGCAGCGCAACGAGGTCGGTGACACCCGGCGCTGTCGGAATGCCGGCGATCTTCGGCATCAGCACGAGGAAGCCCTGCAAGGTCAGCAGGAAGAAATATGCGAGTACGCCGAGCACGGCCGCGAGCAGCGCCCAAGCCAAGGGCTGTACGAACAGCCGGCGCAACTCGTTGCGGGCGATGACCAGGCTCATGCGGCCACTGGCTCGTCTGGGGTGCTCACGATACGCAGGAACAACGCTTCGAGGTCGTCGCCGAGCGCCTGGCGTGGACCGTCGTAGCGCGCGCGGCCCTCGTGCAGGATCACGACGCGGTCGCAACAAGCCTGTACGTCCGGCAGCAGATGCGTGGACAGGATCACGGCGTGCTCCTTGCCGAGTTCGCGCACGAGCGCGCGGATCTGCACGGCTTGCAACGGATCGAGTCCGGATGCCGGCTCGTCGAGCACGATCAGATCCGGCGCGTGCACGAGCGCTTGCGCGATGCCGGCGCGCTGCTGGAATCCCTTGGACAGATTGCCGAGCAGGCGCCGGCGCACGTCGCCGAGCCCGCAGCGCTCAATGACCCTGGTGACGGCCTGCGTCACTAGTGTGCCGCGCAAGCCATGCAGGCGCGCGCAGAAATCCAGATATTCGCCGACGCGCAGCTCGGCATAGAGCGGCGGCAGTTCCGGCAGATAGCCCAGGCGTCGCGCGCCAGACGGTTGCTCGCTCAGCTCGACGCCGCCGATCAAGACCTGGCCCGAGCTTGGGGCCAGCAGGCCGGCGATCATGCGCAGCGTCGTCGTCTTGCCGGCGCCGTTGACCCCGAGCAGACCGAGCACGCTGCCGCGATCCAGGGTCAGGTTCAGGCTCGCGACGATACGCCGGCCGGCGAGCACCCGGCCGGCGTCTCGAAGTTGTAAAAGAGGGGGTGTAGACATTGAAAACCCGCAAACTGGCTCGATTGTTGCTGGTATCCATCGCCGCGGCAAGCCTGCCTTTACTGGCAGCTAACACCCCGCTCGCGTAAACTTCATGTTCTGCTCCGGGGATTCCCATGTCCGATTTCATCTTCGATTTTCTCAATCACGGCCTCACGCATGCGTCGTTATTGGCGAAGGTCGTGTATTTCTTCGTCGTCACCCAGCTCACGATCTTCACAGTGACGCTGTATCTGCATCGCAGCCAGACGCATCGCGGCGTGGATTTCCATCCCGTGCTCGCGCATTTCTTCCGTTTCTGGTCGTGGGTTTCCACCGGCATGGTCACCAAGGAATGGGTTGCCATCCACCGCAAGCACCACGCCAAGTGCGAAACTGAGGAAGATCCGCACAGCCCGAAGATTTTCGGCATCAACACCGTGCTGTGGAAGGGCGTGGATCTGTATCGCGTCGCCTCGTATGAACCGGCGACGATGGAAAAATACGGCAAGGGCACGCCGGACGACTGGATCGAGCGCAATATCTATTCGCGCAGCGCGTATGCCGGCCCGACCGTGACCTTCATCGTCAACATCCTGCTGTTTGGCATCTGGGGAGTGGCGATCTCCGCGTTTCAGATGATCTGGATTCCATTCTGGGCTGCCGGCGTCGTCAATGGCCTCGGTCACTGGTGGGGCTACCGCAATTTCGAAACCGCCGACATGGCGAAGAACCTGTCGCCGTGGGGTTTCTGGATCGGCGGCGAAGAGTTGCACAACAATCACCACGCCTTCCCGAGTTCAGCGAAGTTCGCGCTACGCAAGTTCGAGTTCGATATCGGCTGGGTGGCGATCCGCTTCTTCGAGGCACTTGGGCTGGCCAAGGTGCTGCGCGTCGCGCCGTCGCTCGATGTGCGCCCGAACATGCAGCTGCCTGATACGGAGACGCTCAAGGCGCTGCTCTCGCACAGGTTCGAGGTGATGACGGATTATTTCCGCGGCGTGATTTCCCCGACGTTGCGCGAAGAAGCCGCGAATGCCGGCGCCAAGGTCAAGGCGCTACCGCGCGCGCTGCGCAAGGCGCTCGCGAATGGCGGGCGCTGGCTCGACGAGCGTTCGCGTGAGCGCCTGCAAGATGAGGTGAAGCAGCGGCCATTACTGGCCAAGGTCTGCGAATTCCGCGCACGTCTGGCAACGGTTCTGGAACGTGGCAATGGCAGCGGCGAAGCGATGCTGGCGAATCTGCAGGACTGGTGCCGCGAAGCGGAAGCCAGCGGCATCCGCGTACTGCAGGAATTCGCCGTGCGCTTGCGCGGGTACTCGCTGGTGCCCGTGCGCGCCTGACCGACCATTTGAGTTGCAACAAAAAAGCCCGCCGATTGGCGGGCTTTTGTTTTTCCGGAAAGCGGAATCGTTATTTGATCTTCGCTTCCTTGTAGATCACGTGCTTGCGCACGACCGGATCGTACTTCTTCATTTCGATCTTGTCGGTCGTGGTCTTCTTGTTCTTGTCGGTCGTGTAGAAATGGCCGGTGTCGGCCGAGGACACGAGACGGATCTTGTCGCGCTTGGATGCCATGGTTGTGCTCCTTAGATCTTTTCGCCGCGGCCGCGCATTTCGGCGAGCACGGTTTCGATGCCGTTCTTGTCGATCGTACGCAGGGCGTTGGTGGAAACGCGCAGTTTTATCCAGCGGTTTTCGCTGGGCACCCAGAAGCGGCGCTCGTGCAGGTTCGGCAGCCAGCGGCGCCGGGTTTTGTTATTGGCATGCGACACATTGTTGCCGGACTGTGCGCGCTTGCCGGTGACTTGGCAGACTTTGGCCATCGTACCTTCCTCGATGATGAACGGGAGCGCCCTTAGCCAGGGCGGAATCGGCCCCCCACCTCACATGTCTCTGTCACGCCGGCTACTTTCCAGCCGTCAGAAAAACATGTGAAGGTGGGGGAATTCGCTGCAAAAACACGCAGCGAGCCGCGTATTACAGCAGAATCAGGTGCTTACCGCAAGCAAACACTAAACTTCTTCCACGCCAGTGCGCTTGGAACGCCGGATCAGCCAGGCCACGCCGCGCAGATCGGCGATGCCGACGAGGGCGCGGTTGAGGTTGTTGTACTTGGACTGGCCGGCGCCACGCGGGCGGTGGTTGACCGGCACGCTCTTGACTTGCCAGCCCGCGCGCTGCATCAGCGCGGGCAGGTAGCGGTGCATATGATCGAAATACGGCAGATCGAGGAACGCGGCGCGCTCGAACAGCTTGATGCCGCAGCCTGTATCGGGCGTGGCGTCGCGCAACAGGCGTGAGCGGATCGCATTGGCGAACTTGGATGCCCAGCGCTTGCTGCCGGAATCCTTGCGGTTGACGCGCCAGCCCGCGAACAGCTTGATTCCTGCTGGGGATTCGTCGCGCATCGCGATCAGTTTGGGAATATCGGCCGGATCATTCTGGCCGTCGCCGTCGAGCGTGGCGATCCAGGCACCGCGCGCCGCTTTCACGCCATTGCGCACGGCCGTGCTCTGGCCGCTCTGCGCCAGATGCCGCACGACACGCAGCTCGGGAAACTGCGCTTTCGCCGCGGTCAGTACGGCCAGGGAGTCGTCCTTGCTGCAATCGTCGACATAGACGATCTCAAAATCAGCCCCGCCGCGCAGCGCGGCGGCGATTTCACCGAGCAGCGGAACGATATTGTCGCGCTCGTTGTGTACCGGCACGACGACGGATAAATCGGGCATTGCGGCAATTCCTGAAACTTTCAGAGCGGATTATCGCAATGTGGCTTAGAGCTTGTCGCCAAAATATTCACGGCACCAATTAACTACGCCGGGCATACCTTGCTCGATCGTAGTGATTGGCTCGAAACCGAAAGCGGCGCGCGCGCGTTCGACGTCGGCGCTGGTTTCCGGCATGTCGCCTGGCTGCATCGGCTTGTTGATGCGCTGCGCCTTGCGTCCCGCTGCTTGTTCGATCACCGCGATGAAGTGTTCGAGTTCGACAGGGCGGTGATTGCCGAGGTTGTAGACCGTGCACGGCGGCGCGCTGCCATCATCCACCGGCGCGTGCTCCAGCGTCCCGAGCACACCGGAGACGATGTCCTCGATGAACGTGAAATCGCGGCGCATCCGGCCGCCGTTGAACACTTCGATCGGGCGTCCGCCAAGGATCGCACGCGAGAACAGCAGCGGCGCCATGTCCGGCCGGCCCCATGGCCCGTACACGGTGAAGAAACGCAGGCCGGTGCAGCGCAGCCGGTACAGATGCGCGTAGCAATGCGCCATCAGCTCGTTCGACGCTTTCGTGGCCGCATACAACGACAGCGGCTGATCGATGACCTGCGTTTCCGCGAACGGCACAACCGCATTGCGCCCGTAGACGGACGACGACGAGGCATAGACCAGATGCTGCACGCCGCCATGCCGACAAGCTTCGAGGATATTTAGAAACCCGGTCAGATTGCTGTGCAGATAGGCGTAAGGATTTTGCAGCGAATAGCGCACGCCGGCTTGCGCGGCGAGATGGATCACGCGCGTCGGTTTGACCTCGGCGAACAGCGCATCGAGCGCGGCCTTGTCGGCCAGATCGACGTGGCGCAGATCGAGCATGGAGCACAGCGCCGCAACCCGATCGCGCTTGAGCTGTGGATCGTAATAATCGTTGAAGTTGTCGAGGCCGACGACCGATTCGCCGCGCGCGAGCAGCGCGCGCGCGACATAAGCGCCGATAAAGCCGGCCGCGCCGGTAAGCAAAATGGTCATGCGCGATCCGCCGCGGCGCGGAAGGTGCGCCGAAAACGCAATTTTACCGGGTTTGCCGACTCAGGTCGCGCTTTGCAGGGCCGTGCGCCACTGGTTTTCGATCTGGTCGAACTGGCTGGCGTCGTGACCGAGCAGCACCAGGGTGCCGTGCGCCAACGGCACGCTGCGGCCGAGCCAGCCCTCGCGCACAAAATCCTTGCGCGATTCATGCTGGTCGTCGGTCAGGTACAGCACGGTCACGGAGCCGTTTGCTTGAGGCATCAACAGATGCACGGACGAGTAGCGGCCGACCGGGCAGCAGGCGACGAAACTGATACCGGCGGGCAGGTCTCCGACATGCACACCCAAACTGGCGAACGCTTTGCGGATATTCGCCTCGGGCACCGGTTTCGTCATGCTCAGCACGAATGCCTCACGCTCAAGATGGTCTACGCTGACTTGCGCCAGCGGCTGGGCCTGAAGGCTCATGCCGATGCCGAACGCGAATACCACACCCGCCGCCAGGGCGAGCAGGGCACCGCCGCGGTGCAGGCGCTGGCGCGCACGTTGCTGTTCGGTCGCCTGCTTGAGCAGGATGGCCTCGGCCAGTTGCGCCGGCGCGGGCACCGCGAGCGCGGATTTGAGCGAGGCTTCGAATGCGAGTGCACGTTGCTGCGCTTCCGCGCAACGCGCGCAGTCACGCACGTGGCGCACGAAATCGGCGTCAGCGGACTGCGGGTAGATCAACAATTCACGGCGGAATTCAAGGCAATTCATGGATTTGCGCCTGTTGTGTGTCGCCGCCGAGCATCGCCTTGAGTTTCTGCCGCGCGCGAAACACCTGGGTCATCACGGCGGCCGGCGTGATCTTCAGCTCGCGCGCGATCTCGTCACAGGAAAAACCGCCAAGCACCTGCAGCAGCAGCGGCTCGCGGTATTTGGCATCGAGTTGGCGGATTGCGTTGCGGATAAGATTTTCCTCGCCGGCAAATTCCGGCATATGCGCGTCGCGTTCGTCGATCACATCGACCTCGTCGACATCGGCGAATTGCGGCGTCTTGCGTTCGTACAAACGAGCATGCTCGCGGCGCAGAATCGTGATCAGCCATGCCTTGGCAGCGGCCGTGTCGCGCAGGTCGTCCAGCGCACGCCACGCGCGCAGGAACGTTTCCTGGACCAGGTCGTGCGCCAAAGCCTCATCCCCGCACAGCCAGTATCCGTAGCGGAACAGATCGCCCGACAGACTGCGCACCAAGGCATCGAACTGTCGTTGCTTGCTGCTCACATTGGCTAAAGACCTTTCCAAAGTCAGCTATCTTTCAAGCCAGAGGAAATTCAGCGAATGCGCTCGAGTATGCCTTCGAGCTCGTCCAAGCTGTGATAGGCGATGACGAGCCTGCCGCGTCCGCCGCGCCCGTGCTGGATGCTGACCTTGGCCGCGAGTTTCTCGGCCAGCTCGCGCTCCAGCGCGACGACATCCGGATCGCGTGACGGAGCGGCGGTTTTGCCCTTTGTCTTCGGCGCCGTTTGCCCCTTGCGCGCGGCATCCTCCAGTTCGCGCACGCTCCAGCCGTGCTCGGCCGCCTGACGTGCGAGCCCCAAAGCTAGCTTGGGATCCAGCGTCAGCAGCGCGCGCGCATGGCCCATCTCAAGCTTGTGCTGCTGCAGCAGCTCCTTGATCGGCCCGGGCAGGTCGAGCAGGCGCAACAGGTTCGACACGGAGGCGCGCGAGCGCCCGATCTCGTCGGCGGCCTGCTGATGGGTTAGCTTGAATTCGACGATCAGGCGTTGCAGCGCTTGCGCTTCCTCGAGTGGCGCCAGTTCTTCGCGCTGAATATTCTCGACCAGGGCCATCTTAACGGCGGACTGATCGTTGACCTCGCGCACAACAGCGGGGATTTCCTTCAGGCCCGCGAGCTGCGCCGCACGCCAGCGGCGCTCGCCGGCGATGATCTCGAAGCGCTGCGCGGCGATCGCGCGCACGACGATCGGCTGGATCACGCCCTGCGTCTTGATCGATGCGGCCAGCTCCTGCAAGTGTTCCTCGTCCATCGTCTGCCGCGGCTGATACTTGCCGGGCTGGATGCGGCTGGTTTCGAGCAGGCGCAGATCGCCCTCGACCCCGGGCATATCGGCTTCGGGCTCGCGGAGCAGTACGTCCAGATCGCGGCCAAGGCCGCTGCGCCTTTTTGCTGCAGACATTCGTTGTCCTTTCAGTTCACGTGCGCGCCGACTTGCATCGGCGCACCGCCGCGTTCGCGGCGGATCATTTCGCCGGCCAAACCGAGGTACGCAATCGCCCCGCGCGATTCGCGATCGTAGACGTTGATCGGTTGGCCATGGCTCGGCGCTTCGGCCAGGCGGATATTGCGCGGAATGATCGAGCGCAGCAGCTTGTCGCCGAAATGCTTGGTCAGCTGTGCCGAGACGTCGTTGGCGAGGTTGTTGCGCACGTCGTACATCGTGCGCAGCAGGCCTTCGATTTCGAGGTTTGGATTCAAACGCGCGCGCACGGCCTTGATCGTGTCGAGCAGGCTGGTGAGGCCTTCGAGCGCAAAGTATTCGCACTGGATCGGAATGAGCACGCTGTGCGCGGCCGTGAACGCGTTGATCGTCAGCAGGTGCAGCGAAGGCGGGCAGTCGATCAGGATCGAGTGATACCGATCGCCAAGCTTGGCCAGCTGTTCCTTGAGCCGCGATTCGCGCGCCAGCGCGTCCATCAGTTTCAGTTCGGCTGCCGTCAGGTCACGGTTGCCGGGCAACAGGTCAAAGCCGGCCTGGGTCGTCTGGATCGCGCTCTCGATCGACGATTCCTCGAGCAGCACTTCGCAGCCGCTGGGCTTCGCCGTGCGCTTGTCGATGCCCGAGGCCATGGTCGCATTGCCTTGCGGGTCGAGGTCGATCAGCAGGATCTTGCGCCGCGTCTCGGCCAGCGCCGCGGCTAGGTTTACGGCCGTCGTCGTCTTGCCGACACCGCCTTTCTGGTTGGCGACTGCAATGATGCGGGTCATGCCGCGTGCTCCTGCGCATGCGTTCGCTTGATTATCGCCACATGCCGCGCTGCGCCCAAGCCCGGCACACGCAGCGGCTGCACTTCGGCCACGACGAAACCGGCCGGCACGCCGAGAATTTCCTCTTTCTTGAGCAGACCCTTGAGCGCCAGCCATACCCCATCGGAGGCCAGCAAATGTCCGCCCAGGCGCAGCATTTCTTCGAGCGTGGCGAACGCACGCGCGGTGATGCACGCATACTGCCCGCGCGCATCTTCCACGCGCGCCTGTTCGACGCGTACGTTAGCGAGCCCGAGTATGCGGACGGCCTCGCGTAGGAAGCGCGTCTTCTTGCCGTTGCTGTCGATCAACACGTGCTGGCGCTCGGGTGCCAGGATCGCCAGCGGAATGCCCGGCAACCCGGCGCCGGTGCCCAGATCAGCCAGGCTGTCGCCGCACACGAACGGCGCCACGGCGAGCGAATCGAGCAGATGGCGCTCGACCATCTCGCCCGGATCGCGCACGGCGGTGAGGTTGTACGCCGCATTCCAGCGCACGAGCAACTCAAGGTAATCCAGCAGTTGCTCGCAAGCAGCCGGCGCCACGGCCAGCCCGAGTTCGGCGACTCCGGCCTGCAGGCGGGCGTAAAGTTTGGCGTGGTCGGGTAGGGAGCTCATGCGGATACTCGCCCGGCCGGCAAGGCGCGGGGCCGGCAAGTATCCGTGGCTTGGGCTGGAAAATCCAGCGCTGGGTCAGGCGTTCGTCAGCTGAACGCGCGTGATTAGCACGCCACGCTCCCCGAAGTCGCGGTTCAATTCCGCCTTCAAGTGCAGATTGCGTGCGGCGACGTCTTCTTCGGTGCAGGTGGAGGCGGCCAGCTCCGGGATGCGCTGGCACAACATGTCGGCCATCGCGTCGATCACCGCGTCAGCGCGCTCGGCGTCGAGTACCTGGAAATACACGCGCCCGTTGAGCGCGCTGGAACGCACGTCGACCACGTTGTTGAGCAGGCGGATCTTGTGCGCGACGCGCTCGACCAGCGGCAGCACGAGATGCAACCCTGCGCCGACGGTGCGCATCTGGCCGCCGAATCGGCGCAGGGTATAGGCGTGGCCTTCCGGGATGCGCCGGATCGAGATTGCGATCAGCGCCATCACGGCACACAACAGCATCAACCAAGGTAACGGGGCATGCATCTGTTTTCTTACCCTCTTCGAATCAAGAGGTTAAATATCATTATTGACAAAAAATCTAGAAAGTCAAGTCAGGTCAGTGAAAGTACTAGATTTTATAGGGAGTATCCTCCAATCAAACCGAACAATCGCTGAACTAGTTGGCAATTTGCCCGTGAACCGTTCAACGGATCCAAAATTTGTGTGCAAAACGCACGCCGATGATTCGCACTAAAATGCAAAACCCGCCGGAGTTGCCATGTCTTTTCCCGAAATCCGCATGCGCCGCATGCGCCGCGATGCCTTCAGCCGCGCGCTGATGCGCGAAACCAAGCTGACCGCAGCGGACCTGATCCTGCCCATATTCGTACGCGAAGGCTTGGGTGCGCACGAGCCGGTGGCGTCGATGCCCGGCGTGGAACGACTGTCGATCGACAATGTCGTCGTTCTTGCCGGGCAGGCGCGCGAGCTCGGCATCCCGGCGATCGCCCTGTTTCCGGTCACGCCAGCATCAGCGAAATCGCTCGATGCGCGCGAGGCGTGGAATCCGGACGGCCTGGCGCAACGCGCGGTACGCGAACTGAAAAAGACCTTGCCGGAACTGGGCGTCATCACCGATATCGCTCTGGATCCCTTCACCACGCACGGCCAGGATGGACTCATCGATGACGCCGGCTATGTGCTCAACGACGAAACGGTCGAAGCCCTGGTCAAGCAGGCGCTATCGCACGCCGCAGCCGGCGCCGATGTCGTGGCGCCGTCGGACATGATGGACGGCCGCGTCGGTGCGATCCGCAAGGCGCTCGACCAGGCCGGACACATGCACACGCGTATCCTCGCCTATTCGGCCAAGTATGCATCGGGATTCTACGGACCGTTCCGCGACGCGGTCGGCTCCGCGGCAAATCTGGGAAAAAGCAACAAGTATACTTATCAGATGGACCCGGCGAATTCCGACGAGGCGCTGCGCGAAGTGGAGCTGGACTTGGCGGAAGGCGCGGACATGGTTATGGTCAAGCCCGCGCTGCCGTACCTGGACGTGATCCGTCGCGTCAAGCGCCGCTTCGGTGCACCGACGTTCGCGTACCAGGTCAGCGGCGAATATGCGATGTTGCGTGGTGCTGCGCTGAACGGCTGGCTCGACGAACGCGTCTGCGTGCTCGAAGCGCTGACCAGCATCAAGCGCGCCGGCGCGGATGCGATCCTGACTTATTTTGCGTTGCAAGCAGCCACGTGGCTGCGCGAGCCCAATTGATTCAAGCCGCAGGGGGCGCCAGATGAACGACACGACCGAGCAGCAATTCGCCGTCTTCGGCCATCCGATTGCGCATTCGCTATCGCCGCGCATCCACGCCTTGTTCGGGCGGCAACTGGGCATACCCTTGCACTACGTCGCCATCGATGCGCCGCCCGAGACGTTCGCCACGCAACTTGCCGGATTCGCCGGCCGCGGCGCCAACATCACGTTGCCGCTGAAACAGGTCGCCGCCGGGTTCTGCGCGGAGCGCTCGGAGTTCGCCACGCGCGCGGGTGCGGTCAACACTCTGTCACGACGTGCGGACGGACAATGGCGCGGCGACAACACTGACGGTGCCGGACTGATCTGCGATCTTGCCGAACGCCATCGCCTCGACTTGCGCGGTCGGCGCGGCCTGCTGCTTGGCGCGGGCGGCGCGGCGCGCGCCGCCGCGTTCGCCCTGCTCGAAGCCGGCGTCGAACAGCTGACAATCGTCAATCGTACACCGGAGCGCGCCGATGCGCTGGCCGACGCGATCGGCATGCCCAAGCGCGTGCATACGCGCTACTGGAAAGACTTGGCCAATCTGGGCAGCTTCGAGCTGATCGTCGATGCCACGTCCGCCGGTTTGTCGCGCGAATCGTTGCAGTTGCCGTTTGCACTCGTCGCCCCGCGCGCGCTGTGCTATCACCTGTCGTACGGCGCGGCGGCGTTCGCGTTTCTCGCCTGGGCGCGCGCCGCGCAGGCGGGACAGGCACTCGATGGCTTGGGGATGCTGATCGAACAGGCCGCCGAATCATTTGCGATCTGGCACGGCAAACGGCCGGATACGGATTCGGTGTACGCGGCGTTGCGCAGCGAACTGCCGCTGCACGCGAGCGATTGATGGACTGCCGGACCGGCTGCGGCGCCTGTTGTATCGCACCGTCGATCTCGTCGCCGATTCCCGGAATGCCTAACGGCAAGCCCGCCGGAGTGCGTTGTATACAATTGGACAGCGCGAATCGCTGCAAGCTGTTCGGCCAAGCGGAACGCCCGCGAGTGTGCGTGCGCCTGCGCCCCGAGCCGGCAATGTGCGGCGCGAGCCGCGATGATGCGCTGCGCACTCTGGCCGCGTGGGAAAAAGCGACGGTTTAGCCCGGCATCGGCAGGATCAATACCGGCAGAAACAGCGCGATCAACCCGATCGCGATGATCAGTACCGACACGATCGCCAAGGCGATGTCCAGTCCGCTCCATAGGGCATGCCAGCGCGCAAACAGCGGAAATTGTTCGGCCAGTGCGGTGATCGCCAGCGCCGCCGTGCTGACCGCTATCCACAGTGGATATGCGGACAGAAATCCGCGCGTGAAAGTCGGCATCGCCTGGCCGAATGAACGCATATAGAGTGGCGACAGAAACGCCACGAGCAGACTGAACGCCAGTGCCGTACCAGGAGCGATCCACGTTGGCCGCGACTCGGTCCCGATCATGTTGCGCCGAGGTACTCGTTCTTCAGGCGCACATAATGTTGCGCGGAGTAATACAGCGCCTCGATATCGCGCTCGCTGAGCTTGCGCACGCAGCGTGCCGGGTTGCCCAGCCACAACTCACCTGCGCCGACGATCTTGCCCGGCGTCACCACCGCGCCGGCGCCGACCATCGCGTGCTTGCAGACGCGCGCGCCGTCGAGCACGGTGGCGTGCATGCCGATCAGGCACGCATCCTCGACGGTGCACGCATGCAGGATCGCACTGTGGCCGACGGTGACGTCCGCGCCGATCACGAGCGGAAAACCGCCGGGCGAGTACGGGCCGTCATGCGTCACGTGCAGCACGCAGCCATCCTGGATGTTCGTGCGCGCGCCGATGCGGATGTAATTCACGTCGCCGCGCGTAACCGTGCACGGCCACAGCGAGACATCGTCGCCGAGCTCGACGTCACCGATCAATATGGCGGCGGGATCGACATAAACGTTCGTACCGAGGCGCGGAAGGTGGCCGCGATAGGGTCGGATATTCATGCTGCGATGGTAGCAGGCCGGCGCTACACTGCGCACATGGACATACCCGTGACGACACCTGATCTCAACACCACGCTCGCGCGTCTGCGCGCCGCGCACATGGCGCACACGCCGGACTACGCGCAGCGCATGGACGATCTCGCACGCTTGCGTGCGGCATACCAGCCGCGCGTCGAGGAATTCGCCAAGGCGATGAGCGCCGATTTCGGCAGGCGCTCGCGCCACGAGTCGTTGCTCAGCGACGGCATGACAGTACTCAAGGAGATCGACTACCTGCGCCGACATCTGCGCGGCTGGATGCGACCGAAGCGCGCCGCCGCGGACTGGTTGTTCTTTCCGGCGCGCACCGAAGTGCGTTACCAGCCGCTTGGCGTGATCGGCATCATCGCACCGTGGAACTATCCGGTGAACCTGGCGCTGAAGCCGCTCGCGGCAGCGATAGGCGCCGGCAACCATGTGATGCTCAAGCCGTCCGAGCACACGCCGCGCACCGCGGAACTGCTCAAGGCGATGCTGGCGGAAGTATTTCCGGACGATCGCGTCACCACGGTGCTCGGCGGGCCGGACGTTGCCGCGGCATTTGCCGCGCTGCCGCTCGATCACCTGTTCTTCACCGGATCCACGGCCGTCGGGCGCAAGGTCATGGCGGCTGCGGCGCCGAACCTGACGCCGGTGACGCTGGAGCTCGGCGGCAAGTCGCCGGTGATCATCGCGGCGGATTATCCGCTCGCCATGGCGGTCGATCGCATCGCCGCCGGCAAGTTCCTCAACGCCGGCCAAACCTGCATCGCGCCGGACTATGTGCTGTTGCCGAAGGCAGCCATTCCGGCATTCGTGGAGGAAATGCGCAAGTACGTGTCGCAGCGTTACGCCGATCTCGCCGGCAATCCGGATTACTCGAGCATCGTCAACCCCAGCCAGTACGCGCGCCTGAAGAGCTATCTGGATCAGGCGCAAGCCGCCGGCGCGAAGATCATCGAACTCGCACCGGGTGATGCGGGCCAGCGCGTGCTGCCGCCGACACTCGTGCTCGATGCGCGTGAGGACCTGGCGCTGATGCAGGAGGAAATCTTCGGCCCGATCCTGCCGCTGGTCGCGATGGACTCGGTCGATGCGGCTATCGACTACGTCAATGCGCGGCCGCGGCCACTGTCGCTTTATCACTTCGACAATGACAAGGCGCGCACGCAGCGCGTGCTCGAACGCACGGTCGCCGGCGGCGTCAGCGTCAACGACACGGTGCTGCATTTCGCCCAGATCGAGTTGCCGTTCGGCGGCGTCGGACCATCCGGCATGGGCCACTATCACGGCCGCGAAGGCTTCCTTGCGTTTTCCAAGCAGAAGCCCGTGCTGTACCAGGCGCGCTGGACCAGCATGAAGCTGATGCGGCCGCCGTACCGCGGCGTGGCGGATTTTTTGGTGAAATTCCTTACGCGCTGATATTGCGAATGTTCGACCGGCACGGCAGGATTCGTTTATTCAGTCGTCGACCGTAGACCCACTCCGTGCCCTTACTCGTTCTGCTCTCGCTGACCCTGCAGATTGCCTGCGCCGTGCATGTGGTGCGCACCGGCCGCCAGTACTATTGGATCTGGATCATCCTGATGGCGCCGTTTCTTGGCGTGATCATCTACACGATCGCCGAAGTCCTGCCGGAGTTGCGCAACGACCCACGCAGCCGCCAGGCCGCGCGCAAAGTGCTGCATACGTTCGATCCTGAGCGGCAGCGCCGCCACATCAAACAGCGCCTGGAAGTTGCGGACACCGTCGAAAACCGCCGCGCGCTGGCCGAGGAATGCATGCGTCTTGGCGATTACGTAAATGCCGCGGAGCTGTACCGTTCGATCCTGAAGGGCGTCTACAGCACCGACGCCGGTTTCCTGCTCGGCCTGGCGCAGGCGCAGGCGAACAGCGCGGATTTCCCCGGCGCACGCACGACGCTCGACACGCTGTTCGCGGCGAATCCACAATTTCGTTCCAGCGACGCCGACCTGCTGCGTGCTCGCGTGCTCGAAGCGCAAGGCGACCACGCCGC
>Ga0068863_100003512_pt1 | contig 15469 bp, 9 predicted proteins | sample KBSSwiS62_FD_66596 | JGI IMG/M metagenome (GOLD analysis project Ga0068863, IMG submission 66596) | Switchgrass rhizosphere microbial communities from Kellogg Biological Station, Michigan, USA - KBS Switchgrass S6-2 | ecosystem: Host-associated > Plants > Roots > Rhizosphere > Soil ...
GCGATATTCCCATCCGGACTGATAATGCGGCTCGTGAATCCTGAACCAGCGGCCGTGCTCACTGTCGCAACAACGTTCGTCGCGAACAGTAAGTCGACGGCGTTCGTTGTGGCCACTGCCGGTGTGCTACTCGTGGATCCATTGCCAATCGCCTGAGCCGTCACATCCACCGGCGTGTTCAGATCCACGCCGCTGTATTCCAGAATGCGAATATCGGGAAACGCCGCAGCGCCATCAAACATCACCGTAACCGTGTTGGCGCCCGCGGCAGCCGCGACGATATTTTTCGCGAAGAAGACCGTCTGGCTCAAACCAGCGGCAGAGTTGATCGTCGGGCCGACTGCCGGCGTGTACACGTTGCCCTTGCTATCCGTCACCGATTGCACGGACTGTACCGTGTCTCCCCAGCCTACGACTACGACATTCAGGTTGCCGGCAGACTGCGCGCTTGGATAGGCAACGGCGACGCTGCTCTGGGCTGAGTGTGGCGCACCGTCTTTGACTTGAACAAAGGTGATCGTTCCGCTCGAGACAAAGGTTGTAGTGGTGGCGGTTCCCGAATATGCACCCTGATTGCCAGCAGCATCGATGGCCCGCACGCGATAGCTATAACTGGTGGCGCCGGCCAATCCTGTGTCGCTGACGCTCGTTCCCGTCGGCGTCAGTACTTGAGCAAAATTCGAACAACCGGGACCTTGGCATCGCTCAACTTGGTAGCCGGTGACACCAATGTTGTCGGTCGAAGCCGTCCATGCAAGATTGATTTGCGACGTACTCACCGCTGTAGCCGTCAAATTCGAGGGCGCAGTCGGTGGCACCGTATCAGCCGTCGGTGTCGCTGTCGCTGTGTTGGAGTAGCCGCTCAGGTTGCCGGCTGCGTCTGTGGCGCGAACCCGATAGCTGTAACTGGTACCCGAAGTCAAACTCGTATCGCTGACAGTCGTTCCCGTCGGTGCGAACACCTGCACGAAATTACTGCAACCCGCATCCTGACATCGCTCGACTTGATAGCCAGTCACACCGACGTTATCGGTTGACGCGGTCCAAGCAAGATTGATCTGGGTGCCGTTGATCGCTGTTGCTGTCAACGTTCCGGGTGCGCTCGGGGGTGCCGTATCGGGCGCAGCCTGCGTAGTAGCGGACATCGTGGCTGAATATCCGCTTAGATTTCCCGCGGCATCGGCAGCTCGTACACGATAAACATATGTCGTGGCAGCCGTCAGCCCTGTATCGTTGACGCTGGTTCCCGCGGGAGTCAATACCTGCACAAAGGTGGTGCAGCCGACACCTTGGCATCGCTCGACGCGATACTGCGTGACGCCCACATTGTCCGTTGAAGCAGTCCAGCTCAGATTGATTTGGCTCGTACCAGCTGCGGCTGCAGTTAAGCCGCTCGGTGCTGTTGGCGCTGCGGTGTCAAGCGTGCTCGCCGATGCTACGCTCGAATACTGGCTTAGATTCCCCGCAGCATCTACTGCACGCACCCGATAGCTGTAATTCGTACCGTTCGTCAGGCCAGTGTTGTTTACGCTCGTTCCTGTCGGCGTGAGGACCTGTGTGAAGGTTGTGCATCCGGCGCCTTGGCACCGCTCCACGCGATAACCGGTCACGCCAACGTTGTCAGTCGAGGCCGTCCACGCCAAGTTGATCTGTGTGCCGCTGACAGCTGTTGCCGTGAAGTTTGTCGGGGCGGTCGGCGGAGTCGCGTCTGTGGCAGTCCCCGTCGTCACATTGACCGTGCTCGAATACGAGCTGAGATTTCCCGCCGCATCTGCCGCACGCACGCGGTAGCGATAAAGCGTGCCGGCCGTTAGTCCAGTATCCGTCGCGCTATTCACGGTTGGCGTGAGCACCTGAGTGAACGTGGTACAACCAGACCCCTGGCAACGTTCCACACGATATTGCGCGATGCCAACGTTGTCGGTAGATGCTGTCCAAGCCAGATTGACCTGCGTGCTGCCAGCTGCAGTAGCAGTGAGGCCGGATGGGGCTGTGGGTGCTGCAGTATCAAGGGTGGAGACGGAAGCCACATTTGAGTAAGCACTCGGGTTGCCGGCCGCATCGACTGCCAGCACTCGGTAGCTATAGTTCGCACCGTTTGTGAGCCCGGTATTGCTGATGCTCGTCCCCGTCGATGTCAACACCTGCACAAAGTTCGAGCATCCCGCCCCTTGGCATCGCTCTATCCGATATTGCGCAATGCCGATATTGTCGGTCGATGCTGCCCATGCCAAATTGATTTGTGTTCCGCTGGCTGCCGTTGCCGATAAGCTCGAGGGCGCGGTTGGCGGAATCGTATCGGGCGCGGGCGTCGTGGCCGTTGCGGTATTGGAATAGCCACCGAGGTTGCCGGCTCCGTCTACGGCTCTTACGCGATAGTTGTACGTCGTTCCTGTCACCACCCCGGTATCACTAACACCCGTGCCGGTTGGCGTCAGGATTTGCGTGAAATTCGTACACACTGAACCTTGACATCGCTCCACTTGATATCCCGCTACGCCGATGTTGTCAGTGGATGCCGTCCATGCAAGGTTGACTTGCGTAGCACTGATCGGAGTTGCCGTTAGGCTGCCAGGTGCGCTTGGAGGCGTCGAATCAGGCACGCTTCCTGCGGCTCGAAACGCCACCATTTGCGCGACCCATTGTCCGGTCGCGAGTCCTGCGGTCGCGGTGTAGCTCCCGATCGCCGAAACCATTCGGTCCTCAACGATATTTCCATCTGGTGTGATGAGCCTGCTGGTGAATCCAGTGCCTGCACCCGTGTTCACCGTGGAAACTACATTGGTCGCAAAGAGCATGTCGGTGGCGTTCGTCGTCGTCACCGCAGCGGTTGTGCTTGTGTTGCCGCTCCCAGTGCCGACAGCCGTAACGTCAACAGGTGCACCGGTATCAACTCCGTTGTATTCGAGGACCCGAACATCAGGAAATACGGCAGCGCCATCGAAGATAACGGTGACAGTGTTGCTTGCTGCTGTGGCGGCTGCGATGTTCTTCGCGTAATAGATCGTCTGAGTGATTGCACCGGCGGTGTTCACGGTGCGTCCGATGACCTGCGTGTACGCGTTGCCCTTGGTATCGGTAACCGACGTGACATTTCGAGTGGTGTCGCCCCAGCCTATTACTACAATATTTAGATTGCCCGCTGACTGTGCAGCTGTGTAAGTGACGGCGACCGTGCTCTGAGACGTCTGAGGGGTGGCGGAATTGACTTGCACGAAATTGATTGCCGCCGACGCTGCGGGAGGCAGCACCAGCGCTCCAGCAATGGCCAGAAAAGCCAGTAACAGAACGTTCAGGAATCCGTGCGCTCCATTAAGTTGTGCAGTCATATCTCCCCCGTCGGGAGCCACCATTCCGGGCTCCCGGGATCGCTCGCCGAATTTCCGGCCTAACACAATCCTGTGGCAAACCTGCGATTGCCATGACGCCGCCCCAGATGATCGTTACAAAAAATGAATGGAAACGTCTCACTGGAGGTTTTCTAGTCGTGCGTTGCGATTCGGGGGAATACCGGCCAACGAGCTGCTTGATTGCTGCTAACAGTACCGGGGAAGTACGGTCGAGAATGATAGCGCGATCGGTGCCACCCGTCACGCACAAACAGCGGAAAGGCTGAAATTTGCGCTCTATACTGCCCGCACTTGCACCCGCATGGTTTTACCTACGTCGTGTACTGCAGAAGGCCTGATGGCCCATTTGAGTACATTTGTGGACCCATGGATGAACTAACGAGTATCTGTCGCCTGGACTGCATCCGCCCATTTTTCAGCATTTTAGGTAACTATTGGTCCGCCCTGAGGAACGGGGCGTTTGAGCAACCGAGCGATGAACTTCCGTGCGTGGACTTTGGTGTCCTGCCTAGGCAATACTCGTCTCTAGGCAATACTCTTCGGTCATAGATTGCGAAAATACGGTTTTGCCTGAGAGGAATTCCCCCATGAACATGCCGGCAAAATGCCTAAAATGCCTGTCATTCATACTTCTCTTGATTACTCTTTTCGGCGCAACGGCGGCGCGCGCCGCCAACCACCCAGCAGCCTCGTGTTCGCAAAGCGCCGTTCAAGCGGCAGTCAGTGCAGCGAGTCCCGGAGACACCGTCACAGTTCCTGCTGGAACGTGCAGTTGGTCTAGTCCCATGGCTGTTAACGGCATTACATTGCAAGGTGCCGGAAAGTCGACCGCTGGCACGGTTATTACCTCGGACAACGCCTTTGCGATCACTAAGCACGCAACGCAAGTTTCACGCGTAAGTGGATTTCGGTTTACGTCTGGAGGGCAGCACGGCTCCGTTAGCGGAGCCGCTTCCGCTCGGGCTTTTGTCATCGACAATTGCTATTTCTTTAGTTCCGGTGGTGGTGACGTTCCATTCGTCAGACTCTCCGTTAATGGGGGCTTACTTCACCACAACGATTTCTTTATGAATCCATCAACCGCCGGCGGCCCTGATACGTTTCCGATACATGCTGGTGAAACGTGGTCGCAAGCGACAACTATGGGCACGGCGGATACCCAAGGGCCTAGTGGTGGGGAACGCAATCTCTACTTCGAGGACAACACATTCTCGAACATATTGGAAACCGCCCCTGATGGAGACGTTGGAGTTCGTTTAGTCCTCCGACACAACCATTACATCGATTCCAGCATTGTGTTCCATAGCGGTGGCAATGGCGTAGTGAATGATACGTCCCTTGATGGGACGCGGCAGTTTGAAATCTACAACAACACGTTTAGTCGGGTGAATGCCACCGGCGACAATGTTAACAAGTGGGTTTGGGTACGCGGGGGTTCGGGCGTTATAGCTAACAATGTGATGGATATTGTTGAGACCCCCGAGTGGTCCAATAAGATGCAAATTCTGCTCAGCATTGGAACCTGTCCCTCTTATCCTGTGAAATATCAGATCGGGCAGACTAACGTTCCTGCGCAAAGCCCTCCGCCACAGCCCTTGCTGATCTTCGGGAACACCGGGGCCGGAGCTACGCACGATGATTTCATTAGGATCAGTGGAGAAAACGGCGGTGGAATGACCTGCGGTAACCCCAACAGCTTCATTCAAGCCGGTCGAGACTACATGACTTCGAACACGTGGGGCTGGGCGCCGTTCAAGTATCCGCATCCGCTCAGCGATTCCACGGGTGGAGGTACGGGAACGGGACCTGCTCCTCCCACCGCCGTTCAGGCCGTGGCCAGGTGATTCGCTCCTTTGGCCATAGGAGTTCTTGATAATTCTCCGTCGTCTCTTTCTCCGCCGTCAATGAAGAGACGATGGAGGAGCTCAAGAGTAAGTGCCTTGTGCAACTCGTTGGTGTAATTTCGATCTCCCTTGAGATGGCCGCGCACGATTGCCTCAAGTCCCTTGCGCTCAATATAAGGTCTGCTCAGACTTCTGCAGTCAAGTAAAGTCTCCCGAACATAGCTGGCGAGTGCATCCCGGTACCACACTCGGAAGTGGAACACCTTGTGTCTGCCAAGAAACAAGTGCTCTAGACGCAGCGGCGAATATCTATCCAACCGAGCCAGCCACTGCGGCATCCCCATATCTGACGCGTACTCCGCCTTAAATTGGAATTCGAGAAGTGCCTTTCGTACCGCTTGCTGCGCAGGTCCCCCGTTTCCTACCAGCCCTCGATCGGTTGGGATGCGCAGTAAGCCTGGGTTGCCATCCTTGATTAAACGAAGGGAAACCTCATTACTCGCGAGTGCAGCCAACGGCGAACGAAAGACCGTTCGTACAAAATCGTTATCCAGGAACGGAGACCGCATACAGAGCTGGGTCTGCTCCAGCGCCAACACGCCATACTGATGCCAGGGAGCTTGCTGAAAAGCCGCAAACGAGACTGGGTGCGTGAACGAAACTTTTGCATAGGTTGCCCACGCTCGATCGACGTGTGTCTGGAACTCCGTGCAGAACAGGCCTTTCAAGGGCTGGGGTTTGAAAGACGTCACATGCCGCAGAATCTCCCCACCATAATTGCCTGTCATTCGAACCGGCGCAATCTCACGCGCCAGCTCGTTCAGATAGAGGTCCGGTGCTCGCCCCACTTCTACACAGCCGTCACTAAGAAAGACGGTACGTTCGGCATAGCGCGAAAACTCCCGCAAAAACACTTGATCAGCGGCGATCACCTGATGGGGCTGTCCGCAGAACTGCGCCACATGCCGCGAGACGTGAACGTCATGATTCTCGCGAAACATGCTGCCAAAGGTGTAACAAGGCAATGCACCCGGATCAGACTTGTGGCATGCCAAGATCATGCGGGTATCTAGTCCACCCGTGAGGGACATCGCAATTTGCTGGTCGCCGCGGAAGTAACGAGGAAGGTTCTGTGTAAAGACACCCCGCAATTCCTCGTAATACACTTCCGGATCCGATGTCTCCTGCTCTTCCCAATCTTTCGGGTCGAAATAGCTGTGTTTGCTCTTCAGACCTCCGTTTTGAAACACCCATGCCGACGCCGGCGGCAACACGTGAACGTCTTTGAACAGCGTCCGGTTCTCCAACACGGCACCGCAAGCGACGAATTCTCCCAGCCCTTGAGGATCAATTGTGCGAAGTTCGGATCGCACTGCCAAAATTGCCTTGGCTTCGGCAGCAAAGTAGAAGGTGCTCTCCGACTCGTGGTAATAGAGCCGATGCATTCCATAACGGTCGTTGAATAGGATCGCAGATCCGCGACGCTGGTCCACCAGAAGCCCGTGAAATCTTCCGTTTAGTCCTGAGAGAAAGGATGCATCTTCTTCGTACAGGTGAACTAGGTACGATAGTCCGTCGGCGGACAACTCGTGACCTCTCTGGCTTAGGCGTTGGGCCATCCCCGGCTCAGGGAACTCTTCTCCGGAAAACCCGAGCACCACATCGCCTCGCTCGTTTCGCAACGGCATTTCGTCACACTGATCCAGTCGCCGGGTCCACCCCAAATAAATGCCCAATGACTCGTCAATCCACGTTCCGGTCACATAGAAGGGCTCGTGGCGAAGGGTCTCCATCATCCGAACAAATTGAGGAGCAGATTTCTCGCGAGGCAAACTGGTAATGAGTCCTACGATTCCAGGCATTTTGATTTTTTAGAAAGAATCCTTTGCAATCTTACGTTCGTACCAGTGATTTCTTAGCCTCACGGCTCTCGCCACTAATGACTGCGGCAATGCGTGCCTCAGGCCACGATGGAGCCCGAGGCTTAGAGCAACCTTCCCTCTGTTAGTCAAAGGAATATAGTATCGAGGCACTAGAACTTTCTCGAAACCGCTGCGCCTTTTAAACTCTGTAAGCGAACTGCTGGGATCGCTATAAACGTAGTTGCAATACACCAAATAAGACATTTTCGTCTCTTCACAAAACTCAACAGCCTTTGCGAGCAGAGCATTTGTCGGTCTTTTATCGAAATGGTGAACCTTCGAAAGAATCTGAATAATATGTGCAGTACGGTTGACGTACGTGATTCGAATGTATCCGATCAATTCATTCTGATAATACGCCCCTAAGAATGCATTTCGATCTGCATAGGTTGAGTGCTCCTCCTTCACGGCCTCAAAGCTTTTGTGGAAGTGCCAAAAAGGCTTCCCCTGGCGAACTGGCGTCTCATTGTTGATATTTACAATGCCTCTAACAAGTGTGTCATCGAGTTCGATCACTTTCACGACAATCCCGCTTTTGGCTGCCTTTCGAACAGCTCTTCGCACGCTGGGCTCAATGCGATGATCCCACCAGTTCGCATAAGTTGTGATTGGAATGACGGCGAGGTTGTCCCACTCGGTGTGGTAGTTGTATCTCGGAGCCGTGTCAGGCAGCCTCTGTCCAAAAGTGAACAGGTCGGGGCTCAGTTGGCTTGCACTTAAGCGCTGGGTGAACGATTCGGGAGTAGCGACCGTTTCGCCTTCCAAAAGGTCCTCGTCACGGACAGTAGCAGTTTTGAGCCACCTGCCAGTGACCACCAACGTTCGGCCGTCAATCTCGACCGATGGAACTAGCACGGTCTCGCCTTTCACACCAATAGCAGTTACCCCGAGATTGGCATTCCGCTGGCCAGTTTGCGAAGGTTTTTCAGAAGTCATGACATCATGCTGGTCACTAGGACTCATATGTTAGAACTCGTCTCAGCGGTTGGCTGAACGTATTGTCTCTTTTCTTATAAAGAAAGTGCAGGAGGTGCGCATTCGAGGGTGATGAGAGCTCAGCAATGCCCAGTGCCAGCGATCAGAATTCAGTTAGAACCGGGTTTCTTCGCTTCGATCACGAACGCTTCGATATTGTTCCACTGTTGCGTGCCGTTCAGGTCTCCGTGGCCTTCTATTTTCTGCAATTCCGGATCATCAGACTCGAGCGGGAAAAAGAATCGCAGGTCCGTAAAGCCGTTGTCGAGGAGAGCATGTGAGAGCGTAGTCTTATCGTAGAGGAATTGATGGCCCCACGCACGAAAACCCATGTTAAGGATAAAGACTCCGAGATTGGGATCGTCGGCGAAATCAGAAAGACCGAAACGCTTTGCAAACCACCGTTGGTACGCGCGGAGTTCGGGGTCGGCCGGCTCGCCATATAGTTGGAGGGAGATGGCCAGGTTTGGGGTAGATGTGCGGAGGGTGCCACCCGGCTTAAGGACGCGGATGCATTCCGAGAGCATTAATTGGGCCTGCTCGTAATCAATGTGCTCGATCATGTGCTCAGAAAAGACGTAGTCGATGCTGTCACTCGGAAGCGGGAATCGGCGTGTCGCATCCAGATATACCAAGCCCGGCCGGTCAACAGAAAGATCAGTATTCAGCCAGCCGGGAAGAAGATTTCCACTTGCTCCCAGGTGCAATTTCCGCAGCGACTGTTTTCGAAAATATGCACCGATTTTGAAAGGACGAATCGCACACCAGAAAAACACGTTGACATCCCTAATAACGCCGCGGAAAACGCTTGGGAGAGCGACTAACAGCGCCGACAGCTTAAGTCGCTGCTTCAGCCGGCTTTTCAGCTGCTGCTTGCGTTGCGGTCGTTGGACTGGCCTCCTTAGGGGAGGAGCAGGAGTAATGGCCGTCCTAAACATCGATGATCCAACCCCACAAACAAGTGAAACTCACCGTCTGTGGCTAGCAATTGTAATATTTCGCTCAACAGCTTAACACAAAGGGACCACCGGTAACATGTCCGTGTTTACGATTAGACTCTGCGGAAAATTAAGAAGCACGATCTACAGGACAACTAATCAAACCCAATTGTGACTAATGCGGCGCCGACTATCCTCAAGAGCATCTCCGCTCACCTTTATTTCTAAAGCAGAGCTGGGAATGCCTTTTGCAGAATTCCGCGTTCTAGCGCGCGCCATTGTATGCAGTCCATTCTTGCGGCGTACAGGAACGTCAATCGCTCCCAACAGAAAAACGACCCACATTAGTTGGCCCTTGAAGGCCGCCTCTGTACAGTTATAGATCAGCAGGATCGTCCACATTGACAACTGGAGCGAGCCGAAACCGTACGACGCATCGAGCCTTTTGCAAATCGTTCGGTAGCTTGATATTAAGAATGCAATCAGTAGTAAGAGCCCGATTAAACCCAGATTGACGTAAACTTCGAGGTATCCGTTGTGTGCCTCATTAATCACACCAACTTGACTCCAGACCTCTTGTAGACGAGGGCCTAACCAAAAGCTTTCGTATCCGGTCCCGAGCAAAGGATTGGTGTGCATGTGTAGAAGCACATCCCATATCTTGGTTCGATCGGTGAGGGTTGGGTCGCGACCAACGGCTCCCGCGACCTGCCCCTTGACGTCGAAACCGAATGACAGAATTAAAAACAAGCATAAACACGTCGGAATTAGTCCCTTGAGGAAACGGGGATGTCGCTGAAAAGTCTTGGCATGAGCCGCTGCGATTATCATGCAACCAAGCGCCAGGCAAACACGGGACGTGGCACTATTGGATAGGTTCAGCAACCAGAGCACCATGGCGATGAAGCCGATGTTCAGCGCCAAGATCAGTTTTGTCCTCCGCTCCTTACGCTTGGACCAGCGGGTCACTGTATCCCAGAACAAAAACAGTCCACTCACTAGGCAAGCAACTCCAAGCATGTTCTTGCTCGTCGCAGCCCCTCCATACGTAGCGATTCCTGTCCATGGATCGTATTGTTTACTAATCTCCGGGAAATACTTGACGAGCACAACGGATAGCGGAATGAGCAGGTAACAAAGGCGGCGGAGCACCGCTCGGACAGCTTCCAATGGATGAGCCTCAGACAGAGTAACAAGAATCATCAGATAGTTACCCAAGTCTCGGAACCACCGCTTAAAGGCTATAAAGGGAAAGTCCGACCACACAACGCTCACCAGCGCGAAAGAAAGGAACGCCGCCAAAGCCAAATTTCGGGAGATAAAAGTTTCCCAGTTGAACGACCGTGACACCAGGATGCCAATCGCGAACAAAATTAGAGCGGAATTGATGGTGCGGTCAACGGGATTCCCTTCCTCGAGTGCTGCAGACACGGTCGTCATTCCCCAGCTGAGCCATTGAGAAGGCAATCGCGATCCGATGATGAATATCCAGATCACCGGTACCCACAAGGCTACTGAGATCGTCGAACTCTTGGCAGGGTCGAAGCGCAACAACACCACCAGTATGACGAGCCAGAGGAACAGCGCTAGGGAAGGGGGCATGGATTCAATGTGCCGAGTGAGGCTGACCGCCTCTCCGAACAATTGTATTGGTGGCACGATTGTTCTTCATACAACAGGGTTCGCAAGAGCTCCTGACAAACTGCGAGTTCCGCCGATATGGACCTGCTCGAAGATGGCGTCCATGATTCTGGCAGTCAGCAGTATTTGGCGGTAAGGAATAGGTACAGGCTTGTCCTCTCGGATGGAACGGTAAAAAGACTCAATCAAATACCGTATTCCGGAATCTACGTGAAAATCGCTTCCTATGAATAATCTAAGGTTTTTGGCTAGATTTCCGAGATGCTGTCTCGCGAACAGCAAGGGGGGGATGAAGTTGTCGGCATAGCTCTTGAATTTGGTGCCGCGAAGGCGCAGCAAGATTTCGTGATTCTGGTCGAGAATGAGGCCGTTCTTTGAGCCGTAGATTCGAAATTCATGGATCGACGGCCTAATTTGAGAAGAGAAAGTGAAATATGCCGTTGTTCGCTCCCGCTCAGCGATGATGACTCGAAGCTCATCCACGATTTTAGTCTCACCAATGCTTCTGAGAAGCGGGCTTACGAAACCGTACGCAATCACCTGCGGACTATCGCTGGTCAAGAACTCCGCAATTCGAGCGATGCCGTGGCTGATAATGTTATGCAGTAACTGTCCCGGTAACGTTCGGACCCAGTGATGCTTATCTCCGAGCAGGGCTCGTGCATAACTGGGATCCCCAAGGTCGTAGCTGTAACAACTTTCCATGTGCAGCGGAACGCCTAGGTAGCCGTCTTGCACCAAGGCTCTCATGCGCCGCGCCGCGTGGCTGAATTGATAGTTGTGCCCCACAGTTAGTTTGACATTCTTCTGATTCGCTAAATCGATTAGGCGCTGTGCCTCGTCCGCATCGATAGTAAACGGCTTTTCCACATATACATGACAACCGTTTTCAAGGCAAAAATGAGCTATATCGAAATGACTCTGAGGCGACGTGGTGATGTGAACGACATCTGGGCGCGTTACACCCACTAGATCCGTAATATTGCTAAAATATTGCTTAATGGGAAATCGCTCATACAGTTGTCTGGCCATGAGCGGTTCGCGATCGCACACGCCGACGATCTCACAGCCCTCCAAGTTTTGGATATGGGAGGCATGCGAATCAGCGATTTTCCCGCAACCGACAATAGCGACCTTAAGCATTTCGTTCACCCTGGCGGCAACTTGCAAAATATCGACGCATCCCCTCCTCAGTGGACAGCTTTGGCCTCCAGCCTAGTCTCCGTTTCAACTTCTCATTGCTGTAGCATGTCTTCTTCCAGTCTGCATGCCAACGCTGTCGGTTGAATGCGGGTGGCAACTGTCCTTTGGACCACTCGGAATACCTCTCCCACATGAAACAGATCGCATGACTGATCGCATGTGGTACATACACTGACTTGAAGCGTTTTACATTATTTTTGTACCAACGCAGAAATTGGCGGCTGGATGGTAAATCATCATCTACGACATTGAAAACCTCGCTATCGACCCCTTTGACAAGACCAGCCAGAACAATTGCCTCTGCGCAATTCTCAACGTGCGTGAATGGTATTCGGTTAGATCCTCCGAGATGCAGGAAAAGTCCAAACGTGCCGATGCCTACCCGACCAGTGATTTCAGAGTTTCCCGGACCATAAACGCTTCCGGGTCTGACTACCACGTAGGGTATTCCAAACTTTTTTCCATACTCGGCGACCAACTGCTCTTGCCTGACCTTGGCATAGCAATACGCTTCGCCACGGTATTCGGGGTGTTCTTCCGTCGGGCACGATTCGTCCAAGCACCGTGACTTCTGTCGGTTTGAGTACACAGTGAATGAACTCACAAGGACAAATCTCTGAAGCGTCGCATTGCGCAGACTGGCCTCGAGCAGGTTACGTGTAGCGACAACGGAGTTCATAAATGCATCAGGGAACGATTTTTCGCCGATTCCGGCGGCTAAATGAAGAATGACCTTTACATCCTTACATGCGGCTTCGCAATCTGCACTAGAGAGAAGATTGCCCTGGAATATTTCAACATGTGTCCCTTGAGGGGAGCGTTTGATGATCGTATCGATTTCTGCGAAATTGCTTGATGGTCTGGTAAAGCATAGGAGATTGCGGAATCCGCGATTTACAAGGTTCTCCACGACCCGAGATCCGATAAAGCCTGCAGCGCCAGTGATCAGGACTCGATCCTCCGGCGTGATCGAATGGCCAAGCGCGTGCTCGAACCTATGCTTGTGCGATGATGCGATGTCCTCGCCGGTCATGTCCATGCTCTGACTCATCTGCTCACTCCAGAGAGAAGGTACTCTCGACAGTCTTGTCCAAAGGCATGTCGATGTATTTCTTGCACTGAGCACCGAGATTGTTAGACTTCGGTGTGTTGTGGATTCGCAATCGCAAACCGGGGAGGGCGTCCGAGTTATCATCAAACAACCGGGCGTGAAACACCTCAGCCTCAGCACAGTCCTGTTCAAACACAACCGCCCGGCGCTTCCGAAACCAAGCCACCGCCTGCGAAGCTGTCGCAAACCATGCGCCGCGGGTGGTCAAACTCTCAAGCAGCTCGCCATAGGTTGCACCCCACAATCTCTCGGGCGCAGTGCTGCGATCGTGCCAATTGATTGTGAGACAACCCCCAAACTGTCCAACATGGTCTTGCAGTTGGTCCACGAGAACCCTCGCCTGCGACGGCTTCAAGCCTAAATGGCTTGGATAAAACAACGCGGTATCCATGATGTGCAGTGGCAGTTCCATGAGCTGTTCAACTTCGAAAGGTTTGTACGCTTGAGCGGTACCGGCGCGATATCCCACCGTCTCGTTGTATCCGACCGTTGAGTCGTAATTCGCGCCTGCGCTTTCTAGCGTCTTGGGAGAATTTTGATCGAAGTACAGCCAGTGCATGCGAACGCCAATTTCAGAATCCCCGGACAACTTTCTAATTTCTTCAAATTCCACGCGCCCGCGATCGCTGTCGATCCAGGCATCAATTCCATGTAGTCCAATTTCACAACCAGAGCCCTTCAGCTTTCGAATTGGGCCCCCGACGTCGGCAGCTTCGTACTGTGCTCCGCGGAAAGGTGGAGCCGGACCCTGAGCATTTTTCCCCGGCAACTTCTTGAAAGGAATTACAAAGAAAGTCGAAGGCCGCCCTTTCTCCAGCTCCAAATACCGATCGGCAAAATCACTCCAAAAATCTCTCGCGAGTCCGATCTGAACCAGCGGCAGTTTCAACGTCGCCACCGCGTTCTTCAGCAAGCCTCGCCCTGAAATCCCACCTCGAATGGCTTGGAGAAGCGAACCGACGGTAGCCCGGTACACAAATCCCAAAACCGTGTGATCCCACTTATGCTTTCGTATCGAAGGATGATCTACATCATGCGTCAAACAGGCAATGAACGAGTGTGCATCGGGAATCGGCGGAATCTCTACAAGTGCGACACCCGACCCAACAATCAAGTCACGAAGCAATGCGATGTGCAGGTCCAGCGTGGGCGTAGCGGCGTGAATCACCGGCTGGCCAGTCGTCAGGAGCGTTTTAATTTCATTGAAAAGATCGTAGCCGATGTGGGCTCGGACGATCTCCTCAGAAGAGTGCGAATATGCCAGGCACTCACCAGAGCTCTGATCTACTAGAAGCTGACCATCGTTTCCGGGAAACGATGTTGTGCCGCAATAAATTGGAATTTGATACTGCTTCGAGGCCGCTATCCGCGCCGGCCTTTTAATATCCTCAGCGGCAGACACTGCGCTTGCGTAAGAAACAACAAGTTTCGCAGAGCCGGTGTATGCGGCGTTTCCGCAACAAAGCACCACATCGTACTTGCGCTCGCTCCGGTGAAACTCCCATGGAGTCTTGAACAGTTCAAAGAATTCACACACCACCCTGTTCTGGGACGGATCTGCAATCACTCCGATCATCGGCGCCCGCCCTAGGTGAGCACTGCCACCGGCTCCGCATGGACGCGAAGCCACTGTTCGCACACAACCAGGCTAAACAAAATTTTGTGGTTGTCATTTCTGCCCGAAGCGTGATCTTCATAAAGGCTGCGAACCGCGGCCGGACGCAGATAGTCGTAGATCTTGGACTTACTGTCGAGCAAGAGATCTGGCATCTGACTTCCGATTGCATTTCGAAACCAATCATCCACCACGTTAACCGCAAATCCGCGCTTCGGCCGCTTGAGGATCGATTCAGGAAGATACGATGCGCTGACTTGGCGGTGCAGCCATTTGCGGCTGCCGTTTCTCACCTTAAAGCTGGCCGGCAAGCGCTCGACGTACTCAACAATTTCTTTGTCTAGAAACGGCACTCGAAGCTCTAGACTGTGCGCCATGGACAACTTGTCCGCATACATCAAGAGTTCGTCTGGAAGCGTGGAACGGACTTCCAGGAACTGCAGGCCTCCGAGCTCATCTGTCTCCGACAACAGGTCGGAAAGATCGGCCCAGCATTCCAATGCTTTGTCGCCAGTCGCCGAATCAAGCAAACCCTCCTGAAACAGATCGTCAATCTGTTCACCTGGCAGCAGCGACAACACATGCTGATATCGTCGCATTCGGTCTTGAATCGCGAGTGCGTGAACACCTCGTTTCAGCGTCTCATTTCTGGGCAGTGCTGATACACCCGATGCGATTGGAGCTCGCATCCAGTTCGGCATCGCGGTCCACAACGCGCTGTAGCGAACGCCGAGATGCCGCTTATACCCACCAAACAATTCGTCCGGGCCTTGGCCTACGAGCGCGACCTTTACATCCTGGCGAGCGCGCTGACAGACAAAGTACATCGGCACAATCGAAGACGCTGCAATCGGTTCTTCGAGCGACGCA
>Ga0068863_100003514_pt1 | contig 15465 bp, 13 predicted proteins | sample KBSSwiS62_FD_66596 | JGI IMG/M metagenome (GOLD analysis project Ga0068863, IMG submission 66596) | Switchgrass rhizosphere microbial communities from Kellogg Biological Station, Michigan, USA - KBS Switchgrass S6-2 | ecosystem: Host-associated > Plants > Roots > Rhizosphere > Soil ...
GGCCACGCAGCCCTTACGGCGTAAGCAAGGTGGCTGCCGAGGCGCTGTGCTACCAATGGAGCCAGTTGGAGAAATTTGCATTGGTCATGACGCGCTCGTTCAACCATATCGGACCCGGCCAGAGCGAGCGCTTCGTCGTGTCCGATTTTGCAAAGCAAGTGATCGAGATCAAACAAGGGCGCCGCAAGCCGATTTTGAACGTGGGCGACATCGACGTGACGCGCGATTTCACCGACGTGCGCGACGCGGCTTCAGCCTATGCGCTATTGCTCGAACGTGGAGGAAACGGCGAAACCTACAATGTCTGCTCGGGCGTCGAGCGCTCCATTCGCTCGATCCTGGTCCGTCTGCTGGAGCTCGCGAACGTCGATGCCCGTATAGAACAGGACGCCACCCGCTTGCGTATCGGGGAGCAACGGCGCTTCCGCGGCAGCTACGAGAAACTTCACCGGGACACCGGCTGGGTTCCCGCGATAACCATCGATCACAGTCTGCTGGACATTCTGCAGAATTGGGAGGAACGCCTGTCGTGAGCAAGAGCGCATTGATAACGGGTATTACCGGGCAGGACGGCAGCTATCTCGCCAAACTGCTGCTGGACAAAGGCTACGAAGTGCACGGCCTTTTTGCGCGGCGGACCGCCGATACGATGTGGCGGCTGCGATACCTCGGCATCGACGACAAGGTCAAATTGATCGAAGGCGATCTCATCGACCTTTCGTCACTCATTCGCGCAATGGAGAAGTCCAGGGCGGACGAGGTGTACAACCTCGGGGCTCAAAGCTTCGTCGCGACCTCCTGGGAGCAGCCGTTGCTGACGGCGCAGGTCACCGCGGTCGCGGTCTCAAACGTTCTCGAGTCGATCCGACTGGTCAATCCCAATGCTCGCTTCTACCAGGCTTCCAGCAGCGAAATGTTCGGCAAGGTGCGCGAAGCGATTCAGACGGAAGACACCCCATTTTATCCGCGCAGCCCATACGCGGTCGCAAAGCTCTACGGCCATTGGGCGACGATCAACTATCGGGAAAGCTTCGGCATGCATGCGTCGAGCGGCATCCTGTTCAATCACGAATCGCCGTTGCGTGGCATCGAATTTGTCACGCGCAAGGTCACCGACGCAGTGGCGCGGATCAAGCAAGGGAAGCAGAAGGAGTTGCGGCTCGGCAATATCGACGCCAAGCGCGACTGGGGCTTCGCCGGTGATTACGTCCAGGCCATGTGGCTCATGCTCCAGCAGGAAGAGCCCGACGACTACGTGGTTGCCACCGGGCGCACCACGTCCATTCGCGACATGTGCAAGCTCGCTTTCGCGCACGTCGGGCTCGACTGCGACGAGCATATCGTCATCGACCCGGCATTCTTCCGCCCGGCCGAGGTCGACATTCTGCTCGGAAACCCCGCGAAAGCCCACGCGCGCCTGGGCTGGACGGCGACGACGGACCTGGAAACCATGATTTCGCTGATGGTCGACGCGGACATGGAACGGGTCAGGCGCACCTAAACCATGAAGACCGTCATCCTTGCCGGGGGTCTCGGCACCCGCATTTCGGAGGAGACCCACCTCAAGCCGAAGCCGATGATCGAGATCGGCGGCAAGCCCATCCTGTGGCACATCCTGAAGGTCTATGCAGCGCACGGTGTGAGCGAATTCGTGATTTGCTGTGGTTACCGGGGTTACATCATCAAGGAATACTTCGCGAATTACTTCCTCCACATGTCGGATGTCACTTTCGATATGGCGAATAACCAGATGCACGTGCACGAGCAACACGCCGAGCCGTGGAAGGTGACTCTGGTCGATACAGGGGAGGACACTATGACGGGAGGTCGTCTCAAACGCGTCGCACCGTACGTTCAGGATGACGAAGCATTCTGTCTCACCTACGGCGACGGCGTAGCCGACGTCGACATAACCGCCGAAATTGCGTTTCATCGGCAGCACGGCAAATGGGCGACGGTGACCGCGGTGCAGCCGCCCGGCCGGTACGGCGCTTTGCACATAACCGGCACCGAGGTCGCGGCCTTCATGGAAAAGCCGCGTGGCGATGGGGGTCTCATCAACGGCGGGTTTTTCGTGCTGTCGCCTCGGTGTCTGGACCTGATCGACGGGGATGCAGCGACGTGGGAGGGCAAACCGCTCGCCGAACTCGCGAACATGGGCGAGCTCCGCGCGTTCGAGCACAACGGCTTCTGGCAGCCCATGGACACGCTGCGCGACAAGAATCTGCTGGAAGATCTCTGGAACTCCGGCAAGGCGCCGTGGAAGATCTGGTGAGCGCAGACTCCACAGGCTGGCGCGGACGTTCGGTTTTCCTAACAGGCCATACCGGATTCAAGGGCGGGTGGCTGACGCTTTGGCTCCATCGGTTCGGGGCCGCAGTGCATGGCTACGCGCTGGACCCGCCCACGACGCCAAGTCTGTTCGAGACAGCCGGCATCAAGTCCTTGCTCGCATCCGATACGCGCGCAGATCTGGCCGATCTGGCGCGTCTCAAGTCTGCGCTCGAGGTCGCGCAGCCGGAAGTCGTATTCCACCTCGCAGCGCAGTCCCTGGTGCGGGAGAGCTATCGGGATCCACTCGGCACGCTGGCGACCAACGTAATGGGCACCGCGCACGTGCTGGAGGCCTCACGTGCGGCGCATTCGGTCCGCGCCATCGTGCTCGTCACCACGGACAAGGTATACGAAAATCGCGAATGGGAGTATTCCTATCGTGAGGTCGATCCGCTCGGCGGCCATGATCCGTACAGTGCGAGCAAGGCGGCGGCGGAGATCGTGGCAGCGAGCTTTCGCGCGAGTTTCTTCGAGCGGGACAAAGGACATCCTGCCCACGTAGCGACGGCCCGCGCAGGTAATGTGATCGGAGGCGGTGATTGGGCCACCGACCGCCTGATTCCGGATTGCCTGCGTGCGTTCGCGGCCAATCGGCCGGTGCATTTGCGTCTGCCCGGCTCAGTGCGGCCCTGGCAGCATGTGCTGGAACCGCTCGCCGGCTATCTTCGACTCGCGGAGCATCTTTTCCGTGTCGATGGCCATAGGTTCGCAAAGGCGTGGAATTTTGGACCGGATGCCCGCGATAACGCCACGGTGGGTGAGGTCGCCGCAGCCACCGCCCGGCTGTGGGGTGACGGTGCTCTGGTCGAGTACGCGCCCGCAGCCGAAAATCCGCACGAGGCCGGTCTCCTCCGTTTGGACAGCGTCCGCGCTCGCAATGCGCTCGATTGGACACCGCGGTGGTCGCTGGCAGATGCGCTCGAAAAGACGGTCGCCTGGCAAAAAGCCTGGAAACGAGGGGACGATATGGCGACCGTCAGCCGCGACCAGATCCGCGCGTACGAGGCGCAAGTTAAAGTATGAGCAACCGCTTCGACGTGGTCGACACGCCACTCGAAGGGCTCAAGCTCATCCTGCGCAAGCCGATTGGCGACAGTCGCGGCTATCTCGAGCGACTCTTCTGCGCGGACGAACTTAAATCGCTTATGGCCGGTAGGAGAATTATGCAAGTCAACCACACACTGACCGCCAGACGTGGCGCCGTACGCGGCATGCACTTCCAGTACCCGCCACACGCCGAGATCAAGCTCGTAACCTGCCTTCGCGGTGAGGTATTCGATGTCGCCGTGGACGTCCGCCAGGGGTCTCCCACCTTTCTGCAATGGCATGCGCAAGTGCTCGGCGCGGACAACCATAAGACATTGCTCATCGCGGAGGGTTTCGCGCACGGATTTCAGACCTTGACCGCAGACTGCGAGATGTTGTACTTCCACACCGCAGCTTTTCAGCCCAGTGCCGAGGGCGGGCTCAACGCGCAGGATTCGCGCCTTGCGATCGACTGGCCGCAAGCGATTACGGAACTGTCTTCGCGCGACGCCGCTCACCCGATGGTGGATAAAGACTTCTGCGGGTTGGCGGTATGAACTGTCGCCATTGTGATTCGCCGCTGGAGCATGTATTTCTCGACCTCGGCTTCGCTCCGCCCTCCAATGCATACCTTACCCTTGCGGCCCTCAAGGCGCCGGAAGTCTACTTTCCCCTCAAGCTCTACGTCTGCGCTCAGTGCTGGCTGGTGCAAACGGATGACTATGCACAATCTACGGAGCTCTTCAATAAGGACTACGCGTACTTCTCTTCAGTGTCGCGCACCTGGCTGGATCACGCCGCCCGCTACTCGGAAATGATCACTCGGCGCCTCGATCTCGACGGCGCGAGCTTCGTCATCGAGATCGCCGCGAACGACGGTTACCTCCTGCGGAACTTCGTTGCCGCGGCTATTCCGTGCGTCGGCATCGAGCCGACGGCGAGCACCGCCGCGGCCGCGGAAAGTCTCGGTATCCCCATCCGGCGCGAATTCTTCGGGATGCAGGTGGCGCAAGCACTTGTCGCGGAAGGGAAGCAAGCTGATCTCATCGTCGGCAACAATGTCTATGCTCACGTACCCGACATCAACGACTTCACCAAGGGACTTGAGGCAGCGTTGAAACCGGGTGGAACCGTTACGCTCGAGTTTCCGCACCTTATGCGCCTCATCGAGCATACTCAGTTCGACACGGTCTACCATGAGCATTTTTCCTATCTTTCGCTCTATACGGTAGAGCGGCTATTCACTCGCGCGGGCTTGCGCGTTTTCGACGTCGAACAGTTGCCTACGCACGGTGGTAGCCTGCGCGTTTACGGGTGCCGTGCCGACGATAAGCGCGCCACGACCGCGGCGGTGAATGCGCTGCTGGTCGAAGAAGCCCGCCGCGGCATGCAGCAGCTCGCGCTCTACCGCGAATTTCAGTCCCGAGCCGATCGATTGAAGAATGAGCTGCTCATCTTTCTCATCGACCAAAAGCGCGCCGGCAAGAGCATCGCTGCTTATGGTGCGGCCGCGAAAGGCACCACGCTGCTCAACTACGCGGGCGTCAAGCCGGATCTTCTTCCGTACGTCTGCGACGCCGCACCGTCCAAGGTGGGAAAGTTTCTGCCAGGCGCACATATTCCGATTCTCCCGCCCTCTACGATCCGGGAACGACAACCCGAAGTCGTGGTCATTCTTCCCTGGAACATCGCGGAGGAGGTCGTCGCGCAGCATGCTTACATCCGCGACTGGGGAGGGCGATTTGTGGTGGCCGTGCCCACCTTGCGGGATATTGCATGAAAGTGCTCGTCACCGGCGCCACGGGTTTCGTCGGTCGCCACCTCGTTCCGTATCTGCTGGGGCGCGGGCATTCCGTGATTGCCGTTGCCCGGGATGAAACCCGAGCTCGCGGCTTTTCTTGGTTCGACAGGGTTCGGTTCATCGCAACCGATATCCATCATCCGTCCTTGGATCTCGTTGCACGCTTTGATCGACCAGACGCGGTCATCCATCTGGCCTGGCCAGGACTGCCGAACTATGGGTCGCTCTTTCATTTCGAGGAGAATCTGCCCGCCGATTATCGGTTCCTGAAGTCGATGGTGGACGCCGGGAGCGGCCACCTGATGGTCACCGGGACCTGCTTCGAATATGGCTTGCAGAGCGGTTGCCTCAGCGAGGACACTACGCCGCAACCGGCGAATCCGTATGGGTTGGCCAAGGACACGCTCCGAAAGTTCCTCCAGGCCCTGCAGAGCCAACATCCTTTCGTCCTGCAATGGACGCGATTGTTCTATTTGCATGGACCAGGACAGAATCCCAACAGCCTCCTCGCCAATCTTGATCGCGCGATAGACAATGGCGACGCCGTATTCAACATGTCCGCCGGGGAGCAGCTGCGCGACTACATGGGCGTCGAGGATGCAACTGCATGCCTTACCCGTTTGCTCGAATCCCCTCGCTGCGATGGCGTTTTCAACGTTTGCAGCGGAGCGCCGGTGTCAGTCAGGCGACTCGTGGAACAGCACATCGCGAAGCGCGGTGCGAGCATCCGCCTTAATCTTGGCCATTACCCCTATCCTGCTCACGAACCCCTGGCGTTCTGGGGCGACTCGCGAAAACTTGCAGCGGCGTTGGAACAATCAACCTAGCGGGTTCGCGGCTGGCCGTCCCAAACCACCCACCGATTCTTACGAGGTAGCATGAAAGTCACGATAGACACGGATTCCAACAAAGTCGTCAAAGAGGCTGATGGAGAGCGCATCGAATTTGCGCTCTATTCCAAGGAAGCCTTCGAATTGATCAGCCAGTTTTGGTTAAAAGTTGGCTGGAACGAGAAGTATCCTTACACGTTCAGCTGGATGGGTCGGCCCGTCATCCAGCTTCCCGAGGATATGATCAGGATTCAGGAAGTCATCTATCGCATGCGACCGGACGTGATCATCGAGACGGGAGTTGCCCATGGAGGCTCGCTGATCTACTACGCCAGCATCTGCAAAGCGATGGAGCGAGGACGGGTGATCGGCGTCGATATAGAAATCCGGCCGCACAATCGCAAGGCGATCGAAGCCCATGAACTGTTTCCCTTCATCACGTTGATCGAAGGCAGCTCGACCGCGCCCGATATTGTCCGGCAGGTGCGCTCGATGATAAAGCCAGCCGAAACCGTGCTCGTCATTCTCGATTCGAACCATACTAAGCAGCACGTTGCCGATGAGCTCGAGGCATACCACGACATGGTTACCACCGGCTCGTATATCGTCGCGACCGATGGCAGTATGAAAGACCTACACGACGTCCCTCGAGGCCAACCCGACTGGAAATGGAATCACCCGACCGCGGCGGCATTTGACTTCGTAAGCAAGCACGCGAATTTCGCGCTCGAGCAGCCGGCATGGCCATTCAATGAGAGTGCGCTCACCGAGAACATCACCCATTGGCCCGGCGCGTGGGTGAAGCGGGTAGCCTGAATTGGCTGAAGCTGGTAGCCGGGGTGGCGTTTCTCATGACACTTCAGAAATACGACGTAACGCCGTCGAGAGTTCGCGGTGCGCTCGTCCCACGCTCGGTCAAGAGCGCTTTCGAGTCCCGAAGCACATATCGTCTGTCACTCGGAAGTACCCTGCCGCAGCGTCGAACGGAAGCCTTTTGAGCTCGACGCTATTGAGGTCGATGACCTCCCTCAAGGCCTGTGTCTCGCCTGCAAATTTCGAGTAACACACCTCATCCAGCACGACAATTCCGCCCTTGGGCATGAGCGGCAGGAAGTGCTCTAGAGCCAACTTCGTCGGTTGGTACAAGTCGGTATCCAGAATCAGCATGGCGACGCAGAGCCCGGGCTTGTCTTTGAGGAACCCGGGTACTGTCTTGACGATATCCCCCTTTATCAGTTCGCAGCGTGGGATCCCACTCACCGGGCGAATCAAATCGTTTAGCTCGATGCTTCTCTGGAGCACGGAAAAGCTCGTGTCCGAGAACATGCCCTCGTTTATGTCCGAGGGATCGGCCGTGGCATCGATGCTCCTAAAGCCTTCGAACGTATCGAAGCCGTAAATCGACCGATTGATCGCGTAAGGCTCTAGGAGCAGCGAAAGCTGCAGGTAGAGCATCAGAGAGTTCCCCTTGTATACGCCGCACTCAACGATGGCGCCAGGAACTTCCATGATCATCTTGAATAACTCGATTCGCGACAGCATCGACGTGATCTGGATGCGGTTTGCGAACAGAAACGGGGCATCAGCGACATATTCGGACGAACACTCGGATATGAGCTGCGAACGATTCTTGTAATACTGTTCTTCCTGCAGCGTCCTTCTTCTTCCCGTCATTTCTTGGCCTTAGATTGATAATCGCTCTGCAGCCGCATCCCGTACGGTGAGTTCTCTGGTTTGTACAGCGTAAAATGCGGCGCATCCCACTCGGCATCGTCTTTGCGTGCGGTGTAATAGAAAGCGCTGAAGACGCGCCGGAAGACATCCGGTGGACACCTCACCGGCTCCGGCTGACCGTGATTCGAATCGTCTCTGACCTCAAACACCACCAAGCGATTGAAAATCGGAGCGATGCTGTGAACTTTCCGACTCATATCCTTCGACCACAATTCCAAATCTCCACCCCACTCGGGCTTCCAGGATGGCTCCAAATAGAGAAGAGCATTAAGACGCCGATGAGCCTGCAGCTTGTGGTGCCAATCGAAGTCGGCGTGGATCTTGAGAAACTCACCGGCGCCCGTCACCATCGCTCCGCCACCAATGAAGTATGGATCGGCGAAGAGGCAGTCGATTCCGGATAGCGCCTCGAGAAAAAGCAGGAAATGCTTGGAGGAGGTTGCGCCGGCGAGCAATCTCATGGGCACCGACATAGAGCCCACGTCCTCGACAAATTTGCGCGACACATTGGCGTTGGAATGGGTCTTCCAGTCAACCGACCCATCGTTCGGGTCCGGATATTCGATGGCGAGAAGCGCGGCCACATCCGCGGGCAGGAAGTTGTCGAAGACGATATGCGGGAAGGGCTGGTTCTCCCGGAATTGCTTCTGGTTCTCGACAGCGAGCTTGGCATAATGTGGGGCATCGAATGCCGTTACCAGCTTCTCGAGCACATGCACCTTGTCTGTTCCGGTCAACGCCATCTAATCCTCGATCGAAAATAGGTACACGCGATTCTACCAACTTCCCGGGCTTCGCCGAACCTTGGTCGGCAATAGCGCTTGTCTTGGGGTTCACGAGGTCGGCGCAACGCGGACACAGCTGCAATTGGACGGGCCACTCCCGGCGCCGATGCAGATCTGAACGATGTCCGGCACAACATCGGATCCGAGGCAGATTTTCGCAAAATTCAACTACTTACGGATGGAGCGCGGCGTTGTGTACCCTACCCGGGCGGCTGCTCTTTAACCCCCGACTGAAAAGGACACCTGTGGTTCGGTCGGCACGCCGCGGCCGGTAGCCTACAGGGGTTGGGCGTCACAGAAACTCTGAAAGTACACTACGCGGGTGACATACTCCGATGCACCGCATTGCGAGCCACACAATGCCTACCAGCGACAAACTTGGTCCGCCCAAAGTCTCGATTGGATTGCCGGTTTACAACGGCGAACCACATCTACGGAATGCGATTGAATCGTTGCTCAGTCAAGACTATGCCAACTTCGAGTTGATCATCTCCGATAATGCGTCGACCGATGGGACGTTCGACCTCTGTCGCACATTTGCGGAGCGAGACAGCCGCGTCCGCCTATATCGCAATGATACGAACATAGGGGCGGCGGCCAACTTCAACCGCGTGTTCGAACTTGCCGACGGACCTTACTTCAGCTGGGCTGCTCACGACGACCTCGTTCATTCCACTTATGTCTCCCGGTGTGTAGGCGTACTCGAGGAGAATCCCGACATCTTGCTGTGCAGCGCCGACATCACGTTCATCGATGAAAGCGGCGCCGTTATCGATTATCCTGCCCAATATTGCAGACTGCATACGCGCGGGATGGACTTGCGCCGGCGGGCGAAGTGTCTGACGAGCGCAGTGGGCTGGTTCTCCTTGTATGGCATTTTCCGCGCCACTGCATTGCGCAAGACCAGACTCATCACGCCAGACTACGGATGTGACGTGTTGCTCCTTTTGGAATTGCTGTTCCAGGGTCAAACGAATGTCTTGCCGGAGCGCCTGTTCAGCTTCCGCTATATCCCCAAGGAGACAAGACGCTACGTCACCGATATAACCGGCTCGGCGGAACACGTTCCCGCCAATCCGTACACGCGCCTCGCACAAGGGCTTCTTCGCCTGATCGAGGACTCGGGTGAAAGCGTCGACCTCAAGATCGCGATGCGCAACGATCTTCTCGACAACGTAACCCGTCCCAGCCGGCGCTGGCGAGAACTTATCCTCGAGGAGAATCCCGCCATCGCGCGATATCCACGTCACGTTCAGCCGGTAGAGATGCGGCGCGTTCTTTACAAGCAGCTTTCCGCGTCGGAACTGGCACACCTTCGCCTGCGCTCTCATGCGATGCACATACTGCGGCTGCCGGCAGAATTGTGTTCCTCATCGTGGCGTGCAATGCGCGTCACCTACGACCATTTCATGGCGGAGGCTGGCCGGGTGCATTTTTGGGCCGACTACGGGATGGACGTAGGATATATGCGCCGCGCGGTCTGGTACCTTCATAACTTGCTTCGGATCCTCGGTCGCCAGAGCTTTCGCAGTGGCCACCTTGCTGAACGCGGACGATCGAGCGTCAATTCTGGTGGCCGAAAAGATGACCCATAACAGATACTATTTTGCTTTTGCCGATACCTGGTTTCCTGTTGATTGCCTCCTCACGTCTCCAACACCGCGCTTGACGCGATGAAACTGCTCGTCATCGCCTACTACGTTCCTTTGCCCGACAGACAGTAGTGGCACGTAGCGGATGGCGGATTATGAGTTCAACCGCAATCTTCACTTTTTTGAGGTTGAGCCTTTCCCATGAAGATATTGGTCATCACAGAATTCATTCCAATGCCGGACAGACAGGCGGGCATGTTACGGCTCTCACATTTTCTGCGCTTTCTCGCGCAGCGGCATCAGATTCTCCTTTACGCCGGTGACGCCGAGTTTCAGTGCCAGCATTTTGGCGAACGCGAGGTAAAGGTTTACGAGGATAACCTCTCCCGGATCGGCGTAAGGGTGTGCAGGGGGTTCGCGGGCGAGTTGCTTCGGGTTTTGCGCCGAGAACGATTTGATGTAGTCCTGTTCGAACACTACCTTCTGGCCAGCAAGCATCTTGTCCTTGCGCGATGCTGGCAACCTGCAGCGAGGATCGTCATCGACACTGTAGACGTAGTATTCCAGCGATTGTTGTCGAAGGCCCAGATCACCGGCGCAAGGGAAGATTTCGCCGAGGCCCGTAAGATCAAGCACGAGGAGCTGGGTGTCTACGGCAAAGCCGACGTGATCATTGCCATTTCTCATGCCGACAAAGCTATATTGCACAGAGAAAACGAACGCCTCGACGTAGAGGTCATTCCGCTTATCAATCACGTTCCTCAGTTAGCGGAAAAACGAATCACCAATGGTTGCGCTCTGATATTCGTCGGGAATTTCGAGCACAGTGCGAATAGTGACGCGATAATGTATTTTTGCCGCGAGGTTATGCCGCTTGTCAAGCGGGCGATACCTGACGTTCGTTTAAAGATCATAGGCAATTCTCCAACGGCAGCAATCGAAGATCTCGCCGATGCTGAGGTCGAAGTGCTCGGGTACGTTCCCGACATCGCTCCGTTCTATTTATCGAGTGACATCTGTATCGCGCCGTTGACGTGGGGCGGCGGCCTCAAAGGCAAGATCGCTGAATCGATGGCGCAAGGTTTGCCCGTAGTCACAACGAGCGTCGGAATCGAGGGATTTGGCCTGACACATGGGGAAAATGTGCTCGTTGGCGACACCCCGGCAACGTTCGCCGAAGCGGTGATCGGACTGCACGCGAGCGACGGCCTTTACCAGGCAATCAGAAGCAACGCATGGAACTACGTCAATGACAATTATTCCGAGCAAGCAGCCGAAGGCAAGGTCTTGAGTTTCTTTGACCGGCTAGCGCGTACCTCAGTCAAGACAATGCCGCTGACTCAGACTTTGCCCATGAAGGCGGTCGTGTTCAGACAGGAGGCCAAAGTGTTCATGGAAAGGCATGTGCTGTGGCGGTTCAAACAGCACTGACGTCACTACCCCCAGCCCGCATGAGCCTCGACAGCCGGCCATGGCGGATGCCGTTCCTCGTGGCAGGCGAGCGAATCGTCTTGCGGAGATGTAGAAAGTGATCGAGTTTCTCAGTCGCATGCTTGGTCAGCGCAAAGAAGCCAGCCTTGACATAAGTCGCTGCTCGTCCTACGAACACTACCTGCAATATAGCGAGACTATGGAGCAGGAATACAAGCGGCGGCACCAGGTAGAACGCGAGCTGGTAGTGCCGAACAGCGAGTCATTTTCGCTTCGCGGACATTGCTTCGTCTGTCGCAAGAAAGTAGATTTTCAAGTGGATTTTTCCTATTCGAGTCCCGTGGCTGGCGTGTTGGTTCCGAACTGGCGCGAGCATCTCAAATGCCCGCATTGCAATTTGAACAATCGGATGCGCGCGGCTATCCACATACTCAATCAAGAGTGTGCCGTTGGTCAGGCAAGTCATATATACATCACCGAACAATGGACGCCGCTATTCAAGGTCATACGCGCCAGATACCCAAATTCCGTCGGCAGCGAATACCTGGGCAACAGTCTGCCGTTTGGAAATGTCAATCAGAATGGGATCCGGAACGAGAGCGTCACAAAGCTCACTTTCCGCCCAGATGCCTTTGATCAGATACTTTCATTCGATGTGCTCGAACATGTCCCGGAATACATCCAAGGCTTCGCAGAATGCTTTAGATGCCTGCGACCTGGTGGAACCCTCCTTTTCAGCATACCGTTCACGAAAGAGCCGACGACGATTGTCAGGGCGCGTGCCAATCCGGATGGCTCGATTTCCCACCTGCTTCCTGCCGAATACCATGGGGATCCCCTGAGCAGCCAGGGTTGCCTTTGCTTCTACAACTTTGGCTGGGACGTCCTCGAAGTGCCCAGGCGGGTAGGTTTCCAGGATGTGACAGCGCTGTTTTTTTGGTCGCGCGAGTACGGTTATATCGGCAATGGCGACCAGTACCTGTTCATGGCGCGAAAGCCCGCTTAGCCAGCCTTGCCCATGAACCGATTCGCGCGATGAAAATCCTTTCGATCGGACAGTTCTATCCAATGCCCGACCGCTCCGCCGGAGATCGGCGCTTTTTTCAGTTGCTGCGCATTCTGCTGCGGCACCACGACGTATCGTTTTGTGCCCGAACCGACTTGAGCTGGCAGAGGTCTCTCGTTGGCGATACAAGACTTGCGGAGTACCGCGACGCCTTGACGGCGATGGGTGTTCGGATCATGGACGATGGAGCAGTCAGTGCAGTCCGGTCGGCTGCCTACGATGCGGTTTTGTTCGAGTTCTATCACTCTGCCGAATCGCTGATCGACGATGTCCGATTCAGTCAGCCGCGTGCCAGGATCATTGTCGACTCGGTCGACGTCGCTTACAACCGGCTTGACTCAAAGGCGCGCGTCACGAAGGCCCCGGGCGATATTGCGACCGCCCGCGCAGTGAAACGCACGGAGTTGGCTGTCTACAACAAGGCCGACCTCGTGATAACGGTAACGGAGGAAGACCGGAGCTTGTTGTTGCAGGAGTTAAAGCACCTTCGTGTTGAGATCGTTCCGACAATGCATGACGTATCGCCCCTTGATGACACTGTCCAGCGGCGCCCACACTCACTTGTGTTCGTGGGCTCCTTCTTGCATGAGCCGAACATCGATGCGATGGTGTATTTCTGCAATGACGTTCTTCCGCTGGTCACGAGCGAGATACCTGATGCCACCCTCGATATCGTAGGTAGTTTCCCAACTCAGTCGATCAAAGCTCTCGCACGAGATGGTGTGGAAGTGATTGGATTCGTTCCGGACGTCAAGCCATATCTGGACTCGAGTTATGTGTCGATTGCGCCGTTGCGATACGGTGGCGGCATGAAAGGTAAGATCGGAGAGGCCATGGCTCACGGTTTGCCGGTAGTCACAACCACCATCGGGATTGAGGGTTTTGGGCTGACGCCGTCTGCCAATGTGCTTATCGGTGACAGCCCCGAAGAGTTCGCGAAGTTGACCTGCGACCTGCTGAGAGACGCAGCGCTTTACGAAATGATACGGCGAAACGGGTGGTCATTCATCAAGGAGCGTTTTTCCGAAGAGGCGGTAGCAGATCGCGTCGATATTATTTTTTCCCGACTAACAGATGGCCCTGTAAAGAGGCTTGCCCTGGGTAATTACCTTCGGAGAGCGGTTCCGCAGCAACTCCACAGGCACTTGCTCTGGCGGTTCAGGGAACCAGCTCGCAGCAAAGCGGGCGATTCTTGACTTGGAGTCTCACAATTACTGCTTCGCGAAGACTTCTGGGTGCCCGGGATGCTTCATGTCCTTCCGTATTCACGGTCGCATCTTGTCACCATGACCTGGTTTAGGAACCTTGGCAATCGCGTAGCGCGGATGGCGGCCAGCCGGTGGTCCGCGGAGAAATTCAAGGCAATCGAGGGTCCGCAAGCGCGGCGGATTATCTGCGTCTCGCACGATGCCACCTACTTCGGGGCGCAGCTCCTGATTCTGCACGTAGCGGAAGTGCTGAAGCAGCATTTCGGTTTTCACGTGACGTCGGTGCTTCTCGGCGATGGCGAGCTCACGGACCGTTTCGGGCATGCCGGAGAGCTTGTCGACTTCTCGCAGCCTTCCTGGCGGACGCCTCCCGGCCCGGCAGTTATGCAAGCGAGGCGAGCCGTAATCAGACGCCTGTACGAGAACGGTGCGCGCCATGCCATCTGCAACACCAGCGTATCCGGACCCATGGTATGCATGCTCAAGGAACTCGGCTTCCACGTCATCGCGCTGATCCACGAATTGCCCAATCTGATCCGCGAATATCGGCTCGAGCCATCAGTGAAGGAGATTGGCCGCTGCGCCGACCGCGTCGTTTTCCCCGCCGCATTCGTGCGCGATCGCTTTCTCACCATCGCGGAGCTCGACCCGACACGCGCCGTCATACGGCCGCAAGGGCTTTATCGCCCTAACCCTTATCGGAACGCCAAAGATCGGGCGCGAGCAGCTCTGCTCGCCGAGCTGGAGCTTGCGCCAAGCGTCAAGTTGGTGCTGGCGGTCGGTCCGGGCGTCAAGCGCAAAGGCGTCGATATCTTCTGTCAGGTGGCGGCGCGCATCACGCGGGACATGCCGGACGCGCACTTCGTGTGGATCGGTGACGACACGACCTCAATGGCGCAGGACTGCAAGGCCTGGGTGCAGGCGCTGGGACTCGATGGCAACATCCACTTTCGAGGCGCGGTCAACGAGCCCGATCACTATCTGCGTTGCGTGGCGGGATGCGATCTGTATCTGATGACCTCGCGCGAGGACCCGTATCCGAGTGTGATACTCGACGCGATGGAAGCGCGAGTGCCCGTAGTCGGCTTCACCGACGCCGGTGGATTCACCGAGCTATTGGAGGCTGGCGCCGGGGTCCTGGTGCCATTTGAAGATCGTGAAGCGATGGGCGCGGCGGTCGGTGCGCTGCTCAGGGAGCCAGAGCGTGCAACACGAATGGGCGAAGAAGGTCAGCGCATCATCGATACGCGATTCCGATTCGTCGATTACGTTCACGATTTGCTCGCCTTCGTCGGTTTTCCGCGCCTCAAGGTTTCGGTCGTGGTGCCGAACTACAACTACGCGCATTACCTTCCGTCACGTCTCAGGACGATCATCGCCCAAACGTACAAGCCCTACGAAATCATTTTTCTCGACGATAACTCGACCGATCACAGCGTCGCGGTTGCCGAAGCGATACTCGCGCAGTCCGGGCTGCCATTTCGCATCCTGGTCAACGACGTCAACCGGGGCTGCTATTTCCAGTGGCTCCACGGCATCGAGCAGGCGCGCGGCGACCTGATATGGATCGCAGAAGCGGACGACGAAAGCGACGCCTCCTTCCTCGAAGAGCTCGTCACGCCTTTCGACGATAAGGACGTGGTGCTCGCCTTTGCGCA
>Ga0068863_100003517_pt1 | contig 15461 bp, 10 predicted proteins | sample KBSSwiS62_FD_66596 | JGI IMG/M metagenome (GOLD analysis project Ga0068863, IMG submission 66596) | Switchgrass rhizosphere microbial communities from Kellogg Biological Station, Michigan, USA - KBS Switchgrass S6-2 | ecosystem: Host-associated > Plants > Roots > Rhizosphere > Soil ...
CTGCTTGCGAACGGCCGCGCGCACGCGCTCGCGCGCGAGGCGGTGCGGCAAGCCATCGTCAATCTCGATTCGATTCCTGCACCGGCCGGCACGATGACGGTCGTGCTCGGTCCGGGCTGGCCCGGCGTCCTGCTGCACGAGGCGATCGGCCATGGCTTCGAAGGCGATTTCAACCGCAAGGGCACCTCGGCTTTCGCCGGACGCATGGGCGACAAGGTCGCATCGCCGCTGTGCACGGTCGTGGACGACGGCACGCTGCCAGACCGGCGCGGGTCGCTGTCGATCGACGATGAAGGCGTGCCGAGCGAATGCACCGTGCTGATCGAGAACGGCGTACTCAAAGGTTACATGCAGGACAAGCTCAACGCGCGCCTGATGGGCATGCGCTCGACCGGCAACGGCCGCCGCGAGTCATTCGCGCACCTGCCGATGCCGCGCATGACCAACACCTACATGCTGCCGGGCCAAAGCGACCCGGGCGAGATCATCGCCTCGGTGCCGCGCGGCCTGTATGCCGTGAATTTCGGTGGCGGCCAGGTCGACATCACGAACGGCAAGTTCGTGTTCTCGGCGAGCGAGGCGTACCTGATCGAAAACGGCAAGATCACGCGGCCCGTGAAGGGCGCGACGCTGATTGGCTCCGGACCGGAAGTGCTGACGCGCGTGTCGATGGTCGGCAACGATTTGAAACTCGACGAAGGTGTCGGCGTGTGCGGCAAGGAAGGCCAGAGCGTGCCGGTGGGGGTGGGCCAGCCGACATTGAAAATTGACGCGATGACAGTGGGTGGAACGGCGGCCTAGCCGAGCTAGTCAGGAAACCCAGCATGGAGAAGCTGAACACCGTCGAGGAAATTCTATTCGAGATCGCGCGCACGCTGGAATTCTGCCGCAACGATCCGACATTCCCCGGCTCCATTGCGTACAAGACCGTTGCGACCGGATACATCAAGGCGCGATGCATGAGGCGCGGAATTGAGATGGAGTTGATCGAGTGGAAAGGCGGTGAAAAGGAAGTCGTCGGTGGTGATTGGTACGAGATTCCGTCTTTGCTCCTGGACTTGTCCAAGCGGATCGAGGCAAAGCACGGCCGCGTGAAATCGTTCGCAGGTCAGTTCAGCCCGCACAACGTGTTGACCCTGCAGGCGAAGGGTCCCGACGGAGTGCTCGGCGAATGGTCGCTGGTGTTCTCAGCGGAGGAGGCTGCCAAGGCGCGACAAGAGCCGCTCGAACTTGTCGCGCAGGCCGACGACGTATCGGGTATTCCCGTAGGCATCGTCGGCGGATTGCAGGACTTGAATGGCTGGCTGCGGAATCGCCTGTTTCCACTCAAGCCCAAGGCCGCGATTCCGGTCAAGTTCTGGAAAATATCCGATCCCGTCGTGCTCTGGAGCGCGCTGCAGTACCTGTATGGTTATTTGCTCAAGCCCTACGACTACGACGATTCGGCGCTGCCGCCGTTGCCCGCGGGCTATACGACGGTCTGCACGATTTTCCATGCCTTCGAGGAGATCGACAACGAGGGAGTCGAGACGGCGATCGAGAACCTGGGGTCGGAGTATTGCGATGCGCTCGTCGCGGAGCTCCGGCGAGTCGGGCTTGCGCAACTCGGCGATTCGTTCAACATGGCCTGGAAAGCGCATCCTGAAGGCACAAAACCCGATTCCACCGCATTCGACGCCATCGTCACGAAGCTCCACGAGGAAATCGACGACGAAGTTACTTTGGACGCCATCCACCGCTATGTCGGCGGTCATGCTCAGTTGTTTGAGCGGGAATGACGAGCTTGGTCAATCCGGGTTCGAGGTATTCATCAGTTCGCGCAGCGTGCGGAACAGTTCGTGAAACGCATGCAGCGGCTTGTTCTGCTCGCGCTCGACACGCGCGTTGCGCGCGAGCTGACGCAGGTGCTGGCGGTCGGCTGATGGAAATTGTTGCAGCAGCTCCGTCAAGGCTTCGTCGCCTTCGGCGATCAGGCGTTCGCGCCATTGCTCGATGCGATGTTGGGCTGCGGTTTCGCGACGCGCGTGATCGCGATCGTGGTCGAGCGCCGCGCGAATCGGCTCGATCTGCGTATCATCGAGTTTGCGCAGTTGCTTGGCGAGGAACTGGGTCTGACGTTTACGTGCGATCTGCTGAGTGACGGCACGCGTGCGCGCGACTTCGGCGCGCAGATCGTCGTCGAGCGGCAGAAGCGCGAGCTGGGCGTCGGACAGCGATGCCAGCGTCTGCGCGAGCTTGAGCACGTCCAGCGCCTCGCGGCGCAGCTGGCTGCGACTGGGCTCGCGGGTGTCGGGTTCGTTGTCGAAGTCCTGGTCGTGCATGATCGAAAAAACCGTTCACCCTGAGGTATCGAAGGGCGAACATTGGAATAAGGCCGCCGCTCGTGCTGCGATACCTCAGCACGAACGACCCCAGAGGAAAACGCACAAGTGAACGCCATCATCGCACAATCGGACGACTCACTCGTCCAACTCGACACTTTAGCCAATCTTGCCGAAGACGTGATCCGCCACTGCCGTGCGGCGGGCGCGAGCGAGGCCGAGGTCGGCGCGAGCGTCGATACCGGCCTGAGCGTCAACGTACGCCTCGGCGAAGTCGAGACGATCGAACACACGCGCGACCGCTCGTTCGGCGTGACGGTTTACTTCGGCAAGCGCAAGGGTTCGGCGAGTACCGCAGACCTCAAAGCCGATTCGATCACGAAAACGATCGAGCAGGCTTGCGCGATAGCGCGGTATACGGAAGAGGATCCGTGTACGGGCCTGGCCGATCCGGCACGGTTGGCGACCCGATTCCCGGACCTGGACCTGTGGCACCCATGGGCGCTCGCGCCACAAGCCGCGATTGCGTTGGGGCAGCAGATCGAAGACGCCGGACGCAGCGCCGCGGGGATTTCCAACTCCGAAGGCGCGACGGTGCAGACTGGAGCGTCGCTGTCGGTGTATGCGACGTCGGCCGGCTTCGTCGGCAAGGAGCGCGGCACGCGGCACTCGCTATCGTGCGCTCTGATCACCGACGATGCGGCCGGCATGCAGCGCGACTATTGGTACGAGTCGGAGCGTGCCGCCGAGGATTTTCCGGACGCTGCTTCCGTCGGCGCGAAGGCCGCGCAGCGCACGCTGGCGCGGCGCGATGCGCGCAAGCTCGACACGCGCGCGTGCCCGGTGCTGTTCGCGCCGGAAGTCGCGCGCGGACTGATCGGGCATCTGGTTTCCGCGGTCAGCGGCGGTGCGCTGTATCGCAAGGCAAGTTTCCTGCTCGACCACGTCGGCAAAAGTATATTTCCGCGCTTTGTGGAAATAGTCGAGCGCCCGCAACTGCGGCGCGGGCAGGGTTCGAGCGCGTTCGATGCCGAAGGCGTCGCCACGATGGACCGTGACCTGATCCGCGACGGTATGCTGCAACGTTACGTGTTGGGCAGCTATTCGGCGCGCAAATTGGGGCTGGAAAGCACCGGCAACGCAGGCGGCATCCACAATCTCGTCGTAACGCCGGGTGCGGACGATTTCGCCGGCATGCTGCGCAAACTCGGCACCGGCCTGCTCGTCACCGAGGTCATGGGGCAGGGCGTATCGATCGTGACTGGCGATTACTCGCGCGGTGCAGCGGGCTTCTGGGTCGAGAACGGACGCATAGCGTATCCGGTCGAGGAAATCACCATCGCATCGAATCTGCGTGACATGTTTGGCGGCGTTGCCGCGATCGGCAACGACGTGGATCGGCGCTCGCATATTCTGTGCGGATCGATCTTGCTGGAGAAGATGACGGTAGCCGGAAGCTGATATGCTCGCAGCGGACTGATCCAGCAGGAGCTCGCATGAGTGTTCCGTCCAGCGATGTGACTACGCCGCCGCCCGCCGGCTCGCCGAGCAACGAGGAAAAGCAATGGGCGCTGTTCGCGCATTTGTCCGCGCTGGTCGGATACATCATTCCGTTCGGCTCGATCATCGGCCCGCTGATCATCTGGCAGATCAAGAAGAACGAGATGCCGTTCGTCGACGATCAGGGCAAGGAAGCGCTGAATTTCCAGATCACGATGGCGATCGCCGTCATCGTCTGCATCGTGCTGATGCTGATATTGATCGGGTTTCTGCTGATCTGGATCGTCGGCATCGTGGATCTCATTTTCATCGTCATTGCCGCGATTTCCGCGAACAACGGCCAGGCGTATCGCTACCCCTTGAATTTGCGCCTGATCAAATAGCTGCCCGCAAGCCCGTGTCAAATTGACTTCCGCTAGTGCCGGGCGTAGCGTCGCCTGGCGCAGCGCGCGCGGTCTACAGGGGGCGCCGATGGCTTCGGTACGTTTTCCTTCCCGGGTGTTCCGAATCGTGGGCGGGCTGGTTGCGGTGTTTTGCGTGGATGCTGTGGCTGCGATTCCGCAGAGCGAGCACGACGCCCTGGTCGCTTTCTTCAACAGCACTGGCGGAAATAACTGGACGGACCACACCGGCTGGAACGGCCAGACCGGCACTGAATGCACCTGGTTCGGTGTCGAATGCGATGACAGCGGCTCGACCGTCGTGTCGCTGCTGTTGGCAAACAACGGTCTTTCCGGCACTTTGCCAACCTTGGGTGGCCTGTCGAACTTGCAACAGTTCTACGTGCAGGACAACGCCTTGCACGGGACGATACCGTCCCTCACGGCGCTCGAGGGACTGCGTGGGTTCTACGTCAACGGCAATCAATTGACCGGGCCGCTGCCCTCGCTCGTCGGCTTGAGCCAGTTGTCGGAATTCGACGTGAGCGGCAATGACCTGAGCGGGACGATTCCGCCATTGACCGGATTGGCCAGCCTGTACGTCTTCAACGTCGAAAGCAATCAACTCACTGGTTCGATTCCGTCGCCCGCCGGGCTCACGACCCTTAACACCTTCGCGGTCGACGCGAATCAGCTCACCGGTTCGATCCCCGCGCTGACGGACCTGCCGGCTTTGCAGTGGTTTTCTGCCGGGTACAACCAGCTCAGCGGATCGATCCCGCCGCTTACCGGCCTGGCACAGCTTTCGTATTTCTACGTTGCCGGGAATCGCCTTACCGGTTCGATTCCGTCCTTGGTCGGGCTGACTAGCCTTGGCGATTTCGACGTTTCGAACAATCAGCTCAGCGGGCCAATCCCGGCCTTGAACGGATTACCGCAATTGCAGCAGGTGTGGCTCAGCGGCAATCAGCTCACGGGTACGATTCCGAGCCTCGCCGGCCTGAACTTGAGCGCGCTCGGCGTCGACGGCAATCGCCTGACCGGTACACTGCCGCCGTTGGGCGGCATGACGAACCTGCAGTACTTCTATGCCGGCAGCAATCAACTGACTGGTCCGGTTCCGTCACTGAGCGGGCTCGTTAAACTGCAGAACTTCGACATCGACGGCAACCAGTTGGCGGGATCGGCTCCGGTGCTTTCCGGGTTGACGGAGCTGGTGTATTTCAGCATCGCGCGCAACCAGCTGACCGGTGGCGTGCCCGCGCTGAGCGGCTTGAGCAAGCTGGAGTTCTTCGACGTCTCGTTCAATCAGTTGACCGGTTCGATTCCCACGCTCAGCGGGCTGGCGAATCTGCAATTCGTCTATCTCGATTTCAACCAGCTCAGCGGCTCGATTCCCGCGCTTGCGGGTCTGGGCAAGCTGCAGGAATTCGTCGTGTTGGATAATCAATTGACAGGCTCGATTCCGGCGTTGAGCGGACTCGCCAGCTTGACTGCGTTCAATGCCGAGTCGAACCGGCTCAGCGGTGCGTTGCCTGCGCTGAATGGATTGACGCAACTGTCCTATTTCAGCGTTACCGGCAACCAGATTGGCGGGCCGCTGCCGCAGTTGAGCGGGCTGAGCAACCTCAACACGTTCGATGTCTCGTTCAACGCGATCACTGGATCCATACCGGCGCTGAACCAGCTGCCGAGCCTGCAATACCTTTATCTGGACGTGAACCAGCTGAGCGGCTCGATCCCGAGCCTTGGCAGCCTTGCGAATCTGCTCGTGTTCGACGCCGACGAAAACCAGTTGAGCGGGTCGATTCCCGCGTTGACCAGCCTGACCAATCTGCAGGAGTTCAACGTCTATTCGAACCGCTTGAGCGGGAATCTGCCCGCGTTGACGGGCCTGGCCAACCTGCAGGCGTTCGAGGTTGGTGACAATCGCCTGAGCGGCGCGATTCCCGCCGTGCCGGCGTCCAACAGCCTGGTCGCGGGCCTGTCCTCGTTGTGTCCGAATTTGCTCACGCACACGCCGAACAGCGCCTGGGACGATGCCACCGGGTTGTCGCCTTGGTTTTCCACCTGCGCGGACACCGAATCGACGAACGGCGCGCCGACGACGAAAGACTCAACGCAGATCGTGCTGTCGCACGACGGCAAGTTGAAAGTGTTCCAGTCGCAGCAGACTGACCTGACCTCGGACAACGCCAACGCCGGCGGGCAGGATATCTACTCGGTCAGCGCGAACGGCGCGCCGGTGCTGGAGAGCGTCGATGCCGCCGGACACAAGCTGATCGGTGCCACGAGCGCGCCGGCGATCTCGCCTGATGGCAAAGTCGTCGCATTCCTGTATGCGCCCGGCGCCGGCGCGGCGCTGACCGCAGACACGAGCACGCTCCAGCTCTACGCCGGCGCCCAAGGTGCGCCCAAGCATCGCGTCGACAACGGCAGCGGCGGCGCGGCGCCGAACGCACCGGTCAGCAGCGCGCCGAGTGTCGCGTCGGCGAACGGCACGTATCAGATCGCATTCTGTTCCGCCGCATCGAACATCGTGGCTGGCGACAGCAACGGGCAGCGCGACATCTTCCTCGCCGATGCAATGAGCGCAGCGGCGCCGATCCAGCGCCTGAGCGTCGACGCTGGCGGGCAGCAGATCAGCGGCGACAGCTGCGAACCCAAGCTGTCGAAAGACGGCACGAAACTGGCGTTCAGCCTGTCAGCGTCTGGTTTGTACGGAACGCCTGCGCGCCAGATCGTGGTGAAGGATCTGGGCAGCGCCGGCGCTCCGACCGGCGTGCTGAAGCTGGTCACGCCGGCCACGGGCACCACGCATGGCGCCAACGGCGACAGCTCCGAACCCGTGATCAGCGATGATGGCAGCGTAGTCGCATTCACGTCGGCAGCCTCCAATCTGGATGGCATGGGTGCGCCGATCGGCGGCCACGAAGTGTTCGTCGCGCTGTCCCCGGCGGGTGCGCCGCGCATCCAGCGTGCGCGCAGCGGCGACGGCAGCGTGCCGAATGGCGCCTCACAACATCCGCAACTGAGCGGCGACGGTACGGTCGTCGTCATGCAAACGGACGCGACGAATTTTCTGACCGCCCAATCGTCGCCGGATTCAAAAATAGCGGCAAAAACCGATGCGACGACAGCGCCGCCGCAATGCGGTGCTGTGGCGATCACGACGAACTACTCCTCGGTCACCGGCATGGGCGCGCCGTTGTGCAATGGCACGACGCAAAACCAGGCCCCATCGATTTCCGGCGACGGCAGCACCGGTGGGTTCGACAGCAATGCGCCGGAGGGCGACGGCAGCGACAACCGCAACGCCTACGCCCAGGGTCTCGGCACGTACACGGGACTGAGCGGACTGACCATCCCGAACCTCAGCGGCGACTACAGCGGCCAGTGGCTCGACCCGAGCCAGAGCGGACATGGCCTTGTGCTCGACGTGACCGAACCGGACGCAAACAATCAGCGCCTGCTGGTGATGACCTGGTTCGTGTACCTCAATGGGCAATCGACATGGGTCCAGGGCGTCGGCATGCCGCGCGCGGGCAGCGGCACCGCCGCAAACACGGTAATTGTGCAGATGGATGAGGTGGACATCTTCCGCGGAGCGGGTTTCCCGCTCGGTGCGACGCAAGCAAGCCCGAGCCGTTGGGGCAGCGCCACGCTGACGTTCACCGATGCGAACACCGGAACCTTGAGCTGGCGCAGCACGCAACCGGGCTTCGGTTTCGGCTCGATGCCGATCAAGCACTTTCTCGCCGTGGGCTTGCCGATGCAGGATGCGCAAGGTGCCAAAGTGAAGGCCTGCTACTCCGGCAACTGGTTCAATCCCGCGCAAAACGGCCACGGTTTCGAGCTGGAAGTGCTGCCCGGCGCCAACCCGCTGCTCGTGGTGGACTGGTTCGCCTATGCACCAGGCGGCGCGCCGGTGTGGCTGCAGGGGGTCGGCTCGATCAGTGGCAATACTGCGCAAGTGCCGCTGCAGATCTACGATGGTCCCGGCGCACAGTTCCCGCCGAATTTCGATCCGAGTGCGGTGACCCCGCATGACTGGGGTACGGCGACGTTCACTTTCACCGACAGCACGCACGCACAAGTGAACTGGAACTCCACGATTGCCGGTTATGGCGCCGGCACGCAGCCGTTGCAACCGATCCTGCGTATCGACCGTCGCGACTGCAATTAGCCTCAGCTTTCGCGTTCGGCCACGTAGCGCGCGAGCGCGGCCAGTTCCGCGCCACGCGCGCCGAACGCCGCCAGCGCCGCAATGGCCTCGTCGGTCAGTCGCTTGAGCTGCGCTCGTGAAGCTTGCATGCCGAGGATAGCGGGATACGTCGGCTTCGCATCGGCGATATCCTTGCCTGCGGTTTTGCCGAGCGTGGCGCTGTCGCCTTCGATGTCGAGGATGTCGTCGCGGATCTGGAACGCAAGTCCGATGCAGTGCCCGTAACGGTCGAGCGCGGCGAGCGCGGTTGCATCGTCGCAACCGGCGGCGAGTGCGCCCAGACGCACCGAGGCGCGGATCAGCGCGCCGGTCTTGTACACGTGCATGCGTTCGAGCTCGTCCGGCGTGAGCCGTTTCCCGACCGCGGCGAGGTCGAACGCCTGGCCGCCGGCCATGCCGTGCGCGCCGCACGCGGCCGCAAGACTGCGCAGCATGTCCACATGTATACTCGGATTGCCTTGCAACGTGGTATCGCCGGCCAGGATTTCGAAGGCCAGCGCCTGCAATGCATCGCCGGCAAGGATCGCCATCGCCTCGCCGAACGCGACATGGCAGGTCGGACGGCCGCGGCGCAGATCGTCGTCGTCCATCGCCGGCAGGTCGTCATGCACGAGCGAATAGGCATGGATGATTTCGACCGCGGCGGCGGAGGCATCCAGCGATTGCAACGTGGCCCCGAGCGCCTGCCCCGTGGCGTAGACGAGTACTGGGCGCAGCCGCTTGCCGCCGCCGAGCACGGCATAGCGCATGGCGCGGTGCAGATCGACGGGCGGCTGCTCCTCGCGCGGCAGCACGCGCGCGAGCACGTCATCCGCACGCGCGCTGAACTCGGTCAGCGCGCGCGGCGTCTCAGGGCGTTTCGGATTCAAAATCTTGCGCGTCGTCGGGGTTCTGCGGGTCGGACAGCAGCTTCACGCGCAGTTCGGCCTGTTCCAGCGCGGTCTGGCAGTTGCGGTACAGCGCAATGCCGCGTTCGAAGGATTTGAGCGAGTCGTCCAGGCTCTGATCGCCTTCTTCCATCTTGGCGACGAGTTTCTCCAGTTCGTCGAGCGACTTCTCGAAATCGGCGATCTGGTTGGCTTCGTCGGGTTTGGCTGGCGGCATGGGATGAAAAAGTAGCGCAGTAGGCGCAAGGAATCAATCGGCGAGTGCGAATCGTGCGCCGTGCTCGTCGCACCAAGTCCGTCCCGCGTCACTGAGGATCAGATCGCCGATGGCCAGCAATTCGTCGCCGTTGCAGATCAGCGGGATGCGCTCACGCATCCAGGGCGGAATTCCCGACTCCTGCAGCAGCGTCCGCAGGTCGCGCATATGCGCGGAACCCGCAGGTTTGACGCGCTCGCCTCCGCGACGGTAGCGCACACGCAGTACAACGTCGGGAGCATCCGCCCGGTCCAGCCGCAAGCTGCCGCCGCCGGGCAAGTCCAAGGGTGCGCCGTTCCACGCCGCTTCCCAGTCTTCAGGAACAGCGGGCAGTGAACGCATTGCGTACAGCAGGTCGCGATAGCGCCGCAGCTGCGTGCTCTCGAAACTCAGGCATGGTGTGCGATCCTGTGCGGCCTGCAACTGGCGTTCGAGTTCGGCGACATGAAAATGCGCCGGCTCATCCAGTTGCAGATCGCGCAGCCACAAGCGCAACACTGGATCGCGCAGGGCGTCCGGCAGGGCGAGCCAATCGTTCCAGCGTAGCGTCGCCGGATCGAGACCTTGCATGCCGGCCAGTGTCGTTCGTGCTTGGTCGGCAATGAAATCCGCCGCCGCGCGCGCCCAGGTTGCGCTGTGTGCGAGCGCGGCGGGTGCGTCCGGCCAGCGCTGGACCAGGCGCGGCACAATCTCACTGCGCAAGAAGTTGCGGCGCAGGCGGGTGTCCTTATTGCTTGGATCCTCGAGCCAGCGCAGTGCCTGCTGCCGCGCATATTCGACCAGAACACTGCGCGGCACGTCCAACAGCGGCCTCCACAAATAACCTGCTGCAAATTGCCGCAGCGTGCGCATGCCGCCGAGGCCTTCCGGACCGGCGCCGCGCAACAGCTTGAGCAGGATCGTCTCGGCCTGGTCGTCACGATGCTGGGCGAGCGCGAGAATTTCGCCGGGCGCCAGGTTTCGTTCGACTGCCGCGTAGCGCGCCGCACGCGCCGCGTCTTCGAGTCCGGTGCCGGAGTCGCGTTCGACGTTCACGGCAAGCACGGTGATTGGAACGTCGATTTCACGCGCGACGCTGCAGCATTGTTCGCTCCAGCGCCGACTGTCCGGGTGCAAATCGTGGTCGACATGGATCGCGCGAAGACCACGCGTGCGTACCGCCGGCATCTGCGCGAGCGCATGCAGCAGCACGCTCGAGTCCATGCCGCCGCTGAACGCAACGACGATTGCGCCGTCAGGCGCTTGTGCGAGTTGATGCTGGAGTCTTGTGATCAGCGGCATGCGCGCATGGTGCCAGAAGCGCTTGCGCGGGACATCCTGCCGGCGCTATGGTCGCCGGGAGCGCCGATTGCGGCGTGTCCAACGCATCCTCGGGAGGGAGTTGCCATGGTCATCAAACGTATTGCGGTATTGAAACTCGCTATTTTTCAGTCGGCGTTGATGGCGGCGTTCGGCTTGATCGCAGCACTCATCTTCATGATGTTCGGCGCGATGTTCAGTGGCCTGGCCGGCCATCAGGCAGCCGGCGTCATGGGTGTGGCCGGTATTTTCATGGTGATCATATTGCCAATCTTCTACGGCGTGATCGGTTTCATCGCCGGCGCGATCGGCGGCGCCATGTACAACCTCATTGCCGGAGTCGTCGGCGGGATAGAAATCGAGGTCGAGTAGCCTTACGCAGCCTTGAATGCGCCGTAACGGCGCAAGCGTTTATAGCGCTGCTCGAGCAGGTTGGCGACATCGCCGCGTTCGACCTCGGCGAGCTGGTTGAGCAGCACGGCCTTGAGACGGATCGCGATCGAGTGCGGATCGCGATGCGCGCCACCGAGCGGCTCGCGCACGACTTTGTCGATCAGACCGAGTTCGAGCAGGCGCGGTGCCGTAAGGCTCAGCGCCTCCGCGGCGTCCTTCGCCTTTTCCGAACTCTTCCACAGGATCGACGCACACCCTTCCGGCGAGATCACCGAATACGTCGAGTATTGCAGCATCACCGTGCGATCACCGACGCCGATCGCGAGCGCGCCGCCGGAGCCGCCTTCGCCGATCACGGTGCAGATGATCGGCACGCGCAACTCCGACATTTCGAGCAGATTGCGCGCGATCGCCTCGGACTGCCCGCGTTCCTCGGCGCCGACGCCGGGATACGCGCCGGGCGTGTCGATGAACGTGAGGATCGGCAGCTTGAAGCGCTCGGCGAGTTTCATCAGGCGCAGCGCTTTGCGATAGCCTTCCGGGCGCGGCATGCCGAAATTGCGCCTGATCTTGGATTTGGTATCGCGGCCTTTCTGATGGCCGATCACGACACACGAACGCCCGTCGATGCGCGCTAGGCCACCGACAATCGCCGCGTCGTCCGCATATGCGCGATCGCCGGCGAGTTCATGGAACTCCTCGCAGATGGCCTGCAGATAATCCAGGGTGTACGGCCGCGCCGGGTGGCGCGCGAGCTGTGCGACCTGCCACGGCGTGAGTGACTTGAAGATGTCGGCGGTCTTGCGCTTGAGCTTGTCCTTGAGCTTGCCGACTTCCTCCTCGATGTTGAACGCCTGACCGTGGCTGGCATGGCGCAGCTCCTGGATCTTGCCTTCCAGTTCGGCGATCGGCTGTTCGAAATCGAGGAAGTTCGGGTTCATTTCACGCGGCAAGCGGGCAGATGCCCGCACAAAGGGCGCAAGTATAGCGGCAGGGAGGACGCGAGACGAGCTAACCCGTGCTGGCGGACTTGCCCAGCACCAGTTCAGCCCCGCGCACCCCCGGCAGCGCCTCCAGCGCGCGCTTCAGATCGGCCGTGGCACGCACGCGCCATTCCGGACCGAGTTCGAGATCGGCGCCGCCGGTCGCGTTGGCGTAGGTCAGGCGCAATGGCGTCTGGCCGCCGCGGAAGCCGCTGAGTGCGCCGCGCAGCGTCGCCGGGAAATTCGCATCGACGCCGTTGAGTTTCACGCGCAGCAGGCGCGCGCTGCGCTCGCAGGCGTCGTTGAGTGTGAGTACGCGACGCGCACGTACGCGCAGGCCGCCCGCGAATTCGTCGAACGCGAGTCCGCCTTCGACGACAAGGATCGCGTCGCGCGTGAGCAGCTCGCGGAATTCGAAGAACGTCTCGCGGAACAGGCTCACTTCGATGCGCCCGCTCCAGTCCTCTATTTGCACGAAGGCCTGGTTGTCGCCGCGTTTGCGCAAGTCGACGAGTTGGCCGGCGACGATCCAGTTCGTTTCGACCGGACGGCGGAAACGGTTGCCGTCGTCGTCGCCGCGCGGTTTCGCGGGCGGCTGGTAACGCTGCGGAATTTCGCCGATCGGACACGACGCGAGCTGCGCGAGTACCTCGCGCCATGATTCGGTCGGATGCCCGGACAGGTAATAACCGAGCGTGTCGCGCTCGCCGGCCAGGCGTTGCTCGACCGGCCATTCCGCCACCGAAACCAGCTTCATCGACGGCGCCGGCGTCGAGCTCGCTGCACCGAACATGTCGTTCTGGCCCGCCGCGGCATCGCGCGCGTGCTGCTCGGCCGCGCGCAGGCATTCGGGCAGTTGTGCCATCAGGCTTGCGCGATTTTGCGCCAGCGCATCCATGGCGCCGCACAGGATCAACGCTTCAAGCACGCGCTTGTTAAGCTTGCCGATATCGACGCGCGTGCAGAAATCGGCGAGGTCGCGGAACGCTGCACCGCGCGAACGCGCTTCGACGATGCTTTCCACCGCTCCGTGGCCTACGCCTTTTACGGCGCCAAGACCATAGCGGATCGTCTTGGCGTCCATCGCGGTGAACATGTAGCCCGAAGCATTCACGTCGGGCGGCGACACGGTCAGGCCGAGCGCGCGCGCTTCGCCGAGGAACGTGACGACTTTGTCGGTGTTGTCCATGTCGGAGGACAGCACGGCGGCCATGAACTGCGCGGGATAGTGCGTCTTCAGCCACGCGGTTTGATACGAGACGAGCGCATACGCGGCGGCGTGCGACTTGTTGAATCCGTATCCGGCGAACTTCTCCATCAAATCGAAAATAGCGTCGGCGCGTGCGGCGGAAAGGCCGTTCGTTGCGGCGCCATCGCGAAACACGGCGCGCTGCTTGGCCATTTCCGCGACGTTTTTCTTGCCCATCGCACGGCGCAACAGGTCGGCGCCGCCGAGCGTGTAGCCGCCGACAATCTGCGCCATCTGCATGACCTGCTCCTGGTAGACCATAATGCCGTAGGTCTCTTTCAGGACAGGTTCGACGCGCGCATCCGGATACTCGATGGTCTCGCGGCCCTGCTTGCGCGCGCAGAAACTCGGAATCAGCTCCATCGGACCCGGCCGGTACAGCGATACGAGCGCGATGATGTCTTCGAAGCAGTCGGGTCGGGCATCTTTGAGCATGCCCTGCATGCCGCGGCCTTCGAGCTGGAACACGGCGACGGTTTGTGCCTTTTTAAGCAATGTATACACGGCCGCGTCGTCGAGCGGCAGTGTGGCGATATCGAGTGGCGCTTCGCCGGCAGCCGTTCGTTGCGTATTGATCGCCTTCACGGTCCAGTCGATGATCGTAAGCGTGCGCAGGCCGAGGAAGTCGAACTTGACCAGCCCCACGGCTTCGACGTCGTCCTTGTCGAATTGTGTGACGACACCGTCGCCGCTGCCTTCGCAGTAGAGCGGTGCGAAGTCGGTCAGCGCGCTCGGCGCGATCACCACACCGCCGGCATGCTTGCCCGCGTTGCGGATCAGGTCTTCGAGGCTGCGCGCCAGATCGACCAGCTCACGCACATCATCATCGGTTTCGTAGCGCGCCTTGAGCTCGGCGACGATGCGGCTGGAATCCTCGCGTGCGCGTTCGCTGATGCCCAATGCATCATCGAGCGTGAGCGGGTCGGTCGGCTTGAGCGGAATCAGCTTGGCGATCTGATCGACCTGGCCGTAACCCATGCCGAGCACGCGTCCGGCATCGCGCAGCACGGCCTTGGCCGCCATCGTGCCGTAGGTGATGATCTGGCTGACCTTGTCGCGGCCGTACTTGTGTGCGACATAGTCGATCACTTCGTCGCGCCGGTCCATGCAGAAGTCGACGTCGAAATCGGGCATCGACACGCGCTCGGGATTCAGGAATCGCTCGAACAGCAAACCATAACGCAGCGGATCGAGGTCCGTGATGCCCAGGCTCCACGCCACGACGGAACCGGCGCCCGAGCCGCGGCCTGGGCCGACCGGAATGCCGTGATCCTTCGCCCAGTTGATGAAGTCGGCGACGATCAGGAAGTAACCGGGGAATCCCATCTTGACGATGACGTCGAGCTCGCGTTCGAGGCGCTCCACGTAATCCTCACGCGTGAACTCCGGCGCGATCCCGGCTTTGGCCAGACGTTGTTCGAGCCCGGAACGCGCCAGGCTGCGAATGAACGAGTCCTCGGTTTCCTGCGCGGGCACTGGGAATGCGGGCAGATAATATTTGCCGAACGAAAGTTCCAGATTGCAGCGCTTGGCAATTTCCACGCTGTTCGCCAGCGCTTCGGGCAGGTCCGCGAACAAAGCCGCCATTTCCTCGGCGGACTTCAGATATTGTTCGGCCGTGAAATCGCGCGGACGCTTCGGATCGTTGAGCAGACGGCCCTGGTGGATGCACACACGCGCCTCGTGCGCTTCGAAATCTTCGCGCGCGAGAAAGCGCACATCGTTGGTTGCGACGACAGGGCAATCCGCCGCGGAAGCGAGCTGCAGAGCAGCTTCGAGGTATTGCTCCTCGTCCGCATGTTTGGTGCGCGTCAACTCGAAATACCAGCGGTCGTCGAAATGCCCGAGCCATTCGCGTGTGCGCACGAGCGCCGCATCATGCTTGCCCGCGAGCAGGAGCTGGCCGACGTCACTGCCACGGCCGGCGAGTGCGATCAGTCCCTCGCTGCGTCCGGAAAACCAGGCCGG
>Ga0068863_100003520_pt1 | contig 15452 bp, 11 predicted proteins | sample KBSSwiS62_FD_66596 | JGI IMG/M metagenome (GOLD analysis project Ga0068863, IMG submission 66596) | Switchgrass rhizosphere microbial communities from Kellogg Biological Station, Michigan, USA - KBS Switchgrass S6-2 | ecosystem: Host-associated > Plants > Roots > Rhizosphere > Soil ...
CGGCGCGTTGCGCGTGCCGCAGGGCCAGCCGATTCCGCTTGAAAAGTTCAGCGACGCCGTTTATTTGGCCGAAGCGCCCGAACACGGAGGCAAACCGCTACTCGTGTTCGAACCCTAGTTGCCACAACAATTTCCGCGTTCTGAATCGGCGAGCGTCCTGAGCGCATTTGCCGAGCCACTGGCCGGCTCGGGGTGGTAAATGAAGACCTGGACGTCGGATTCGGGCACGTTGAAGCGGGTGCGGCGCAGGTAGAGATCACCCACGGCGGGATGTCGTATGTGGAGGATGCCGGTGCGGTATCCGACATCTGCGCGTGCCCAGAGATCGCGGAACCGCTCGCTGGCTGCCGAAAGCTCGTCGATCAGGGCGCGCAAGCGCGGATCCTCCGGATCGCCGCCCGCCGATTCTCGTAAGCCACTCACCGCGACCTCGACTGCCTCGTCCCAATCGACGAAGAAATCGCGCGCGGCCGGTGCCACCAGCCGCCACCGTAAAAAGTTCCCACCGGGCGCGAACCCGGGTGACAACGCGCAGGCAATCGCATTGGCGGCCAACACATCTTGGTATCGGTTAGCCACGATCACGGGCAACGGAATCTGATCGATCAATTGATCGAGATCGTCCGGCGTGGTCCCCGCATCAGGGCTGCGTGCCGCGTGCAAGCCCGCGAGCCGATGCAGATGCTCCGTGGCTTTGATATCCAGTCGCAGCGCCCGGGCGAGCGCATCGAGCACTTGTGCCGACGGATGCTTGTCACGGCCCTGCTCGAGCCGCAGGTAGTAGTCGACGCTGATGCCGGCGAGCATCGCCAATTCCTCGCGGCGCAATCCCGGCACGCGCCGGCGAGGTCCGGCATCCAACCCGACATCCTCGGGTTGGACTTGTTCACGGCGCGCGCGCAGGTAGTCACCCAGCGCGCTGGCCGTCGACGCCATCGCCCGATCTTAAGGCTGTCCCTCCCAATACCAGGATCAACAGGGCTTTCCGGTCCGCGTCCAAACAGGAATTCGCATTAGCGGCGATGCGCTTCCCGTGGCGAACGATCAACTCCACCAGCCAAGGAGGACACGATGTCCACGCTTCATTTCCACCGCTCGACAACCTCCAGCCCCGAGCAGTTCATCGCCGGGCTCACCGACTTCGGGCCGGGCCGTTCAGAGCTGTTCCCGAACAGCGCCGACAGCGAACTCAAGGTGCACCACAAAGGCTTGCATGACGCCGATGTCACCGAAGGCTCGGGCGGCATCTGGGAACGCCTGCACTACGACTGGTCGAATCCCAACCGTGTCAGGCTCACGACCACCGACTCGAACACGTGGAGCGGCGAATCGGGCTACGTTTACACCCTCGGCCCGCGTCCGGACGGCACCACCGATGTGGACGTTGTCATTGTCCGCGAGGGCAAGAATCTCAAGGGTCGCGTCTTGGCGGTGGTACTCGGAACGATCGGCCGGAGTGTGCTGAAGAAAGCGTTCCTACACAGCGTAAAAGCGATCGAGGCGCACTCGGCCCCAGCCACCTCACCCTCGGAGACGAATTGATATGCGCGCCATCCAGATTGACCAGTTCGGCGACCCCGCACAGGTGATCCGCGTCGTCGACATCGAGGAGCCGCCGCCACCGGGTCCGCATGAGGTTCTGGTGAGCGTTGAGCTCTCGCCGTTGAACAAGCACGATCTCCTGGTTGTCGGCGGCGAGCTGGCGCGACCACCCCTGCCTCATATACCCGGCGCGGAGGGGGTCGCTCGCGTCCTTGGCACTGGCGCCGAGGTCGATGGACTTCAGGTCGGTGATCTCGTGGTGCTACCCCTGTATGCCGGTGCGTGGCGTGAGCGGCTCGTCGTGCCCGCCGATGGCCTGTTCCCGCTGCCGGCCGACGGCGACATCGAGCAGTACTCGATGCTGGGCAGCAACCCCCCCACGGCAGGGTTGATGCTGAGTGAATGTGCCCCCCTGCAGCCCGGTGACTGGGTGGTTCAGAACGCTGCGAACTCCGGTGTCGGGCGGTCATTGATCGCCCTCGCCAAACGTCGTGGACTGAAGACGATCAACCTGGCCCGTGACGCGGCCGCGTTCGCCGAGCTCACAGCGGCGGGGGCCGACGTGGTCCACCTCGATGATCCCGATGCGGTCGGTGATGTTCGAGCAGTGATCGGCGACGCGCGAGTGGCGCTGGCAGTGGACTCCGTGGGTGGTCCAGTCGTGGCGCGACTGCTGGAATTGCTGTCCGACAGTGGATCGTTGGTCAGCTATTCCTGGGCCACGGGCGAACCGATGTGGATCGACACCCCGACACTGGTCGCCAAGCACCTCACAGCCCGCGGATTCTTTGTCGGCGACTTCGACTACCGCGAGAGGGTGGTGCCGGTCATTCGTGAGGCGGCACCGCTGGTGGCCGACGGCACCCTTGTTGTCCCGGTCGCAGCCGTGTACCCGCTCGAGCATATCCAGGACGCGGTGCAGCATCTCCTGCGTGGCGGCAAGATCCTGCTGAAAGTGGCGGGACGATGAACGCGCGCACAGCCCGACAGATGTGAAACCACCGCTATATGACGCCATCGACAAATGGCGAGGCATTCATTCGGTGGCGGCGAGCCTCCCGATCCTGCTCGAGGAAGCTGAGCTGGCGGGCCTGCAGTCGATACCGCGTCCAGTCGGCGGATTTCCTGGGCGATAGCGCCGACAACAGGCTGCGCCTTGTCACGACCAAGCGTGATGGCGCGCAAGGATTTTGAGCGTAGCGAGACGTTTCGTAACGCTCCCGGACCGACGCCTTACATGCGACTCATCAGCAGCCCGTGGTGAATCCGCAAGGCACAGTCGCCTTCTCGGTGGGCGAAGCGATGGGAACCGCTGTGGGAGGGGTGGTCGTGGTAGCGGTGCTACCGAGTGTCATTTCGCCGCTGGACACGATCGGCGCGGTGCCGCCGTTGACCGTCTCCGCGCCTAGGGCCGTTGCGAAAGCGCCCGCGGCTACGAGCGCCGCTCCGGCAACCAGCGTTGCCCGCAACTTTGTCGACTGCTGCATGATGTCCCTCCTGGTCTCTGTGGTGCGCCCTTGTATTACGTGCGGATATCTTGAGAGTTCCCCGCTTAACTGGACGATCGCTGAATAGCTTCTGGCAATCCGCTACGAATCGTGACGCGTGGAATCGACCTCGCCGCGTACAGCAACCGGTCGGCCCGAAACCGCCCGAAAAAGTGTCACCAGAGCCGCGGGCGGTTCCTCCTAGCTGATGAACGCACAAACGGTGCGGGTGATCACGCAGGAGTAGGACATGACACGAAGAGATGCCATCCCCTCGATGGGCCGTCGGCTGTTAGTCGGCGCGTTCCTCGCGGCGGCGCTTGCGCTGCCGGTGAGCGCGCTCGGCCAGCCCGCCATCGCGGCCGCAAAACAACCCAGAGGGTTCCTCGACTGCATACAGAAAAGCAGGGCCAACGACCGCACCACAGCCGTGGAACTCTGCTGTATCCAAGCCGGCGGGTTCGTCGTTGCGGATCGCGAAACCGGAGACGTGAGGTGTTTTGACCACGAACCCACGAAGGACGAGTGCGAATGGGTGATAGGGCCCAATTGCACCCGACAATTGCCCCCTGGAAGGCCGCACCCAGCCATACCGACCGAGGGCCTCGAGCCAGTCACCCTGGGGTAGCGGGGCAGCGCGTCGATCCTTGTCCGGGATGCAGCAAGGTCTGGGGCGAACGGCGGCAATGTGACAACGGAACCTTACGTTGCCGAGCTTTTGCATTCCTCGAACCCGTGGCCCTGAACGTGCGCCACGACGGCGCAATCAGCAATTTAGGTGGACTATTTGCCTAGCAGGCCCAAGTGCGCGCGAACCGCGATATCCGCCAGTGCAATGCGCACTGTCGCGAAAAGGGCAACATCGCCGATGGCGATCGCATGAAGTCGCATGGGGCACAGGTACTTCCGGGCAACGGTGGGCCAGGCCGGTCCATTCAAGATCGAATTAGCGGCCGATGCCAACGGCGCCGGTGATGACGCCGACATGATTTACGCCGGGTGTTGCTGAGCATCATCGATCGACCCCCGGATTAGTGGCTCGAGCGGTGAAGAAATTTGCGCAATCGCGTTACAAAATATTGACGCGAGGGTAGATAGTAGCCAGTGGCGCTAGCACGGGGGCGGAGTCACTTGCCGATGTAGGGAGGGCAATGATGACGGCTAAGCATCGAAAGCGGACCACTACAGCGAGACGGTCCGGTAGGACGCTGGTCATAGGAGCCGCCGCTGCCGGAGGCGCGTTGGCTGCCGCGGTGGGTAGCGCACACGACGGTTACGGGTTGCAGTCCTATCCACAACCCGTGAGCACGCGGACATCGATGTTGGCCGCCGCCGTTGGTTCGGATCCCGCACCGACCCCGCTGCTCTCAGCGACGCAAGCAATCGCGGCTTCGGGTCCGATTGGCGGGCTCAGCGCCGGCGGCGCAGACACTCTGTCCAACGCCGATCCAGGGCTACGGGTGTTCGGCCCCAGTCCCGTGCTCAGTACCGTGCCAGTGATCCAGGCGTTCTCTCCGACTACTCTTGTTCCGCACACGCTCGGGTCCTCGGCAGGCAACAACTCGGCGGCAGACCCGGTGTTCGCAGCCGAGTCGTTCTCTGCGGCACCATTATTCGGACCCGTCCGAAATCCCGCGTTCGAGGCGATCGGCGTCTTGACCTACGACGCCGTCCGGTTCGTCGGGATCTTCATCAGCAACGGTGACGAGCCGGGCGAGAACGGCGGCCTGCTGATTGGCAACGGCGCCGATGGTGGTCCAGGCCAGGACGGCGGACACGGCGGCCTGTTGTTCGGCAGCGGCGGCGACGGTGGCGCGGGGATCGCGGGCGTCAACAACGGCGACGGCGGCGACGGGGGCAGTGCCGGGTTGTGGGGCAACGGCGGAGCGGGCGGAGTCGGCGCCAGCATCTCGAGTGACAGCGGAGACGTGACGGGCGGAAACGGCGGCGACGGTGGGAACTCCGGCCTCGTCTTCGGCAATGCCGGTGCTGGCGGTGCAGGAGGCGACGCCACCAACCTGATCGGCGACGCGCAGGGCGGGTCCGGCGGCGATGGCGGAAGCAACATGTGGATCGGTACCGGCGGCGAAGGCGGCGCCGGCGGCGATGCCATCACCGGCACGGGCACAGCCACCGGCGGTGACGGTGGTGCCGGTGGCAACACCGGATTGCTGTTCGGATGGGCCGGTGACGGTGGCACGGGCGGCGACGCGACAAGCACCACCGGCGATGCCAGCGGTGGGACCGGCGGCGACGGCGGAGGCCTTGGTATCGAGGGCGCCAGCGGCGACGGCGGCACCGGGGGCGATGCCACCACCGACACGGGTGTCGCCACTGGTGGAGCGGGCGGATCCGGCGGCAGCGACATCTATAACGGCACCGCAGGCGACGGCGGAGACGGGGGCGGCGCGTCGGCGACCTCAGGTACCGCGACCGGCGGGACGGGCGGAGATGGCGGCGTCGGTGGCATCGATGGTCAGGGCGGCGACGGCGGATCGGGCGGCAGTGCGACCGTCGGGACCGGTGACGCTACGGGCGGCGCCGGCGGTTCGGGCGGGGGCAGCGGCCTGATGCAGGACGGCGGCGACGGCGGAAGCGGTGGGGGCGCAACCACCGGCATCGGCACCGCTCTGGGCGGCGACGGCGGCAGCGGCGGTGGCACCAGCTGGGCCAACGGTTATCACGCCGGCAGCGGCGGCGACGGCGGTGACGCCACCGCGACCACCGGCACCGGCACTGGCGGCAACGGCGGCGCCGGGGGCGCCGACGGCCCTGGTGCAGGGGGCGGCGTAGGCGGCACCGGCGGCACCGGGACTGGATCGACCGGAAGCACTGACGGCACCTCTGGCACGCACGGATAACGCCACGCCTTCGTCAGGACACCTTCTCCAGGCGCATCGGCAGCTCGATCACCAGCGGCCTGTTCACGCCGCACGCGCCGCTGGCGGCAATCGTTCTGTCCTTGCCTGCCAGCAGGTCAACGATCTTGAGATTCCGGTAGCTGTTCACCGGATCCCAGCCAAAGAACTTGAAGTTCTGCGCGCCAGGGGCCGCGGTACCGTCCGGGCAGGGCATCCAGTTCTCCACAATGCGGTCGACGCTCCAGTAATCGCCGGTCGTCCTCATCGGGGCGCTCCAGCCCTGGTCGCTGGTCACCGTGCCGGTGCACATGATCGGACTCGTGCAGCTCGACGCCACCGTCCACGTCTGCACCACCGTCTTCTCATTGAGAAAGACCTCGTTGCTCTTCGCCCAATCGCCGTTCGAGATCACCCGATAGGTGCCGTTGAGTTCGACGCCGAAGTTCGAGGCGAATGCCGAAGTCGTCGGCTCCACGCTGCTGATCACAGCCAATGCCGCTACCACGGTGACGATCGCGCTGATCCTCCGGCCGAGTCGAATACCCACTGATACCCCTCGCATCGCTTATTGATCGATCGATCAGAAAGTTGACACGATGGGGGGTGGGCTGTCAACACGCAGAGCGGCGCCACATCTCGGTCAACGGGCGAGCCTGTGGACCGTATGGGCGGGCGAGTGGAACTAACTGTGCGAGCCGGTGGGGGGCTTGGTCAACGCATCGATCTGTTGCTTGACGAAGCGGCGCGCCTCGTCGTGACCGAGGGTGACGCCCACGGCGGCTTCGTTGCAGAGGCTGCGTGCGATCTGCGCGATCAGCATCGAGACCACGATCGGCGGATAGGTGCCCAGGTCGACGCCACTGGCGCGCAGCGCGACGGTGACGGCGGCGGTCTCGATATCGCGAACGCGTTCAGCGTACGCGGCGAGCTCGACGCCAATTACCTTGCGGTGGTTGGCCAATGCCATGAATTCGGCGTTGAGTACGGTTCGACGAGAGTCGCTGTTGATGGCCCAAAGCGTGCCAAGCGGGTCGTCGTTGATGAGCGCGGCGCGCATCTCATCGAGTGCGGCGTCGGCACCTTCACGCAGCACCGCAAGAAACAAATCGTCCATCGTCGGGAAGTAATAGTGAACGAGGGGCTGTCTGACGCCGGCCCTCGCGGCCACCCGGCGTGACGTGGCAGCCGCATAGCCCTCGTCGTGCATGATCTGCGCGGTTGCCTCGATCAGCCGGCGTCGGGTGCCGCCGTCGTCTTTCGCCTTACGCGGCGTCGCCATTCACGCTCCCAGCCGCGAGGGGGTTGACCCCGGATATCGGCTCATGCTAAACATGCGCCACCTTATCATTTGATCGATCGATCAGAATTGGTCGCTACGCCATCGGAGTCGAGCCCATGACCGATAACCGTCCCGTCAACCCGCTGTTCGCGGCACCCTCGCCGTCTGCGAGAGCAGCCCACAGCGCTGCGAGGCTCGGCGGATACGGCGGCATGGCAGTGGCGGCGTGGCTGGTCGCCGCCGTGGCGACCGGATATGGGGTGGCCGCCGCCGACACAACCGGCACATCCGCGGAGTCGACGAGTTCGGCGTCCGCGACTTCGACCAGTGAGTCCACCGGATCCACGGCCACGCCGTCCACGGGAACCACCACCTCGACCACGAGCAGCGGAGCGACGCCCACCGATACCGGTACGACGCCGACCGGCACTCCGAACACGTCGGGCACGACGTCGTCGAGCACCGAGGTTGGCTCCGGTGTCACGGTGAGCAGCAGCGGCGGAGCGCACACCAGTGGTGTTGACACCGAACCGAAGTCGAGCGAGCCCGCCTCGGGTGAGACGGTCGAGCCCACGCCGCCGAGCACGCCGCCGAAAACCACCCCGGCGAAGGCCGAATCGAATTCCAAACACACCGCGAACGTCAACGCCGCAAGCACATCGCTGAACACCGCTTCGTCGACGCCGGCAACCTCGGTCGGAACGGCTCAAACTTTCGCGACCGTCTCCGAGTCGACGGTGACGCCTGCCGCGAAAACGCTTGAGCCATCGTCCGCAAGCACAACGCTCACCACTTCGGCGGTCGCCGCTGCCATCACACCAGCGCCGACCGCGCAACTCGCTACTCCCGTTACCGGTGTCGTTGGATTCCTCAACACCGTCGTCACCAGCCTGCTCAAACCGTTCCTGGCGCCTGCTCCGTCCACGCCGGAACCTGTCACCCCGGTGGTGTGGGCAGTGCTGGCCTGGGTTCGGCGCAACCTTTTCAACCAGTCACCGACCATCAACTACAACCCCACCACGACGGTGCAGACGGGCCAGACCGTCACCGGCAACGTCGGCGCCACCGATCCCGAGGGCGACGCGTTGACCTACAAGCTCACTGCGGCCCCGCAGCACGGCACCGTGACCATCGACCAGGCGACCGGCAACTTCACCTACACGCCCGACGACATCAATTACACAGCGGCGCAGACAGACTCGTTCACGGTGTCCGTCACCGACGGAAAGTTCAACCTGCTTGGGTTGTTCAGTCCGCACAGCGACCAGGCGACCATCGGCCTGTCTGTCCTCAATCCCACTGTCTCGCGCGTGATCCTCAACCTGCCCAACGGGATCAGCAGCCCGGCGAATCCGCGCTACTCGGCAGACGGAAAGTCCATCTACTTCGCCGGTCAACCGACTGCCGGCGGCCGCTCGGAGATCTACCAAATCAACGTCGACGGCACCAACGCTCACTGCGTGACCTGTGGCGTCACCCCGAGCGAGACCGGCAACCTGGCCAAACCGGTTCCCGTCGACGACGGTTCTGGCCGAGTGCTCGTGCTCGTCAACGTCGCGGGCCAGCCGCCCCGCTATTCCATGCTGGAAGACGGCGTCAACGGGCCGCAGCTGGTGCCCATCACCACGCCGGCCGGCGGCGGATTCGCCATTGACAAGCAGCGCGAGATGAGAGTCTCGCCCGACGGGACGAAGGTGTTGTTCACCCGAATTGTGGTGGGCCCGAACAACCTTCTGCAGGCGCTCCCCATCGTCGGCACGTTGACCCGCACCGCCAGCGGGTACGAAGTCACCGACGCGCGGGTGGTCTACCCGACCGGTGAGGGCAAGCAGTGGACCCCGGACGGCAAGGGTGTGGTCATCCTTGGCGGGCAGTTCGATGCGGGCAATGTCGACGACATCGAGGTCGACCTGGCCACCGGCGATGTGCACCGGGTGACCGCCAACCTCGACTACGACGAGGACATGGACTTCTCGCCGAACGAACAGTGGATCGCGATCGGCAGCACCCGTGGGCTCAACGCGCTGACGCCGATGACGCGGATCATCCGGCAGAACTTCCTGCCGGTGTACGTCGGTGCGCCCGTGTACGACGAATACGCGCTGCCGATCAACGTCTCCAACCAGGAGTGGGTGGTCGCGCTTGAAGATGAGCTCAAGCGCGAGAACGGAATTCCACTGTTCGACACCGGCGACGGGTACACCGCCAGGAGCATGCCCAGCTGGAATCCCACCGGTGACGCGGTGACGTTCTGGGAGTCCAGCGTCACGGATCCCACGGTTTCACGGCTTGTCATTGCGACCCTGAAGTACACGACCAGCGTCGGGCCGGTGGCTGTGGACAGGTCAACTTCGAGTTCGGATTCGTGGGCGCCCAGCCTCGGCACATACGTGCCCGCGACGACGCCGCTGCCTGCAACCGGAACATATGCCGGCGTGGGAGGTGGCACCGCGGTGGTCAGCGAGGCTCCGGACCCGGTGGATGCGACTCGCACGATCCGCACGGTCACCTACACCAACTACGTCAACGAAGACGGAATGATTCTGAACGGCACCGAATCTGCGGATTACACCGCCAGCCAAACAGCCGTTCACTACCTCGCCGATGTCACGGTCACGGGAACGCATGCCGGCTACATCAAGGCAGACGCGACCATCAACGCGTTCCAGCAGTCGCTGACCGGTTACATCACCTCCAGCGTCGACGGCGACGTGCAGAGCCTGCCGGATCCGGCGGCCGCGCAGGAAGCGCAGCAGAACGCGTAATCGGTGGGGCGTGCGGTCACTTCCTGGACAAAACGAACGGGTTGACTGCAGGCACTGACCGCAGTGCATCGGCTGGGAAGACTTGGTCCGCCAGTGCGCGCCAATCGACGGCATCTGTCTCCGGGCGGTGAAGCGCAAGGTCAGACATGTCGGACTCCTTATGGCCTGGTGCGGATTGCTTCAATAGTCGTCATCAACGCGGTACTCCGTAATCGCCGGAAAGCCAGATTCCCCACCTTTGAGGGAAGGGTTTCCTATCCGCCGGGATAGGGCGACGGTCGCGGCGAACTTGCCGCGTCTCTCACCGCCAGCGGCCACAATGACGGTGGCGAAGCCGCAGGTGAGCAGAGTGAGTGAGGTCAGCATGACCGATGACGGCGAAGTTCGTTACGAATCGGTATTTCGTGAGCGGTGGCGCGACCGTCAGTCGGGAGGTGCCCGTCCGGGGGAGTTGATCAAGCAGCCGGGCTGGATTGATGTCGGGCTTGCCGCTCTGGGCGTGCTGTTGGTCGCCGGTGCGGTGGTGGCAGGCACGGTGACCGTCGCACGCAGCGAGTCGTTGCCCGCTGCGGTGCAAGGCAATTCGGTGATCGCGGTGCTCCCGGAAGTGAACCGCGGGGCCACGCCCGCCCAGGGCAATGCGGTCCAATTCCGTGCCCCGTCCGGTGCGACGTATGACGCGGTCGTTGTCGACGTCAGTGCGACCGAGGTGGTGGCCCAGCTGAAGCAGCCCGGCCCGGAATCGACAGGCCAACTGCTGGTACCGACGGGGCGGCAACGGTTGATCACAGTGCTGCTGCCGAGACTGTGGTGAGGTGGCGCCGGCGCGCGATCCCCTACGTCGCGCAGGCCGAGATGGCGGATTGCGGTGCAGCGGCGCTCGCGATGGCCCTGGCCTATCACGGCAGGCATGTTCCCCTGTCGGAATTGCATACCGCCACCGGCACCGGTCGTGACGGCACCGACGCGCTGCGGATTGCCGAAGCCGCCACTACCTACGGCCTGCGCGCCCGCGGGGTGGCAACCGAACTCGACGACCTGGGGGTGTTACCTCGCGGCAGCGTATTGCATTGGGGTCAAGCACATTTCGTGGTCCTGGAGTCGACGTCGCGCCGCGGGGTGACGGTGGTCGATCCCGCCGCGGGCCGCTACCGGGTCAGCTGGCAGGCCGTCGACGACTTGTACAGCGGCGTCGCGATCCTGCTGGAACCCTCCGCCGAATTCACTGCGGGTGGACGGGCAACCAACGGCGCGTGGCAGCACGCCCTCCGACTGTTGAGACGATCGAGTGGCCTCGGCAAGGTGCTGGCCACCTCGGTGGTGGTACGGCTGATGGCACTCGCGGTGCCGGTGCTGACAGGGGTGGTCGTAGACCGGATCGCGCCCGCGAACGACGAGCATCTGTTGAAAGTCATTGCGGCGGTGATGGTCGCGCTTGTCGGCTATTCGGTGATCGCGAACTTTCTACGGGCTCATCTGTTGCTTCGGCTGCGCAGCCGCCTGGATGTCGACATGACGCTGGATTTCCTCGAGCACCTGGTAGATCTGCCCTATGCGTTCTTCTTGAAGCGATCATCCGGCGACCTGATGATGCGGTTGCGCAGCAACGCGACTGTCCGCGAAATCCTCACCACCGGCACCATCGCCGCCCTCCTCGACGGTGCGCTGGCCACGTTCTATTTGGTGGCGATACTGGCACTGTCTCCGCTGCTCGGTGTCCTCGTCGTCGCATTGGGCGCAGCGCAGGTGGTGGTGTTGTTGGCTGCGAGGCGGCGCAATCAGCAGTTGATGGGCGAGGCGCTGGCCACCGAAGCCAAATCACAGTCGTACGCCTACGAGATGTTCTCGGCGGTGGAAACGCTCAAAGCCGCAGGCGCAGAGCGCCGCGCCGTGACGCATTGGACCAACTTGTTCATCGCAGAGATGAACGTCTCGCTGCGACGCGGTCGGCTCTCCGCCGCGGTGGAAACCGCGATTCACGGCCTGGCGCTGCTGTCGCCGATCGCGGTGCTGTTGGTTGGCGCTCATCTCGTGGGTAGCGGTCAGCTCTCGCTGGGCACGATGCTCGCGCTGGCCGCGCTCGGCGGCGCATTCCTGGAACCGCTTGCCGTCCTGGTCGGCACTGCCCTGCAGATCCAGCTGCTGGGCAGCTACCTCGCCCGCATCGAAGACGTCATCAACACACCGACCGAGACCGATGGCCGCGAATTGCGGCCTGCTCCGCCACTGACCGGTGCGGTGCGCGCTGAAGGGCTCACCTTCCGGTATCACCCACACGGTGTGCCGGCCGTCGATGCTGCCGATATCGACGTGCGCCCAGGACAATTGGTGGCGATCGTCGGCCGCTCGGGCTCCGGCAAGTCCACCTTGGGCCGATTGCTGCTGGGGCTTTACCCCCCGTCCGAGGGTCGCGTCCTGCTCGACGGGATCGACCTGGCCACCCTGTACCCGCGCAGCGTGCGCTCCCAGATCGGGGTCGTCACCCAAGACCCCTACATCTTCGGACTGTCGATCAGAGACAACCTCGTGCTGGGACACCCGGATCTACCGCTGGACCGACTCGAGACCGCCGCCGAGATCGCAGGTGTCGCCGACGACATCCGCGCGATGCCGATGGGCTGGGATACCCCGCTGGTCGATGCGGGCGCCTCATTGTCGGGTGGGCAACGCCAGCGGCTGGCCCTCGCCAGGGCGCTCGCGCCGTCACCCCGGATCCTGTTGCTCGATGAGGCGACAAGCAATCTCGACACTGTCACCGAAGCGCAGGTGCACGCGAACATCGCCCGACTGCAATGCACCGTCATCGTGATCGCGCACCGCCTCGCCACCGTGATCGACGCCGACCACATCGTGGTGATGGATGCCGGCCGGGTCGTCGAGGTCGGCCGTCACCGCGAGCTGCTTGCGGCCGGCGGTCACTATGCGCAACTGGTGTCCGGTCAGCTCGTCGGCGAAACTCCGCACTAGAGAAGGGCAGTCACGTGGGCAAGCGAAGCGGAACCCCGCTGACGGCAAGCGGGTTCTTCGTGATGCGCGCCCCGCTGTTGCCGATGGAGGAATTGGATCGGCTGCGCGCCGACCCAGAGTACTGGCGCGCCCTGGCCGAGCGACCGGACGTTCGCGAAGCGCTCTATCTCGCATCGCCGGGGTTGGTGCGCCGCTTGGCCGACGGGAACCCGGATGACCGGGTGACCGCTGCAGTAACTGCCTACCTCGTCCGAATGTGCACGCGCGCAACACCATTCGGACTATTTGCAGGATGCTCGTTGGGGTCGATCGGCGACACGACCGTGTTGCGCGTCGATGGGCCGGAAGGGACCACCCGGCACAGCCGGCCGGACACGGAGGTGCTGGCATCGCTGGTTGACCGGCTCCTTGCGGAGCCGGCGACGCGGTCGGCGATGGTTGTCGAACCCAACTCGAGCCGATACCGAGCGGCCGGCGCGATGCGGATCATCGAGAGCCGGCTGCGGCAGGGGCGTCGCACTCACCACCTCGTCGTGATCGAGGACGACGAGCCACTGCGGGTCGCCTTGGATACGGCCGCGGGTGGCTGCCTGGTCAGCAAGATCGCTGCCGCCGTCCAGGCGCATGCGGGTGTCGACCATGACGAGGCACGTGAATACGTGGATGCGCTCGTCGAGGCGAAGGTGCTGACCCCGGTGGCAGAGCCGGCAGTGACGGGCCCTGAACCGTTGGCCCACGTCCTGGAGTCGCTGCGCGAGCAGGACCTAGAGGAGCCGTTGAGCGCACTGCAACGGGTGGCCGAGGAACTTGCGCGGATGGATGCCGCCGGTGTCGGCAATCCACCCGAGCAGTACGCGGCCGTCGCAGAGACCCTGCTCGATCTCGCAGGCGGAGGCGACGACGCCCGACTGGTCCAGGTCGATTTGCACCGTGCGGGAACGGATTTGACCCTTGGGCGCGGCGACGTCGCATTGCTCGCCGAAGCGGTGGACCTGCTTCATCGGTTGTCTTCTGGCCGCGAGGACCCAGCGCTCTCACGGTTCAAGGCCGAGTTCGCCGAGCGCTACGAGGATCGCGAGGTCCCCCTGATGGAGGCTCTCGACGAGGAGATGGGCATCGGGTACGACCGGTCGACGCATCCCGCCGCCGACGAGTCGCCGCTGTTGGCAGGCCTCGATCTCGGGGGCGTAGTCGGCTCATCGGAGTTCACCGTGCGCGACGCGGCACTTCTCGACATGGTCATCCGCGCCCGCGACAGCGGTGCCGACAGGCTGGAACTCGACGCCGAAACCGTTGCACGCCTTGAGACCGGCACACCGTTGCCGCTGCCGGACACGTTGGCCGTATTCGCGTGCATGCTCGAGGACGGCATCGAAATCCACAGCGCCACCGGCCCTTCGGGGGCCGAGCTGCTCGGCCGGTTCTGTCACGGCGACGCGCGACTCCACGATGCCGTCCGAGCCCACCTGCGTGCCGAAGAGGACCATGCGCCCGGCGTCGTGTTCGCCGAACTCGTCCACCTGCCGGAGGGCAGGATCGGCAACATCTTGGCGAGGCCGGTGTTACGCGACTACGAGCTGGTCCTGCTTGGACGTTCGGGGGTTCCGGCTGACCGTCAACTTCATGTCGACGAGCTGACTCTGCGCATGGACCGGCAGCGACTCGTCCTCTACAGCCCACGGCTCGACGTCGAAGTTCGGCCGCGCCTGACCACGGCACACAACCCGGCCTGGCGCGGGTTCGGCGTGTACCGGTTCCTTGCGGCGCTTCAGCGGGCCGGGGTCTCGTCTGGGCTGGCATGGGACTGGGGTGCGGTGGCGGGCGCGCCGACCCTGCCGCGCGTCACCGCAGGCCGGCTCGTGTTGGCCCGAGCCCGCTGGCGGCTTTCGCACGCCGAGCTCAGCCTTGTCACGGGAGCAGATGCGGCCGACGGGTGGTCGACCCTCAGCCGGCAGCGTGGCCTCCCGTCCGAGCTGCTCATCGCCGACGGCGACAACCGGCTGTATGTCGACACCACCAGCCCCGCGCTGACTGCCGCCGCCGCCAAGGTGTTGCGCGGTCGAACCGGCGCGGTGGTGGAAGAGGTGCTGGGCGATGGTGTCGCCACCGGCCCGCAGGGGCGCTTCGCCCAGGAGCTCATCGTGCCGTTCATTCGGCGCGCCGAGCCGGCGCCCAGCCCCGAGCCGTGGCATCCACCTCGGGTGCAACGCACTTTCGCGCCGGGCAGCGAGTGGCTCTACCTGAAGATCTACACCGGGACCGCAACCGCTGATCGCATCCTCACCGAAACCATCGGACCGGTGGTCAACGGATTGCGGCAGGACGGCGTCATCGATCAGTGGTTCTTTCTGCGCTATCGCGATCCCGAGCACCATTTGCGGCTGCGGCTTCACGGCGACCCGTCCGCGCTTCGCGAACAAGCGCTTTCGGCCCTCACCGACGCAGTGACCCCACACCTCGCCGACAGCATGGTGTCGAAGCTGGCGTTGGACACCTACCACCGCGAGATCGAACGTTATGGCGGCGACGACGGCATCGCGCTTGCCGAGCA
>Ga0068863_100003521_pt1 | contig 15452 bp, 18 predicted proteins | sample KBSSwiS62_FD_66596 | JGI IMG/M metagenome (GOLD analysis project Ga0068863, IMG submission 66596) | Switchgrass rhizosphere microbial communities from Kellogg Biological Station, Michigan, USA - KBS Switchgrass S6-2 | ecosystem: Host-associated > Plants > Roots > Rhizosphere > Soil ...
CCGCCCCGACCACGGCCGTCGCCCCGACCACGGCTGCCGACCCCGCCACGGCCACGGACCCTGCCGGTTTCTCTGACGCTGACGTCGCTGACGGGTCGGATCTCGGTGACTCGGCGGACCTTACCGTTCCGGCTGGGCTCGCGGGGCCGGGGCAGGTGGCCGGCCCGGCCGCAGACCCTGCCGATCCTGGCAACTGGAACTGGAACTGGAACAAGCACATCAAGAAGAAGAAGGACACTGTCATCTGGAAGAAGGTCGTCTGGTTCGGCGACAAGGACCGGAAGCACCACCGTTACGGTGACAATGACGACGACGGATACCCCGGTTCCCAGTACCCGGGCGACAATGCCGCGGGACCGGGCACCGGCCAACCGGTCAGCTACGACCCGGAGCACGGCAAGCACCGCAAGCACGTGATCAAGAAGGAGATCAGCTACACCCGCGAGAGGGTCCTGTGGTTCAGCTGTAAGCGGCACGGCCACGGTGGGTACCCGTGGGTCGGCCAGGCTCCGATGACCGCCACCGCGGACACCGCTCCGGCGGCTCCGGCTCCGGCCCCGGTCGCCTAGCCGTCGGGAAGGGCAAGCGGTATTCGGCTGAGCTGCGCCCGCATTGACACCAGCCGAATACCGGCATTTTCTGGGGCGCCACCGGTACTTCCGGTGGCGCCCTTCTCCCAGTTCGGTGTTTGATCTGTTCTCGTGGCGAGTTGCCGATTGGTGGCCAAGGGAAGATCCGAGATCTCCTGATCGGCCCGCCGGTGTAGCAGACTCACTATCCGGCGCGAGCGCGGCGGCCACAACTTTGCGGCGCGCCCAGCGACGTCGCGCCTGAGGCTTAAGCGCGCTATCCGGCCGTACCAGCCGTGACCGGACGAGTACAGCGAACTTGTGCCAGGCCCTCCGGCCGTACCGCCGGCTGACCTGATGAGTACGGCGAACTCGCCGCTACCCGGCCTGCCACCGGGTAGCGGCGAGAATCCAGGAATCATGGGGAACCGACCCTGGGGACCGACGCCATCCGCGTCGCGGAACCGGGACGTGTTCGGGGGCCTGCCAGCCGAGGTGGGAGCGGGAATCGTCGCCGACCCCGCCAACAGGACGCAGATCCAGATCGATGTCGCCGTTCTCGCGCAGGCAGAACGGACAGCCGCGCGGGATCCTTTCACTCGGGGAAACGACGTGGGACCGGCTCATGGACCGGCGTCACGTCGAGCGCCTGCGCCGCGCCCGTGACCTGCTCACGGCCAAGGGCTTCGACACCCGCGATGCGCCCCTCGCCTGTTACTCGGGATCGGGATTCCACCCGGACCCGGAATTCGAGGTCCCGAGCGATGTCCGCCTCATCGGCCTCGGGCAGCTCTACGCGGGCTGACCGGCGTCGAGAGCCGCGCGGTCCTTGGTGTGCGGCTAGGCTGATGACCGCGTCGGCAGGAGAAGATCTGGTCCGCTGAACGCCACCTGGCACCAACGCTCGCTACGACCGCACCCCCTTCGCCGCCGCGGCGTCGGCTGCTTGACGGGCGACCCGGCAGGAACAGGATGGCCCTGTGGCTTCGGTGGATGAGCGACGGCCTCGGGGCGTCCGAGTGGCGGAGGTCCTCGGTGGACTGTCCGCCGTTGCCGATCTTGGGATGGGCCAGCCGATCGGATCGGCAGCCCGCACGTGCTACCTGGCGGTCGCACTGGCCCGGGCGTGCGGATGCGACGAGAGTGTGGTCGCGGACGTCTTCCGCACCGCCCTGTTGCAGCACATCGGTTGCACCGCGTACTCACACGAGGCGTCGCTCCTGTTCGCCGACGAGTTGTCGATCAAGAGTGCGGCGCTGGTAACGGACTTCGACCGGCCGGCCGAAGTGCTTGGCGGATACCTGCCCCGGATTGTGCGGGAGGCACCAGCCGGGCAACGGCTGCGCACGGCGCGCAGCGCCATTTTGCACGGACGTGAGCTGGTCGACGGGTACAGCCGCGCCAACTGTGAGGTCGCCTCGGTGCTGGCCAGGCGCCTTGGACTGCCGGTCGGCGTACAGACCGGGCTCCTGCATATCTTTGAGTGGTGGGACGGTCAGGGCCGCCCGCATCGGTTGGCTGGCGATGACATCTCGCTGGCGGCGCGGATCGTCAACGTTGCCGCCGTCGGCGTGTTGTTCGACCGGCTCGGCGGCTGGCAGGGTGCGACACGAGCGTTGCGGCAACGTTCCGGGCGACTGCTCGACCCGTCGATCGTCGACGTCTTCACCTCCACGGCGCAGAAGCCACTGAAGGAGCTCGGCGAGGTCGACGCCTCGGACGTGCTGCTTGACGTCGAGCCCAGCCCGGCGATGACAGCCCCCGACTGCGACCTCGACGAGATGCTGCGTGCTTTCGGCGACGCCGTGGACCTCAAGGCGCCCTTCCTGCACGGGCACTCGACCGGCGTAGCCCGGATCGCGACGGCCACCGCGACGGCGCTGCGATTCTCCGCCGATGAGGTGCGCGACCTGGGCCGGGCGGCGTACGCGCATGACCTGGGGCGATGTGCCGTACCAAGCGGCATCTGGGAGCGCACCGCCGCGCTCGGCCATCAGGCCTGGTCGCAGATACGTCTCCACGCCTACCACTCCGAGCAGATCCTCACCCGATCCGCCACGCTGGCGCCGCTGGCGAGTCTGGCTGGCGCACATCACGAACGTCTTGACGGATCCGGCTATCACCGCGGCGCGCGGGCGGCGCAGCTGAGCCTGCCCGCGCGGGTGCTGGCGGCCGCGGACGTGTTCGACGCGTTGACGTCCGACCGGCCGCACCGCCGCGCGTACCCCAGGGACCGCGCAGTGGTGCGGCTGCGCCAGATGGCCCGCGACCGGCTGCTGGACGCCGACGTCGTCGAGGCGGTCGTCAGTGCCGCCGGCGGCGCGCGCGCCGCCCGAGCCGGAGCGGGAGGCCGCGCGGGCCTCACCGCCCGTCAGGTCGAGGTGCTGAACCTGCTCGCGCAGGGCCTGTCCAACCGGGCGATCGCCGCGCGGCTCACCATCTCTGTCCGTACCGCCGAGCACCACATACAGGATGTATACGCCCGTATCGGGGTGTCCAGCCGTGCCGCGGCGGCGATGTACGCGATGGAGCACGGTCTACTGCCCCAAGATTGGTAGAACTACCCATGCGGGCCAGCAGGCGCCACGGGCAGGCTGACGGCTGACATTCCGAACCAGTGGAGGCAGCCGTGAGCGAGCAGAACAAGGCCCTGATCAAGCGCTTCGTGGTCGAGTACCAGACCAACCACGATGAGGCGGCGCTGTACGAGATTGTGGCCGAGCATGTCGTCGACCACAGCGCGCTGCCTGGGTTGCCGGCCGGGCGGGCGGGCGTCAAGGCGCTGTTCGACACCTTTTTCACGGCGTTCGAGGGCTTTTCCGCGCAGATCCACGACCAGGTCGCCGAAAACGACAAGGTGGTGACGAGCAAGTCCTTCCACGGCCGCCACGTCGACGATTTCATGGGCATCCCGGCTACCGGCAAGAACGTGAAGATCGATGTGATCGACATCGTGCGCGTCGCCGACGGCCAAATCGTCGAGCACTGGAATATCGTTGACCAGCTCGGCCTGATGCGCCAGCTCGGCGTGTTGCCCGCCTGATCGGCCCGCGGGAGTCAGCCAGGTGGATTGGCCGGTCCGTGCTGACGGCCAATGACTCCCGAGGTTTCAGCTGATCTGTGCGCGCCCGCTTCGGTCAGCCTTTTTGCTGGTGCCAGTGGTAGATGAGGATCAGTTGGCGACTGTCAGCATCGCGAGCACGATGCCGACACCTTCGTCTGGGCCACTGTGTTTGCCGCCGCCGCGCTCGCCGCGGCTGTCATGCTGGCCATGACCGCGTACCGATCACGAAACTCCAACCGAGGCCAGCAGCCAGCATCCGCGGCCAAGCCATGACCAGGCGGCAGGCATAGCGGGCCGATGCCATACCGCCCCGGCATATCGGGCGGGTCGCCATCCGATGCGTACCGCTGCTGCTCGACCAGCTTCTTCGGCATCCGGGAATCGCCTTCGTCCACAGCGCCTCAATCGCGCTGGCCAGAGGCGCGCGATACTTTGACGCGCGCGAGCTGGTAGATTCCGGCAAGCCTCTGTAGCCGCTGCGGCTCCACCGATCCGGATTTGTTCCGCGCGTAGTCCGCGACCCCTCGGCGACGGCTGTACACGATGGGGCGCTGCCGGACGGTCCTCGATCAGTTGGTGATCGGCCTGGAGCCCGGTGACCCGCTGCTACTCCGGCATCCACTGCTCGACCAGTCTGTGCACCTTCTTGGGCGCTACTTGAACCGGCCTGAGTGGCTTTACGATCTCCATACTGCCTGGTCAGCCGTGTAACGAAACCAAAGATACCTGCTCGTTTTGGTCGACACAAGTGTGTAATTACGGTGCGAACAGGTTAAAGTGGTAGATACTATGACTTATGGGAAAGTGGATACGCAGTGCGTACTTATGTTGTAGCGTGCCGTATCGGAGTGGCCACCTATAGCCGGCAGTCGACCTTCTCGTAAGACGTAATCTGATCTGATATTCGCAAGACCATTGATGCTACATAATGCCTCATTTAGTGAAATTGCAACTAAGTGGAGGGCTGCCATGTATCGACTCTCCTATGCCAAACGTAAATCATGGCGGAACAGACTCGGAAGAGCTCTAAGCGTCGTGATGTTCGGCGCAATATCGCTGCTTGTGGCAGGTGTCTATTCCCCCAATACACTTGGTGGCGGCCAGGCCAGCGCCAGCACCACTACCACCACTGTCGAAGATACAACCATCGGTACTGGGAGTAATCAATTTCAATACACCGGCTCGACTTGGTCACACTGTTCAGGCTGTGCACCAGCCACTAACTTAAGTTTTTATTACGCCTATCAGGCGGGCGACAGCGTAACCCTGCGCTTCAGCGGCACGCAGGTTAAGCTGAACGGCATCAAGGGCACAGCCAGCGGCATGGCGTCGATTACCCTGGACGGCCAGAGTGTCGGCACCATCGACCTATATGCCTCTACAAAACAGGCGGCCCTCCTCTACCAGAGTGCCGTGTTGCCCCCTGGTAATCACACGCTCGTACTCACTGACCTGAGCCAGAAAAATGCTGCCTCTACATCATACGTGATGAGTATTGACAACGCCGTCGTGACGCTCACGACGCCAGATGCCATTCTATATGGCAAAGCCGGCACATTTGGCAACCTTGGCACCACACTGTCAACTGGTCAGACACTGCAAACGCAGGCCGTTACCAACTGGGGCTTCCAGCCGGGCGAATCCGCCTTCTTCTCTGCCCTTGCAGCGGACGGTGAAGTTGTGATTGGTGCCAACCCGCAAACCGACAACGAGGCTTATGCTACGGCTGATCACATGGGCATCGGCGTTTTCAACCCGGCCCGGAACACCTTCAGCAGCCTAACCGTACCGTCCAGCAACGGATCACTGAAGGTGACCAATCCCTTCTACTCCGTCGGTGGGGCAACGGTAAACGGAATTACGCCCGTAACCGTTGGCGGACAATCGCGGATCGCCTTCGTTTCAGCGGTCAACTACGACGGCTGGGACGTCTCACAGTACGGCGAATATCCGCAGCTAGGCTACCTGGACACCACGACCGGGAGCGTGGCCTACAACCAGAGCCTTTCGAAGACTTCTGAGCAAATCAAGGCTTACGGTGGTCTGAGCGCCGGCGCCTGCCCGTCGTACGCAAACATCTTTAGTCAGCAGGTAGCCAACTGCCGCGGCATGGCTGAAATGGACGTTCTGCCGCTGGCACAGAAATTTGTTGTCAGCCAGTACTACCCCGACACGGCAAATGGTCAACAAAGCGGCCGCATTGTAGTCATGAACACCGACGGCTCAATTGCTGCCAGTTACACCTACCCCAATATTTCAAACGGTGTCGGCGGCTACTACACCGTAAACCCGCGCGAAGTAGATGTTGACCCGACCTCGACCGGCAGCCTGGAATACTTCAGCGTCATCTTCGATGTAGCCAACAATGGCCAGCCGAGCATTTTCCCGATCCAGGAGTTTTCTTACAACCGTAGCACCAGCCAGATTACTCCGGTTTCCAAGCCGATTATTTCCGGCCAGACAAATGGCACGTCGCAGTACCGTTTCGAAACCGCCAAGTACGACTCGCTCGGCAACCTTTGGGTGACCCAGGCGGTGCCCAACAGCCTGCAGGGTGGCCCGATCGTGGTCTACAGCAAGATCAATGGTGCCCGTAAACTCGAAAATACCTGCGCCGCGGCACAGCCCTGGACCGGCGCCGGCTGGAACACCGTGTGTGCTCCAGACCTGACCGCCGGCAACACCGGCACCTACGGACAAACCCGCAGTTTCGTACAGGACCCCCAGACCAAGACCATGTTTGCCGCAACTATTTCCGGCTACCTCATGCGCGTAAAGCAATCGGGCAGCGGTAGCACCCTGGCCCTCACCACGTTGTCACCGGTTAACATCGGCCTCGACCAACTGGTTGACCGCGGCACACACTACGTCGGTGTTCGTAAAGGCGTGATAGACGTACAGAACCGTGCGCTCTACATTCCAGTAACACAAGTCGCCAACCCATCTACCTGCCCAACGTGGCCTGGCTCCACGCCCTGTGCGCCCGTGTCGCTCGACCAGTGGCTGTACCGGTTCGACTTGAACAGCCTGGCTCAATAAGCCAACGGTCTAAGAACAAGGCTCCGCGCCTGAAATCTTCTTCTAGCGGTCCTCGCAACGCCCAGGTTCTTCGGGTTGCGAGGACCGTGGCGTTTTCGGTTCGGAGCGTGGGGCGCTTCGTGAGACGTTCCTGGAGCTGCTTGACCAGGTCGGCGGTGTCACGGTCGCGCCCAGGAGGCTCGGGGTGAACCGGCATACCGCGGCCGGTTGGGCGTGAAGGCGGGTGTGCGTTCGCGAGGTCGGGCTGGTCATCCGGTGCCCACTTGCGGCCGGGCTTCGTCATGTCGAGAACGGTGTCGCGGCTCAGGCCAGCGCGGGGCGTTGGTACCGCGTGTTGGGCCTGGCCGCGTAACACCTTCGAGGCCCGGCCAGCATAGGCTGATCATTACTGAAGAGCGACACGGCGCACTGAAGCCTGGGCCCGTGATGGCTCCACCCGTGCCTTGCCGGGCTACTGGCCGAGTTCGTAGTCGGGCCAGATTCGGTGGGTGCCTTCCGCATCCACCGCGACGCCATCAGTCCCAGTGACGCCTGCCAAGGCACCCGTTCCGCTGGCCGGCACGATGACGAAGAACTCGCACTCCCTCCCTCCGCCCAGGGTCGTCGCGGAGTGCGCAAAGTTGAAGGCGCCAGTCTGGCCATTGAGCGCGCCTGCGAAGGACTCCATCGCGATGTACGTCCCCGTCCCGGTGGACTGCTCGAACGCTGCGGTGAACAAGGTGACGGAGCGCCCGGCGACCCTGCCGTCGTACTCCTTCTTCATCGTGGCGACACCAGTGGGTAGTGCCGTCTCGATCGCGGGACTCGGCACCGGTGCCGGGGTGAAGTCGGTAACGGTGAATGTTCCTGACGCTCGCATGCCCGGATCGTATTCGGCACCGCTGACATCACCACCGAGGTCACACGATTGGACCCTTTGGCGCGCAAAACACCTGGTAGGACGTCTGTGCGGGAGGGGGGCTCAGGACATAGGCGACAGGTGTCTCGGGTCATCGGAGACAGCGCTGGTCGGTTCGTGATCGCCGACATCGAGGCGCGGTTGGTGATCGCGGCGCTGGTCGTGGAGGGCTAGGAGCCGGCGGAGGTCGCTCGTAGGTACGGGGTTTCACTGGGCTGGGTCTACAAGCTGAAGGCCCGCTGCGACGCCATGGGCGAGGCGGCGTTCGAGCCGCGGTCGCGGCGGCCGCATTCGTCCCCGACCGCCACCCCAGCGGCGACGATCGACCTGGTCGGGCGGTTACGCAAGGAACTGGCCGGCGCTGGGTTGGACGCGGGCGCGGACACGACCGGCTCGCATCTCGCCGTGCATCACGCCACGACGCTGTCTCGGACGACGCGAAGCCCGGCCGCCTTCCGAGGCAGCCGGGCTTCATCCCCGACCGCACCACAGGCCCGGCGAATGTAGGACGCCGGTCACGCCGGTTCAGCTCCCGTGGTGGCAGCTGGCGTCGCCGTGTTTCGGCTCACTGGGCGGCACGTTCAGCGCCGGGTCTCGGTCGCGCCCGCGGCCTTCTCGGGGTGACGTCACGGGCGGGCTCTCCGGGCGGAGGGCCAAAGGGGTCAGCGGACGAACTCCGACCGGTGCGCCTCGGCCCAGTCCCGGAACGTGCGAGGCCGTCGGCCGGTGACCTGCTCGACTGTCGGAGTGACCTTGGACTCGTCGAGGGAGCCCGCGACGTAGAGTCGAAGAACGCGTCGACGTACTGCGGTGGCGTCGTCGTGAGCATCTCCTTGCGCGCCTCTTCGTCGGGCTGGGCCTCGACGCTCAGGGGGCGTCCGAGTACTTCGCCCAGGATGCGGACCTGGTCGGCGGGCAGCAGGGACTCCGGGCCCGTCGGCGTGTAGGTCCGTTCGGCGTGACGGTCGTCGAGCAGCGCGGCGCGGGCAACGGCCGCGAGGTCGAACGGATCGATGGCGGCGGTCCGGACCCCGGCGAACGGCAGCCGCAGAACATCGCCTGCGTCGAGCTTGTCGCGCCAGCGCAGTGCATTCGTCATGAAAGCGCTCGGGCGAAGAATCGTCCAGGACAGCCCAGAGGCGCGGACGGCGGTCTCCGAGGCGATCATGTAGGCGGAGATTGCGTTGGACATGTCGCCGCTTCCCGCGGATCCGCCGGAGAGAAGTACCAGCCGCTCCACGCCGGCGGCGCGGGCGTCGCGCAGGAATGTCGGCGCCTGGTCGTAGCCCGGAAGCAGGAAGACGCCGCGGACACCTTCCCAGGCGTCCCGTAGCGTTGATGGATCAGTCAGGTCGCCGCTGCGCACGTCCACGCCTGTGGGAAATCCATCGTCGGCGGGGTTTGAGTGCACGATCGCGCGGACCGGTTCGCCGTCGGCGTGCAGCGCTCGTACCAGCTCGCTGCCGACGTTTCCGGTCGCTCCCGTGACGAGGTACATGTCAGGCGGCCCTTTCGTTGGTGATCGGTCGTGGTGTCGATGGGGCGGGAGGCCGCCGGCGTCGGGTAGCCCAGGTCAGCGGGGCAGCACGAGCGCTTCCAGCAGCAGCGCGACGAGGACGCTGAGGTTGGGCCACCGGCCGATAATGCCGCCCCGCCGACGACGGACCCGAGCGCGATTCCGCCGTTGACCCCGGACGCGCCGAGCGTCGCGGCGAGATCTCGGCCATACGACGCTCCTTCGCTACTATGTAGTGAAACGACCCCTAACAAGTAGTACCACCTCCCGCCACGAGGAACCAGGACGCATGGCTGAACATAGAACGCCGCCACCCGACGAGGTAGGGCAGACTCACCCCCAGCGGCCGGGCCAGGCCGAGGGGCGGATCGGCCGACAGGCACGCCAGTCACGCGAGCAGACCCGGGAAAAGATCCTCGCGGCCGCGCACCGGCTCTTCTACTGGGAGGGCATCCGGGCCACCGGCATCGACCGTGTGGCGGCCGAGGCCGGCGTAGCCCCGGTGACCCTTTACCGCTCGTTCGCCACCAAGGACGAGCTGGTCGAGGCCTATGTCGATCTCAACGCCACCGGATACCGGCAATGGCTGACCGACGCGACCCGGCCGGAGGTCGGCTCCGCCCGCGAGCGGATTCTCGCGATGTTCGACGCTCTCGCGCAGCAGGTCCAGCCCGAGAACTGCCGCGGCTGCCCCTTCCTCATGACCCTCGCGGAATTCGCCGACCCCAGCCACCCGGCCCGGCAGCGGGCGATCGAGATCAAGGACTGGGTACGGGCGCACATCCGCTCACTCGCGCACGACCTCGCCAAGGAACAGCCCATCGACGACCCCGACACCGTCGCCGACCAGCTCGTACTCGTCTTCGAAGGGGTCTACGCCTCGGTCCAGGCACTCGGCGTCGAGGGGCCCACCAGCCGTGCGCGGAGCGCCGCCGAATCGCTGATGACGGCCGCCACACGCGCGGGATAGCGACGTCGCGCGTCGGGAGCCGCGACATCGGCGCCGCATCTTGGCTGGTGTTCGGCGCCGGTTGGTCAGGCCAGGCCGTCCCGGGTCGGGCACTGGTCCGCGCATAGTGCGTGGCCTCGTTGCCAACCGATGGATGATCGGCAAGGCCCGGCGTGACCTACGGCAATGCGGCGACTCTGCTGATTGGTCCGGTTGGTGTACCTGTTCTGCGACGATTCGAGCCCATATGGCGGCGAGCGGCGTCGACCAGCCAGTGCACCTCCTTGACCGTTACTTGAACCAGCCTGGGTGGCTCCACGACCTCCGTTCTGCCTGGCCAGCGGTGTCCGACGCCAGCGGTCAGGAAGCCGCTCCCGGTCTGGATGGCCTCACCGGCTCCGGCCAGGTGCCCCGACGGCACGCGATCACTGACCGTCTGTCGTCAACTGACATCGAGAGCTTGATCGGTCTCTACCTCGCGGGCATGACCATTCGCACCCTGGCCGAGAAGTACTCGATCAGCCAGACGGCGGTCAACTCTCTACTGCGCAACCGAGGCGTCCGGCGCCGCGGGCACCTACCCAAGTCCACCTGACCGGCTCCCGAGGCCCGGCCGCCTTCAAGTGCGGCCGGCTTCGCTGTGCCTGCAAGAAGATCAACGTAAGCAAGGAATTTGATCTATGGAACACGCGACCTCACCCGAAGGGATGATCACTCACACACAGACGATGCCCGCAGACGAGCTGTCGCACGACGAGCGCCTGATCGCCCGAGGCATCGAGACAGCCGCTCAGCAGGAACGGCAGATCGACGACCGCATCGCGCTCTACATCGCCGGGCAGCTCCACGGCGGCCAGGCCAGCGCCCTCTACAGCCTGGCCAGCACCGGCAACATCACCGAAGACACCGTCTACCACGAGCTGTATGCCGACCTTGAGGACCAGACACCGCAAGTTGCCTCCTGGGTGGAGGCGTTACGCACCTACTGCCAGGCCCGCCCCGACAAGGGACCAGTGCGCGGTTGGGTCGAGAGCGCCGCCGTTCTTGATTTGGCGCTCAACTGCAGGCGGCGGCTGACGCGCGGCAGTCCGTCCGCAGGATGAAAAACTCCTGTCTGTTGCCCGCACGGCACGGCGCAGATGGCGAATCGCATCGAGGAGGGGCGGAGTCGGCACGCGGCCGGTCGCTGCTGCCAGCCCTGGCCTTCCTGGGAGTTGGTGCAGTGCAGCGGCGCAGTGGTATCGCGAACCGGCTTCAGGTCGCGGTGGACGATGAACTGATCCGGCGCAACCTGATTCAGGAAGCTCTTGTCGCTCAACGTAGCTGTGACAGCCGGCGCGCCACCATGGGAATGATGATCGCTCCGGCGATCAGGTGCGCGGCGGCGAGGGTGAGCTTCGTGGAGAGCGCGGTGTCGGCTGCCGTCATTGGTACGGCGAGGGAGACGACGAGCAGCGGCAGTGTCGTACGGAGGTAGATCCGCCTGGGATTCGTGGCGAAGCGGGCCATCAGGACGAGGGCGAACGTGAACCAGAAGATGACGACCATGGTTCCCATGGCGAACATGCCGACGGTGATGGGGCTCGACTGAGCCGAGCCCAGCCCGGCGGCCCTCATCGGCACGCCGGCGGCGCGGGCGGCCAGCCCCCAGACCTCGACGACAATGCTGGCGAGGAGGCCGGACAGGTAGCTGACCTGCCAGACGGGACGGCGCGCCAGAAACGCGGCAAGCGTCGCGGCGAGCGAGTCGGTGGGGGCGGACGTGCTGGACATGCGGTCCTCCTGGGTCGGCGGAAGTGCCTTCCCAGAGACGGAGCCGATCCGCGCATCGCGACATCGATCCGACGGGATCTAGTGAGAAGAAGCCCGTGGCGTATGTCGAGACCGGCGAGGTGGCTCCGTCTATGGGGTGATAGCGCGCCGACTCGCGGCCCGAGGGGCCGTGAACCACCCGAGAGAGGAACCGCCGTGAAGTACCTGCTGATGATCTATGGCAACCAGGAGAAGTGGGACACCATCGCCGCCGAGGACTGGCCGGCTGAGATCGCGAAGCAGGACGCCTACAACAAGAAGTACACCGCAACCGGGGAACTGCTCGGCGCCTACGGCCTGGCCGACGCGGCGGCGGCGCGGCTGGTGACGCGTCAGGACGGGCTGCCGGCTGTCACTGCGGGCCCCTACCTCGAGACGAAGGAGTACATGGCCACCTTCTACCTCGTCGATGTCGAGAGCGAGGAGCGGGCCCACGAACTCGCGGCGGAGATGCCGTGGGCGGACCAGAATCCGACCGAGGTCTGGCCGATCCTGCACGAGTTGGCGAACGACGGCTGAAAGGCGCCAAAGGCCGAGGGGATGACGGATCGACGCGTCGAGGACCTGCTGCGCGAGCTGGCGCCGCAGGTCCTCGGCGCGCTCACGCGCCGGCACGGCCACTTCGACGCATGCGAGGACGCCACTCAGGAGGCCCTGCTCAAGGCCGCGCAGCGCTGGCCCGAGGACGGGATCCCGCAGAATCCCCGTGGCTGGCTCCAGACGGTCGCCTCTCGAGTCCTGATCGACGAGTTCCGCAGCGACAGCTCGCGGCGCCGGCGCGAGGACACGGTGTATGCCGCGACCCCGCATTCGGAGCGGCTCGGCCCCCCCGACGTGGCGCCCGAGAACGACGACTCGCTGACACTGCTTTTTCTGTGCTGCCATCCGTCGTTGTCGGTGCCCAGCCAGATCGCGTTGACGTTGCGCGCTGTGGGCGGACTGACGACCGCGCAGATCGCCGCGGCGTTCCTGGTTCCCGAAGCCACGATGGCGCGGCGGATCAGCCGCGCCAAGGCGACGATCGAGAACGGCGGCAAGCGGTTCGAGATGCCTCGCACAGCCGCAGCCGAACGGCTCGGCGCCGTGCAGTACGTCCTTTACCTGATCTTCAACGAGGGCTACGCGACGTCGGTCGGCGGTGACCTGACGGCACCGAGCCTCTCGGACGAGGCTGTCCGCCTGACGCGCCTACTACACGGCCTGGTTCCTGAGGACGCCGAGACGACGGGCCTGCTGGCCCTCATGCTGCTCACCGATGCGCGCCGGCCCGCCCGAACCCGGCCAGACGGCGCTCTGGTGCCACTGGCCGAGCAGGACCGGGCTCGCTGGGTGTCGTCCTTGGTCGAGGAGGGCGTCGCGCTGGTCTGCGCGGCGTTGGCGCTCGGCGCGGTCGGGCCGTACCAGCTGCAGGCGGCGATCGCGGCGGTGCATGACGAGGCGCCCACGATCGACGACACCGACTGGCGACAGATCCTCGGCCTCTATGAGCTCCTCGAGCAGGTCGCGCCGAATCCGGTCACGACGCTGAACCGGGCGGTCGCCGTGGCGATGGTGCACGGGCCGACCGCTGGCCTGGACCTGGTCGCCGTCCTGGAGTCCGACGGCCGCATGATGCGCGACCATCGACTCCTGGCGACGCGGGCACATCTGCGGGAGCTGGTAGGCGATCACGGTGGCGCGACCGCCGACTACCGGCGGGCAGCATCGCTCACGGCAAGCATTCCCGAGCGCCGGTACCTCACCAGTCGTGCCGCCGCCCTCGCCTCCCGGCCGCCGGCGACGTCCGGGAGCTAGACAGCGCCAGCGCACGGTTCAACGTCCCGGCTTTTCGACAGGCGCCGGTGCACCTCCTTGGCCGTTACTTGAACCGGCCGGAATGGCTCCACGACCTCCGAACGACCTGGTCAGCCGTGTCCGAGACCGACGATCAAGAGGACGTTCCTGGACTGGACGGCCTTACCGGCTCGGGTCAGGTGCCTCGCCGTCATGCGATCACGGACCGGCTGCCGGCAGCTGACATCGAAACCTTGATCGCCCTCTACCTCGCGGGTGCGACCATCCGCAGCCTGGCCGAGAAGTACTCGATCAGCGAGACGGCGATCAAGGCGCTGCTGCGGAAATGCGGCATCCGACGCCGCAGGCGACCAACCATTCTGGCCTGACGGGCTCCCGAAGCCCGGCTGTCGGGTGTCGGCCCGTATCGCGCTGTGCCGGGAGCTTCGCGCGCACCCTGCGTCCACTATGATCTTGGGTGTGTGGGAGGTTCCGCCCGTGCCCGCCAAGTGGGCACGCGGCTGCCAACGAGCACACGGCCGGCGGTTGCAGGCGCACCGTGACGGTGCGGCCGGGTAGCCAGCGACGCGAGACCGGGGCCCGTGCGATGACGCGGCGGTGGCTGCAGGCAGGCAGCGGGGCGATCAGGTCGAGGAAACGGGCCCCGGTGTCTCGATCAGCATCACATGTCAGGGTCCTCCACACCGCTGCGGACGATCGCGAGGGGCGCGGCGAGAGGGGGCATTGCCGGGCAGGCATCTGAACGATCATCAACACGTTCCGCCGCATCCATTCCTCGAGGAGGGGTGGCGGGCGGGTTCGACGTGACAGGCATCCGGTTTCGTATTACGTTTGGAGGGCGGATGGAGATCCACCGGTCAGCCCGCAAGCACGGCGTCGCCGACCAGGACATCCGCCACGCCGCCGAGCGGTACCTCGTCGCCTACTCACTCGACGACGACGGACCACCATGGCGCGAGCTCAGACTCGGCCCAGGCGGGGCCGGCAACCTGCTGGAGATCGTTGTCCTGCTCCTCGACGACGGCACCGAACTCGTCATTCACGCGATGCGGATGCGTCCCAGGTACCGGGACCTCCTGCCATGACCACGGAGAACCCCACGATGACCCAGGACGAGACGCAACGTCGCGCAGTACGCGGCGTACCCGTGACAGACGATCTGATCGACGACCTGGTCGCGGAGGCGGAGACCGGCTACGACGTCGCCGCCCTCCGCCGACGCGGCGGCCGGCGACCGGTGGGCTCCGCGCCCGGCGAAGTTGTCCCGGTCCGCCTCGACCCTGACCTGCGCGCGGCCCTAGCCGCCCGGGCCCAATCCGAACACACCAACGCCAGCGACGTCATTCGCCAGGCACTGCGCGCCTGGCTCGACGTCGCCTGAGCCAGACCCTGCGATCCACCTCGCCACTCGTCCAGCCCCGGGCGCCGCTGTGCAGGCGGAGACCGTGTCGCTGCAACCGAGATCGTCTGGCCGGCGCGCGTCGGTCGGGGTCAGCTCACCAGATCGGCGATCAGCGGGGAACGGATGCCGGGTCGTCCAGCCAGGGCATCGGGCCGCGACGGTCAGCCCGAAGCGGCCGGAGCCGGGCTGGCCGGAGTCGAGCCACCACGGGCCCGCGGCGTCGAAATCCGCCCAGAGGCGGCCGACCGCAGCAAGGGCCGCAGCCTTGTCGAGGGTGACCTTCTCACACCCCCACACCCGGTTGGTCCGAGCACTTCAGGTACCCTGACAGGTCAGTGCGGCGACGTAGCGGGGGACGCCGGACGATGAATCGACCGATATGGCTGGCCGGGCATAGCCCGGAAGACCC
>Ga0068863_100003522_pt1 | contig 15451 bp, 12 predicted proteins | sample KBSSwiS62_FD_66596 | JGI IMG/M metagenome (GOLD analysis project Ga0068863, IMG submission 66596) | Switchgrass rhizosphere microbial communities from Kellogg Biological Station, Michigan, USA - KBS Switchgrass S6-2 | ecosystem: Host-associated > Plants > Roots > Rhizosphere > Soil ...
GGCGTGAACCGGAACCGAGGGGTCGGCGGTCCATTATGCCAGTTCAACCACCAGCAGCCTAAACGCCTGCCGGGCCCTTGGTATTCCGCGTGGTGAACACATCCGCAAAAGTGTCTACGGTGGCACAATGCTGAGGTGACGACCGCTACCGCCGCCAAGAACGTCCGCGATCGGCTGATCGACGCCGCGGAAGTCTGTCTTCGCGCAAAGGGTATCCGGTCGACGACGGTGTCCGAGGTGGCCGAGGTCGCTGGGGTTTCCCGCGGCTGGCTGTACCGGCATTTTCCAGACAAGGTGACGCTGCTCGGCGCTGCGATCGTGCGACTCAACGACGCCTACTGGTCCGACGCGCACGCGGTGCTGGAGCAGGTCGAGGGCCTGGATCGCCAGATGGGCCTTGGCATCGCCCGCGCCCGCGGTGCGTACGACGATCCCGGCACGCTGCTGATGAAGCTGCGGATGGAGGAGCCCGAGGAGTTCGCGGCGTGCGCAGGCGCTGGCGTGCAGGGATTGGTGCCCGACCTGGCCGACTTCTGGTCGCGCTACTTGATTGCCGCACGCGACCGCGGTGAGATCCACGAGCGCACCGACATCGCCGAAGCATCGGAATGGATTGCGCGCGTGGTGCTTTCGCTGGCGACCGTGCCCGGCGACAAGCTCGACCCCAGCGACGCCGACGCGGTGGCGGCGCATATGCGACGCTACGTCATGCCCGGGTTGCAGGCCGAGCCCACCGAGTGACCTCGAGTTAGTCGGCGTCCATCGAGCCCGGCGCGGTCTTGGAGACCTGCACCAGGAACTCGTAGTTGTTCTTGGTCTTGCGCAGCTGGCTCATCAACAGGTCGATGGCCTGATGCGGATCGAGGCCGCTCAGCACGCGACGCAGCTTGTGCACGATCGCGAACTCGTCCGGGGACAGCAGCAGCTCGTCCTTACGGGTGCCGGATGGGTTGACGTCGACGGCCGGAAAGACGCGGCGCTCGGAGATCTTGCGGTCGAGCTTGAGCTCGGCGTTACCCGTGCCCTTGAACTCCTCGAAGATCACCGTGTCACCGGTCGAACCGGTCTCCACCATCGCGGTGGCGATGATCGTCAGCGAGCCGCCCTCTTCGATGTTGCGGGCCGCGCCGAGGAACCGCTTCGGCGGGTACAGCGCGGTCGAGTCGACACCACCGGACAGGATCCGGCCCGACGCAGGCGACGCGTTGTTGTACGCGCGACCGAGGCGGGTGATCGAGTCGAGCAGCACGACGACGTCCTTGCCCTGCTCAACGAGGCGCTTGGCGCGCTCGATCGCGAGCTCGGCGGCCTGGGTGTGGTCTGACGGCGGCCGGTCGAAGGTCGAGGCGATGACCTCACCCTTGACCGAGCGCTGCATGTCGGTGACCTCTTCCGGACGCTCGTCGACGAGCACCACCATCAGGTGGCATTCCGGGTTGTTCCTGGTGATCGCGTTCGCGATGTCCTGAAGGATCGTGGTCTTACCGGCCTTCGGCGGCGACACGATCAACGCACGCTGCCCCTTGCCGACGGGCATGATCAGGTCGATCACGCGGGTGGTCAGCTTCTCGGTGGTGGTTTCCAGGCGCAGCCGCTCGTTGGGATACAGCGGGGTGAGCTTGGTGAAGTCGGGCCGCTTCTTGGCCTCTTCGATCGGCTTGCCGTTGATGGTGTCGAGCCGCACCAGCGGGTTGAACTTCTGGCGCTGGTTGGGCTGCTCGCCGTCCTTGGGCACACGCACGGCACCGGTCACCGCGTCGCCGCGGCGCAGGCCGTTCTTGCGCACCATGTTCATCGACACGTAGACGTCGTTCGGGCCCGCCAGGTAGCCGGACGTGCGAACGAAGGCGTAGTTGTCGAGGACGTCGAGGATGCCGGCGACAGGCTGAACGACGTCGTCCTCGCGCAACTCGGTGTCGCGGTCGCCACCGCCGCCGCCCTCACCGCCGCGCTCGCGGCGCCTGCGGTCACGGAACCGACGGCCCCGACGGCCGCCACGGCCTTCGCCGTCGTCATCGGCGTTGCCGCCGCGGTTCTGGCCGCCCTGATCGCCTTGCTGATCGCCGTCGGCCTTGTCGGACCTGTCGGGCTTGGAATCCTGCTTCGGGGCCTTCTCACCCTGGGTGGCGGCCTTGTCCTGCTGCGCGGACTCCTGCTTGTTGTCGTCTTTTTTGTCGTCTTTGTCGTCGGCGCCGCCGGGTGAACCTGGGCCGCGGGAGGCGCCACGACGCTCGCGGCGCGGCGGGGCCTGCTGTTCGGCGGCCTGCTCAGGCGCTGCGCTCTCGGTCGCGGTGTCGGCTGCCGCAGTGCCATTGGCCTCGTTGGCAGCTTCGGCCTTCGGGCGGCTGTTGGAATCGCCGCGACGCTCCTTGATGGCGGCGACGAGCTCGCTCTTGCGCATGCCGGACGCGCCCTCGACGCCGATCTCCTTGGCGAGCGCACGCAGTTCGGGCAGCACCATGGTCGACAGCGCCGCACGGCGATCGCCCGACGCGACGTCGGCGGTCGGCGCGGTTTCCGCGGTGCCGTTTGTCGCGTCCGCGCCGGAGGTGTCCGGGGCGGTTGAAATGTCTGAAGTCACGGATTGGTTTTGCGGCAGCTCAGTGCTTTCGCTGCTGCCACCAGCCGTGAAGAGGTCCGTTTCTGTCACGGATTTCCTTTCTGATCCCCCGCTGGTCAAGCCGACGCGAGGGTCCGGGGCATTCAGCTGATGCGCTGAATGCGGAGGTCCCACCATTGCCTCTGCAACGGTGATCGCCGGGATTCGCCGGTATGCGGCGAACCGTCAGTCCACAAGATTGAACACCTAAAAGGGAAGTGGTCGTCCTAGTGTCGGCGCAGGCAGAGACGCTGCGATTGCTGGACAGCTGCGAGAATAACCCGCATTGGAGCCGGAAGCAAGAAACACCCTGATTCGCATGTGACTCATGTGATCCGCCGAGTCAGCCTCGTAGGGCCACACCGGACGTCCATCGGACGTTCTCGCCCACTGCCATCTTGCTGACGGTGAACCCGTTGGCGGTGCCGTACTCCAAGGCCTCTGCAGGCAATTCTGGCTGGGAACTCAGCGCCAGTACCGCAGGACCAGCCCCGGATAGCACCGCTGCAACGCCACAACGCCGGAGGATCCGCAGGTATTCCGCAGAGGCAGGCATAGCTGCTGCTCGCTGCGGCTGGTGCAGCACGTCCTCAGTCGCCTCCATCAGCAGATCTGGTCGCTCGGTCAGCGCCAAGACGAGCAGGGCTGCACGGCTGAGGTTGAACCGGGCGTCGGTGTGGCTGACGTGGTCGGGAAGCAGCACGCGGGTCTCCGCCGTCGACGAGCGCACCTCGGGGATCGCGGGAAACAAGTGGATATCGGGGTGCAGCCGCAGTGAGGCGGCCGCATATCGCGGCAGCACCCCCTCGTGCTCGGTCCACGACACCACCGCGCCGCCGAGGACTGCCGCCGACGCGTTGTCCGGATGCCCCTCGAATTCCGACGACAGCTGAATCAACTCGGATTCGCTCAGCGGCTTCGAATCTACCTGCGCGACAAGCCCATTGACCACAGCCAGGCCGCCGACGACCGCCGCGGCCGATGAGCCCAACCCGCGCGAGTGCGGAATTTCGTTGCGGCAGAGGACCTTGAGGCCGTCGGCGGTGACGCCAGCCGCCTGCAGCCCGTGCTCGATGGCGCGCACCACCAAGTGCGTCGCATCGAGTGGAACCTGGCCGGCGCCCTCGCCTTCGACCTCGATCGCGAGACCGGATTCGGTTGTCTCGACGACGATTTCGTCGTAGAGGCTCAGCGCAAGACCCAGGCTGTCGAAACCGGGTCCGAGGTTGGCGCTCGAGGCCGCCACGACGGAGCTGGCCGTCAGCCCGGCCGGCAGGGTCCTTGGCACGTTCAGACCAAACCCAGTTTCTCGACGACGGCCGACGGATCGACGGGCACCGGCGTGACGGACGGCATGCCCTTGAGCGCGGTGTCGGGATCCTTCAGCCCGTTGCCGGTCACCGTGCACACCACGGTCGAGCCCTTCGTGACCCAGCCATCCTCGATCGACTTGAGCAGGCCGGCGATGCTGGCCGCCGACGCCGGCTCGACAAACACGCCTTCGGTGCGCGCGACCAGGTGGTAGGCGGCGAGGATCTCCTCGTCGGTGGCCGCAAGGAAGCGGCCGTTGGACTGCTGCTGCGCCTCGACGGCGGTGGCCCACGACGCGGGCGAGCCGATCCGGATCGCGGTGGCGATGGTCTCGGGGTGGCTAACGGGCTCCCCCAGCACCAGCGGGGCGGCGCCGGCGGCCTGGGTGCCGAGCATGCGCGGCAGCCGGTCCGACACCCCGTCGCGGTGGTACTCGGTATAGCCCTTCCAATACGCGGTGATGTTGCCTGCGTTGCCTACAGGCAGTGAATGCACGTCGGGTGCGGTACCGAGCGCGTCGACGATTTCGAACGCCGCGGTCTTCTGACCCTCGATGCGGTACGGGTTGACGGAGTTGACCAGCGAGACCGTCGGGTAGTCGGCGGTGAGCTTGCGGGCCAGTTCAAGGCAGTCGTCGAAGTTGCCATCGACCTGAATGATCTTCGCGCCGTGCATGACTGCCTGCGCGAGCTTGCCCATCGCGATCTTGCCCTGCGGAATCAGCACCGCACACGTGATGCCGGCCCGCGCGGCGTAGGCCGCCGCGGACGCCGACGTGTTGCCCGTCGACGCGCACAGCACGGCCTTTTGACCGCGGGCCACCGCCTCGGTGACGGCCATGGTCATCCCGCGGTCCTTGAACGAACCGGTCGGGTTGAGACCTTCGACCTTGAGATGCACTGTGCAGCCGGTGTATTCGGACAGTCGCGGTGCGGACACCAGCGGGGTGCCGCCCTCGAGAAGCGTGATCGCGGTCCAGCTGTCCTCCACGGGCAGCCGATCGCGGTAGGCGGCGATCAGGCCCGGCCAGGGCTGGTGCACCGCAGTCCTGGGTGCGGTCATTCCGTGGTTCCTTCCATGCGCAGCACGCTGTTGACGCTCTGCACGACATCAAGATCGGCCAGCGCTGCAACGGTTTCCGACTGTGCCGCGTCCGTGGCGCGGTGCGTGACGACCACGATGCGCGCGCCGCACCGCTGCCCGCCCTCGTCGACCATGCCTTCCTGCCGCACTTCGGCGATGCTGACTTCGCGCTTGCTGAATTCAGCTGCCACAGCGGACAACACGCCGGGCCGGTCGGCCACGTTCATGCTGACGTAGTAACGAGTCGGGATGAACCCGATCGGCGAGATCGGCAGCTTGGCGTATTTCGACTCGCGCGGTCCGCGGCCGCCCTGTACGCGGTTGCGGGCGGCCATCACAACGTCGCCCATCACTGCCGACGCGGTGGGCGCACCACCGGCGCCCTGGCCGTAGAACATCAGTCGACCCGCGGCCTCGGCTTCCACCACGACGGCATTGAACGCGCCGTTGACCGAGGCCAGCGGGTGGTCGAGCGGCACCAGCGCCGGGTAGACGCGGGCCGAAATGCGTTCCTGCCCTTCGTCGTTGGTGAGCCGCTCACAGATCGCGAGCAGTTTGATCGTGCAGCCGAGTGCGCGCGCCGACTCGAAGTCGGCGGCCGTCACGTTGGTGATGCCCTCGCGGTAGACGTCGTCGGCGGTCACCCGGGTGTGGAAGGCAATCGAGGCGAGGATCGCGGCCTTGGCGGCAGCGTCGTAGCCCTCGACGTCGGCCGTCGGGTCGGCTTCCGCGTAGCCGAGCGCGCTGGCGTCGGCGAGCGCACTCGCGTAGTCGGCTCCGGTGCTGTCCATCTCCGAAAGGATGTAGTTGGTGGTGCCGTTGACGATTCCGGCGACGCGCAGCACCCGATCGCCGGCCAGCGACTGGGTCAGCGGGCGGATGACCGGGATGGCGCCGGCGACGGCGGCCTCGAAGTAGAGGTCGACATGAGCGTGCTCGGCGGCCTGGGCGAGTTCGCCGGTGGAGATCGACATCAGCGCCTTGTTCGCGGTCACGACCGACTTACGCTGTTCCAGCGCACTGAGAATGGCCTTGCGGGCGGGCTCGACGGGACCCATCAGTTCGACGACGATGTCGACGTCGTCGCGCGAGACCAACTCTTCGATGTTGTCGGTGAGCAGGTCGACGGGCACGCCGCGATCGTCGGCGACCCGGCGCACCCCGATGCCGCGCAACTCGAGCGGCGCACCGATGCGGGCAGCCAGGTCTTTCGCATCCTCCTTGATGATGCGGACCACTTCACTGCCGACATTGCCGAGTCCCAATACGGCTACGCCGATGGGCTTTTCGTCATTCGTCATTTCGTTACCTCCAGACTCAGCAGATCGTCGACCGTCTCCCGGCGCAGAATCAGGCGGGTCCGCCCATTGCGCACGGCCACCACAGCGGGGCGGCCGATCAGGTTGTAACGGCTCGACATGGAATAGCAGTAGGCGCCCGTTGCCGCGACACCGAGCAGGTCGCCGGGCGCGACGTCGTCGGACAGCCAGGCGTCTTTGACGACGATATCGCCGGTTTCGCAATGCTTTCCGACAACGCGGGACAGCGTGGCGGGCATTTCGCTGACGCGCGAAACCAGGCGCACATCGTATTCGGCGCCGTACAGCGACGTGCGGATGTTGTCGCTCATGCCGCCGTCGACGCTGATGTAGCGGCGGTGCCTGTCCGACGCGATGTCGACGTCTTTGACGGTGCCGACCTGGTACAGGGTGATGGTGCCAGGGCCTGCGATGGCACGGCCGGGTTCGACCACGAGTCGCGGCGCGGGCAGGCCGACCGCCGCAGACTCGTTGCGCACGATGGCGCCGAGTTTGGCGGCCAGATCAGTGATCGGCGGCGGATCGTCCTGGGGCAGATACGAAATGCCGAGCCCGCCGCCGAGATCGACCGTCTCGAGTTGGCTGGTCTTGTCGACGCCGAACTCGGCGACGACGTCCCGCAGCAGGCCAATCACCCGATGGGCGGCCAGTTCGAACCCGTCGACGTCGAAGATCTGTGAGCCGATGTGGCTGTGCAGGCCTACCAGGCGCAGATTGTCGGCGGCGAACACGCGGCGAACGGCGTCCATCGCGGCGCCGCTGGCCAGCGACAGACCGAACTTCTGATCTTCGTGGGCAGTCGAGATGAACTCGTGGGTGTGCGCCTCGACGCCGACGGTGACACGCACCAGGACGTCCTGGACGACGCCTGCCGCACCGGCGATCTCGTCGAGGCGCTCGATCTCGATCATCGAATCGAGCACGACGTGACCGATGCCGGCCTTGACGGCCTTCGTCAGCTCATCGACGGATTTGTTGTTGCCGTGCAGCGTGATTCGTTCGGGCGGGAAGTCGGCGTGCAGTGCGACGGCGAGTTCACCGCCGGTGGCCACGTCGAGGGACAGCCCCTCCTCGGCAACCCAGCGTGCCACCTCGCTGCACAGGAAAGCCTTGGCCGCGTAGTGCACGTTGTCGCCGCCGCCGAACGCCTCCGCGATGTCGCGGCAGCGGGCGCGGAAGTCGTCCTCGTCGATCACAAAGATGGGAGTGCCGAACTCGGCAGCGATATCGGTGAGGGGAACCCCGGCGATCGTCACGACACCGTCGTCGCCGCGAACGGTGCTGCGCGGCCATACGTTCGGGGCGAGCATCAAGACATCCGCTGGGGACTGCGGCCGGGGCGGGGCGCCGCCGTGGTGTATTTCCTCAGCGTGCCGCGGGCCGGCGGGATGAGCGATCACATCCGCTCCGGAGCGGTAACGCCAAGGATACCAAGGCCGTTCGCGATGACCTGGCGGGTTGCCTGGCACAAAGCGAGGCGGGCGGCGTGCAGATCGTTGGGTGCCTCATCGCCTTGGGGCAGCACCCGGCACGAGTCGTAGAACCGGTGGTAGTCGCCGGCCAGGTCCTCCAGGTAACGGGAGACACGGTGCGGTTCACGAAGGGCCGCAGCGGTTTTCAGCACGCGCGGAAACTCGCCGAGGTTGCGGATCAGCGTGCCCTCCTTGTCGTGCGTCAGGAGGTCGAGGTGCTCGGTGCTCGGACTCAGACCGAGTTCGGCGGCGTTGCGGGCCAGCGCTGAGAGCCGGGCATGCGCGTATTGCACGTAGTAGACCGGGTTTTCGTTGGACGCCGACGACCACAGCGCCAGATCGATGTCGATCGGACTGTCGACCGAGGACCGGATCAGCGAGTACCTGGCGGCGTCCACGCCGATGGCCTCGACGAGGTCATCGAGGGTGATGACGGTGCCTGCGCGCTTGCTCATCCGGACGGGTTGGCCGTCGCGGACGAGGTTCACCATCTGGCCGATGAGGACCTCGACGGTGGCGGGATCCTCACCGAGCGATGCGGCGACGGCCTTGAGTCGGGCGATGTAGCCGTGGTGGTCGGCGCCGAGCATGTAGATGCACAGGTCGAATCCGCGCTGGCGCTTGTCCAGGTAGTAAGCGATGTCGGCTGCCACGTAGGCGGGGTTGCCGTCGCTCTTGATGACGACGCGGTCTTTGTCGTCGCCAAAGTCGGTGGTGCGCAGCCAAACTGCGCCGTCCTTCTCGTAGATGCTGCCGGCATCTTTGAGCCTGGCGATGGCCTGCTCAACGCGGCCGGAGGTGTGCATCGAGTCTTCGTGGGTGAAGATGTCGAAGTCGGTGCCGAAGTCGTGCAGCGACTGCTTGATGTGGGTGAACATCAGGTCGACGCCGATGGCGCGGAAGGTCTCGCGCATCTCGGCGTCGGGCAGGCTCAGCGCGTCAGGCTCCTTGGCGAGCACCTGGGTGGCGATGTCTTTGATGTAGTCGCCCGCGTAGCCGTCGTCGGGGGTGGGCTCGCCCTTGGCGGCGGCGATCAGCGAGTTGGTGAACCGATCGATCTGGGCGCCGTGGTCGTTGAAGTAGTACTCGCGGACGACGTGAGCGCCTTGGGTGGCGAGCAGTCGGCCGAGCGCGTCGCCGACGGCGGCCCAGCGGGTGCCGCCGATGTGGATGGGCCCGGTGGGGTTGGCTGAGACGAACTCGAGGTTGATGTTGTGGCCCTTGAACGCATCCGAGTTGCCGTAGCCGGGGCCGGCATCGATGACGTTCTGGACGATGACGTTCTGGGCGGATGCGTCCAGGCGGAGGTTGACGAAGCCGGGCCCGGCGACGTCGGCGGCGGCGATGCCGTCCTGCGCGGCGAGGGCGCTCGCGAGCCAGCCGGCCAGCTCACGGGGGTTGGCGCCGACCTTTTTGCCCAGCTGAAGGGCAATATTGGTGGCGTAGTCGCCGTGCTCGGGATTGCGCGGGCGCTCGACGGTGACAGTCGCCGGAAGTGCTGAGGTGTCGAGGCCGTGCTCGGCGAGCACCGCGGCGGCGGTGGCCTTGAGCAGTTCGGCAAGGTCGGCGGGCGTCACGAGGGTCCATCCTATGGTCTGAGGTGGTCAGCCCCCGAATCCGTTTCCGGTCGCTTAGATGCGTTAGGCTGTCCCCTGCCCATCGGCGCAGTGTCTTCTATATGCGCCCCCGTAGCTCAGGGGATAGAGCGTCTGCCTCCGGAGCAGAAGGCCGCAGGTTCGAATCCTGCCGGGGGCACTCCGCATCCTGGCAGTTCAAGGGCCGTTTTCGCCCTCCCGGCGGGTTCTGTAGCTAATTGTCAGCTTTCCCGTTTCCGCAGTTCAGCCGGCCGGCAAATTACTCCGGCTCCGGAATCCAGTTAGCTGGCCGGGAGGTGTCCGAGCGGTAAGCAGGCAGGGGTCCATCTTGCAGCTGACGCGGCACCACGCCTCGACAAATGCGCTGGTTACATACCCTGCTTGCATATCCTGTTCACCACCGTAATCGAGGTGGAAGTCATGGGAAGAGACCGGCGCGCGCTACGGGCCGCGCGCGGGGAGAGGAAAGCTCGCGAGAAGCGAGCGCGACGTGTGGAGCGCGATAAGCGCAGTACGCAGGTCCGGATGACAGTTGTGAACGCGAGTCAAGATCAGAACGCAACGTCGCTGGCGTTCGAGGTGCAGCAATGCAACTCGGCTCTGCTCTACGCCGACGAAGTTACCCTCGTGAGCCCCCGTGTGGCGTTGTTGAAAAGCGCCCGCGACATGAACGAACTAAACGGCGTCGAATTGCTTCGAAGGTTGAACAACGTCGGGCCAAAGTTCTTCCCGGACTCCACCGAATCGCTTCGGTCTTTTCTCAAAAGCGTTGACAGCCTGCCGCCGCGCTCGCTGATCCCTAGACATCTGCGAGATGAACTTGACTCCAAACTGAAGCAGCTTGTTGCCGAGATGCGGCCCTTGAAGGAGACGTTGCAAGCGAATGTCGAGAAGCTGCTTCGGCAGTCAGGTTACGACCAGCTCGAAGAAGCCGTGGATCTCGGCATTCTCACCATCGAGGACATGCAGGGAGCCGACATTGACGACATCGACGCCAGCGGAATGGTGCTGGGCTTCACGAAGAAGATCGACGAGGTTCTGAATGACGGTGGTCGTTACCCCCTGTTCGACGCACACGCGGGAAACATCGTCCGTCTGGGCGTCAAGGCCGGGTTCTTCGCGCCGGTCCCCGCGGTACGACAACTGGGCGCTGACGCCGCCATGGCAGAGGGTCTGTTCGATAGGCTACCGAACTTCGAGTACGCGAAGCCGCGCGAAATTATTGACATCCGAACGGAGTTGAGCAGCTCACTAGATTCGTTCAGGCAGGGTATCCGCGGCCTCACGGACGGGATCGAGCTCGCTCCCGAAGACCCCAATTTCGGCAATGAGATCGCTGACGCATGGAACCAAAAGGTGGCACCAGCCATCAACGAGATAGAAGCGACGATTCGCGAGAATCGGAGTATGTCTGACCTAATGGTGCGGACTCTCAAAGACCCTATTGGTGGCGGGTCACTCGCCGGTGCAGTTACGCTCCCGGCCACACTGGCTGTGGCCGCCGGACCCGCTGGGGCGTTCATCAGTGCAGCTGGAGTTGTTGTGGGGGCCAGCGTCGCTACGGCACGCGCCTTAGTTGATGAGCACAAGGAAATCCGAAGTGCGAAGAAGGCCCAGTTCTATTTCCTGTATGGCACGAAGGAGCAGCTACAGCGAGGCAGCGGCTGATCACGTTTTATCATCGGTCCCGGAATCTCAAGCGTCTCAAGGCATCCGTCGAATAGTGTCGTCTATCGAGGGCGCAGCGCCTTCAGCGATCAGCTGCTTTCGCGCTGCGACGTAACGCTTCTCCGCATCGCGGACCATGGCGGGCACCGTTTATCTGAAAGATGCATCACCAGGGAAACAGCCCCGGCGCGACGGTTGTCGCGACGATCAGTACCGCGAGCATCGCCGCGAGCACCAGTATCAGGCGCGCCGTGGCGCTCCAGCTGTGCAGTATCGCATTATTGATCAAATCGCAGATCGATTTGATGGCCTGCCCCATCGGTCGTACTCCTTGTTCGGTCTTGCTTGTCGACACCAAGTGTCCCGACCCGACCCCGGATGAATTGTCAACAGTTTGTTGACGGGATAGCGGATACTGGTGTGCATGCCAACAATCGAACAAGAGCTACTTGAAGCGATATCGTCCCGAAACGCGGCGGCAGTAGAGCTCGCAGGTGTTCTTCTCAATTTGGCCCGCCAGTCGAACGGTCGCGGAGCGTGGAGTTGGATAGCCACTAGCGGGTTGCTCGGTGGTCACTTATCAAGGGCCGCAGCAGATATCGAGGCGCTCACAGCCGTGATCATGCAACGGAGTGGGATCAGCTGGGACGCGATGGCAGCGCCTCTGGAAGTAAGTAAGCAGGCAATGCACCGGAGGCTTGCTGACCGAGGTGAATGGTTGTTTCAAGACGCCATTTCCACACCGGAGTATCGGACGACGGATGCTACGACATTGACTGAGGCGCTGAAACTGCTGCGCCGGGCGAGATCTCACCGAACGAGACTTCGGGTGCTCGAGGAGCTGGACGACATATTGGAATTCGAGACACGCGACATGATGAGAGCGCTCTACTTGCTGCCCGACCCGGCCGACGTCGTGATGGCACCAACCAAACTCGCTCCAGCACTGTCAGATCTGAGGCATCAGCCGAGATGGTGGTGGAACGAACCGGACCCATTTATATAGTTTTGTTGCCGCCCCATAAGTAGGCGCGCCAACAGAAGCCCCAGACTGAGGGACTATGCGAGCGCCAATGCCGACCGTGGCGGCCTCGACCGGGGGAGAGGTCCTCCCCCTGGGGTAGCCAGGTAGTGGGGCGTGCGTTGATAACCCACCACCCGACGTCCCCGCCCCCGGAAGTGCCTAGCGCGCCTGTGGGTCGCGCTGGCACTCACCCTTGCCGGGTCGTTTTCGGGGGCGGCCACGAGGTAACACCAGCCACAAGAAGTGCTGGCTACCCCTATGGCCTGCCAAGGGCTGCGGTGGCTGTCCACCCAAGGAGCGTCGTCCCACGGATACCCCCTAGATGGCTGGCGTGGACTAACCACCACAGCCTGGCGGGCGAGGCTAGCTGGGCAGCGCGCTCGGGCTGTAGGACCCCTGCGCCGCACCAGCTCGCCCCACGACTACGGCGCGTCGGCCACACGCAGTGCCACGACCGCTGCCCAGACCGCTCGGCCCCGTTGGGTGTGGTGGCGGCGAACCATGCGCTGTCGACCTTGCGGGGCACGGACTGCACCAGGCGCTACCCGATGATGTTGGTGGCCTCGGGCGAGCTGTCAGCGATCAGTTCGTTGGACACCACGGTCAACCCGGCGCACTTCTTGGGCGTGACGGTCTGTTCACCGAAGTCGACCTCGTCCAGCGGGATCTCGGCCGCCTCGGGCACCCAGGAGGTGTCGGGATCGCCCGTAACGAGCGGGATTCGGCAGTCGTGGCTTCCCGTGCGGACGAGGGTACTGGCCTGCATGGCCACCGACTCCTGGGTCAGTGACTGAATGATCAGCGCGTTTACTTCTTCGGGATTCAGGATAGAAGCCGCATTGGTAGTGAGTTGAGTCATTGCGAGACTCCTTGAATAGCAACGTGATTAGGGGGTTAATCCGGCTAACCGCTGCGACAGCGGGTCTCGCTGGTGCCCGGCGCAACGCCAGGACGAGGGGGTGGCGCTAGCTACGGCTGCGACAGTCGCGGCTAGCTACGACGCGCGGTATACCTCAACCATGCAGCTCTGATTGGACCGGTCTCCGGAAGCATCTGCCGCGGAAGGAGGTCAACGGTCAGCTGAGAGGCGTGAGTCAGCCGCCGGGCAGCGCTCGAGTTGGGCTTTCGCCGTCGAGTGTCTCCTGCAGACGCGCAACATACCGTGCGATCAGCTCGCCTACTAATTCAGGATCCTCGTGGTGCAGCAGATGTCCCGCACCGGGCGCCAACACCAATTGACACTGAGGCAGTGCCGAGCTGAGTAGGCGGAGCTCGTCGGGGGCCGCGAACGGATCTTTGTCGCCAGCTACCAGGAGCGTCGGAGCGTCGATCCCGTCGGCGTCATCGATGCATCCGTGGCTCCCGGCGATCACCAAGTAACGAGCGACCGCGCGAGGGTCGGGCGCGAACGCACGTTCGGGCCGTGATCTTGTCTGGATGCGAAGAAAGCCCCGAATGCCTTGGCTGGCAAGGAACCCGTTGGACACCGCGTCGACCATGTTCGATCGTACGGCCGCATCGGCTATGGCCGGAGTCGCCTCGAGTATCGTCACGGCGAGTCTCGATAACCACCGCGACGCCGCGCCAAAGGCCCCGGACCGCCTACGGCTCGACACGACAATTGGTGACAGCAACACCAAGGCGCCTACGTTCGTCCGTCCGTGGGAGGCCACGTGCATGATGACTGTCGCTCCGACAGAATGGCCTAGTAGGACGATCGCCTCCCTACATGGAAGCTTGCTGATTACTTGCTCAACGAGCGCAGCAACTTGGTGAAGGTCCCATTGACAAAACTGCGGGCTCGCCGAGACACCATTGCCCGGGAGGTTGATGGTCGCGATCCGCAGACCATGCCGGTTCACGTCGGTGCACAGTTGCTGCAGCCCGAGGTCGGTGCCTTTCAATCCCGGAACGGCGACGACCGACACGAGCTGATCCGTCGGTCCGCTGTCAGCAACGACGACGGAGGTCCCGTCGTCAAGTCTCACCATCATGTAGCGCGGCCCACCGGCGTTGCTCGAGGGAGCACCGAAAGATGGTCTTGTCGGTGATGGCACGTGGACTCCGTTGATCGCAGCTGCAAGTGCTGGCAGCCAGCCCGCCGGCGCAAATCGGTCGCGCCCTTTTACAGTGTATGCGCTCCTGCCTGGCTAAAACGGTGCCATACGATGTGAGCGACGCTAGCGTCGGCGCGGCGAAGGCGGCGGTTACGGGTTTAAGACAAGTTGCGCGCTGCCGATGCTGAGAAGGAGAGTTCGATGCGCGGCTTCGGTCGATGAGGATTCTTCTCGCTGGCGAGACATATCCACCCGACGTCAACGGCGCCGGTGTTTTCACCTGTCGGCTTGCTGAGGGGCTGGCCAGGAGACGACACGAAGTCCACGTAATTGTGCCCTCGCCGTCGTGTTACTCGTATGAGGCGCAGTCCGATGGTGTCTGGCTTCACTACTTACCTTCACACCGATACCGATGGCACCCGACATTCCACATCCTCGACCTCCGAAAAGGACGACAGGCCGTAACGCATGCCATGCGAAGCGTGAGACCGGAAGTTGTCCACGTGCAGGCGCATTTCGCCGTGGGGAGATTCGCGGCCGCGCAGTCAACGAGGCTCAACATTCCGTTGGTCGCGACGAATCACTTCATGCCGGAAAACCTCAAGTATCAGCTTCCTTTTAACCTGCCAGATCTCCTGTACAACAGGGCTGCCGCGCTGGCATGGCGGGATCTAGCCCGAGTGTTCCGAAACGCCAACGTAATAACAGCGCCCACACCTTACGCGGTTGACCTCTTACGGAAGCGAGCGCGGATCAGCGATGCTTTGGCGGTCTCGTGCGGCGTCGATCTGGCTGCTTACCCGCAGCGGACTACAAAGAAAGGGGACAACCGACAGACCATCCTCTTCGTCGGGCGGCTCGATCCTGAGAAACACGTCGACGAAATCATCGACGCCGTTGCGATGATGGACAGCCGTGTCTACTTACGAGTGGTGGGTGTGGGACGGCAGGAGTCGAACCTACGCCGTCAGGCCAGGGTCCGTGGAATCGATGATCGCGTAACCATAGTCGGCTACCTACCTGAGGAGGAACTACTGGGCGAGTACGCGCGTGCAGACGTGTTCTGCATGCCGGGTACCGCAGAGCTACAGAGCATTGCGACACTTGAAGCCATGGCGTCTGGGTTACCGGTGGTCGCGGCTTCCGCGAAGGCTTTGCCGTCTCTCGTGACCACAAATGTCAACGGAGCCCTGTTTCCGCCCGGCGACGTGACGGCGTTGGCCGACGCACTGCGCTACGTCCTCGACGGAGAACGGGTCAAGCGCATGGGTGAGGCGAGTCGACTCCGGGTGCAACAGCACGACTTTAGTCTGACTCTCGACG
>Ga0068863_100003527_pt1 | contig 15439 bp, 17 predicted proteins | sample KBSSwiS62_FD_66596 | JGI IMG/M metagenome (GOLD analysis project Ga0068863, IMG submission 66596) | Switchgrass rhizosphere microbial communities from Kellogg Biological Station, Michigan, USA - KBS Switchgrass S6-2 | ecosystem: Host-associated > Plants > Roots > Rhizosphere > Soil ...
CGGGAACTCATTCCCGGGGTCCATGTGGTCGCCGCCGTCTTCCGGGTAGGCGAGCGTGATGTCGGCGTGGCCGCAGATGCCCTTCGGGCCGGCGGAGTTGGCGGTGTACCAGGACGCGCGCACCTCAGCTGGTGTCATCTTGCGCACCGGCAGGCCGTACTTCTTGCAGTCCTCGGCGACCCAGCGGGCGGCCTGCTGCAGGGTGCCGTAGCTGGCGTCGTCCAACCATTGGGCGCGGGTCTGCTGGGTGCCGCACAGCTCGTGGTGGATGCCGAGCCTGTTCCCCTTGCTGAACGCGCTGTTACTGCGGTTCCAGGTCAGGACGCACTGCACGGTGCTGTTGCTGTCGTGGAAGAAATGACACGACGTTCCGTCTGTTCGGCGCTGGTCGTACGCCGCGCCGTCCTCCGCGCTCGTGCTGCGCTCGCTGCCCGCGGTGTAGTGGATGACCGAGTACATGACCCGACGCCCGTCCCGGCCGGTGCCGTAGGCGGCCGGCTGGACGAAGAGAAGTTCGGGGTATTCGGGGCTCACAGATCCACCCCCGAGTCGGCGACGGTGAGGCCGGCATCACGGACGAGGATCCGCAGCATGTACGCGGACGCCGGGTTGCCGATCGTGCAGTTTCCGGTGCCGCCCGTACGGATGCCGCTGACCAGCACCGACAGGTTCCCGGTTGCCCCCGGCGTGTACAGCCAGGTGGCGCCGTGGACCTTCTGGTTTCCACCGGCCGTCTTGCTGTCGGTGATCAATGATCCGAGTTGGGTGCTGGCGATCGTGGCCGCGCCGGACAGGCTGGTCCGGATCCGCATCTCGATAAGGTCGCCGGCCACGGACGAGGCGAACACGGTGGGCGTGGCGACGATTTCGTAGGAGCGCCCATTGACCACGGGGATCGAATCCCCCCGCAGGATGGGGATCTCCGGCGTGTTGGTGATGTTGCTGCTGGCGGTGGACCGCTCGAGGAACGCGATGATCGAACCCTGCGGGTCGTTGAGTGTGTCCGCCGTCGGGGTGTCTCCCGCTGAAACGGTCATGGGCGCATCACCACCCCGGCCCGCCAGAGATTGATCTCAGCGCCGGCCGGGTGCGCAACCCCGCCGGTGATGCTGTTGACGTTGCGGGTCAGGGTCAGGGTCTGGCAGTCGCCGAGAAGGGACAGCGTCGTGGCCTTGCTCGTGGCCGCTGCGCCGCCGGTGACCACGAGTGACCCGGCGTCGATCCGGGTGGCGGTGGTCTGGATCTGGTAGTACCAGGCCAGCCCCTGATCGGAGCCGAGCGTGGAGTCCGGTTCGCCGATCTCCGTGAACCCGGCCGGGGACGCGACCGAGGTCCAGTCGTCGTCCTTCTGGGAGACGATCAGGACGACGGTGCCGTTGCGGACCACACCCAGCCCCGGATAGGCGATGTCGGCGGCGGAGCCGTTCTGCAGCGGGGTGGCGGCGTTGTGGACCAGCGGCTGCGTGTAGCGGAACCCCGCCATCTGCGCGGACACGGTGTCCCCCGCCGCCCCCGACCCGGTGCCGGGGGTCAGTGTCGGCGCCGTAAACCCGGAGGTGTAGGTGCGGCCGTAGAGGCGGAAGGCCTTGTTGGCACCGCCGAACGACGCGAGGGTGGTCCAGCCGGTCTGGTCGCCGACGAACAGCGCGAGCCGGCCCGCCACCCCGGCGAGGTAGGAGAAGCCGGAGTCGCGGATCGAGCACAGCAGCAGCAGCAGATCCCCGGCCGCCATGCCGGCGGGCATGCCGGGGGTGACGGCGTCGTAATCGGCGTGGGCCGCGGTGCCCGCCGCGACGAACGTGGGCGGGTTGTTCGCAACAGCCGTGCAGGTGACCCGCTCCACGGAGCGCAACGCCAGGTCATACGGCACCGAGGCGGTCGACCATTTCGCGGCGACACCGGTCTTCCCGGTCGGGTTGCCGTAGGTGCCGACGATCGCGCTGGTGCCCGATGTGGTGACCGGGGCGAGGAGGCGGGATCCGGACGTGTTGGCCCGCCCGGTGTTGCCGGTGCCCTCGACCGTCCAGGCCAGATACGGCCGGTACGGCAGCAGCCGCAGCGTCAGGTCGTACTCGAAGCGGTTGATGTGCTCCGAGTAGCCGCGCACGTAGCCGTCGATCGTGTCCGGTGGCAGCCACGCCGGCGGGGAGGTGATCTGGACCCGGTCGCCGAGGGACATGCCCAGCCACGTCGACAGCTTCGACGAGGCGGCGCCGTGGAACTGCAGGTCGACGGTATACCGGTAGTCCAGCACCGTGCCGAGCGCGACCTCCCATTGGGCGTAGTACTGCAGATGGGCGTCGGTCATCGCGTTGACGGTGAGTTCCCGCGCCCGCACGACACCGCGATTGGTCGGGCTCAGTGGTCCCGTGGCGTCCACCCTTGCCGAGGACCCACCGGTCCGGGTCACGGTGGCCCGGTTGATGTAGTCCCGCACAGCGCTGGTTGGCTGCAGGTTCCGCAGATGGGTGGCGTAGGTCAGGGTGAGGGCGACAGTGCGGTTGGTCAGATCCTGGCGGGACCGTATCCGCAGGTCGCCACCCGGGTCCTCCCACATCAGTCCGCGTTCGAGGCGGTCCGCCTCCCGCAACACGTTGATCAACGTGTCGGTGGGTACTGGGCCCATCGGTTCACCGGAGCTGGCGCCGAAGGAGACGGGCACGTTGTTCAGGGCGGCCTGCCCCGCGAACCGGTCGACGGTGAGGTCACCCACCCCGGCCGCGGCGATCGCACTCGCCGCCGTCGAGCCCGCGGACCCTCTGGCATAGACGGCGTAGTGGCCAACGGTGTGACCGTTCTCCACGCCGCTCCCACCGGTGACCAGCGAGGTCACGGGACCCAGGGTCGAGGCGGCGAGGGTGCCGGTGGACCCGCCGCCGCCGGCGGTGCCTGCGCGCCAGATCGTGAAACCCCAGTCGATTCCGGTGCCGTTCTGGGCGGTGTAGATCTCAATCGCGAGTTGGTCACCGAACGGCTCGTATGACTCGATCGTGTTCAGGTTGTCGAACGAGATCCCGGTGTCGGCGAGCACCTCCGCCCCGGCGGAGTTGTAGCCACGGAGTCTCACAACGCTCGGGGTGGCGTTGGTCATCTCCAGCACCCATTTGCGGACGGCACCGGTATCGCAGACCACGGCGATCGCCAGCAGCGACGTGGCTGCGGGCCTGGCCGGGATCCGCCACGCCAGACACACCGACCACGCCTCCGGGTACGGCCGGGCGTAGGGGGCGACGGTCAGAAAGATCGCGCTGGTGGCGTCCAGGATGGGTAGGGGCTTGGAGCCGCCGTAGTCGGAGTCGGCCGCGAACGGGACGTTGAAGACCAGGCCGTCGGGCTGCCCGGCCACTGCCGACGATGCTCGGGCCGCACCCGAGCCGTCCTCGAACGGCCAGTAGGCGACGAGATCGGGATACCACAGCGCCCACCGGTGGGCGCTGGAGTCCAGGGTGTCGGTGTTTTCCATCCGCGACAGCCGGCCGAACGCCTCGACCCGGACGAACCGGAACTTACCTCCGGTAGTCCACTCCAGCGGCAGGTCGGCGAGGAATGCGATCCCCCGGGTGACGTCGCCGCTGCCCGGATCAAACGTCACCTTGACCGGGGTGTCGACATCGATCTGGCCGAACCACGCACCGGCCGGGTTCGTCGGGGTCCACCGACCATCCTGGTTGTTGGCCAGGAATGCGATCCGGGTGGCGGATGCCTCGTCGGAGCCTTCGGGATAGCCGATGTCTATGGTGACGCCGCCGCCGTCGTCGTTCAGGGTGTAGGCGGTGATGTCGGTCCAGGTCCACGAAGACGGGTCACCCAGCAGGTCGGCGCCGAGGGCGAGCCAGATCTTCAGCCCGTTCGGCAGGCTCATACCGGCTGCAGCCTGCCGTTGACGACCTGGTACTTCAGCTTGCCGCTGAACAGGCTGTCGTCGAGCCATTTCTTGAACACGGCTTCGAGGCCGACGAACCGGCCGCTACCAGGGGAGGACATGCCACCCCCACCGCCGCCGGAGCCGCTCGGGCTGCCGTTCGGGATGATCCGCCCGTCCCGGCTGGGGGTGAAGAACTCCGGGCCCTTCTCCCCCACGATGTAGCCCTGACCACGCGCGACGTTGCCGCCGCCGGCCCGGAACTGGACGCTCGACACGTGCTTGTTGCCGGCGGCCAGCCCGGTGACTCCGGAAACGAACGGTGCCGCCGCGGCGGAGACTTTCGCGCCGACAAAGATGGTGATCTCTTTTTGGCTGTCGATCCCCCGAAGACCATCATTCACGACGTTCCGGAAGTTGTTGAAATCGTCGGCGGCCTTCTTGAGCTTCGGGCCGATTCCCGGGATCCAACCGAACGCCCAGGCCGCGGCCTGCAGGATGTCCGCGAATGCGTTCACGGCCATGAACACCAGCCCCTCGAACCACTTTGAGATGGCGATGATGGCTATGCCGATGATCCGGACCGTGCCGAGCATTGCCATTCCGATCGCGGTCAGCGCCTCGATGAGTTGCTGGCCGTCCTCGGAGTGGAAGAACTCATTCAGTGCCTTGGTCTGGTCCCTGATCTGCTCCAGGAACGGCTTGCCCTCTGCGGTCGCGCCGGTGTAGAAGGCGCCGATAATGCCGCCAAGATCGCGGACGATGTCACGCAGTACGCCGAACTGATGCCGCGCCCGGTCCACCCATTCGCCGAGCTTCCCGTTGTCGCGCAGTTCGCGGATCTTCGCCGCCACCCGGTCTACGGCGTCGGCGAAGTTGCCCGTCATGGAGGCCAGCCGGGGCGCGGCGACCGAGGCGATGTCCAGGAAGATCTGGGTCAGCGGCTGCAGGGTGCGGAGCAGTCCGTGGATGACTTCCGACAGGTTCCGGAAGATCCCCTCGACCAGGGCCACCTGGGCCGGCTGGTGCAGCCATTCTCCGAAGCGGCGCAGCATGGTGCCGAAGTCGCCGGAGATGGTGACCAGCCACTTGGACAGGGTGGGCATGTAGGACGAGTTGAGTTGGCGAAGGGTGGCGCCGAGGCCGTGGAAGAAGTTCTCCTGCACTGCCCGCTGCAGCTTCTTCCATGAGTTCGCCACGATGACGACCGCGGCGGCGAAGTCGTGCGCCGACTTCGGGAAGTCCTTGTGGGCCTTCTCCCACTTGTTCCAGTCGCCCTTCAGGCCGGCGCTGATTGCTCCGCCGACGCCCTGGAAGGCCATCTTCAGTACGACCAGCGAGGCCGCCGCGGCGAGGATCGCGGGCGGGAGCAGCGCGACTAGGCCCGACAGGTCCACGATGGCCGGGATGGCGGCGAGGATGAGACCGGCGACGCCGGCGATCAGCGGTCCGAGCCGGGCGAAGCTGCTCAGCACCTCGCCGGACACCTCGCCGAGCACCCGACCGAAATCCTGCATCGACCGCTGCGCACGGTTCATCGTGGTGCGCAGCCTCGGCCCGAACGCCGTGGAGACCGAGCGGGACGCGGCCTGGGCCCGGCCATGCAGGGCGGTGAACCCGGCGCCGAGCCGGGCCAGTCCGGCGGCGCCGCTGGTGCGGACGGCGACGATGAGCGTGGTGACCGACATGCGTCACCACCACCCGGCTAGCCCTCGTTGAGCTTGTCCACGTAGCGGCGGAGCCGGTCCCACTGGTGCCAGGTCAGCTGGTCGATGTCGTACGGGGCGATGTGGAAGACCTGGGCGAAGACCGGCTCGTAGTGGGCGATCAGGTCGGCGAGGTCGTCGTCTCCGAAGGCGGGGCTTTTCCCTCGTCCACAACCTCGTCGTCGCCGAACTTGGTGCCGAACAGGTCGAGGTCGAAGTCGTCCCAGGGCACCTTCACCCCGGCGCGACGCACGGCGATCCACGCGGCGACCAGGAGCGCTTCGATGTCGACCTCCCGCAGCACGCTGCGGTGGCCGAACTCGTCGCGGACCTCGGTGCCGTCCTCACCGGTGACGTACTGGATGTTGCCGGCGGCGTCCTTGACGGGTAGGCCGGTCAGGCCACGGCCGAGCCCCTCCAGGGAGTAGCCGGTGGTCTTCTGGATCGCGATCGCTTCCCGGGTCATGATCCGGGTGTCGTCGAACTCCACGACCTGCGGGCAGCCGATCCGGTCGGCGTCCTCCGCCGTCAGGGTGATCTTCATGGGGATGGTTACCTTTCCAGGCGTTGCGAGGCCCGCTCCACCGCTTCGTCGCGGGCCCGCGCCATGCGTCGCAGCCAGGGCCGCAGGGTGGGCCACCACACATCGACGACGCCGGGGTGAGCGACCCATTTCGACCGGTTGCCCAGAAACGGGTGGCGGAGCCGCTTGGAGCGGCCGGTGACGTAGCGGGCGAAGAAGCGACGCTTGAACGGGATGAGCGCGTCGTCCATCTTGATCTCCACCCGGGGGTCCCCGGCGGTGGAGATGGTCATCTGCACGGCGTTGGCGACCGGCCGGTGCAGCGGGCCGGGGCTGAGCAGGTGCGGCTTCTTCAATGACTTCGGCGCCCAGCCACGGACGGCGAACATCGGCTCGGCCATGATCGCCCGACGGACCTCGTCGCGGGCCGGGCGGGCGGCGCGGCGGATGTGCTGCTCCAGCTCGCGCCGCAGAATGTGCGGGCCCTCGTCGAGCCGGCGGGCCACGGACCGCAGCCCGTCCTCGCCCAGGACCCGGATGGAGATGAACTCCTGCGGCACTAGCCGACCTTGAGGATGTCCGAGGCGGCCGACCAGCTCGCGGACATCTCGACAGCCCCGGACACGTCACCGTTGACGTTCATGTCGACGATGACCGTTCCGTAGAAGTACTGGCCGGTGTTGAGCGTGCTCGGGTACAGGTAGAACTTCCTGCTCAGCCCGTCGACCGCGGCGGTGTAGGTCTGCGCGGTGGCGTCGTCGTAGAAGCCGGAGAAGTCGCCGGTCTGGTTGGCCATGCCGCCGACGTACGTCTTGCCGTTGTCGCCCATCGCCGTGACGTCGATCTTGTCATTGCCGAAGTCGATCGACCACTTCGCCTGGAACGGCAGGGGGCTCGCGGTCGCCGACGTCGAGGCAATGCCCAGGTAAACCCGCCCGTTGCGGCCGGCCAAGCGGCTCATGTGGTGCTCCTCAGGTCAAGGTGGCGTAGCAGCCGCGCCGCGGCAGCGAAGAAGGTGCGGTCAGCGATGGACTTGCGGGCCTTGAGCGCCGCTTCACGGCGATCGTCGGGTCGGTCGAGCCACCAGCGCAGTTGGTCGGACGCCTGCTCCGGACTGGTGAAGGTCGGCAGGGTCGCGAACAGCTCGTCGCCTTCGGGGCGGGGGTCGCGCAGGAAGAAACAGCCGATCGCGGCCATCTCTACCTCGCGGGGTCCGATCCCCCAGCCGGCCACCCGGTCCGGGTGCTCCGCCTCCCGGCGGTAAAGGTTCAGGCCCACCCGGGTGGAGCGGTAGACCTCGACGGTCTGCTCGTTGTCGAGGCAGTCCTCCAACCCGTGCGCGACGTGCTGGCGCAGGGGTGAGTCCTCGGCGAGCTGCTGCCAGTTCCCGGCGAGGAGCACGTCCAGGTCGTGGAGGTCCATCCGCTCGAAGAAGTCGATGCGGGACTGGTAGGCGGTGCCGACGAAGGCCAGATCGCACACCAGGGTCGGATCGGGTGGGCCGGGGCAGTGCACCGCTGGGCGGTAGCAGTGCGGCTGATGGAACGCGGTCGTGACCTGGCTGAACTCGCCGATGGTGGTCGGGTCGGTGAGCAGGACGACGTCGCAGTGCCGAGCCAGTTCCAGTTCGCGGCTCAGTTCGTAGGGCTGCTCGGTGGCGATCAGGACCACGGTCACGCCGTCGCGTCGGGCCAGGTCCAGCAGGTGCGGATCCAGGAAGAACCCGCTGGTCAGCAGGAGCACGTCGGGGCGGACCTTGTAGAGCGCGCCGGCGAGGCGGTCGCCGGCCAGCGCGGTGGCCTGCTCGCCCGTCAGCGCCTTCTGGAACGTCCCGCTTCCGACCTGGATCAGGGCGGCGTCATAGAAGGTGATCGCGGAGCCGAGCGGGTACTCGACGACCTGCTCACCGGCGGCACGAAGCGCCTCCACCCACCCGACGTGGAGATCCTGCACCGAGAAGGACGGACCAGGATGGCAGGCGAGCCACCTCATGCGCCGACCAGCACGGCGAACTCGATGCCGAGGTAGGCGACGGCCTCTTCGCCGGTGCCGAGGGAGTACTCCCGCAGCGGGGCGTCCCCGGTGACCATGGCGAAATCCACCAGCCCGCCCAGCGTGCCGTCGACCACGGAGCGGAGGGTGCCGGTGGCGTCGGCCGGGCCGGCGAAGCCGTAGAGCCGCGACACCGCGACACGGTCGGACGCCTTCGACACCAGCATGGTGACCTTGAACCGCATGTCGGTCGCGGCGTCCGTGGTGACCTGGGAATTGCCGTCGTACTCGATGACGGCGACGGCGCGGTTGCCGGAGACCGGCATTGGCCCGGCCCATTCGAAGACGCCCTGCACCCCGTAGTCGCTGGTGGCGAGGGTCTCGACCCGGGTTTTCAATCCCCCGGCGGCGGCGTCGACGGTGGTCAAGGCTCACCACCACTTCAGCCGATCAGTACCGGGTTCTTCCGGTAGGCGTTGAGCATCTCCATCGCCGGGTTGGACATTCTGGCGCGCACCGCGCCGTACTCGCCGTAGCCGGCGACGCCGAAGGCCATGCCGCCGAGCTTCAGGTAGTCACCGGACAGGATCTTCGCCGCCTCGGTGACCGGGGCGGGGACGGCGGGCCAGCCCCAGACCCCGGCGATCTGTACCCGGTTGGTCCGTACGCCGCGGCCGTAGACGACCGGGAACAGCTTGGAACCGATGGCCTTGATCTCGTCGTACGGCTTCGGTTCCAACTCGGTGGCGGCGTTGACCGGCAGCAGCTGGTAGTCGACGTCGGCGGTCCAGGTGGTCTCGAAGACGCCGTCGCCGTCCTCGTCGGTCTTGAGGGTGGTGACGCTGACCAGGTCGGGGACCTTGAGGCAGTACCAGTCGACGGCATTGAACGTCTTCGTCGCGGTGAGCCGGTAGAAGAACCGTTCGCAGTACTGCTCGTCGATCCACCGCGACACCGCCCGGCAGGCGCCGAGGATCTCGAAGTCGTCGTGGTTGTCGGTGATGCCCGCGCGGCTCTTCAGCATCTCCGGGGTGCAGTAGAGGTTCAGCAGCGTTGTGGACACGACCGACCAGGTACCAGCGACGACATCGGTTGCGGTTCCGGTGCCGATCCACACGTACTGCCAGGTGCCGGCGGTGGAGCAGGGGATGTCCTTGTGGTAGACGCCGGTCGAGTCCTTGGTGATCTCGGCCAGCGCGTAGGTGTACGTCGTCGCGGTACCCGAAGGGTCGGTGATGACGAGTGACACCGTGGTCGGGTCGGTGGCGACGTCGCTGACCTCGAAGGTGTTGGTCAGGGTCGCCAGTTCGCTCGCGTTGGTGAAGAACACCTCGGCGCCCACTACTCACCTCCGGTGACGGTCGGCGCGGAGGAGCGTTGCGCGGTGACGGCGGCCGCCGACGTCCGTCGGGCGGTGACCGCCGGTGCGGAGGTTCGCCGGGCAGTCACCGCGGCCGTGGATGTGGCGCGATGGAAGGCGCCGCCGACGATGGTCTGGGTGGTGACGGTGCCGCCGGGCGCGGCCGAGCCGGCGAACCGTTTCGCGGCCTGCTTGAGCAGCGACCCGGCCGCGGCCAGGGTGCCGGCGAGGGTCTTGGTCATGGAGCGGGTCAGCGTCGCGGCCGGCGCGAGGCCGCCGGCGAAGGCCTTGCCGGTCTGGCGGACCAGCGCACCGGCGGGCGTAAGCGTGCCGGCGAAGGACCGCAGGACCGCCTTCGCCGCCGCGAGAGCACCCGAGGGTGTGATCGTGCCGGTGAGCCGCTTTCCCGCCTGTCGGGTCAGGGTGCCGACCGGAGCGAGCGTTCCGCCGGTCGCTTTCTGGTCCTGTCGGACGAAACCGCCCGCCGGGGTCAGGGTGCCCGCGAAACTGCGCAGGAACGCCTTGATGACACCGAGCGCGCCGGCCGGGGTGATGCTGCCGGTGAACGACTTGGCGGGCTGGCGGACCAACGCGCCGGTGGGTGTGAGCGAGCCGGCGAGGGGCTTCTGGTCCTGCCGCAGGAGCGCGCCAGCGGGGGTTATCGATCCGGCGAACGAGCGCAGGACAGCCTTGATCGTCGACAGCGCGCCGGTCGGGGTGATGGTGCCCGCGAAGGACTTCGCGGTCTGCTTCAGCAGCGCGGCGCCGGGGGTGATCGACCCCGCCAGGGCCTTGCCCGCAGTGCGCAGCAGGGCGCCGCTCGGGGTGATCGTCCCGGCGAGCGCCTTGTTGGTCTGGCGGACCAGAGCACCGACCGGGGTGATGGAGCCGGCCATGCTCTGGGGGAAGGTGGTCCCACCGGCGGTGACCGACGGGGCCGGGCGGGGCCGGGGGCGAGCGTACTGCCAGGTGGTGTCCGGCGTGAACAAGGGCACGGCCGGCCCCCGTTACAGCTCGCGCACGTAGGCGGTTCCCGACAGGGTCAGGTCGTCGGCGACGGCTGTGGTGATCCGGACGTACAAGGCGGTGTCGCCCTGGTCGACCTTGGGCCGCATGAACTCCGGCAGGATCAGCTGGTACCCGGAGCGGACGTTGAAGGTGTCCACGTGCACTGTGATCGGGGTGCCGGCGGTGGCCACGGTCGCGCCGACGGTCTCCGCGGTGAACCCGGCAGCGCCGTCGCGCGAGTCCAGCGGCCGCGGCGTCGTCGACGTGCCATTGGAGCTGGTCGTGTAGTCCGTAATGATCGAGATGGCGAGCATCTCGTCCTGGGCGTCGCCGACCTCGGACTTGTTGCCGAGGAACAGCGCGACCAGTTCGATCGGCCGGTCGTCGGCCGGGACCAGCTCGAACAGGTCGTAGTCGCCGCTGGCGTTCGCGATGGTCTGCTGGTCGAACGACACGGTGTAGACCCCGCGCTGGGCTGCCATCGGCGTACTCCTCAGAGCTGGATGAGGGCGCCCATCTGCGGGCGGCGGCGGGGAGGGTCGGAAACCGCGGTGCCGGCGGCAGGGAGGATCTCGAAGGTGATGTAGGACCACGCCGCGGTGCCGGTCGAGCCGGCGTCGAGGTTGAGTTGGACGGTCTGCCCGGTGCCGGAGGTCAGGGCCGCCTTGTAGACGGAGATTCCGTCGACGGAGGTGGACAGGTGGTAGCCGGTTTCGGTATCCGTGCTGGTCGGAAGGCCGAGCGCGTTGAACTCGGTGCCGGCCGCGAAGCCCAGTGACTGGTCGACGGTGTTCGTGAACGACACCGTGAGGTTGTTCGTCGCGGAGTTGTTCTGCACCGGTGTGCCGATCGGGCTGACGCTGGCTGTTCCCGTGAACGTCGTCGGCTTGATGCCTTTGCCGCCGCCGGTGCCGGTGCCGGTCCAGGTGCCCGTCACGGTCATGTTGGTGTGCCCGGCCGAGTCGAACGCCCACGCGGTGCAGACCGCCCCACCGCTGGAGCCGACCTGCTCGGTGCCAATCTTCGTGAAGGTCAAGCCGGCGGAGTTGGTGAACGCGCAGGTGATCGTTCCGGTGCCGGAGTCGCAGGACGCCACGGCGATGATCAGGGAGTTGGCCGCCGGTGAGAACGCGGTGGTCGCCAGGGCCTGACCGCTCGCGGCCGTGGTGAACGCCGGGTCGAGTCCTACGGCGATGGCCACCGGTTACGCCAGCCCGATGGGACCGATGTCCTCGAACACGTTGAGGCCGAAACCGGCCAGGGTCGGGCCGGAGACGGTGAGGGTGCCGCCGGCGGTCGGCGAGCCGATCGACACCCCGTTGATCGTCAGGCTGCTGTACTGCGTCAGGGTCGCGTCCCGGTCGAGCTTTATGTTCTGCAACGCCCGTGTGCTCTCGTTGAACGTGATGGTGCAGGTGAACGTCCGACCGTTCATGCCGAACTGAACGACGTACGGCGAGGTCGGGGGAAGTCCGGTGTTCGTGTCGACTGTCATGATCAGCTCCCTGCGGTGAACGTGAGGTCGTATGTGGCCTGCAAGGAGTCACCGGAAGCGAGGTTGACGGTGCTGAACACCGACCGATCCAGCAGCGTCCCGCCGCCGGTGGCGGCCTGGCTGAAGATCCCGTGCTCGACGGCGGCGATCGTGGCGTCCGCGGTCAGGGTGCCGACCGTGCGGAAGATGTTCGCGCTTGCGCCCTCGGTGAGCGAGCCCGTGGCCCTGGTGTTGTCCGGGTTCAACGCCGTGGTGGACTCGGTGACCAGCGCAGTGTCGGCGGCGGCCTCGGCGGTGTTGCCGGTGCCGATGCCGTGGTATTTGAGGATCTCCGGCTCGACCGTGCCCTGCATGGCGTCCACCAGGAAGTTCACCCCGGCCGTCGTCACGACGCGCAGCGACGCGAGGCCCAGGTCGACGATCGCGCCGTCGGACCGGATCACCGTCAGCCACAGCTGCCCGTACATCGTGGGCAGCCGCAGCGTCCGGGCGAGCCCGACCCGGCGGATTCCCCGCCAGAGGTGCCGCAGGTTGCGTAGCCGCCAGTCGTTGACCTCCCGACTGAGTCCCTTCTGCGGGGTGCCGTACTCCAACACGTCCGTGACGCTGACCGGGCGCATGGGCCAGGCGGTCGGCTCGACCACGGGGATCCGGGCGCCGGACCTGCGGATGATGGCCAGCCCGAGGTCGCCGGACGGGCCCATGGTGCCACCGTGCATTGCTGCTCCTATCGGTCCGGCCGGCCGCGGGTACCGCCGGGGTGCATGCGCCATGTCGTGATCGGGAGGTGGCCGAACTTGGCGCCCTGCTCGCACATGGCGAGCCAGAGCCCCCAGTCCTCGCAGGGGTCGCCGCTTTCGTCGGGGTGGTCCTGGAAGCCGCCGGCCGCGCGTATGGCTTCGGTGCGGGCGAGGACGGTCACCGGGATGTAGTTGGATCGCTGGAGCAGTGCGGCGTCGAAGGGTTTGCCCTGCATGCCGGTCGGGTCGTCGCCGTCCCACTGCGGGTAGACGACGTCCACTCCGGTGAGGCGGGCGTAGCGGGCGCACAGCTTGAGGTGGTCCGGGTACAGTTCGTCGTCGCTGTCGAGGAACGCGACCCACTCGGTGTCGACCATCGCCAACGCCCGGTTGCGGGTATGCGCTGCTCCGGCGCCGCTGACGTCGAGCGCCACCTGAATCGCTGCCGGCGGCAGGGTCTGTGCCTGGGCGCTGGCCAGCGCCCGTTCGAACGGGCCGGTCGGTCCCATCCTCGCCGGGTGGGTGGCTATGGCGACGCTGATGTCCACGCGGCCTCCACCATCAGCCGGACCATCGCGGCGAAGTTCGTCCCGGGTTTCCACCCGAGCGCCTGCACCTCGGTGAGGTCGGCGGGGTGCTCGGCGGGGGCGACGGGCCCCTGGTCGATGTCGACGACGGTCCAGTCCAGTCCGGCCGCGTCGAGCGCGGGGTTGACGAAGTCCTGAACGGAGTGCCGTCGGCCGGTGGCGACCACGTAGTCCCCGGGATCCGCGTGGGCGATCAGGGCCAGCGCCCGGGTGAAGTCGGGTGCGTAGCCCCAGTCGCGGCGGCCGAGAACATCGGTGAGCAGTAGCCGCTCCGGGGAGCCGGCCCGGATGCGGGCCAGGGTGGAGCAGATCGTCGGGGCGAGGAAACGGCCGTCCTGGCGGGGTGAGGTGTGCGAGTACAGCACCGCGTTGGAGCAGTGCAGCCGGGCCCGGTAGCCGATCACCGCATCGTGGGCGAACCGCTTGCTGATCCCGTACAGGCCGTAGCGGTGCGGGTCGTAGACCGCGCTGGACGAGGCGTGCACGAGCCGGGCGTCCGGGCAGACCCTCAACATGGCGTCCATCAGCCGGATCACGCCAAGCCCGGTCACCTCGGCCAGCAGTGGGGGCGGCGGGGCTCCCCACGCTCCGCCGGGCGCGGTGACAGCGGCGAGGTTGTAGACCACCTCGGGTCGGGACCGGCGCAGGGCCTGCCGCAGCGAGTCCTGGTCGAGGAGATCCGCACGGTGGAGCCGGACGCCGAGCGGCCACGAGGTGGGGCGGCGGATCACCCCGTGCACCTCGAAGCCGGCTTCGAGCAACTGCGTGGCCAGGTAGTAGCCGTCCTGGCCGGTGACACCCAGGATCAGCGCCGTCACAACAGCACGGGGGCCGGGATCGGCAGGATCCACCGTGGTCCGGGGTTGTTGCGCATGATGACGCCTGCGTAGTTCCACGCCAGGCACAGGTAGGTGTCCGGGTGCCGCTGGATGTCCTGCGGCGCGACGATCGGGATTCCGGTGCCGGGGATGTAGCGGCCCTGCTTGGCCTCGGTGGTGTCGACGACGTAGCCGATGGAGTCCACGGTCAGCCCGCAGTAGTTCAGCAGCGTGGTCGCCTTGGCGGGCGCCCCGTAGCCGGCGACCGTTCCGTCGGCCGAGGTGACGTCGATCAGTGCCGTGAGCCGGTCGCGGATCCAGTCGACCCGACCCTGGACCCCCTCGTAGGCGCTGGTTCCGTTGAGCCATGCCTCGCGCGAGCGGATGTGGTCGACCCAGGCATTCGGAGTCGGACGAGTGGCCAGGGTGACCCGCAGCGACCCGCCCTGCCGGTCGGTCAGCGCCGCCCCGGCGATGAACAGCCCGTGACGCAACGCGGCCTGCTCCAGGCTGGACAGGCTGAAGAAGTTGCGGTGCTCGTGGTAGACGAGGTCGAAGGCGTTGTTGACCAGCAGGTCGGGCAGGTACTGGACCTCGATCGTGGCCACCCCGTCGGGTGCGAGCAGGGCGCGGATGCCGGCGAGCACGTCGGCGACGTCGGCGACGTGCGCGAGGACATGGTTGGCGACGACGATCCCGGCCCGGCCGCGCCGGTCCCGGATGTCGTGCGCGGCGGCGAGCCCGAACGGTCGCACCAGCACATCCAGGCCACGCCCGATCGCGGTGGCCGCCGGCCCGCCGGCCGGGTCCACCCCGACCGCCGGGTAGGCGGCGAAGTGCCGCAGCAGGTCGCCGTCGTTGCAGCCGACCTCGACCACACCGCGGCGGGCGAGGTCCGGGTACCGGCGCAGCAGGTCCCGGGCGTAGGCGGCGTGGTAGGCGCTCAGCGGTGCGCTGGCGGAGCTGTAGAAGCTGTAGCCGGTGCCGAAGAGGACGTCGTGGTCGACGACCTCCAGCAGCTGCACGAGGCGGCATTTCGCGCACACCGCCACCTGGAGCGGGAAGCGCTCGACGGGCTCGTTCGCGGTCGCTGTGTAGGCGTCCGCGATCGGTGACAGGCCCAGGTCGAGGAACTGGTCCAACTCGATGTGCCCGCACGCGGCGCAGGAGGTGCGCTTCACCGGCTCCACCATTTCTCCTGGAAGATCTCCTCCGCGACGTCCCAAGCGGCGGCGATAGCGGGAGATTTGAAACCCACCGTGGAGTGGTGGTGGGTGTCGACGTCGGCGACAGTGACCCGCTTGCCGGCGGCCCAGGCAGTCAGGCAGACGTCGTCGTAGCCGAGAAA
>Ga0068863_100003534_pt1 | contig 15420 bp, 10 predicted proteins | sample KBSSwiS62_FD_66596 | JGI IMG/M metagenome (GOLD analysis project Ga0068863, IMG submission 66596) | Switchgrass rhizosphere microbial communities from Kellogg Biological Station, Michigan, USA - KBS Switchgrass S6-2 | ecosystem: Host-associated > Plants > Roots > Rhizosphere > Soil ...
ATTGTGCATGATGCTTGCTGCTTGCCCGCTCTATGCCCAGAAAGCCGGTTCAAATCCCAGGCTATATGCCTTTGAAGACGGTCTCACCGTAACAGGGGTGTCCAATCAAGCGATTCGCAACGAAACGGAGAGCACTTTAGTAACCCCAATCGGCTTACCGGAATCGCCAAAGCGTAACCAGCCAAACGTGCCCGCATTCGACTCTCTACGACTGACCAGTTCAACCAGTCTCGATGATGACGAAGATATACAGCCTCTGAAGCCGCCGAAGTTCACCATTAATGCCGACGCTGTTTCGGCTTTCCATAACGCAGTGCGTATGCCCTCGCATAACAACAAACCGCGAAACGATGACGACCACGCCGCCATACTGGCACGCGAACTGGACGAGCCTTGGCGCTACGAGAGGTATCACTGGCGAGGCCTCATCGCACAATCTCTCTTCTTCAATGCGTTTGAGACTAGTTTCCGCCTCGCCAATGACGACCAGATCCGCCACCTCGTTGCGCGCAAGCCCTTCTGGCACGATTACTTTGCTTCCATGCGTCAGTTCAATATGCACCGATGGAACGATGGCGATGATTTCCTGACCAACTACGTCGGCCATCCGATGCAGGGGGCTGTAGCAGGCTACATCGAGATCCAGAACGATCCTACGGGGCGGCAGCAGGAGATCAGCGCGACTCGCGATTACTGGATGAGCCGCTTCAAAGCATTCTTATGGTCGACTGCCTTCAGCGCTCACTCCGAGATTAGTCCGCTCGGCGAAGCCGGCATCGGCAACGAAGGCGGCTGGACTTATCCCCGGGGCGATTGCCATCGGCCCTGCAAACAATACGACCCAAAGACCTGGACGTATACCAACAATACGGGATGGGTGGACTTCATCATCACCCCGACCGTCGGCGCCTTGTGGGTGATGGCGGAAGACACCGTCGACCGCTACGTCAGCGACCGCGTACAGGGTGACAATCGCTCGTCGGTGTTCCCTCTGATCCTTCGCGGAACCCTCAATCCCAGCCGCACCTTCGCCAACGCGATGCGCTTCAAGGCGCCTTGGTATCGAGACTTCCAGCATGGGCTTCCGCCGGACCGCAGCCGCAAGGGCATCCACATGCTTGCCTCCGATGAAGACATCGCGAGAGCACAGGCCATACGACGTATCTCCTTCGCCGCCCACTACCGTTCCATGCCGTTCGGTTCGTTGAACAACCACTGCACCCTCTGCCTGGCAAGTCACGGCGCGGGATTCGAGGCCGACTACGCCATCACCCGGTGGATAAGCGCGAGCCTCTCGTTCGACAAGCAGCAGGGATTGATCACGCCGAAGAATCTCCTCGCCAAAGGTAACCCCGATGTGGACGATGCAAGTAGTTCCACGGTGATCACCGGCTTTGGCGTACGCCTGGTCTACGATAGGCCGCAGAATACGTTCTCGTTGGCCATCCGTCCCGGGTTCGTCAATGAGCAGATTCAGGTACCTCCCGTTCTCGACACAGTGCGGGGAATGTATTCAGAACCGCTCACATACACCGTCAACCACACTGCGGCTTCGCTGACACTGTCGAACGATTACAAGATCAACCGCACCCTCGCCATTCGCTCCTCCTTCGGAGCGACGATCGTCCGTTATCGCACGGCCACGCGCGATCCAGATGGAATCGGAAAACCGCCCTACCTGTCTTTCCTCTCGCACGAAAACTTCACTAACCACACCTCATGGACGTGGCAGGGCGGCCCTGTAGTTCACTTTTAGCCGCAACAACAAAAGGCGGGGCAGGCAAAGCCATGCCTGCTCCCGCCCACGCCCGGTCCTACTGTTTCAGGAACTTTAAGAGATCTGCATTGATCGTATCCGCCTGAGTCGTTGGCATGCCATGTGGGAAGTCCTTGTAGGTGATCAGCGTTCCATTCTTCAACAACTTCGCTGATAGTGGCCCTGCGGCGACATAGGGAACGATCTGGTCGTCTTCGCTGTGGATCACCAGCACAGGAACGTTGATCTTCTTGAGGTCCTCAGTGAAGTCAGTCTGAGAGAAGGCAACGATGCCATCGTAGTGCGCCTTGGCGCCCCCCATCATCCCCTGACGCCACCAGTTCTCGATGATTGCTTCCGAAGACTTCACCCCGGGACGGTTGAAGCCGTAGAAGGGCCCGACCGGCAGAGCACGATAGAACTCCGAACGATTCGCAGCAAGTTGTGCCTGCAGATCATCGAACACTGACTTCGGGAGGCCGAGGGGATTCGCCGGCGTCTTCACCATTAGCGGCGGCACCGCACTAATGATAGCGGCCTTGGCTACACGGCTCTCGCCATGGCGAGCCAGATAGTGAACAACCTCGCCTCCGCCGGTTGAGTGACCGACATGGATCGCATCCTTGAGATCGAGATGAGCCGTGACGGCAGCGAGGTCGTCGGCGTAGTGGTCCATGTCGTGGCCATCGGCGACCTGGCTGGAACGTCCGTGGCCGCGGCGGTCATGCGCAATCACGCGATAACCTTGCTTCAGGAAGAACAGCATCTGGTTGTCCCAGTCATCAGCCGATAGCGGCCATCCATGGCTAAACACAATAGGCTGGCCTGAACCCCAGTCCTTATAAAAAATCTCAACGCCGTCCTTGGTTTTGATATAGCTCATCTGTCTTCTCCTGATGTTTTTTTTCGAACCTTATGTCGAAGATTAAGGCAGCCGTCTTCTCAGGCTGGGTCGCTGCCAAAAATAACGATAGCCACTCCGGCTACGCCGCACATCACTGGAAAGCCTTGCCCGGGGATACCACTTTTGAATGCTCAGCGAAAAGTATTAGTGCTTGCCATACACGGGGATTGCAGCGCCGTGAATAACCTCAGCTGCGTCGCTTGCGAGAAATAGGATAACGCTGGCGATCTCCTCCGGCTTCGGCCACGTGGCAAAGTTCGCGTCCGGCATCGCGTCACGGTTCACCGCTGTGTCGATGATACTCGGTAGTACAGAGTTCACCCGCACTCCTGTCCCCTTCACATCTGCCGCCAGAGAGTCCATCAGCGCAACCACCGCGGCCTTTGAAGCTGCATAGGCTGAGGCACCTGCCCCATGATCGACAGCGGCCTTTGCTGCAACATTCACCACTGCCCCGCTTCCCTGCTTTAGCATCACCGGCACTGCTGCGCGAGCCAGTACATATCCCGAGCGCAGATTCAGGTCCAGCATCCTGTCAAAGACCTTGCGTTCCGTCTCCCACATCTTTACCCCGCCCACGTAGCCTCCAACCGTGTTCACAAGCGCATCCAGGTGGCCGTGCTTCGTCACAATCTCGTTAATCAGCTTCTCGATCGCGGCTTCGTCGGTGACATCGACCTGCACGCCTTCCAGTACGCCCGGCATCCCGACCGCCTCACTCTTCAACTGCTCCATTCCCTTTGCCTCGCGATACGTCACGACCACCCTGGCACCTTCGGCCAAAAACGTGAGACTTACTGCGTGTCCGAGACCGCCTGTTCCTCCTGCCACCAGCACAACCTTGCCGCCAAAACTGATCTGCATCTGTCTCCTCCGTTGATCACTCTTCAAGCCTAGCTAAACGCGTTTGGCTCCAAGCTACTCGAAAGAGGTATTAAATTCCTCTACGGACAGGGTTTGTTACCACTCACGCAGCTCTCTACTATCGAGAAGAATCTACTCCCAAAGCAGCTCGAGGACTCGCATGCCCATCTTTGTATCCGCATTTCTTATAGGCATCATCGCCGGCCTGCGTGCCATGATGGCGCCTACTATGATCAGCTGGGCCGCATGCTGCGGCTGGCTCAACCTCGAAGGCACCGCGCTTCACTTTTTCAGCTCCGCCATCACGCGCTGGATCTTCTCGTTAGCGGCACTCGGGGAACTGGTCAACGACAAGCTGCCCAAGACCCCCAGCCGCAAGGTGCCGCCTCAATTCATCGCGCGCATCGTCACCGGCGCGCTCTCCGGCGCCGCCATCGGCGCTGCCCGCCAGTCACTTGTCCTCGGCCTCATCGCCGGAGCTGTCGGCGCAGTCGCCGGCACACTTGGTGGAGCAGAGTTCCGCGGATGGCTCTCGCGCACCACCGGCAAACCCCTCGTCGCCGCACTCATTGAGGACGCAATCGCCATCTTTGGTGGTCTGCTGATAGTCTCGCATCTATGACGCCGACACACTTTGATGCCATCATCGTGGGGGCCGGCCAGGCCGGTCCCTCGCTCGCCGGACGACTCGCTGCCGCCGGACGCAAGGTTGCCATCATCGAGCGCAAGCTCTTCGGCGGAACCTGCGTCAACACCGGCTGCACGCCCACCAAAACACTCGTCGCCAGCGCCTACGTCGCACACAAAGCGCGCACCGCAAAGGCCTACGGCATCAACATCGCCGGTCCCATCACGGCCGACATGAAAGCCCTGAAGGCGCGCAAGAACGAAGTCCTCATGAAGTCTCGGAACAGCATCGAAACCTGGCTGGACGGCATGGAGAATTGCACGGTGTTTAGGGGCCACGCGCGCTTCGAATCGCCGACCGAGATGCGCATTGGCGAAGATCTCATCACTGCGCCACAGATCTTTCTCAACGTCGGCGGCCGCGCCAATGTGCCTGAACTGCCCGGCGTCCACGAGGTCCCTTTCCTCACCAACGTCAGCATTCTTGAGCTGGACGAGCTTCCGCGCCATCTCGCGGTCGTCGGTGGAAGCTACATCGGCATTGAGTTCGCGCAAGCCTTCCGCCGTTTCGGCAGTGAGGTCACTATCATCGAGATGGGCCCGCGCCTCGTGCAGCGCGAAGACGATGACGTCTCCGCCAACGTAAAAGAAATTCTCGAAAAAGAAGGCATCAACATACGCCTCAACGCAGAGTGCATCACACTCGCTCCGTGCGCCGCTGGTGTCTCCGTCGGTGTCAACTGCCCGGAGGACGCAACACCCACCGAGGCCTCTCACGTGCTGCTCGCCGTAGGCCGTCGACCCAACACCGACGATCTGGGTCTCGACAAAGCCCGTGTCGCCGTAGACAAGCACGGCTACATCCAGGTTGACGATCAGCTCCGCACCAGCTCGCCCGGCATCTGGGCCATGGGCGACTGCAACGGCAAAGGGGCCTTCACCCATACCGCATACAACGACTTCGAGATTGTCGCCGCCAACCTGCTCGACAACGAGCCACGCCGCGTCTCCGACCGCATTCCCACCTATGCGCTCTATATGGACCCACCGCTGGGGCGCGTCGGCCTCAACGAGCGCGAGGTCCGCAAATCCGGCAAACCTGCGCTCATCGGAACCCGCCCTATGACAAAGGTCGCCCGCGCCACCGAAAAGGGCGAGACCGACGGCTTCATGAAGGTTCTCGTCGACGCCGAAAGCAAGCAGATTCTCGGCGCTTCAATCCTGGGTACCAGCGGCGACGAGGCCATTCACTGCATCATTGACACCATGTACGCACGCGCTCCCTACACCACGATCACGCACGCCGTACACATCCATCCCACCGTCTCCGAACTTATCCCGACCGTCTTCGAAGACCTCAAGCCGCTTGTGTAGTGGTTGATTTCCAAATCGTGGCGTGTAAGAAATAGTCCCTTCCACAAAGAGCCTTCACCAAGAAAGGATCCATATGCCGAAACCCATCGTTGGCCTTCATCATGTCACTGCCATCGCATCGGATCCCCAGACCAATCTCGACTTCTACACCGAGGTTCTTGGCCTTCGCTTCGTCAAGCGCACCGTCAACTTCGACGACCCGGGCAGCTATCACTTCTACTTCGGCGACGACGCAGGAACTCCCGGCACCATCCTCACCTTCTTTCCCTGGCCTCGCGCCATGCGAGGCACTTCCGGCGTCGGCGAAGTCACCCTTACCGCCTTCAGCATTTCGCTCTCATCGGTTGATTTCTGGGAACAGCACCTCCTCGGTTTCAGTCTTCCCGTCGAGCGCAGCCAGCGTTTCGAAGAGACCGTGCTAACCTTCCCCGATCCCGACGGCATGAAGCTTGAGATAGTCGGCCACACGGACGCTGCATCCGCCAACCCACCACGGTTCGCCTCCATACCGGCAGAGCACGCGCTTCGCGGCTTCTTCGGCGTCACTCTCTTTCTCAAAGAATATGAGGAGACCGAAGCAATCCTCAATGTGATGGGCTTCACACGGCGCGCTGAAACGGGCAATCGTCTGCGCTTCTCCGCTGAAGGCAGCGCGCTCGGCAACCACATCGACCTGCTCATCAATTCCGAGGGCCATCACGGACGCATGGGAGCGGGAACCGTCCACCACATCGCCTTTCGCGCAGCCGACGATGCTTCGCAGGTCGAATGGCGCGAGATCCTCGACAAGCACGTCGACGTCACACCCGTGCTCGACCGCACTTACTTCCACTCCATCTACTTCCGCGAGCCCGGCGGCGTCCTCTTCGAACTCGCCACCGATCCCCCGGGATTTGCGCTCGATGAGCCCATCGAATCGCTCGGCGAGGCTCTGCGCATCCCTCCCTGGCTCGAGCAGCATCGCGCCGTCATCGAGCAGCGCCTTCCCACAATCGAGCTGCACAAGACAACGGTGCCCGCATCATGACGGCTGCCTCCACCGATCCGCATCGCGACCAGCTCGTCCACCACTTCGGCGAAGCGCTCGACCGTGCTGCCGGTGTCGTCATCCTGCTGCACGGACGCGGCGGCTCAGCCGAAGATATCCTCTCGCTCGCCCAACCGCTCTTTCACCCCAAGCTTGCCTACCTCGCCCCGCAGGCCGCCAACCACACCTGGTATCCAAACTCCTTCATGGCACCGATCGAGATGAATCAGCCGTGGCTCGACTCCGCACTTCGCAAGGTCGAGACCATCGTGGAGCAGGCCATCGCAGCTGGCATCGCTCCTGATCGCATCCTCCTCGGAGGCTTCTCGCAGGGCGCATGTCTCGCCACTGAGTTCGTCGCCTCACATCCCCGCCGCTACGCCGGTCTTATCGCCCTTACTGGCGGCCTCGTCGGGCCGCCCGGCACGGACCTCACTCACCCCGGCTCGCTGGCCGGGACCCCCGCCTTCCTCGGCTCCGGCGACCCCGACCCGCACGTTCCCTTCGAACGCGTCCAACAGTCCGCGCAGGTCCTCATCGACATGGGAGCCTCCGTCACCGTCCGCCGCTATCCCGGTCGCGCTCACACCATCACTCCAGAGGAGCTGGACTTTGCCCGCCGCCTTCTCAAGGATGCCTTCGACAGCTCAACTACTGCTTCGGACTCATAAATCCAACCGGTTCATTTCAGACACCTTGTCGCCGAAATTTTTACGCTGCCTTACAATCCGTTCTATGCGTACAACCTGGCGAAAAGGCTGGATCATGTCCACTCTTCCTGCCTTTGCCCTCCTCCTGCTTTCAGGCTGCCGAAACTCCAAGCCTCCGGCCGTTACGTTCAACGACGTTCCGGTAGCAGACGCAGGTGGACCCGGCAAGCTCGGCCCCATCTCTGGCCACGTCACCGGAGCCGCGGCTGGCGACGTGATCGTCATCTACGCAAAGTCACAGCGCTGGTGGGTTCAGCCTTTTGCCGATCGCCCTTTCACCTCCATCGGACCGGACGGCTCTTGGAAATCTATGATTCACCTCGGGACCGACTATGCAGCCCTTCTCGTCCACCCCGGATTTCATCCCCCGCCCGTCACGGACACTCTTCCCACCAAAGGAGGAGCCATCGTCGCGGTCGCGACCAGCAAAGGCACGCTGTCTTCACGACAGGTTGCGGTTGTTAATGCTCAGAAGAAACTCATCCACTTCAGCGGCTACGAATGGGAGGTCCGCAGCATCGAGGGCGATCGCAACGGATCCCCCAACAGCTACAGCACCGACAACGCCACAGTTGACCCCAACGGGTTCCTTCACCTTCGCATCACAGGATCTCCCGGCGCGTGGGCCTGCTCCGAGGTCATACAGACTCGCGGCTTCGGCTACGGCACCTATCGCTTCACGCTCCGCGACGTCTCGCACATGGAACCCGCCCTGGCGCTCAGTCTCTTCACATGGGATGACACCGTTCCTGAGCCACCGCACCGCGAACTCACTATCGAGTTCAGCCGTTGGGGCGATCCTGCTAGCAAGAACGGACAATTCGTAGTCCAGCCCTACTACATCCCCGCCAACGTCTCCCGCTTCGACGTTCCTCCAGGACCGGTCGCGGCATCGATCCATTGGGAGTCCGGAAAAGCAACGTTCGAGGCCGCCAGCTCTTCGCATTCAACCCACCCTTCCATAACGCACGTCTTCACCTCCGGAGTTCCCACGCCCGGCGAGGAGCGTGTTCGCATGCACCTGTGCGGCTTCCACTACTCCAAGGAGCCTCTACAGCACGAGGCCGAGGTCGTCGTTGAGAAGTTCGAGTACCTGCCCTGACCACACTGTAACGGGCCCGCGACGCTCGCCTGCCCGTGGTCTGTTTATGTGGCTAGCGGTCTTCCTTCTCCTCCTCGGTCAATTCGGTGTCGCCAATGCGCTCGATCCCGATCGCCCACTGACACAATACCTCCGTACCTTCTGGGGCGTACGCAATGGCTTCCCCGGTGGCCAGGTGAACGGCGTCTCGCAAACACCCGACGGCTACCTCTGGATCGGAACCGACCGCGGACTTCTTCGCTTCGACGGCCAGTCCTTCATCGACGGTCATCGCATCGATCCCGCGCTTCCTGCATCGATACACGTTCTTGATCTTCAAACCGACGACGAAGGCGCGCTATGGATCAGGCAGGAAGGCCAGCTCCTTCTGCGCTACCGCAACGGTCACGTCGACAGCTTCTTCTCCGGAAGTTCGGAACGCGTCATCTCCATGAATCGCGGAACCAAAGGCGAACTCGTGGTTGCTGCGCTGCTCGCGGGCAAACTCCGTTACAGCGAGGGACAGTTCCATCAACTGGTTCCTGCCAATCCCTCCACCTCGCTCGCCATCTCCATCGCCGAAACGCCAGACAGTCGCGTCTGGATCGGAACCCGCGATGGCGGCCTCTTCTGGCTGAACGCGGGCAATCTCGTTCCGGCTCCCGGAACCCTGCCCGACAAGAAGATCAACGCCCTCGTCTCTGCAGGCGATGACCGCCTCTGGATCGGCACTGACAACGGCCTCGCGCTGTGGGATGGCTCCGCCGTTACCACCGCGGGAATCCCGCAAGCTCTCCAAAAGATCCAGATCCTAACGCTGTTTCGTGATCGCGATGCCAATCTCTGGATCGGAACTCCTCACGGTGTCCTCCGTCTCGACCGTGATTACAAAGTATCCAGCGATCCCGCCTCCTCCAACATCGTTACCGCGCTCTATGAAGATCGTGAAGGCAACCTTTGGATTGGTTCACCTCAAGGTATCGAGCGGCTCCGCGACAGCGCCTTCGTGACCTACGCCGACGCTCAAAACAGTGGGGGCCCGGTCTACGTATGCCCGGATGGCCGCGCTTTTATGGGCCCGTCTTCAGGCGGCCTTTCTTCTCTGTTCACCGGCGCGACCACGCGCATCACAGCAGCCGGACTCGATCGCGAGGTCGTCTACTCCATCGATGGAACGGGTGACGAACTCTGGGTCGGCCGGCAACACGCCGGTCTCACCCACCTCCATCTTCAGAACGGAAACGTTGTCGGCTCGCAGACCTACACCAAAGCCGATGGCCTGCCTGAAAACAGCGTCTACGCAATCCATCACAGCCCCGATGGCTCCGTCTGGGCAGCCACGCTCAACAGCGGCGTCAGCGTTCTGCACAGTGGCCATATCACTACCTTCACCACCGCAAATGGCCTGCCCTCCAACTCCGTCACCGCCATCGAAGACACTTCCGAAGGCATCTGGTTTGCCACTCCCAGCGGCCTCACCCGGCTGCCGCGCTCTTCTTCATTTGCAAGCTCGTCTTGGAAGACCCTCACCTCCAGCGACGGCCTTCCCTCGAATGACATCATCTCCCTCCTCCACGACTCCTCCGGCGCGCTTTGGATCGGAACCTCCGCAGGCCTTGCCGTCCTTCGCTCCGGCCGCGTTCAATCACTCTCTGCTCTGCATCCAGTTCTGCGCGAGCCCATTCTCGGCCTCGCCGAGGACCGACTCGGCTCCCTCTGGATCGCCACCTCCTCACACCTTGTCAGCCTGGACCGCCAGCAACTTCTCAGCGGCGCACCCGGCGTTCGTCTTCGTGAATATGGACCAGCCGACGGCCTTCCCGGAACCGAGGCTATCCGCCGCAATCGCTCCGTCGTCGCCGACTCGCGCGGACGCATCTGGTTCTCACTGAATCAAGGACTCGCCGCAGTCGACCCCGCGCGCGCCTTCGCCTCCACCATCCCGTCGCTCACCCACATCGAATCGCTTTCCGCCGACGGCAACCCGGTTCGTCTTGACACTGCCGCGAACCTCCCTTCAGCCACTCATCGGCTCATCTTCAACTACGCAGGCCTCTCGCTCGCCGTCCCAGATCGTGTCCGCTTTCGCTACCGTCTCGATAACTTCGACCGCGACTGGAGCGATCCTGTTCCGTTGCGGCAGGCCGTCTACACCAACCTCGCGCCCGGCAACTACCGTTTTCGTGTTCTCTCCTCCAACACCGAAGGCGAATGGACTGGTCAGGAAGCCGCATATAACTTCACCGTCGCTCCAGCGGTCTGGCAGACCTGGTGGTTCCAGCTTGCCCTCGCCGCGGGCCTGGGTCTCCTCGCCACGCTGATCTTTCACTGGCGCATGAGGCAGATGACCGAACGCCTCAATCTCCGCTTTGAAGAACGCCTGGCTGAACGCACTCGAATCGCCCAGGACCTGCACGACACCCTGCTCCAGGGCTTCCTCAGTGCCTCGATGCAACTCCACGTCGCCGCCGAGCAGCTGCCTTCCGACTCCCCCGTTCGCCCATCGCTCGATCACATCCTTGGTCTCATGCAGCAGGTCAACCAAGAGGGACGCAACACCCTTCGCGGCCTGCGCTCCGACAGCCGTGGCGGCCTCACCCTCGAACAGTTCTTCTCCCGCGTTCCGCAGGACCTCGCCTCGCAGTACGCGGCAAGCCACCCAGCCTTCCGCATTATCGTGCAGGGACAGGCCCGCGCTCTTCATCCCGTCATCCTCGACGAGGTCTACCGCATCGGTCGCGAGGCGATCGTCAACGCATTCCTTCACGCCCGCGCCACCCGCATTGAGGTCGAAGTCGAATACACGCCCGGCCACCTCCACGTCCTCGTCCGCGACGACGGCGTCGGTGTCGATCCCGAGATCATGCGCTCCGGACGCGAAGGCCACTGGGGCCTCATTGGAATGCGCGAGCGTGCCCACCGCATTGGGGCCAACCTCAAGCTCTTCAGCCGTGCTGAGGCAGGGACCGAAGTTGAGCTCGCCGTCCCCGGTAACATCGCCTATCGCAACCCCGCCAACACTCTTCGTAGCCGCCTCGCCAGCTTCTGGTCCCGCCTGCGCCGTCAGGGCGAATCGTCCTGAGCAGTTCCTATCCGTCTACCTCCAACGAGGTATCCAAATATCCCGACTTACCGTGACTCACTTCTCCTCTGAGTTCACTACTGTTCTCGCATGGGGGGCCGCAGTGTCGTCACGCTCCCGGGAGGGGCCACCTGCAACGGCTGTTTTCCACGTTCCCGAATCGTTGGCCGGGGTTGGGACTGCTCTTGCTGCGGTGCACCGTAGGCTGCGCCGCAATCATCCAGGCCATAAGCTGCTTTGCCACAGCTGCTGCATCCGATTGGCAAAGCTGGACCTGTGGCACCGTCAGCATCGTCGCCGGTGCTCTCTTAATTCTCGGACTTGTCACGCCGCTAGCGAGCGCACTGGTCATTGCCGGCTATAGCGGCCTCGTCTCCACGCTCCCTTTGGTTCCTTCTTATGCATCAGGTCTCGCATCCATGCAGACCATCGCAGGCGCCGTCTCTGTCGCCTTGCTCGGGCCCGGGGCCTTCTCGCTCGACTCCCGCCTCTTCGGCCGGCGCGAGATCATCATTCCCGACACTACACCGATGAATTCTCCCGAGTGAACAGACCGTCCCTGCCTGCAAACAAGGCTCCCGACCACACCAGCAGCAAAGGAAAGAACTCCAGCGTATATCTCGGCTCCGAGTTGTCCAGCGTCAGCAGCATTGCGCAACGCAGCACAACGAACGCCACCATCGCCCACGCCAGCGGAGCGTCCCACCTCTCCCGCCTCCAGCGCCACAACCCAAACACCCCCAGGGCGAGGTATGCGAAATTGAGTAGGGCGTAAGCGCCTGCGAATACCGTCTTTGCCGGATGCTTCCACCTCCACCACTCCAGGTCGATCTCCATCATCTCCGTTCTCGGCCGTAGAAGCATGTTCACCAGCCGCCCGACAGGCAACGCAACGTAGTACCGCAGCGGATCGTCCGCGATCCGCTCCTTCGCCAGTGCGTCAAAGGCCGCATCCAGCTCCGGTGTAGCCGTCGTCTCCACGTTGTACTTGCTTATCAGCGCAGCCGTTCTTGTGTACTGCTCCTCACTGTCGAAGGCGCGCGTCGGAATGTCCGCAACGTCGATCGTCGCAGAGTCCCAGTTCCAGTACACGTTCTCCGTTGAGACAAAGTCGATCCCCCAACTCTTGTACCAGCGCTGAAAACCCCGCGAAACAATCTCGCCCGGATCGGTCGCATACCGAGGAGCCAGCGGTTCGAATACATGAAACGTCCTCCAGTTCCGCGCCGTCCACGGAACCAGCGGTAGAACCACACACACCGCAGCCACCAACACCGGCGCCACCGCTCCCGCCAGCTCCCCCTTCCTGCCGCGAAGCTCCATCCAGAGCATCCCTGGAACCACCGCCGCTGCCAGCAAACCCTGCTCCGGACGCAGCAGCACCGCATAAGCCAGGGCCACAGCGATCATCCAGAGCCACCGGTTCCAACCCAGCCCCGCCGCCCTCCAGCGCTCCATCCCCCAGAAGGCCACCGCGATGCACAGCAAACTCAGCGTCTCCGTTAACGGAGCCGCAACATAGTTCGCAGTAAACGGACACAGCGCCGCCAGCCAGAGCACCACCATTCCTGCACGCCGCCCAAACAGCCTTCTTGCCAGATCGGCGACCAGCAGGCACGTCACCAGATCGATCAGGCACTGCACCACCATCACCGCTCTGTAGTGGTCGGCGCCAAAGATCCCAAAGCAAAGCGCAAGAAACAGCGGATATCCCGGCAAACGAATCAGCGTCGGAACAGGTCCGCTCGCCGTCTGGCTAAACCCGTACACCCCGTGCTGCATCCAGTTCTTCGCAATGTCGCCATAGATCAGCGTGTCCCCGGCGATCCTCGGCGTGTGAACGACAAACAACAGCCGGAGGGCCAGCCCCAGCGCCAGTGCCGTCCCTATCTGCACTCCTGCCTTTCGTCGCTCCATTTTCATGCAAGTGCATCATAACTTCGGACAACCGACTCCGCCGCCTTCTTTCGTTGACTCTCTTTAGGCACCTGCTTAGGATTGCTCATAGGCCGACTCGAGACCCGCCAGAAAATCTATCGCGTCCTGGAGCGCGTCTCACCTTCGATGAGCAAACCAATCTTCTACGATCCGCAACGCAAGCGCTGGAAGCGCCTCCGGGTCGTCTTTGACATACTCGCTCTCTGCGGCCTAATCCTCGGTGCTATCTTCCTCGTCGGCGTCCTTCGCATGCGACCGCTGCCCGAACTGCTGCTCGCCTCACAGAAGCGCAACTACCGCACCCTCGCCAACCAGCAGCCAAAGAACCAGAAGCTCCGCCGCTCCGCTCATCGCCGTACCGACATCAAGCCCTCCGATGTCCCCCTCAACTCCGGCGAAGGTCTTCGCGCCGCCTACTATGTCGAGGACGACCCCGCCAGCTTCTCTTCCCTCCGGCAACACATCGCACAGATCGACCTCCTCTTCCCCGAGTGGCTTCACGTCGTCTCTCCCGAAGGCAACCTCACCGGCTACTCCCTTGACAACCGTCCCTACCGAGTCGTCGACGACTCCGGAGCCACCCGCCCCGTCGACCGCGACGGCAAGGTCGCCGCCACCATTGCCTCCAACCACGTCAACCTCGACGTCTTTCCCCTGATCAACAACTACGACCCCGTCAAAGGCCTCTTCCTGCCCGAGGCCGCCGACTTCCTCAACAACCCCGACGCTCGGGCGCACTTCCTCCAGCAGGTCGACCGCTTCCTCGCCGCCAACCCCAGCTATCGCGGGCTCTCGTTCGATATAGAAGCCATCCCGGCCTCGGCACAGGCCGGCTACCAGGCCCTCATCACCGCCGTCTACAACGACTTCCATGCACGTGGTCTGCGACTGTATGTCAACGTTCCGGTAGGCGACGCCGAGTGGGACCTGAAGTCCTACGCCGAGCACTCCGACGGACTCTTGCTGATGAACTACGACGAGCACGAGACCGACTCCGACCCCGGCCCCATCGCCTCGCAGGACTGGTTCACCGACAACCTCAAGACCGTCCTCAAAGTTGTTCCCAAAGAAAAGATCATCTGCGCCCTCGGCAGCTACGGCTACAACTGGACCACGACGCTTCCTCCTCCCGCGAAGAAGGGACAGAAACCACAGCCGGAAAAGGTCCTCTCCGCGATCCCGCTTTCCACCCAGGAAGCATGGCAGGCCGCCTACGACTCCGGCTCGCAGATCGACCTGGACGACGACTCCCTCAACGTCCACTTCGCCTACGACGACGAAGATGCGCACGTTCGCCATCACGTCTGGTTCCTCGACGCCGTCACCGTTCTCAACCAGATGCGCGCCGCGCGGGAACTCGGCATCCAGACCTACGCCCTCTGGCGACTCGGCCAGGAAGACAACTCCCTCTGGAAGATCTGGGACACGCCCCTGCACGCCAACCCGGAGAAAGACCTCGCTCATGTCGAGCCCGGCTACGACGTCGACGTTGAAGGCGAAGGCGACATCCTCCGCGTCACCCGCAAACCGCAGAACGGCGAGCGCGATCTGACCATGGACGACGACGACTCCATCCCGTCCCAGTACCGCATGATCACACAGGAGTCCATGCACTCCTACCCGCTCTCATACACGGTGACGTTCTACGGCTATCAACCGAAGAAGGTCGCGCTCTCCTTCGACGACGGGCCCGATCCCGAGTGGACCCCAAAGATCCTCGACATCCTCAAGAAGTACAACGTCAAGGGCGCGTTCTTCATGATCGGCGAGGAGGCCGAAAAGTACGTCGGCACTATGCAGCGCGTCTATCGCGAAGGCCACGAGATCGGCAACCACACCTTCACACATCCTGACATCAGTGAAATCTCCCACGGCCAGGCCGATCTCCAGCTAAACCTCACCGAACGCCTCTTCGCCGCCAAGCTAGGCGTTCAGCCGCTCTACTTCCGGCCACCCTACTCCATCGACCAGGAGCCCGACACCAACGACCAGGCGGCGCCCATCGATCGCGTCGAAAGCCTCGGCTACGTCATCGTCGGCAACAAGATCGACACCAA